>Ga0209713_10000096_pt1 | contig 49352 bp, 37 predicted proteins | sample ArcOceMetagenome_3_FD_187444 | JGI IMG/M metagenome (GOLD analysis project Ga0209713, IMG submission 187444) | Marine eukaryotic phytoplankton communities from Arctic Ocean - Arctic Ocean- Svalbard ARC20M Metagenome (SPAdes) (version 2) | ecosystem: Environmental > Aquatic > Marine > Oceanic...
CAGTAGCTGATATTACGACAACAACTGCTTCCGTAAGTTGGACTGCAGATAGTAGTCAAACTGCTTGGGAATACCAAGTGGTAGCGGGTGGAGCAACGCCTGCTGAAACAGGAGAAGCAACGTCAGATAATCCACTAGCGCTCACCGGATTGACATCTAACACTACATATGATGTGTATGTGAGAGCCAATTGTGGTACTGATGGAACAAGCGAATGGGGTATGGTAAGTTTTACAACATTACCAGATCCTATAGTGCCTAATTACACGAATGATTTTGCTACATTCCCAGGCGATTTATGGTCTCAAGCAGAAGGAGCAATAGCAGACGGACCTTCTGGGAGTACTTCTTTATGGGATACCGGTAATTTTGCACATGGAACTAATGCTCCAGCTGCATATATAAATATTTACTCTTCCAATAGAGATGAATGGTTAATTTCTCCATCATTTGACCTTAGTGGAGTGAATTACTATTTAAACGTCGATGTAGCTGCAACTGAATATTTATCTTCTTTTAGTACTGCTGACCCTGTTGATGCAATTTGGGGAGTTGATGATTTTGTTACCTTGATGGTTTCTGAAGATAGTGGTTCAACATGGACTGAATTATACAGATGGGATGCTAATAACAACCCTGGCGTAGCTGGAGCTGCAATGCCAGAAATTGATTTATCAGCCTATACAGGCCTTGCTAAATTTGCTTTTTATGCTGAGAGTACTGCGAGTAATGAAGATATTGACTTCTTTGTAGACAACTTCTCTATCACTTCAACTTCATTGGGTCTTGAGGATGTTAATACAACGTCTAACTTCACCTATTTCCCGAACCCAGTAAACAATGTATTGTCCATCAAAGCGCAAGCTTCTATTGACAGTATCACCGTTTACAATATGTTAGGGCAAACGGTTGTGAGATCAACACCAAACACTACGACAACAGCTGTTGATATGTCTGGATTACAGACTGGTGCTTACTTTGTTCAAGTAGCCATCAACAACAGTATAGAAACTGTACGAGTGATTAAAAATTAAAATCCAATTTAATTTTATACAAAGCCTCGCTAAGAAATTAGCGAGGCTTTTTTTATACCCTTACTTCTCACTTCAATTCAATCACTTTGTGTAACTTTGTGTCTATGATTGCAAGTGATTTTTCATTTATCATTCCTGTGTTTAACCGTCCAGAAGAAATTAGAGAACTTCTTGATAGCTTTTGTGCTTTAGAATCACCCAAGACATTTGAAATTGTCATTATTGAAGATGGTTCTACTTTAGACTCAAAACTCATTGTCGATCATTTTCAAGACCTTCTTAAAATAAGCTATTACGCCAAAGAAAACACAGGGCCTGGACATTCCAGAAACTACGGTATGGAGCGCGCCAAAGGGCGTTATTTTATTATTTTAGATTCGGACTGTATTCTACCACCTACGTACTTAAAGGCCGTTATTAAAAAATTAAACAGCCGCTATGTAGATGGGTTTGGAGGGCCGGATGCTGCCAAAGATAGCTTTACAGAATTCCAAAAAGCGATTAATTTTTCAATGACTTCATACATGACTACGGGCGGAATTCGCGGGGGTAAAATCTCGGTTGATAATTACGAACCCAGAAGTTTTAATATGGGAATTTCAAAAGAAGCCTTTCAAGCAACCGGAGGGTTTGGACGGATTCACCCCGGAGAAGACCCTGATTTATCCATTCGACTTAAAGAAATGGGATACCACTTACATCTCATCCCCGAAGCATTTGTATTTCACAAACGCCGAATCACATTAGAAAGTTTTTATACACAAGTTAATAAATTTGGGCAAGCCCGCCCGATTCTTAATAAATGGCACCCACAATCCAAACGTTTGACCTATTGGTTTCCAACGTTTTTTACTCTAGGTTTAATACTAAGCAGTGTCCTGTCTGTCATAGGGTTTCATTGGTTTTTAGCGTGTTATGGACTGTATTTTTTAGTTGCCATGATAGGAGCGTTTCGCGCTTCAAATAATATTATAGTCGCTTTTTTAGTCCTACCTGCCATTCTCATTCAGTTTTTTGGTTATGGATTTGGATTCCTAAAAGCCACCCTAAAACTAGGACTTTCTTCTAAAAACGAAACCCAGTTATTCCCTAATTTATTTTTCAGAGCCCAATGATTAAAAAAAATAAAAACATAAAATCAAATCTAATACAAGGCAAACGTTTGAATGTATTTGTGTTGTTTTTGTTTTTGTCGTTTCTAATTTCGATGCTCGTAAAACTGTCAAATACCTACACACAAACGCTCCAGTTTGAGTTGCAACCCACTCAGTTGGAATCTAACGAAGTAATGGTTTCAAAGGAGGCTAAAACAATCAATGTAACTCTTTCAGGCAAAGGCTTTGAACTCTTAAAATATTATGTCGAAGCACGAATTATTGATGTTGATTTTTCACAATTAAACAAAGACAAAGCCCATTACTTTTGGACGGAGCGAAGTCAACTAGAAAAGATTATCAATCATTTTGACTCAAAAATAGCTGTAAAATCAATCAATCCAGACACTCTTTTATTTGCCTATGACCGTCAGTTTATTAAAAAAATACCTGTGGAGGTATCTGTAAATTCAAGCTTTGCGTTTGGGTTTGATTTGGTCAATTCTTTTCAGTCTGTTCCGGATTCTATTACCCTCATAGGTCCAGAATCTCTTCTTAAGACAATTTCTAAAATTCAAACTAAAACCTTAGACTTAACAGCTGTCAATTCCAATATTGATAAGGTTATAGCCTTGGATATTCCTAAAACTTCTAAACAAATCACCTATTCCGATCAATCTGTTTCAATCATTGGGTTGGTTGATAAATTTACCGAAGGCAGTGTCAATGTGCCTGTCACCATTGTGAATGTGCCTGACAACCTCACCCTTAATTTTTTTCCTAAAGAACTAACCGTCGTTTTTTACGCGTCTTTAAGTGCTTATAATAGTATAGATGCCAGTCATTTTTCTGTTGAATGCGATTTTAATACCTTAACAGCTGAAAACAAATATTTGAATCCGGTATTGGTAAAGCAACCAACCACAGTGAAAACTGCTCAATTAAAAAGCACCGAATTTGAATATGTAATCACACCAAAAAATGACTAAAATTGTAGGGCTTACTGGAGGTATTGGCAGCGGTAAAACAACCGTCGCTCAAATGTTTAAATCCTTTGGCGTCCCTGTTTACAATGCAGATGATGAAGCTAAAATATTGATGCAGAATTCTGATGCTATAAAACAAGAAATCATACACTTGCTTGGTGAAGACTGTTATAAAAATGGTCAATTGGACCGCTCTTTTATTGCTTCTAAAGTATTTGCAGATTCACTGTTATTAGAAAAAATTAATGCGATTGTTCACCCAAAAGTAGCAGCTCATTTTGATCAGTGGTGTTCACGTCAAAATACTCCCTATGTTATCAAGGAGGTCGCCATTATTTTTGAAACCAAATCGCAACATCTTTTTGATTTTATTATTACAGTTACAGCGCCAGTAGAAACTCGTATTCAGAGGGTGATGGATAGAGATCAAAAATCAAAAAATGAGGTGATGTCTATAATTAAAAACCAATTACCAGATTCAGAAAAAATTAATCTATCGAATTTTGTGATAATTAGTAATAAATTAACTGAAATGGAGGTTAAGTCTCTTGCAATTCACAACGAAATCGTCAATAAGCTTAAAAATTACTAAAAATTTAACATTTCTGTTAAGTTGAGGTTAAAAGCCATTTTAACATAATTTAAAACCTTAGTTTTGATTGATGAATAAAAAACTATTTTCTTTATTAGTTATTCTGATGAGTTTGTCACTTATCGGAATTATTTTTGTTCAAGCTTACTACATCAATAATTCGCTAGAAACAAAAGAAGAACAGTTTACATTCAATGTAAAAAAGGCATTGACTTATACCACCAATCAAGTTGCGGATACTGAGTATAAAAAATACGTCAAAGCACTCAATAAAATAATTTCCGATGGAATAGAGCCCGACACAACGGCCATCCGTAATATTACAGTTTACAAACAAGACAATACTACCAATCAGATTATTGTTTATAATACAGGTATTTTAGAAGAGAATTTTAAAGTGCCTTCCCTTATAGATCTTAATATTGACAGTTTGGGTTTGAGTAGCTTTAGAGGAAAAACGACCACTAAAATTTATGACAACAATGTTTTTGGTGGTGATCTTATTTCGACCTCAGAACAATCCTTTGAGAAAGTCCTTAATATGGACAAACTTCAAAAAGCTACTTTTGAAACACAATATAAATCAGAAATAAAAAACACCCCGATTCATCAACGTGTTTCTCCTTATGGAATTCAAAAACTGTTGCTTAAAAAATTAAGTGAAGACAATATTGATATTGGTTTTGAGTTTGCGATTTTCCAAAACGATATTGGCACCAAAATTCAATCTGAAAACTTTGACCAATCCATGATTCCTACCATTGGAGCTCCAATTTTTTTAGACGATAATGATGAGAGTGATTTTAAGCTTTATATTAATTTTCCAGAACGCAAAAAGTTTATTATTTCCTCCATTATAGGAGTTACTTTGTTGTCGGTATTATTTACTTTAATTATTATTATTGCTTATACCAGTGCTTTGTATCAGTTGATTAAACAGCGTAAAATATCGCTAATGAAATCGGATTTCATTAATAATATGACACATGAATTTAAAACGCCAATTGCTACAATTAACCTAGCATTGGATGCGATTAAAAACCCAAAAATCATCAACGATCAAGAAAAGGTAAAACGGTATCTTGGAATGATTAAGGATGAAAATAAACGTATGAATGCGCAAGTTGAAAACGTATTACGAATTTCTCAACTTCAGAAAAAACAACTCAATATAAGTAAAGATCGCCTCAAACTACACGAGCTAATTGAGGATGCTATCACGCATGTGGAGCTTATTGTAGAGGATAGAAGCGGGTATATCAAAACGCATTTTAAAGCCACTAAAACGTCTATATTGGCAAATGAAACTTACTTTACAAATGTGATCGTAAATATTTTAGATAATGCCATAAAATACTCACCTGAAGTCCCAAAAATTGATGTGTACACAGAAAATGCCGGTAACAACATTTTGTTAAGTGTCAAAGATCAAGGGAAGGGTATGAATAAAGCCGTACAAAAACGTATATTTGAAGAGTTCTATAGGGAATATACGGGCAATGTACACAACGTTAAAGGTCATGGATTGGGTTTAGCGAATGTAAAACGAATTGTAGAGAATCATCAAGGTACTGTTTCTGTTGAAAGTGAAAAAGGCAGAGGAAGTATTTTTACTATAAAATTACCACTAATAGCATAACATCATGGAAGAAAATTTAAAAAAAATATTACTAGTCGAAGATGATCCGAATTTTGGAACGGTCTTAAAAGAGTATTTGTCCCTCAACGGATATGAAGTTGTTCATGCCAAAAATGGAATGGAAGGCTTTGAGAAATTCAAAAAAACAGATTACCATTTGTGTATTTTAGATGTAATGATGCCCTACAAAGATGGGTTTACACTTGCCAAAGAAATTCGTGAAAAAAACACCGAAATTCCAATCATTTTTCTCACTGCTAAGGCGTTGAAAGAAGATGTTTTAAAAGGGTATAAAGTAGGTGCTGATGATTATCTAAACAAGCCTTTTGACAGTGAAGTCCTTTTGATGAAAATCCAAGCGATTATTCAACGCAAAACAGTTGATACACTAGCAGATAGCAAACAGTTTGAATTTACGATTGGCGAATTCAGTCTGAACTCTAAGTTACGATTTCTAACCTATAAGGACGAAAAACCAGCAAAGTTATCTCCTAAAGAGAATGAGTTGCTTCGATTGTTGATTTTACATGAAAACGATTTGATGCCTCGCGAAATTGCGCTGACTAAAATTTGGAGAGATGACAACTACTTTACGTCTCGAAGTATGGATGTTTATATTGCCAAATTAAGAAAGTATTTGAAACTCGATCCGAAAGTAGAAATTCTTAATATACACGGGGAAGGCTTCCGATTGGTTGTCAATAAATAACAAGTACAAAAACCAGCTTTTAGCTGGTTTTTTTTAGTTCATTATCCAAGTAGTTTATGATGTTTTGAATATCTGTATCGTATTCAAACCATTGTGTTTCGCTGTCTTTCTGAAACCAAGTCATCTGACGTTTGGCGAAACGGCGGGTATTTTTCTTAATTTCTGAGATTGCAAAATCTAAGGTCCATTCCCCATCAAAATAATTAAACAATTCTTTATAGCCCACAGTATTGAGTGCATTCATGTTTCTGTAGTTAAAAACAGCTTTGGCTTCTTCCAGTAAACCATTTTCAATCATTTGATCGACCCTGTTATTAATTCGCTCATAAATCAAAGGCCGTTCAGCCTTTAGTCCAATGGAGATTGTTTTAAAATGTCTTTGTGCTTTATGTTTGTTTAAAAAAGAGGAGTAAGGCTGACCTGTACTTCTACAAATCTCCAAAGCCCTTATAACACGATGTGGGTTTTTAAGAGCAATTGTCTCATAGCTTTTAGGATCTAAACGTTTTAATTCTTGCTGAAGAAATTCTAAGCCTTTTGATTCTAATTCCGAATTGAGCTGTTCTCTTATTTCTGTCGCAACATCTGGAAATTCATCAAATCCTTTAATCACAGCATTGACATACAATCCAGAGCCACCAACCATGACTACAACGCTTTTTGAGGAATGTAGTAATTCAAGTTTTTCTATAGCATCTTTTTCAAAAGCACCAACGCTATAAGTGTCTTTAATTGATTTGTGGTGGATAAAATGATGTGAAGCAACCTCTAATTCTTCGGCGTTTGGAGCCGCAGTTCCAATCGGGATTTCTTTGTAAAACTGCCGTGAATCCGCAGAAATAACATCTGTATTAAAATGGGAAGCCAGCTTCAAACTAAGTGCTGTTTTTCCGATGCCAGTAGGGCCTACAATCGAAATAAGATAGTTATTCATCGCCAATTTTATGACCACATTTGTGGCAAAATTCAGCACCATCTTGGTGATATGCTTCGTTACAATTTGAGCATGCCTGGGTGTTGTGAGGAATCAATTTTTCTTCTGATTTGGTCATTTCAGACGTTACAATTCCAGTTGGAACCGCAATAATTCCATATCCTAAAATCATAATTAAAGAGGCAATAAATTGTCCTAAAGCCGTAATTGGTGCAATATCGCCATAACCAACAGTCGTCAGTGTGACAATGGCCCAATAGACACTGCGCGGGATGCTTGAAAAGCCGCTGTCTTGTTCACTTTCTACCAAGTACATGACTGTTCCTAAAATGATACAAAGCACAATAACAAACGAAAGAAAGACAGCTATTTTTGCCCGACTTCGTTTTAATGCTTTTCCAAAATTAGCACTTTCACCAATGAAACGGGTGAGTTTTAAAATTCTAAAAACACGCAACAATCGCAAAGCTCTTAATGCCACTAAAGAATGTGTTCCTAAAATAAATAGCGATAAGTATTTTGGAATGGTTGATAGTAAATCAATGATTCCAAAAAAACTAAATATATAAGCTTTGGGTTTTTTAACAGTAATAATTCGAAGGATATATTCCAGACTAAACAAAATTGTAATCACCCATTCCGAAGTGTTGAGAATTGCGGCATATTTAGCTTCAATGCTTTCGACACTCTCGAGCATCACAAGGAGAATGCTTATAAGAATGACAATTAAAAGAAGAACATCAAATAATTTGCCTGCTGGAGTATCTGCTTCATAAATGATTTCATGAACTTTTTCTCTCCAACTTTTTGATTGATTTGGTTTAGACATATCTCAAAAATACTAAAAAAGATTAATCTTCAAGTTTAATTATTTTTAATCTTTTGTGACGACGCATAAAACTTTGAATGATATGCTGCGCATCTTTATTGTGTTCCATCGGAGTTAAAATCGATTTGAGTACGGCGGTGGTATGAATTTGAAAGTTTAAATTAAAATACGCATATCCTCTAAAAACACCATTTTCTATCAAGACTGCACTGCGTTCATCGACTTCACGACCATAGTCGATAATAATCATATTTTGGTCTTTAAATGTGTGAGATTCAATGATATTTAAAACTCTTTTATTGTAAATTTCTACAGGTTCTTCTGAAATACAGGCACCAGCACAACTTTTAATATCGTAGCCAAAACAAGAGTTTGCTGTTTTGTAGAGGCCACAAAGTTTTTGACACAATTGGTTTTTTTCAACAATTTTGTTCATAAAACTCTTGCCACTTTCATGATTTGAAAAAGTAGTGATTGGTTTTTGGTTGCCTTTTATTTTTTCAATCTTCAAATTGATATAGCCCTCAGTATCTCTAAAACTAAACAAACCATGGGTGAAAATGGTACGTCGAAGCGCACGATTTAATTTGGGTTTGTTGCGTTTTATCTCTTCACTTTCTTTAAGTAGCGCCACCAATTCACTGCCTGTTTCGTCATAAGTCACTGTCGCAACTTCGAGCTGAATTTTTTTTGATTTCGGGGTCTGACCAGTGAAATGCTGATTGATTCTACTTTTGATGTTTTTACTTTTTCCAATATATACAATCTCACCATCGGCTTTGTGCACATAATAGACGCCTGTAACGGATGGTAATTTAGAAATAATATCGGTTAACTTCGGTTCCATTTGATGTTTTGGGTCCAAACGAATGGCTTCTTTGATAATTGTTTTTTCAACATCCTTATCGAGGAGCATCTTAAAAAGCTTTACGGTTGCGGTTGCATCACCAGCCGCTCGGTGTCGATCACTCACGGGGATGCCTAAAGAACGCACAAGTTTCCCCAAACTATAGGAGGGAAGATCAGGAATTAGTTTTTTAGAAAGCTCGACGGTACATAAGTTTTCACGTTCAAAGTCAAAGCCAAGCCGTCTGAACTCTGTTTTTAAAATTCGATAATCAAACTGGGCATTATGAGCCACCAAAATACAGTCTTCAGTAATTTCTACAATGCGTTTTGCTACTTCATAAAATTTGGGTGCAGAACGCAGCATTTTACTATTGATGCCTGTTAGATTCACTACAAACGGTTGGATGTCGCGTTCAGGATTGACAAGACTGATAAATTGATCAACAATTTTATGTCCATCAAATTTATAGATGGCAATTTCTGTAATGCCTTCTTCATTAAATTTTCCTCCGGTGGTTTCTATGTCTAAGACTACGTAGATAGTGCTGTTTTAAATGGCGTAATTTCTGGCTCCAAAGATACTACTTCCAACGCGAACCATCGTACTTCCGCAGTCAATAGCTAAGGGATAGTCGCCACTCATTCCCATAGAAATTATTTCAAGTTCTGGGCTTGTTTTTTTTAAGCTGTCAAAAATGCTCTTAAGTGTTGTGAATTCTTCTTTTATTTGAGAAGTATCATCTGTGAAACTAGCCATTCCCATCACTCCTTTAATCGTTATATTTTTTAAATTTTTAAAATGATCGGAGTCTAAAAGCGCATGTGCTGCTTCTGAGGTCATTCCAAATTTAGTATCTTCTTGTGCAATTTTTAGTTGCAAGAGACAGTTGATGGTTCGTTGGTGTTTTTCGGCTTGTTTGTTAATCTCCTTGAGTAGTTTTTCGGAGTCAACCCCATGAATCAAATCTACAAAAGACGCCATGTATTTGACTTTATTTCGCTGTACATTACCAATCATATGCCACTGAATATCTTTGGGCATTTGTTGGTGTTTATCTGCCATTTCTTGAATTTTATTTTCCCCAAAAACACGTTGTCCTGATGCATAGGCTTCCATTAAATCTTCCACAGGTTTTGTTTTAGAAACCGCGACCAAGATCACATGACTTGGTAGTTGTGATTGAATTTCTGATAAATTGGTTTGTATAGACATACTTAAAACTCGTATATAGTGATTCCACTTCTTAATTTCGGATAAATATAGGTGCTTTTTGGAGGCATGACAGCCTCCGAATCTGCGATAGCCATTAATTCTTTTGTTTCAATAGGAAACAGTCCAAACCCCACTGCATGATCACCGCAATCTACGGTAGCTTTGATTTTTTCTAAACTATCGGCTCCATAGATATATCCAATGCGTGAATTGGTACGAACATTCGTAATTCCTAGAATAGGTTCCAAGAGATGCGTTTGTAAAATATGGGTGTCTAGTTGATTGATTGCAGATTGACTTTTTTGTTTTGTTGAACGTAAAGATAAGGAATAAAATGTGCCCTCTAAATACATGGATATATCGTGTCGATTTGAACTTTTGTAAGGCTTCGATCCTTTATTTATGACTTCAAAATCGATACTAATTTTTTCTAAAAAAGCCTCAGATTTTAAACCGTTTAAGTCTTTAATTACTCTATTATAATCGTATATTTTTAGTTGACTTTCGGGGATTAAATAAGTTAAAAAATGGTTGTAAGAAGCATCCGTTGTTGTGTGTTCTTCTTGTGATAGTTCGCGTGCTAACAGTGCTGATGATGCGGAACGGTGGTGGCCATCAGCAATGTAAAGTGAAGGAATATTTTGAAATCCCTTTTGAATAAAAGCAACGTCTTCAGCAGCATCGACACACCAAAGTTTATGGGTTTCATTTTCAGTCGTCCAAGAATTAAATTCAGACGCCTTTTTTTTAGCATTTTGAATGCCAGTTTCCAAACTCAAATCATCGGCATAAGTAAGCAGTACTGGTGCTGCATTGAACCGAACTGTTTGTAAATAGTTTTTAAAGGTATTTTCACGTTTTGAAATAGTTGCTTCGTGTTTTTTGATGACATGCGTGTCATAATCTTTTACACTAGCAGTTGCGATTACACCACAGAATAAGTGCCCATTTGCTTGTACTGTTTCATAAATATAATAAGATGTAGCAGTGTCTGTGATGAGAATATTAGAAGCTTTAAACGCCTCAAACTTTTCTTTCACCAGTTTATAGCGCTCTGGTTTTTCGATTTCTAAACGGGGGTTTTTCTTTATATTAATAATACTCAAAAAAGAAGTGGGATGTTTTTTTAATTCTTCTTCTAATTCGTTTTTAGAGTACGTTTTAAAGGATTTTGAGCTAAAATTCTGAACGTTCTCTTTTGTTGGACGAACAGCCTTAAAGGGATTTATTTTTGCCATTGTTCTTTTGGGATAAATTTGGAGTGAAATCTTATAAAAATTGAGCAGCAACAATCACTGCTTTCCTTTCTTTTGAATAATCGTAAAATCCTTCTCCTGTTTTAACGCCATATTTCCCAGCGCGTACCATATTTATTAAGAGAGGATTAGGAGCGTATTTTGGGTTTTTGAAGCCGTCATACATGACTTCTAAAATAGATAAGCAAACGTCCAGTCCAATAAAATCAGCCAATTCTAAGGGTCCCATAGGATGTGCCATTCCTAGTTTCATGACTGTATCAATTTCTTTAACCCCAGCAACTCCAGTAAACAATGTTTCGATAGCTTCATTGAGCATAGGCATTAAAATACGGTTGGCTACAAATCCAGGGTAATCATTTACAATAACCGGAGTTTTGTGAATTTTTTCTGTGAGATTTACAATAAAATCGATCACCTCTTTTGAGGTGTTGTAACCCGTGATAATTTCAACTAATTTCATAATAGGCACAGGATTCATAAAATGCATTCCAATAACGCGATCTGGTCTGGATGTTTGTGCTGCTATTTGAGTAATAGATATAGACGAGGTATTAGTGGCTAGAATTGTATCCTCTGGACACGCCTGGTCTAATTGCTTAAATATTTTAAGTTTTAAATCAATATTTTCGGTTGCAGCTTCAACAACAAGACTTGCATATTCAACACCTTCAGGGATATTTGTATAGGTCGAAATATTATCCAATGTTTGTGTTTTACTAATTTCGTCTATTTTGCCTTTAGCGATTAAGCGGTCTAAATTTTTAGTAATCGTTGCAATCGCTGTATTCAGCGCTGTTTGATTGACATCTATTAATTGAACTTTAAACCCTACTTGCGCAAACGTATGAGCAATTCCATTGCCCATAGCTCCAGCTCCAATAACTGCAATATTTTTCATATCTATTTTTTTAAAAACAATCTATAATTTGATGCGCAACTCTTAGTGCATCCGTACCATCTCTAAGGGTTACAATGGGTTTAGTGTTGTTGTTAATGGCGTCAGCAAAACTTTCTAATTCGTCTAAAATAGCATTATTTGGAGCGATTTCAGGATTTTCAAAATAGATTTGTTTTTTAACACCTTCCGCATTTTGTAACACCATATCAAAATCTCCAGGAGTTTCTGGTGCATCTTTCATTTTCACCACTTCCACTTGTTTTTCTAAAAAGTCAACGCTGATATATGCATCTTTTTGGAAAAAACGACTTTTCCGCATGTTCTTCATTGAAATTCTGCTCGCTGTTAGATTGGCAACACAACCATTTTCAAACTCAATACGTGCATTGGCAATGTCAGGAGTTTCACTGATTACAGACACACCGCTTGCAGTAATATTTTTGACGGGGGATTTTACGACACTTAATATAATGTCAATATCATGAATCATTAAATCCAAAACCACAGGCACATCGGTACCTCGTGGGTTAAATTCAGCCAGACGATGTGTTTCAATAAACATAGGAGACTGAATGTCATTTTTAACAGCTTTAAATGCGGGGTTAAAACGCTCTACATGTCCAACCTGTCCTCTGAGGTTGTTTTCAGAAACCAACAAACGAATCTGTTCAGCTTCTTCAACTGTATTGGTGATTGGTTTTTCAATAAAAATATGTTTTCCTTTGGTAATGGCTTTGATGGCGCATGCAAAATGAGAAAGTGTAGGGGTTACAATATCAACCACGTCAACAGCATCTATGAGTGCTTCCAAGGAGTCGAAAAATTTGTAACCAAATTCACTTTCAACTTTTTGTCCATTTGATGCGTCAGGATCGTAAAACCCTGTAAGTTCATACTTTTCAGATTGCTGAAGTAGTTTAAGATGTATTTTCCCGAGATGTCCAGCACCTAAGACGCCTGCTTTTAGCTTCATGATATGAGTTTTTTGTAAAACTATGATTTTTTTACAGCATTTTTATTGTCCTAACAAAATTTTATTAAAAATCAGTCTATTTGCAGTTTTCTTTAGGTGGAGGACGTATGTCTAACGATTAATGTTTATTGTTTTATTAAATCTATTAAACACCGGTTAAAATTCTATTATCCGTTTATTACTTAAAACCCCCCGTTTATTACATGAAAGCTACCGTTCGTTACATGAGGTTATTTATATGAACTGTAGTGTAATATATTTGTAATAAACCCAACCTATTATTAAACTAACTAATAATATTATTGGCTTTTGTAGGCTTTGGTTTATATGGTCTGTTTGGAAATCCACATATAGAACAGATGTCACCAGAACATTGGGAATCTCCTTTTAAATTATTGACCGCAGGTATGGTTATTTTTGTAGCTTATGAAGGTTTTGAATTGATTGCCAATGCAGCACCAGATATTGAAAATCCTAAGGTAAATATTCCACGCGCCTATTATTGGTCCGTTATTTTTGTCATTATTTTGTATGTTATAATTGCAGCAATTACAGTGGGTTCCTTGGATTTTAGTCAAATTGCAACTGCTCAAGATTATGTATTAGCAGAAGCGGCAAAACCAATGTTAGGAAAAATTGGATTTACTGTTATTACTATTGCGGCATTAATATCAACTTTTTCTGCTATTAATGCCTCTCTTTATGGTGGAAGTAAAGTGAATTATGAAATAGCCATTGACGATGAGCTTCCAAAAGAATTTACACGCAAATTATGGAATCAACCTATTGGATTATTAATTACTTCAGGTGTTACAATTATATTAGTGAACACCTTAAAATTAGAAAGTATTTCAACAGCGGGAAGTGTTGGGTTTTTATTGATTTTTGCTGTTGTGAATTACACAGGATTTAAACTATCTAAAGAAATTGGAGGTAAAAAAAGTATTCCTTTGTTCGGTGCTATATTTTGTTTTATAGCTATGATTGCACTCCTTATTCAGCATTATTCAGTGAGCAAGTTAGATGTATTTATTGCACTAGGAATTATTGTTTTTTGTTTTGTAATGGAATTCATTTACAAAAAAACAGAGAATAAAAACACCTAAAATCATAGATTTATTTTTGTAATTTTATATTGAAACTCTAATAATAGACCCTTATAAATTTGGACATAATTTAGTGTTTAGCCTATCTTTACTTTTTTAAATTAGAAAATTCTTCTATTCAATTATATTCTTGAAAGATACGTTTAAACATAAAGGACTTCGCAAGCAATTAGTAGCGATTTTAACTGCTAAAGGCATTACTAATACAGCAGTATTGGAGGCTATTGGGGCCATCCCTCGACATCTATTTATAGACTCTAGTTTTTTGGAACATGCATACCAAGACAAGGCCTTTCCAATTGCAGCGAGTCAAACCATTTCTCAGCCCTACACCGTCGCATTTCAATCCGAATTGCTAGAAGTTAAGCCAGCAGATAAAATTCTTGAAATTGGAACTGGAAGTGGTTATCAGACCGCCGTATTATGCTTAATGGGTGCGCATGTATATAGTATTGAACGCCAGTTAGAACTCTTTAAAAAAACCAATCAATTTTTACCCAAAATTGGCTATGTAGCAAAACGTCTAATTTTTGGAGATGGCTATAAAGGACTGAAAGAAGAAGCCCCTTTTGACAGTATTATTGTCACTGCTGGTGCCCCTTTTGTCCCAAAACCATTACTGTCTCAACTAAAAATAGGAGGGCGGTTGGTTATCCCTGTTGGAGATGAAGATCAAATAATGACCCTATACATTCGTAAAGGACCTAAAGAATTTGAAAAACACGAATTAGGAAACTTTAAGTTTGTCCCCCTTTTAGAAAACAAAAACTAGAAAGTAATACCAAATAAAACAGCGTCATTTACAAAACCTGAGTGGTAAGATCGCACGTAATCAACTCTTAGGAACCGGTATTTTTTCCAACCAATATTATTAATCCCTAAACTAAATTCTTGATAGGGTTTTTGGTCTTCTGCTGAAAACCCATGAACCCCTAAAATTAAGTTATAGTTTAATTTATTGAGTAACGGTATTTTCCCTAATATATAGCCCTTAAAATCATGTTCGATGTGGTATTCAAAATAATTTTTAAAGGTACTAAAATCATAATAGCCTACATTTTTAAAACTAGACAGATAAGAACTGTCGAGGTTGACATGGGTTTGATTTCCATTGATGTGCTTGGCATCCATAAATCCTAACGATGTAGCCCCAAAAAACGTACCGCCAAAAATATTGTAACTAAAACGCCCTTTGTTTTCAAGTTTAAAATTTTGAGAAAGATTCACACTCAAATGGTCATAATTATAGTGGGAATTAGTAGCTCCAAATCCTTTCTCATAACTAAAATTTAACTTTGGATATTTAGGCGTATTTAAGTTGAATTTACTTCCTGGAAAGCTGAGGTATTTTTGTCCAAATCGAATAGCACCGTTGAACTTAAATTTAGCAATATTATGATTTTCAAAGGGTGCTGAATCAAAATTTAAAGGATCTAAGGGGTTGTTACTCGTATAGGACTTATCATCGTGACTAATGAACGTATAATCGGTGCTATTAAACAGTCCTCTACGGTTTTCAAAACTGAGTGCGGTTCCAAAACGAAAGCCATTAAAAAGCTCCTGACCATAATTTATTTTGACGAATCGGTTTTCAAACAGCTTCATGTAATTTTCCTCAAAAAGTAAGGTGCTCAACTCATTGATTAAATTCGAAATGGGTTCTTGATTGTTGTACTGCTGCACTTTTGTACCCGCACTAAAACCTACATTCAGATCATTGATATTGTTAAATTTATATCGAAACCCTACAGTTCCTCGAAGCGTTTGAGTCTCAACACTATAATTTAATTGACTGTTAAGTGAAACGTACTTTTTATACTCATCATAGCGTTTTGTATAATTGATCTCTAAATTTGAATTATAGCCTTGTACCGTATTAAAGTTAAGCCCGTTCAATGGACTGCTGATACTGAACTCTTTGTCCTCAAAAGAATTTTGGTACGTATATCCAGAAATCAAGTTTCCAAGTTTAAATTTATTAGAACCTGCATCAATGGAATCTAGGTAAGTTTTGGAATTATATAAAGTTTGAAGACTGTCTTTTTTAATGTAATCTTTAAACTCTTCGGAAGTTAATGGTACGGGTCTGAGGGTATTCCAATAGGTTGAATCTTTTTTATTGGCTTTCGGCTCAAAAGCTAAAATTTCATTTGTAAAGACTGATTTCTCAAAATCGGGATTCAGTTTATAATTGGAATAATTAGCCACAAAACTTCCATTCCCTTTAAATCCTAAAAATCCAAATTTAAAACTAATGGTTTGGGAGCGCAGCACCCAATAGTCGTTCTTTTCGTCGTAGGAAGCGTTTTGTTTAAAAGTAATCACATCGACTGCAGGCGATTGGATTTGAGCACCAGTAACGCTCAGTTCGAGACCATAAAACCCCCATTGATCTTCTACAATATAGACCACTCCCGAAAACACACGATCGTTTTCTCGTCGTGGAATCACTTTAATTTTATTTATCAATCGTCCTCCATTGTCATAAAAAACGCCTTCGAGTTTGTAGCGGTAATAATTAAAAGCATACTCCGCAATTGGCGACACGATTTCGGTGTTCATGTCAATTGTATTGTTGTAAAAATTATAATCAACGTCACTCGCATTATTAAAGCTAAATCCATTGGAATCCCCACTCACTTTAGATGCTATAATTTTTTCTGAAAGCTTATCAGGCTTTTCATAATTTATTTTTGAAACCGTTTCGGATAAATATAAAATCCCTGAACGCGTGGAGTCTAAGACGCCATCTAAATCGCCTACTTCTTGACCTAAAAATTTCTTTGGCACATTTTTGAGTCGGATGATTCCTTTGGAATAAAAATCGGCAGAATACGTATTAATTTTTTCTAGTTGCGTTTTTCGTGCGCCAATAGCAGAGCGTATGATGCGATCCGCTGGATTTTCTTTGGATGAAATCACCACTTCATTTAAGGAGATGTTTTCTTCTAATAAAGTGACATTTAAAGTATAGGGGAATTCTTTAATTTCAATTGTTTTGGTTTGTGTTTTAAATCCCAAAAACTGAAACACAATGTTGTAAGTTCCAGGTTGTGAAAGTGCCAATTCATAATCTCCCTGCTCATTTGAGGTCGTGCCTGTATAGGAATTTTCAATATAAATATTCACAAAAGGAATAGGTTGGTTATCTTGATCTGTAATACTGCCTTTGAGTTGTGCAGATACGGATAGGGAACAAAAAAATAATACTAATAAATAACGCATGCTGATAATTGTATGTTTTAGATTTAAGACGACTGAACTTGTAGGGTGTTGCAAAATAATCTCATCGTAAGTTACAATTAAGTCCTACTTAAAATTCTTTTTCACACGGTCTAAAGCACGTTTGTTGTCACGGTCTTTGATTGTCTCACGTTTGTCAAAAAGTTTTTTACCTTTTGCGAGAGAAATTCTTAGTTTTGCAAAGCCCTTATCGTTGATAAAAAGTTTGAGAGGGACAATGGTTAGCCCCGAATTTTTCACCTCTTTTTCAAGTTTTTTGAGCTCTTTTTTATTGAGTAATAACTTCCGTTCAGCTTTTGGAGCATGGTTGTAATGATTTCCAAAATCGTACTCTTGAATGGTCATATTAATCACAAAAAGCTCACCTCTTAAATTAAACTCACAAAAACTTTCGGCTATAGACGCCTTGCTCTCTCGAATCGATTTGATTTCAGTTCCCGTTAATACAATACCAGCAGTGTACGTATCTAAAAGTTCGTACGTAAAGCGGGCCTTTTTATTTAATATGTTAACAGATTTTTTCATCAATGGTCAAAACTAAGCAAAATATCAGTCGATTGCTAAATCGGGTCTATAATTTATTAGGATTTTAATACAAGTGTTTTTAAAAAATAGTTTTTAGTTACTTGGGGTTTATGACATAAAAAAAAGCAATACAATTCCAAAAAAGAAAACTTGTATTGCTTTTTAACTAACCAACCAACACTAATAGGACGAGCCTTAGGATGATTTGTTACAGATTTAATTTAAATCCAAACAGAACTAGTGTCTTTTGAATGGATTTTGTTAAAATCACATTTACTTTCATATTTATTGTATAATTTTGGAAAATTCAAAAAGAGGGGGGGGCTAAGCCACTTCAATTTCATACAAAAACCAAAAAATCAATACATGGGAATTTTCGATTCATTATTTAATTCTGATACAAAAGAATCAAACTGGCCGGGTGAACAACTAGAATCTTTAGATCAATTAGATCTTATTAAAACAGCTTCGTTTAAGACGCCTCAATTGATATTTAAACATTCCACTCGTTGTAGTATAAGTCGTTTTGTACTCACAGATTTTACAGCACATTTCACATATTCAGCGAATGAATTTGGAGCCCATTATTTAGATTTATTAAATCATCGAGACATCTCTAACGCCATTGCTGAACGTTTTGAGGTGCAACACCAATCGCCACAATTGATTGTAATCAAAGAGGGCAAAGCAATCGCCCATGCTTCTCATGAAGGGATTAATGAGTTACAGCTCAGTACGTTTTTGTAAGATTCTAAATGCCGAGTTCTTCAAAGAGTTTGATCAGTCCTTTACTTGAAGGGCGAGGAGCATCCGCATTTACAATAGTACCATCGGGAGCTATCAGTATAAATCGAGGAATACCATTCACTTTATAATCTTGTACAAAGTCAGCTTTCCAGCCATTGCCAGTAAATAATTGAACGCCCGTTAATTTTTTTTCAGTTACCATTTTTTTCCAAGCATCGTGTGCTTTTTCCATGGTACCACTGCGTCGGGCATCGTCCACAGAAATGCTCACGAACTCAATGTTTTTGTCGTGATATTTGACCTCTAATTTTTTCAAAAATGGAAACTCAACCTTACAAGGCCCACACCAAGTTGCCCAAATATCAATATACACATACTTCCCTTTGAAGTCGCTTAACGATGTTGTTCCGCCTTTGTGGTTTTCGTATTTAGAAAACACTGGAGATGCTGTTCCTTTTGCTAAAAGTTTGCGAACTTTAAGTTTTTCCAAGAAATAACTCTTATAAGTTTTTTGCATGGATTTAAACTCTTTATCCTGGTCTTCAAAGTAAGCGGTATCAAGTTGTTTGTATTCCGATTTTAATGAATCATAAGCAGTTTCTAAGTTGTCAAAAGTCTTTGAGAATTCAGCTTCAGTACTGTCAAAAAGATCTTCACTTAAATAACGTTCTTGTAGCAGGCTGTTGTCAATCATAAAATTACTTTGGTCAGCGTCATCTCCTTCAAATTTTAATGTTTCATCAAACGCTTTGGTATCAAGTGTAAACGAAATAGTATTGTCTTTTTTTAGATAGATAGTTCCAATTTCATTGCCATCAGAAAAACGATACATACCCTCTGTGATGTGGAGCGTATCACTAAAAGTTCCATTGTCATCAACTTTAATCTCTTTTTTGTACCCCTTTCTGTTGCTAATTGTGATTTTTTTAAATTCATTCACATTGGTTATTTTTCCAGAAAGTGTTGCGTAGTCTTTAGGGGTTTTTGAACAAGCCCCTAATAATAAAATGGCCGATAATAGAGTGAGGATAGGTTTCATAGGTATTTATTTTAAAATAAGTTCGTTCCAAAAATAGGTGAATCATCTTGTAAAATTAAAAAATTAACAATTATTTGGATATTTATTTAGGAATGTTCAAATTTGAGCAACTTAAACACGATATAAATGCATATTATAAGTTCCAAGCCATTAAGCTTATCCACTCTTAAATCCATAGTGTTTGAAGGTTCAGCAATTGAACTTTCGGATGAAGTGATCCAAAAAATTCAAGAATGTCGAGATTATTTAGACCAAAAAATCGAAGCGACTTCCGATCCTATTTATGGAATCAATACAGGGTTTGGATCGTTGTGTGATGTGCGAATTCACTCTGAAAACCTTACAAAATTACAAGAAAATTTGGTGCGTTCTCATGCCTGTGGCACAGGAGACTTTGTTCCACAACCCATCATAAAACTGATGCTTTTATTGAAAATTAAATCTTTGAGTTTTGGGCATAGTGGAATTCAATTAGAGACTGTTAATCGTTTGGTCTCATTTTATAATAACGATATTTTACCAGTTATATACACCCAAGGATCTTTGGGGGCTTCAGGAGACCTCGCTCCTTTAGCACATTTGGCGTTGCCACTCATTGGCGAAGGAATGGTTTGGTATAAAGGAGTGCAAACCCCTGCTTCTAAAATCTTAGATATTTTTGATTGGACGCCAATCACACTTCAATCAAAAGAAGGTTTGGCATTGTTAAACGGCACACAATTTATGACGGCTTACGGAGTACATTCGTTATTAAAGTCATTTAAGCTTTCCTATATGGCAGATCTTATTGGTGCGATGTCATTAGATGCTTACGACGGACGAATTGAACCATTTGACCCCTTAGTGCATTTGGTACGACCGCATAATGGACAAATTAAAACAGCAGAACGAATTTTAAGTTTTTTAGAAGACAGTGAATTGATGCAGCAGCCAAAAAAACATGTTCAAGACCCGTATTCGTTTCGATGTATGCCACAAGTACATGGCGCAACGAAAGACACCTTGATGTTTGTAAGAAAGACGTTTATAACCGAAATAAATGCTGTAACTGACAATCCTAATATATTCACCAAAGATGATAAAATTATTTCTGGTGGAAATTTTCATGGTCAACCCTTAGCATTTGGATTTGATTTCTTAAAAATAGCCATGGCTGAATTGGGAAATATCTCGGAACGAAGAACCTATCAATTGGTGTCAGGTTTACGTGAGTTGCCTTCTTTTTTGGTTGAAAAATCGGGACTAAATTCAGGGTTTATGATTCCACAATATACAGCAGCGAGTATAGTAAGTGCAAACAAGCAATTAGCAACCTCTGCTAGTGTTGATTCTATCGTATCTTCTAATGGACAAGAAGACCATGTGAGTATGGGGGCCAATGCCGCCATTCAAGCATATCAAATTTTAGAGAATGTAGAACGCGTTTTAGCTATTGAATTGCTAAATGCTTCTCAAGCATTGTTTTTTAGAAACCAAAAAACATCTCCATTTTTATCCGCGATGCTATCTAGTTTTAGGACAGAAATCCCAAAAGTAACCGAAGACAGAGTACTCCATAATGATATTGAGAAAGCCATCAAATTTATACAGACACTCGAACTGGAAGACGATGTGTTGTTTGATTAAACTTTAAAAAAAAAAGCCCCACATAGTGAGGCTTTTATAGTTACGATTCTTTCGTCTCTTTAGGCGATATTATTTTAATGTCTAACTTTGTGTCATCCTTTCCAATATCAAGAGTGATGGTATCTCCCTCATGAGCATTGGATTGAATAATTTCTTCCGCTAGAGCATCTTCAACATATTTTTGAATGGCACGTTTTAAAGGCCGCGCTCCGTATTGCTTGTCAAACCCTTTTTCGGCAATAAAACTTTTAGCTTTCTTGCTTAATTTTAAGGTATATCCTAACTCTGAAATACGCTTTAAAAGTTTTTCAAGTTCGATGTCAATAATTTTATCAATATCTTCTTTTTCTAAGTTATTGAAAACAACTACATCGTCAATTCTATTTAGAAATTCTGGAGCGAATGCTTTTTTAAGTGCGTTCTCAATAACCGAACGTGCATTAGAACTCTCTTGAGATTTTTGAGCTGCAGTTCCGAATCCAACTCCTGAACCAAAATCTTTTAACTTACGAGCCCCAATATTTGAAGTCATAATAATGATTGTATTGCTGAAATCAATTTTTCGACCCAAACTGTCCGTTAAAAATCCATCATCAAGAACTTGAAGGAGCATGTTAAACACATCTGGATGTGCTTTTTCAATTTCATCTAAAAGCACGACCGCATAAGGTTTGCGACGAATTTTTTCGGTGAGTTGTCCACCTTCTTCATATCCTACGTATCCTGGAGGTGCTCCAACCAATCTAGAAATAGCAAATTTCTCCATGTATTCACTCATGTCAATTCTTATAAGCGAGTCTTCACTGTCAAATAATTCTCTAGCAAGTACTTTTGCAAGCTGTGTTTTACCAACGCCAGTTTGCCCTAAAAATATAAATGACCCAATCGGCTTATTGGGATCTTTAAGTCCAGCACGATTTCTCTGAATGGCTTTCACAACCTTTGAAACCGCCTCGTCTTGCCCAATTACTTTTCCGCTGATAAGCTTGGGAAGTTTTGATAATTTATTGCTTTCCTTCTGAGCAATTCGGTTCACAGGAATACTGGTCATCATAGAAACCACTTCAGCTACATTTTCTTCAGTGACTATAATTCGATTTAATTTAGATTCTGTTTCCCATTTTTCTTGTGCATCTGCAAGGCTTTTTTCCAAGCGTTTTTCGTCATCCCTAAGCTTTGCAGCTTCTTCGTATTTCTGTTTCTTAACCACAGAATTTTTAGTCTCTTTCACCTCTTCAAGCTGCGCTTCTAACTCTACAATTTGGTCGGGAACATCAATATTAGTGATGTGAACTCTAGAGCCTGCTTCATCCAATGCATCAATAGCTTTGTCTGGTAAAAATCGATCAGTCATATAGCGATTGGTCAATTTAACACAAGCCGCAATAGCTTCTTCGGTATATTCTACATTGTGATGATCTTCGTACTTGTTTTTAATATTGTTTAATATTTCAATCGTTTCACTCACTGATGTTGGTTCTACGATTACCTTTTGAAAACGACGCTCTAGCGCACCATCTTTTTCAATATGCTGTCTGTATTCGTCAAGAGTTGTGGCTCCAACACATTGGAGTTCACCGCGTGCTAAGGCAGGTTTAAACATGTTAGAAGCATCCAAACTTCCTGTCGCACCTCCGGCGCCTACAATCGTATGAATTTCATCGATAAACAGAATGATATCGTCATTTTTTTCCAACTCATTCATCACCGCTTTCATGCGTTCTTCAAACTGACCACGGTACTTGGTACCCGCTACAATGCTAGCCAAGTCTAAAGTAACCACACGCTTGTTGAATAAAATTCGAGAGACTTTTCGTTTGATAATTCGAATCGCTAAGCCTTCTGCAATAGCAGATTTGCCAACGCCTGGTTCACCAATCAACAAAGGATTATTTTTCTTCCGACGGCTTAATATTTGAGACACACGTTGAATTTCTTTTTCGCGTCCAACAACAGGGTCTAATTTCCCTTGTTCTGCCATGGCTGTTAGGTCTCTTCCAAAGTTGTCTAGAACCGGAGTTTTAGATTTCTTGTTCCCTTTTTGACTGCTGCTTTGCCCAAAAGAACTGTCTTTGTTTTCGTCTTTAGGCATGTCTTCACTAGGAAAAGAGGCTGCTTTAGGAGTCTCCGTATAGTCGTCGTCGTTTGTAATCATATATTTAAATTGTTCTTTAACGCTATCGTAATCCACTTTTAGTTTATTCAATAGCTTTGTTGTAGGGTCGTTTTCATTTCTTAAAACACATAATAGTAAATGCGCTGTATTTATAGATTTACTTTGAAAAAGTTTTGCTTCTAAAAAAGTTGTTTTTAGAGCTCGCTCCGCTTGACGCGTCAAGTGAAGATTTTTTTTCTCATCGGAAGAAATCATAATATTGGGGTTGGAAGGGCTTAGGATTTCAACTTTACGACGCAAATGACTTAGGTCAACGTCTAAAGCGTTCAAAATATCGATTGCCTTGCCATTACCATCTCTTAACAATCCAAGCATAAGGTGCTCAGTGCCAATAAAATCATGACCTAACCGTAATGCTTCTTCTTTACTGAAAGAAATCACATCTTTAACTCTGGGGGAAAAATTATCGTCCATAAATATTCTTTGGTTAAAATTACAAATTCAAAGGCATTAAATCAAAAACTATACCTTTTTATTTTTCATTCCTACAAATGATAGTAAAAACTAATTAAAATCAAAATTTTTACGACGCTATTTATTAACCATTTAGCTTCTTAAAATTGTTGATAAATTAGATGTAAAAAAGTCCCTAAAATTCGCTTAATAATATTTTGAAAAGTAGTATATTAGCTAGGTTATTTAATAAACAAAAATTTAGCGTAGCATGATAGAAGGAGAAAAGTTAATCCCCATAAATATTGAAGATGAAATGAAGTCAGCTTACATCGATTATTCGATGTCTGTAATAGTGTCTCGAGCACTTCCTGACGTAAGGGATGGATTGAAGCCTGTACACCGCCGAGTGTTGTATGGGATGCATGAACTTGGTGTTAGGTCCAATACGGCGCATAAAAAATCTGCAAGAATAGTTGGGGAAGTCTTGGGTAAGTATCACCCACACGGAGATACCTCAGTTTATGACGCCATGGTTCGTATGGCTCAAGAATGGAGTTTGCGATATATGTTGGTTGATGGACAAGGGAATTTTGGATCGATTGATGGTGACAGTCCTGCAGCAATGCGTTATACAGAAGCCAGAATGCGAAAAATATCGGAAGATATGCTTGCAGATATCGATAAGGAAACAGTAGATCACAAGCTAAACTTTGACGATACACTTCAAGAGCCGACCGTATTGCCAACTCGAATCCCAGGTTTGTTGGTTAATGGAGCTTCAGGAATTGCGGTGGGTATGGCAACCAATATGCCACCTCACAACCTTTCGGAAGTCGTCGATGGAATTACAGCATATATAGATAATACAGACATCGAAATTGATGAGTTAATTACACATGTCAAAGCCCCCGATTTTCCTACAGGAGGAATTATTTATGGTTATGATGGTGTAAGGGAAGCGTTTAAAACAGGCCGTGGCCGTGTCGTTATGCGTGGTAAGGCTATCATAGAAGAGGTTAATGGGCGGGAATGTATAATCGTTACCGAAATCCCATACCAAGTCAATAAAGCAGACATGATTAAGAAAACTGCTGATTTGGTCAATGATAAGAAAATGGAAGGGATTTCTACCATTCGTGATGAATCGGATAGAAACGGAATGCGTGTTGTTTATGTCTTAAAAAGAGATGCCATTCCTAACATTGTTTTAAATAAACTTTATAAATATACAGCACTTCAGTCATCTTTTAGTGTCAATAATATTGCGTTGGTAAATGGACGCCCAGAAATGTTGAATCTAAAAGACATGATTCATCATTTTGTGGAGCACCGTCATGAAGTTGTTGTACGTCGTACAACTTACGAACTTAGAAAAGCTGAAGAACGCGCTCATATATTAGAAGGATTGATTATTGCTTCGGATAATATCGATGAAGTCATCGCGATTATTAGAAGTTCTTCAAATGCCGAACAAGCCCGTGAAAAACTAATTGAACGTTTTGAATTAAGTGAAATACAATCCAAAGCGATTGTTGAAATGCGTTTAAGACAATTAACAGGTCTAGAACAAGATAAATTACGTGGTGAGTACGATGCGATCATGAAAACAATTGATGAATTAAAAGACATTCTTGATAAAAAAGAACGTCGAATGTTAATCATCAAAGAAGAACTAGCAGTCGTAAAAGAAAAGTATGGTGATGAACGTCGCTCAGTGATTGAATATGCAGGAGGCGATTTATCTATTGAAGATATGATTCCAAACGAGCAAGTTGTCATTACAATTTCTCATGCAGGATATATTAAACGTACGTCATTAACAGAATACAGAACTCAAAACAGAGGAGGTGTCGGACAAAAAGCTTCGACCACTCGTAATGAAGATTTCTTAGAACATTTATTTGTAGGGACCAACCACCAATATATGTTGTTTTTCACTCAAAAAGGAAAATGTTTCTGGATGCGGGTTTATGAAATCCCAGAAGGTAGTAAAACTTCTAAAGGACGTGCCATTCAAAACTTAATCAACATAGAACAAGACGATAAAGTCAAAGCGTTTATTTGTACTCAAGATTTAAAAGACGAAGAATACACAAATTCGCATTACGTTATCATGGCTACCAAAAAAGGTCAGGTTAAGAAAACATCTTTAGAGCAATATTCTCGCCCAAGAACAAATGGAATTAATGCCATTACGATTAAAGAAGATGATGAATTACTAGAGGCAAAACTGACTACAGGTGAAAGTCAAGTGATGTTGGCATTAAAATCTGGGAAGGCCATTCGATTTGAAGAAGCCAAAACCCGTCCAATGGGTCGTGGTGCTTCGGGAGTTCGAGGAATTACACTTGCACATGAAGCGGATGAGGTGATCGGAATGATTGCTGTCGATGATATGGAAAGTAATATTTTAGTTGTATCTGAAAATGGTTATGGAAAACGCTCTAGTTTGGAAGATTATCGAATCACAAACAGAGGTGGAAAGGGAGTTAAGACCATATCAATCACGGATAAAACTGGAAACTTGGTGTCCATTAAAAATGTAACCGATGAAGATGATTTAATGATTATTAACAAATCTGGTGTTGCAATTCGATTGGCAGTAGAGGATTTAAGAGTCATGGGACGTGCCACACAAGGAGTTCGTTTGATCAATCTTAAAGGAAATGATTCGATTGCCGCTGTTGCAAAAGTAATGCGTGAGGATGAAGAAGATATCGAAGCAATTGAAGGGTTAGATGAAGAAGGTGTAGAAGAAGGCACTGCGGATACGAAACCAGCTGATACAAATGGTACGACTATTGATACTCAAGAAGAAGAATAACTATTAATACTAACTATTAAAATTTAAAATACGATGAAAAAATATTTTGTATTGCTAATAGCACTAACTCTAGGATTTTCTGTTGTTGCTCAAAAGAAAGAGATCAAAACAGCAGCTAAAGAATTAGATAAGGGAAATTATGAAAAAGCAGGGGTTGCCCTTGATGCAGCCGAAGCACTTTTAGGGTCTATGGACGAAAAATATAAAAGTCAATATTACCTGTATAGAAGTATGTATTACCTAAATAATGGTGAGCCAGATTTTAGTACCATCAAAAAATCCATTGAAGCCTTAAAATTAGCAACTGCACCAGCACAGGAACAAGGAGTAAAAAATCAAACTCAAAACATAAAAGTTATTCTGGTCAATAAAGCGAGTTCACTTTTGCAAACAGATGAATATGTAGCGTCTTCGGATTATTTTGAATCTGCTTATAAATTAGCTCCTAATGATACGGTTTATTTGTTTTATGCCGCTTCTACCGCTGTAAACGCAAAACTCTATGACCGTTCTCTAGTGATGTATGAAGAGTTGAGAAGCTTAGGTTATACAGGAATCGAACAAAATTTTCTTGCTACAAATAAAGAAACACAAGTTGAAGAACAATTTGGGAGTGAAATGCTAAGAAATCTTTCACTAAAAGCAAAAACACACATCAATCCTAAAGATGAAAAGACTAAATCTAAGTTTCCAGAAATCATTAAAAATATAGCCCTTATTTATGTTCAAAATGGGGACAATGAAAAAGCACTTCAAGCCATGGCTGTAGCTAGAGCAGAAGCTCCTGAGGATTTAAATTTATTATTGACTGAAGCAAACGTTTATTACTCAATGGGTAATAGCGAAAAATTTAAAGAATTGTTAGAAGTAGCCATCCAAAAAGACCCAGAGAATCCAGAGTTACAATATAATTTAGGGGTTATTTCAACGGATACAAATGATTTTGAAAGCGCTAAAAAATACTATCTAAGAGCCATCGAATTAAAGTCAGACTATATAAATGCTTACATCAATTTAGCGGCTTTAATCTTAGGACAAGAAGAGTCAATTCTTGAAGAAATGAATAAGCTAGGTTCGTCAGCTGCAGACGATCGAAAGTATGACGAATTAAAAGAGAAGCGCAACCAGTTGTATTTAGATGCAATTCCGTATTTGGAAAGCGCATTTAACATAGATCCAAACAATTATCAAGCTTCTAAAACCTTAGCGAACATATTCAGTGCTGTAGGCGACACAGATAAGTACAAAGAATTTAAAGCTATTTCAGACGCCCTAGAACCAAAATAATAGCTGTTAGTTTTACAATATTAAAAAGTCATTCAATTTGAATGGCTTTTTTTATGAGATAATTTTCTTGATGACTCTCAGTTTGTGAGAGTGTGTTTTGGTGTCCACATTATAGATGCCGCTTTGGTCCAGTAAATCTATCCGAACTTTACCATGTGCATGAATGATATGATGGTCTTTCATGATAATACCTACATGAATAATATCTCCTTCATTATTATCAAAAAATGCCAAATCACCAGGTTCACTTTCTTCTATAAAACTAAGCGCATCCCCTTGAGACGCTTGTTGAGAGGCATCTCTTAAAATTTTGAATCCATTCAGTTTGTAAACCATCTGAACGAATCCAGAGCAGTCTATTCCAAAAGGCGTTTTACCACCCCATAAATAAGGAGTGTTGAGGTATAAAACAGCCGTTTCTACAAGTTTAGATTTGTCTTTAGGTCCAACAGATTTTGCACCTTCAAATGTATGCTCTAAATAGGAGAGGCCGTTAAGTGCCGACCCCAACAAAATAGGGTGTAATTGTTGTTTTTGATTTATGATAAAATCAACCAAATCCGTAGTCATTAGAGGATCTGATTTGTGAAGTTCTTTATATTCTAATTCGTCAATAAATTGAAACTGTTTATTGTCAATCCAACCTTCATACTTATCAAAGCCCAAACGAATGCGACTCCATGATTTTCGGTGTTCTAAAACCTTAAAATAATCGCCATAGAGTACTTGCGAAATTAATTCGCTCTTATCGGAAGCTTCCGATCTTAAAGCAACAACGCTTAGGTAGCAAAGGCCGTATTGCATTTCCTATATATTTCGTTCTAGGATTAGTGCCGAAGCACCGCCGCCGCCATTACAAATAGCTGCAGCTCCAATTTTTCCGTTATTTTGTTCGAGGACACTCAATAAAGTCACTACAATTCGAGCCCCTGAACAGCCCAGTGGGTGGCCTAAAGAAACCGCACCACCATTGACATTTACATTTGAATCGTTGAGTCCCAATAATTTCATATTAGCTAAGCCTACTACAGAAAATGCTTCGTTGAATTCAAAGAAATCTACTTCTGAAATATCAACAGCTGCTTTTGCCAATGCTTTAGGCAGTGCTTTTGAAGGTGCTACAGTAAACCATTCAGGTTCTCTAGCGGCATCGGCGTAGCCTTTTACCGTTGCTAAAGGTTTTAGTCCAAGGTCGTCTGCTTTTTCTTTACTCATAAGCACCAAAGCAGCAGCGCCATCATTTATGGTAGAAGCGTTTGCCGCCGTTACAGTTCCGTCTTTTGTGAAAGCAGCACGTAAGCTCGGTATTTTTTCTAAACGAACGTTCGTGTATTCTTCATCTCTATCTACAACAATTGGCTCTCCTCTTCGCTGAGGTACTTCTACAGGAACCACTTCAGAATTGAATTTGCCCTCATTCCAAGCTTCCGTAGAGCGTTTATAGGACTCAATTGCAAAAGCATCTTGTTCTTCTCGAGTAAATTTATATTCTGTTGCACAACTATCTGCAAAAATTCCCATGGCTTGATTTGCATAAGCATCTACCAAACCATCTTTTTGTAAGCCGTCATCAAGTGTTACGGAGCCAAATTTATGTGCCGAACGTGCGTGGTGATAATGAGGGATTAAGCTCATGTTTTCCATCCCACCTGCGACAATAATATCAGCATCTCCCAAAGCAATTGATTGTGCGGCTTGCATGATTGTTTTCATTCCAGAAGCACACACTTTATTGACCGTAGTACAGGGCACAGAATCAGGGATGCCTGCATAAATTGCGGCCTGCCTAGCAGGTGCTTGCCCTGTGCCAGCTTGTACAACATTTCCCATCAGAACTTCGTCTACAAGTTCAGGGCTTAAATTAATTTTTTCAAGTGCGCCTTTAATAGCGACTGCACCTAATTTAGGTGCTGAAATAGAGGACAGTCCTCCTAAAAAACTCCCAATAGGGGTTCTTGCTGCGGATACAATTACAACGTCTTTACTCATAGTTTAGAATTTAGAGATGCTTCATGCGAAAATAACTAAAATTTAGGATATATAAAGTAGGAATATTTTAATATAGAGAGAAAAGATACTTCTTTTTATTACTTTTGGGTGTTGACAAGTACGTAATGTAACAGTTAGTGGAGGTATATAGTTTTTATTATGTCCTTAATGTTGTCTTTAAATACCCCTAGCTGCGCATGACCTATCCAAATCAAAACCCATGAAATTCAAAAAAATAAATAATAGACACACATGAAGGATATAATGAACCTTTTTCATAAAAACCATTCCTTAATATACAAGGTGTTTCTTTTTGTGTTAACCACTTTTGTGATAGTCTATTTGTTTCCAAAAAGTGGAACCTTCAGATATAGTTTTGAAAAGGGAAAACCTTGGCAATCTGAAAACCTCTATGCGCCTTTTGATTTTGCAATTAAAAAAACAGCTGAAGAGGTTGATTTAGAAAAACAGCAAATTATTCTACAATCTCCTGTTTTTTTTGATGTGGATACTGCGGTGGTCGCTACGGCAAAAAACGAATATTCTTCAGCATTTGACAGGTTGTTTTTTGAGCTACCCAGAGATCAAGTAAAAGTAGATTTATATTATAAAGGGAGGAAACTTCTTGATGAATTATATGAAAGTGGCGTGCTTCAAGATCCATATGATTATGACCCCGATCAGCAAATCTCTATTTTGGTTGATAAAACGCAAAGTAGGGTTAAACGGTTTGACAGCTTTTTTCTTCAGACAGATTTAAAATCATTTGTAGAATCTAGTGTGGAGGCTTTAGAGCTAGAAGCTTACAAGCAACGGTATTTGGCATTGTTTTTTGATGTCGTAAAACCCAATACACAATTAAATAAAGCAATTACTCAGGTTTCACTAGAAGAGCGCCTAAGTCAAATAAAATTAGTTCGGGGTCGTGTGGATAAGCAAACACTCATTATTTCTAAAGGAGAAGTGGTTCAAGGTGATAAATATGCTGTTTTAAATTCATTAGTATCTGAATATGAATCACAAGTTTGGACCGATTCAAACTATACTTTAGTTGTGACGGCTTATACTGTTTTGGTGTCCTTGGCTCTGCTCATGCTTTTGTTGTTTATGAAAAAATACAGAATGGAGGTGTTTTCTAACAATACCAAAGTCACCTTTATTTTCTTCAATATCGTATTGATGGTATTTTTAACCACTTTAGTTGTCAACTATAATTCGTCTTATATTTATATTGTTCCCTTATGTATTTTACCCTTAATATTGAAGGCATTTTTTGATGCTCGCTTGGGTTTATTTACACATGTAATCACGGTACTTTTGTTAGGCTTCGTGGTAGCCAATAATTATGAATACATGTTTTTGCAAATTATTGCTGGAATTGTAACCATTCTAACCGTGTCTGAACTTTACAAACGGGCAAATTTATTTATATCTGTAGGGCAAATTACCTTGATATACATCATTTCTTATTTTGCATTTTTTGTAATTCACGAAGGAAGTATTGACAACTTAAAATGGGAAACGTTTTTATTGTTTGTACTGTGTGGATTGGCAACGCTCTTTGTACAGCCACTTATATATGTATATGAAAAACTGTTTGGGCTTGTATCGGATGTGTCGTTGTTAGAATTGTCAGACACCAATTCTAAGCTATTGAAAGAATTGTCGGATAAAGCACCAGGAACCTTTCATCATTCATTAAATGTGGCAAACCTAGCTGAAGCTGCTGCCAATGAAATAGGCGCCAATACAATGCTTGTAAGGGTAGGGGCCTTGTATCATGATATAGGTAAGATGAAAAACCCAACGTATTTTACCGAAAATCAAATGACAGGAACCAATGCACATGATGAGTTGTCTCCTAAAGAAAGTGCTAAAATCATTATCAACCATGTTATAGATGGTGTCGAATTGGCAAAGAAAAATAATTTACCAGACCGTGTCATAGATTTTATTAGAACGCACCATGGTACAAGTACTGTATATTATTTTTATAACAAACAAGTAGAGTTGAATTTAGATTTTGAAACTACTGATTTTTCGTACAATGGGCCAAAGCCATTTAATAAAGAAACGGCTATACTAATGATGTGTGATAGTGTGGAAGCAGCGTCCAAAAGTTTAAAGGATCCTAATTCAACCAAGATAAATAACTTTGTAGATGCAATTATTTCCAAACAAATGGATACAGACCAATTTTTGAATGCAGATATTACTTTGAAAGAAATTCAGTCTATTAAGAAGGTGTTGAAGCAAAAGTTGGCCAATATGTACCACTTGCGTATAGAATATCCGGATTAAATTAAAAATGCTTACAAAAAAGTAAAAAAATTGTTTGCGTTCTAGATAATGAAAAGTTACATTTGCAACCGCAATTTTAATTGCGCAAGTTCATTTAATAGGAGAGGTGCCAGAGTGGTAATGGAGCAGATTGCTAATCTGTCGACGGGTAACTGTCGCCAGGGTTCGAGTCCCTGTCTCTCCGCAAAAAGTAAATTAACAACAGATAATCAATTCGGGGTGTAGCGTAGCCCGGTTATCGCGCCGCGTTTGGGACGCGGAGGTCGCAGGTTCGAATCCTGCCACCCCGACTAAAGTTTTCCGTTTATTTATAAACACTTTTAAACTTTACAAAAAATCTGTTGTTGATTTTTTTTTTAGATAACCAATTCGGGGTGTAGCGTAGCCCGGTTATCGCGCCGCGTTTGGGACGCGGAGGTCGCAGGTTCGAATCCTGCCACCCCGACAAAGAGGTCGTCACGCTAGAGGCGTGACCAACCCAGACAGTATGGTCGCATAGCTCAGCTGGATAGAGCACCTCCCTTCTAAGGAGGCGGTCCTAGGTTCGAATCCTAGTGCGATCACAAATATAATTTTGATTTATTTTAATTCCCTGTGTTTCTTTCTGAAACGCAGGGTTTTTTGTTTCACTATTGTTTCACCAAGTCAAAAAAACATTTGGTAGCTCATAATTCCTTAAGACTTCACATAAGCGATATGTCTACAAAAGCCCCTCTGGAAATCACAAACCATTTATGGTACTGACATAAAGGAACTTTGGACTCTGTTATGATATTTTAAAATTTTTAACCCAAATTATGTCGTGGGGCAGAGGGGCGTAAAACCGAACTGTTTTGGGGAGGATTTAGTAGAATTAGCTCGAATTTGATTTATTGTTTCTACGTAGGACTTGGATTTAAAATACTTTACAGCCCTTCATTCCTAAATCACGCTGCTCACTTCATTAAGCTGCTGTAATCCACGTTTTGTGGCGTATGAATGGGGTTTTTAACCGAATGAATTACAACGTTGCAGCTAAACTCCGTATCGATGCAGTTTCGAGAAGTTAGAAAAAAGTTTTAGTTGATATATTTTGCTTTTATTCGGATGTCATTTTCTTTGAATGACCCTGAGCCAAAATCTTCAAAACAAAGCACAGTGAGACTACTATTAGGAAGCATTTTTCTAACTTCTCTAAAATCTTGATTAATTTTTGATAAATTTTCAAAAAAGGTAGCTTGCGTTTTTTCAAGATCTAGTAATTCGGTTGTTTCTCCTTTCTGAACCTCTAGTGAAATAATTAATTTTTTAGTCCCTTCCTTGTCTTCATCTATAGAAAGGTTGTAAGAGTTAACAATTTTAGATAACTCAGGTAATGAATAAATAACCTCATTAACATCTGTAGGGCTTATGTTTGCTCCAAAAAACGACACGGTCATGTCTGCTCTTCCGTAGTGTAATAATAATGGTAAATCTGTTTGAGGTTTTGCTAATTTGTCAAGGCTGATATTCAAACTTTTTAAAATCGAGTAGAGGTCTTTAAGAGATAATGTATGGCCTCTGTCATGTATATTGTACCTGATTTTAGGAGCTATATAATCAGGACGACCAATCGTAACAATTAGTTCTCCAGTTTCAGACGACTCAATTAAAAAGTCTGTTGGATTATACTGAAAAATCATAGGAAGTGCACCAGTGTATTTTAATATTTTTGATTGTAATGATTGATTTGAACGCAATAACCTTCTCAGGCTTATTGTAAAATCATTTTCTGCAGAAATATTTAACTCTAAATCTGATGCTCCCAAAGAGCTATAAGCTTTCTTAATTCCTTTCTGAAATAGATAATCCCTCATTCCTTCTGACATTGATTCCCCTCCAAAAATGAAAGCAATGTTAAATTTATCCCATTCTATTTCTGAAGTATCAACCAAATATTTTAGAAAGGGAGGGTAGCCCATTATTACATAATTATGATTTTCTCCAAATTGTTTAAGGGTATTTTCAATTTTTTCTTTCTCAGGTCCCAAAGATTTTAGTTTTGAAAAAGAGACACAACTCATTGTCACATTGACTCCAGTAGCCCAAGGACCTAAAGCAAAAGCATTAATGACAAAGAGAGGCTCTTTACCCACTAACGTCCGCATTCCAAACTCAATCATTTTGGCATTTCGTTTCCTTTCTTTCAAGCCTCGAACCCAGTTGGTTGCTGTGCCGCTGCTCCCCGAGGATTCATCAATAATTATATTTTTAGTTGGAATTTTTCCTCCTACACATCTAGCATCTATAGAAAATTTTTTAATATAATTTTCTTTATCAATTTCTGGAATTTCATGTATGTTGGGTAGCAGTCCGCTAAACGAAGGTTTCGAAAAATTATGGGTTTTTAAAAATGATTTGTAAGCGGGCACTCTTCTTTTTGCTTTGATAAATTCTGAATACGCCCGCGCTTTACTATTAAAAGTTCTAATTTTATTAATTCCTGGAATGTATATAAGTCTTATGGTAAAATTTGATAGCATTAATGGTTTTCGAAAGAGTTCAACTAACCAAGCATAGATTAATATAATTAAGTGCCTCATGCTTTGATTACTATTTGATTTGTACTTAGTCTAAAACTTCTTGTAGGAATTTTACTATACCCCGCACGAAAAATCATCCATATTTTTTTGGAATTTTCTGGGGTAGTCAATTTATCAATGATTTTCTTATTGGCATTTACGTTTGTAATTAACGACCCAAATGGGTGAATGTAGGCGCTTTCATCGGTCATTATTAGCCAATTTCTAGCAAACATCCTTCCAGATTGAATCCAATCTGCGGAGTTATTAAATTGGCCTCCAAACCAACATATAGTACTAGTCCCCTTAAAAGTTGACATGTAATATTTTTTCAATAATTTTTTACGTAATCCTTTGGTCCATCTGTTGTGGTTTCTAAAAATAGATTTGGTCAACCTACCTGAAAACCCCATACACTTTGTCCATAGGCCATCTTTATGAGTTTTAGCCTCTTTTTTGCTGTATCGAAATAACCGGTCAAGTTCATCTCTAGTTGGCTTTGAAGCTAAATCCTCAAATAAGGTTTCTTCATTTAAGTTTACTACAAAATCGACGATCTCTTTATCTTTTGAGTAAAAAAAATCTTGCCCAAATTTTTGAGCTTCTTTTTCCAAACGTTGAATGGTGTTTTTATTAAGACTATCGCCATTATAATCCGTTCGAGATGTTCTTCTTTCAAAAATTAATGCTTTATTTAGTTCCTCTTTTTCCTGTGTAGAAACCAGTCTAAGCGTTGCAAAAAGTGTAGTTTTAGTTGATTGAGTTGAAACGGGGTTATGTATTCGATCTATTATTACTTTATATCCAAATGGCGCTGCGGCGATTGAAAGATGTTCAATAAATACTCCTAAAGCTACAGTTGTAAATATGGATTCTGGATCTTCTACTGCTAGTAGTCGTTCAGGATTGTAAAAAAGTTCTGCTTCGTTTTCTGAAATTATTTTCACTTGATGAGGTTGCAAGTTGTGAATGGTTGGAGCCCAACGCGCAACTTCTATCAGTTCTCTCCAGCCAGGAGGGGCTGAAGAAGTTATTTTAGTTAAAGACCACAACTGTTGGAACGGGTTAGATAATACGATAAAGTATAATCCATTCATTGTTTTTTTTATGAATTCTCGTCTCGAATTAATTAGCTCTAATTTTTTAGTTAATTTATTTTGTAAAATAATAATTTATAAATAAAAACGGAAACAAATTATAAAAAATATTAGTTTGTCTTCTCTGTTCTAGAGTAGGGTAGTGAAGTCGAACTATTTTAAAGAGGGTTTGATTAAAAATCCCTGAGAAATGAAGTGCTATATAATTTTTTTGGTCGGTCAAATTAGGGTCAGCATTGTTCTTCAGATGTAAGTTTACTAAACAACTACAATGTATGGACTTAAATAAGTACAAGTTTTAAAAAGAAATGGTACCAAATTTATTTTGGTGCATATATTTTTATAGCAGAATCCAATACCTCTGACCTGTCAAATGACATTGTTTTGGTTTTAAAATTAACATACAATTCCATCTGATCGGAATAATGTGGGCTTTCAGGTCTTCTACTATTCCCATATGAAATAACAGATTCATAGTATGTTTTAGTAGGTGTAAAGCGTACCAATCCAATATAAGACTCACCATGTGTGATCTTTATTTTTCCAGCTTTATAAGGCTCTCCTCGCATGGCCGTAACAACATCGGGCAAACCAAAAACAGGGAGTTCTTTTTCTCCTCTAACTAATTTTTGAAAATCGCCCAAGCGAACACGCTCGTTGTTAAAATGAGTCATCATATAAGCCTTTGTTATTTTCAAGGCCTCAAACAAGACCTCATGCGTAAAAACTCGATCTTCAGAAAGTTGATCAAAAAAGGGTCCAAGTTGATAATACAGTAATGCGTATGCCCCCGCACCATAAGAGTCTGGATTGGTAACGCGATCCCAATTTTTAATACTAGTTAATAGCGCACTCACTTCTGGATAGTCCTCCGTTTTCATTTCAAACAATGGATTTAAATCCATATAATTATAGCTAAGAGGGGTTGGTAATTGATGGTCATACTTGATGCGTTTGAAACGCTCATAATCAATGTGTTCTTTTTCTTCAAGTAATTGAAGCAGACGTGTAGAGCGATTGTTGTCATAAGTTTCAAAATTCATGGCCCTTGCAAAATCCTTCGCTTGAGGATTGTCTAGGGCACCTGAAGACTTAAATGGACTGTGATTGGCATTGTACACAAACCCTGATTTTGGACTGATGACTTGTGGCAACTCTTTAATGGGGTAGTAGGTGTTCCAGAGTGTTTTACGGGTGTTTCCAGGAACAACGTCTGTCCAGTCATAGCCTTCATTTCGGATGGGAATTTTACCATTAGAAATATAAAAAATAGTATCATTTTTATCGGCATACCCAATATTATAGCCGGGGAGTGCTTTCATTTCTAAAGCATCATAAAATTCAGTAAAATTGGTAGCTTTGTTCATGCGCCACCATTGCTCAACGGCATTTATATTTGAGGTACTAGGCGTACGAACTGAGTAAACCCCTGTTTTGTTTTTTAGCGTTGGACCATAGATACTTCGGTAAAATTTTTTCTTAACAGGAATCTTAAGACCAAGTACTTTGAGGTGAATTTTTGCTTTAAATTTTTCTAGTTTGTACGGTTCTCCATCAACCATATAAATGTTTTTTTTATTTGGATGCATTTCTAGAGCATATACATCTGCTTTGTCGGGGTAATTAACTGTGTGTGTCCATCCCAAAAACGCGTTGGCTCCCGTAAATATACAGGGAGACCCTGGGAAGGTGGCACCAATAATGTTAGTACCTTCCTTACTCACCAAATGTGCTTCGTACCAAGATGTTGGACCTTCTAAGGGTTGGTGGGTATTGATGGCTAAAAATGTTTCATCCGATTGGGTTCGACTTCGACTGATGGCAATGAGGTTAGAGCCTTTAGTGTCCTGCTCAATTTCATAAGGCCAAGACAAATTGTTATTCACAATTCCACTGACAAGATTCCCTGCACCATTTGAAATAAATAACTGCAGTTGTGTATAGCGAAGCAATTTTTGTGGTGTGATTGGAAACAATGAAGATTCTAAAATTTCATCGGGATATTTTTTGGCAAACGCATTTAACCCTTCAGTAAAACCTTGAAGTAATTCAATAAATTTTGGATCGAGGGTGTTAAATTGTTCGTTTACTAGTTTCTCAGATTGAATCAATTGAACGAGAAAATCAGCAGCAGCGCCTTTCAACCCTATAAATTTACTTAACAATCCATTGCCAGCTAGATAGGCTTGCTGAATGGTTTCAAAGTCATCTTCTGCTTGCGCCCATGCAAATCCATAAGCAACCTCCGCGTCTGTTGGTGCATAGATGTGAGGGACCCCATAGGAGTCTCTTACAATCTCTATTGCGTCGGGGTTGATTTGGGAGTTACTGTGAAGGCTGGTGAGTATAAAAAAAAGTATAAAAAAAGTATTTTTCATAAGAGGCTTTTGAATAAAACATAAAGATATAAAATTACTGATAATTCTGAATGTTTATGTAAAACATACAGCTTGTTTTTATATTATAATTTAATTTTTATGTCCGTAAATAGATATTTTGTTTATAATTTATTAGATTTGTTTAAACAAAAATAAACACATTATGAAAAAAGTATTTTTTACAATTTTATCTCTATTCATCCTATCTTGTAGTAGCGACGATGATAATAATAACAATGACAACAGTTCTGAACCAACAGTTAATTCTGATTTGGTAGGTACATGGGTAGGTTCAGGGACTGATGATGACGATCCATTGATTATTACACTCCAAACAATCGTTTTTAATCAAGATGGTACGGGTTCTGTGACTGATGCTATTGTCCTTACAGGTGAATCGAATGTTTCTGAACTTACATGGTATTCGAATGCGACTACAATTTTTGGTACTTTAGAAGGTCAATTGGATGAAATTGGATATGTCTTGTCTGAACAAAATCAACAGCTTGATCTTACCTTTCCAGAAGGAGATGTCGGCATTTATGTTAGATTAGAGTAAAAAACATACAAAACTAATTAAATCAAGCCTTACTAGAAATAGTAAGGTTTTTTTGTTCCTATAGTAATTGTGCGGATATACTTAATTTCCATTAAATTTGTATCTATAATTATAATAAAAAATAAATGCCATTTAACATTGTACTTGTAGAGCCCGAAATCCCTAACAATACGGGCAATATAGGCAGGCTGAGTTTGGCTTCAGGATCTGTATTGCATTTGGTCAAACCGTTTGGATTTGAATTGAGTGATGCTCGACTCAAAAGAGCTGGACTGGATTATTGGAAACACATTACAGTCAAGACTTATGAGAGTTTAGAGGCGTTTTTACGCATCAACAAAGATAAGACGATGGTTTTTCTGTCCAGTGCTGCAGAACAGAGTTACGTTTCGATTGATTATAAAGACGATTTATTTTTTGTATTTGGAAAAGAATCGGTTGGCTTGCCAAAAAATCTGGTTGCAGACAACTCAGATAAACTCTATAAAATCCCTATTTATAGTACGCATGTGAGAAGTTTAAATTTAGCAAATTCGGTCAGTATTGTCGTGTTTGAAGGATTGCGGTCGTTGGAAGTTTCAAAGGGTGTCTAACTGACACTCAATCACTAATTTCTTCCCATTCGAAGTGGTAAAAAACAAATATAAATTTCCACCATCCCTGAGTTTGAATAGGGTTTTAAGAGCCTCTATTTTTTCAGAAAAATTCCGAGTTTTTACATTGGCTTTTAGACCGCCAATAGCTTTTTTTAAAGGCTTCTTTTGATAGGCGTAGGAATTAGAAATCGCATATATTTTACCTGGAAAATCGGCTATTTTTTCATCGCTACTATATAAGTGTGTATGCGGATCAAGTTTACCAAGATTAAATTTTTCCGAAATTAATTGAAACGCTCCCGATTTCAATACGGCAGCATTCGGTTCGTATAAATACCGCTTTGGTGTGCTGTAGCTTGCCAACGCTGTTTCTTCCTCTACAATTTCAAAAGAAAACTGTACGTCTCCACTAGGATGGCTGTTGAGAGTGTGAATCGTCGCTACACCTTCAAAACCCTGTTCTTGATGAAATAACAGCTCTTTCACTTCGTTTTTCACCGCCACAATATAAACAGTTTTCACATGCTTCAAGGCTGTGATTCCAACGCTAATATCGAGCATTGGCGACATTTTAATAAGTACATTCTTGGAATGCTTAAAAAACAAATCTTGATGGGTTATTACATTAGGGCTACAATCCTCAATCAAGAATTTTTTATTTTTTTGTGCGTCGCGTCTTGAGGGATCGATGTATATCCAATCAAAAGTGTCTGAACACGATTTTAAAAATTCAATTCCATCTTTAGAGTGTGTCGTGATGTTTTTAGTGCCAAAAATTGCAGAATTACACGCAGCAATCTCAGCCAATTTTGGGTTTATTTCACAGTGCACTACCGTTTTAAATTGCTTTGAAAAATAATAACTATCCACACCAAATCCACCCGTCAAATCTACAATAGATTCGCCCTCCATAAATCCACTTTTAATCTTTGCCGCAGTTTCGGAAGACGTCTGTTCTATATTGAGTTTGTTTGGATAATAAACTCCGGGCGTTTCAAACCAAGTATTTAATTTTAAAGCACATTTTTTTTTCGCTTCAATCTGTTCGATGAGTTCTTTAATATCAATACCATCAAAAGGACTGCCTTTAAGTACTAATTCATGAATATTTGAGTGTATATGGCTCGTAATAAACTCTTGTATAGCGCTATTGAGAAGAATTTTGTTCACCGAAAACTAATTAATTGTTGATAATTTTTTAGTGAATTCATACAGTGCAATACTTGTGGCTTGCACCACATTCATACTGCTATTTTGACCATACATTTCAATATGAACAACCGCGTCACACTGTTCTAAAATTGGTTCTGAAACCCCATGATTTTCATCGCCAATTACAAACGCTATTTTAGAGTTATTGTCTAATTGTAGTTCTGAAATTGGAATGCTCTTGTCTGTAATTTCAAGTGCAATAACAGAGTAGTTTTTAGCTTTCAGTTCATGAATTTTTTCTAAAAGTGTTTCAAGTTGTTCATAAGAAACGGATTGTTCTGTGGCTCGAGATGTTTTAGTGAATTTCCGTCCCAGATCCACAGGACTTCCACCAAGAATTAGATGTTCAATTCCAAAAGCATCAGCCGTTCTAAACAAGCTGCCTAAATTGGCAGCATGCGAAACATTGTCGCTAATTAAAACAATTGGAAACTGTTGCTTTGTAAACTTAGAAGTATAATGATTTAGTTGCATAGTTCTTCTAGTTTTCGAATGCGTATTTAATAATATTAGCACCCATTTTCAATGCTTTTAAGCGCACCGCTTCGGGATCGTTATGCACATTAATATCTTCCCAACCGTCCCCTAAATCACTTTCAAAAGTGAATAGTAAAATTAATTTTCCTTCATGAAAATAACCCAATGCTTTTGGTGCTAAACCATCGTGTTCATGAATTTTAGGCACTCCATTTGGGAACGAAAATACATTATTGTATATAGGATGTGTTAAAGGAATTTCATTCATTTTCTTTTCTGGAAATACAGTTTTTAAGGCTTCTAAAACATAGGGTTTCATTCCGTAATTGTCATCAATATGCAAAAACCCACCGGATAATAAATAGGCTCTTAAGTTTTTTGACTCAGCTTCTGAAAACACCACATTTCCATGACCAGTCATGTGAATAAACGGGTATTCAAATATAGCAACACTACCAACTTCCACAGTATGGGGTTTGGCATCCATTGTTGTTTGAATGTTGGAATTACAAAACTGAATTAAATTTTTTAAAGCTGTTGGATTGCTATACCAGTCGCCACCACCATCATATTTTAAAACGGCGAGATTTTGACTTCCACAGAAGTGAAATCCAAAAATTAAAAAGATATATAAGCAGCATTTATTCATTGCAAAGTTGAATTGTGTGCCCCGCAACGATTCCAGCGGTTTCGGTTCGGAGTCTTGACGCTCCTAAAGATACAGGAATATACTCATGTTTCAAAGCGGTTTCTATTTCTTGGGGACTAAAATCGCCCTCTGGTCCGATTAGAATAGTGATCGATTTGCCAGCTTCAATTTGATCTTTAAAGGATAACTTATTACCATCCTCACAGTGTGCAATAAAAGTAGATCCTTCTTGCTTAATTTTTATAAAATCAGAAAAACGAATGGCAGGAGCCAAGGTTGGTAAATAGGAGTGAAGGGATTGTTTCATTGCAGATTGTAAGATCTTTTCAAACCGTTCTGTTTTAATGATTTTTCGTTCACTATTTTGACATATAATTGGGGTGATTGTATCCACGCCTATTTCGGTTGCTTTCTCAATAAACCATTCATAGCGGTCATTCATTTTTGTGGGTGCTACGGCTAGATGTATTTTGTAGGGTCTTGGAGCTTCAAATGTTGATTTTAAAATATTAACCACACATTTGTTATGGTTTGGAATGACCACTTCTGCTTCAAATTTCCAGCCTTTTCCATTAGTAATCATAAGAAGGTCAGCTGTAGATTTACGTAATACTTTCACGATGTGACGACTTTCATCTTTCGAAAAGTTAAAAGTTTTCGTAGATGCATCCAATTCAGAATTGTAAAATAATTGCATTGAGTTATAGTTTAAGTCGCGCTGTAGCCATCACAGTTTGATCAGCATAATTTTTCTCTAAATATTTTAAATGTCCCACAATCGCAATCATGGCAGCATTATCTGTTGTGAATTCAAAAGCAGGTATAAAAGTGGTCCAACCATGACGGGTTTCAGCTTCTTTTAAAGCGTCTCTCACCCCTGAATTTGCAGATACTCCACCGCCAATCGCTATACGTTTGATCCCTGTTTCCTTAACAGCTACTTTTAGTTTATCCATTAAAATTTGTACAATTGTGTATTGTATGGACGCGCATATATCATTAAGATTTTCTTCAATAAATTGAGGGTTTTCTTTCAGTTGTTTTTGCACGAAATATAAGATGGCTGTTTTGAGCCCTGAAAAACTAAAATTGAGTCCTGCTACTTTTGGTTTCGTAAACTTGAACGCTTTTGGATTTCCGAGTTTTGCACGTTTATCTATTTCTGGCCCTGCAGGATAGCCGAGTCCTAAAATTTTACCACTTTTATCAAAGGCTTCTCCAACTGCATCATCTATTGTTTCGCCAATGACCGTCATTTTAAAATGAGTATCAACCCGCACAATTTGAGTATGCCCCCCAGAAATAGTCATCGCTAAAAATGGAAACTCAGGTTTTTCAGAACCCTCTTTTTCAATAAAATGAGCCAGAATATGCGCTTGCATATGGTTGACATCAATCAAAGGAATGTGAAGTCCATATGCCAATGACTTAGCAAATGAAGTTCCTACTAACAAAGACCCCATCAACCCAGGGCCTTTTGTAAATGCCACGGCATTGAGATCTGATAACGAAATGCCTGCTTGTTCAATAGCTTGATCGACTACGGGTACGATGTTTTGTTGATGCGCTCTTGATGCAAGTTCAGGAACTACACCACCATATTTTTCATGGATCGCTTGATTGGCAACTACATTGCTCAGTACTTTTCCATTACACAGAATGGCCGCTGCCGTATCGTCACAAGAAGATTCAATTCCTAAAATGTATGTATTTTTTGAGCTCATTAACACGTTTTAGCGATAATATTCGTTTAATTTGTATAAAATAAACAACTTAATTTATCCATTAACAGGATGAATGCAAAGAAATAAAAAAAATAGCACTAAAATAAATGCTTTGGGTAGTTTAAATTTTAGCGCAAAATAGTTAAATTGAAAATTTAATAACCGATTTCGCATATCAAGAACTATTTTAAAATATTGATTAAATCTATAACAGCACTCGTGTTGTTATTCTTGCTAATGGTTTTGGTGTTCTCCATTCCAAGTGTGCAAACACGTTTAGGGAGTTATGCTACCAATTCAATTAATGAGACTTATGGGACTGCTATTAAAATAGAAAAAGTAGGGCTTCAGTTTAATGGTGATGTGGAACTCAAAAACATTCTTATAAGAGACCATTACGACGCTGTCTTGATTTCGGCGTCTGAACTAAACACTTCTATTTTAAGCTTTGTTAAACTTGCTGAAAATAAACTTACTTTTGGAGCTATTGATTTATACGGTTTGTTTTTTCATATCAAAAACTATAAGGGAGAAGCTGATACGAATCTTGATGTTTTTGTAGCGAAGTTTGATAAAGAAAACCCAGCTTTAAAGACCAATAAATTTCTTTTATCATCAAGTGAAGTTCGAATACACAATAGTAAATTTTTATTAACAGATGAAAACTTAAACAACCCAAAAGTTTTAGATTTTCATACACTTCATATGTCCGCTTCTGATTTTTTAATATTAGGCGCCGATGTCAAAGCTGCTATCAATAATTTGAGTTTTAAAGATACAAGAGGCGCTCAAATTCAAAACCTTCAAACGGACTTTTCGTATTCGTTAACTCAAATGACCTTTGAACAATTAGAAATAAAAAGTGAGCGTTCTACACTTTTTGGTCAACTTCAATTTGATTACGACCGAAAAGATTTCAAAGAATTTTTAGAGAAAGTTAAAATCTCAGGTTCTTTTACAAACAGTACTTTAGATTTTGAAGAGTTAAATGTGTTTTATAATGAATTTGGGTCCGATCAAAAAGCAGATTTAAATACTGTTTTTTCAGGGACATTAAATGATTTATTGCTAGAAAAAATTAATTTAATAACAACAGAAAATACGTCTGTAATTGGTAAAATTCAATTTAAAAATTTATTTAAAGATACCTCTAAAAATTTTCAAATGGATGGCGATTTTCAACAAATAGCGTCCACCTACTCTGATTTAAAAGCATTGTTGCCAAGGGTTTTAGGAAACAGTCTCCCCGCTGATTTAGCGTCTCTAAAGCGTTTTGATATGCGAGGTACTGCTAAGGTTTCTAACAAAACAGTTAAAACCGTCATGGATATTCAGACGGATATTGGAACTCTTTTTGTGGATTTGAATTTAGATCAAATTAAAGCAATTGATAACTCCTCTTATGTAGGTCAAATTCAGTTTACAGATTTTGATTTAGGCTACTTGATGGGAGAGCCAAAGATCGGATTGGTCACCTCAAGTCTGGTTGTTGAAGGGCGTGGTTTTAATAAAGAAACCATTAATTCAAACATCGTAGGTACATTTGATTCGTTTGTCTTTCAAGACTATGTTTATACCAATTTAGAGGTTTCAGGGGTGGTTAAAAATAAAATATTTAATGGTCAATTAGATATTGAAGATCCAAATATGAAGTTTAATTTTGAAGGTCTTGTTGATTTTTCTAAACAGGAAAATATTTATGATTTTTCTGCCGCAATTGAATATGCCAACTTAAATGCTTTAAACTTTGTTCAGCGTGATAGCCTTTCCGTTTTGAACGGACAAATGACTATGGATATGAAAGGCACAACAATTGACGATGTTTATGGTACAATTAAATTTAAAAATGCACTGTATCAAAATCAAAATGACAGTTATGCTTTCAAAGATTTTGAGATCACATCAGAATTTGGAACTAACAATCAGAGAACCATCAGAGTTAATTCTCCTGAAATTGTTCAAGGAAACTTAAAAGGAAAATTTGCAATTAAGGAATTGCCTAATTTATTGCGAAATGCACTCGGGGATATTTACACAAAGTATAAACCTTACAGAGTTGAAGAAGATCAGTATTTTAATTTTAACTTTAAAATATATAATAAAATTGTTGAAATTTTTTCTCCAGAACTAAAATTGGGGTCCAATACCTTTATGAGAGGTAGAGTGGAAAGTAATCCTAAAAACTTCAATTTAACTTTTAGGTCTCCAAACATTAGATTGGAAGATTTTTTTGCAAAAAAAATTGAGGTCCAACTGATTAATGATAATCCTTTATTTAACTCTTATGTAGAGGTTGACAGTCTGGCGACCCCTTATTATAGTGCATCAAATTTTAGTCTGATTAATGTGACCCTAAACGACACCTTATATGTTAAATCTGAGTTTAATGGTGGTAAAAATTCTAAAGATGCTTTTGATTTAAATCTCTATTATACAATTGATGAAAACAATAAATCAGTTGTTGGGTTGAAAAAATCGAATGCCAATTTTAAAAATACGCCATGGCTTCTAAATGGAGCACAAGACAAACAAAACAAAATTGTATTTGACAGATCTTTTGAAGAAATAATTATTGATAATATAAACATGACTTACGCTAGTGAAGACATTCTTTTGAATGGCGTTGTTCTGGGGAACCAGAATAAAGATATCAATCTTGATTTCACAAATGTTGATTTAGCTAAAGTAACTCCAGTCATCAAAGATTTAAAACTTGGAGGTAATCTGAATGGGCAATTAAATATCACTCAGTTAGAAAGTGTGTATCTTCCAAAGTCCAGTTTGATTATTGATGATTTATCGCTTAATGAATTTAATTTAGGATCTTTTAAGGCGGATATTCAAGGCAATCAATCGTTGACTAATTATGATGTCAATGTATCTTTGAAAGAAGGCGACTTGGAATCATTATCTGTGGTTGGTTCTTTGGATGTTTCTGGAAAAGATTCAGAGCTTAATCTAGATATTAACTTCAATGAATTTATTTTAAATCCCTTAAATCCTTTTGGTGCAGGAGTGATTACAAATATTAGAGGAGATGTTTCGGGAGTTGCTAATGTAAGTGGTCAACTTGAGAAACCACAAATAGATGGATTTCTTAGTCTCAATAGTGGTGGGCTTGCAATTCCATACCTAAACGTTGATTATGCATTTCAAAACAATACAAAAGTCAAACTACAGGAACAAAGTTTTATTTTTGATAAAGCGTTAATGGTCGATATCGATTATGAATCCCAAGCGTTTTTAAATGGTAGTATCAGTCATAATAATTTTTCAAAATGGGCTTTAGACCTTCAAATAGATTCGGATCGTTTATTGGTTTTAAATACAGACCTAGAAGACGAATCAATCTATTATGGAACTGCTTTTGTGGACGGATCGATTGATGTTTCAGGTCCTACAGATCAATTGTTTATAGAAGCAAATGTAACGACTTCAAAAGGAACGATATTTAAAATACCGTTAAGTGACAATGAGATTTTAGCCGAAAACTCTTACATTCATTTTTTGAGTCCAGAAGAAAAATCGAATTTAATTACAGGTCAGACTTTAGTGGTGGATGATATTTCAGGTGTAGAGATGGAGTTTAATATGGATATTAACGACAATGCCGAAATTGAAATTGTATTAGATAAAGAGACGGGAAGCTCTATTATGGGGCGTGGAAATGGAAGTATGTTAGCACAAATCAACACCAAAGGGAAGTTTCAAATGTTTGGGGATTTTATTGTGCTATCGGGAATTTATAACTTTTCATTTGGTCAATTTATCCAAAAACAATTTAAAGTAATTAAAGATGGTACATTGGCTTGGAATGGAAACCCTCTGAGTGCCGAAATAAATATTAAAGCTCTTTATGATGGTATCAGTGTGAATCCTTCCACGCTTCTAGACAACCCCATCAATCAAAGCATTCCTACTGAAGTTGAAATTCATTTAACAGGGGAATTAGAAAAACCAGATTTAAACTTTGACATACGTTTTCCAAATATTAATTCAACATTAAATAGTGAGTTGGCGGATCGATTAAGAGATAAAGACAAACGAGAATTTCAGGCTTTGTCACTTTTGGCAACCGGCTCTTTTAGAAGCGAACTGACTTTAGATTCACAAGATGCTTTTGGACTCGTTTCCGATGGTGTTACCAATATGTTGAACGATTTGTTTTCAGACGATGATAATAAAGTTAAGTTAGGAATTGATGTCGATTTAGGGAAAACCACCCCTGAGTATGAAACCGACAGTCGGGTAGGGGTTACCTTATCAACCCAGTTAAGTGATAACGTACTCATCAACGGAAAGGTTGGGGTTCCTGTTGGAGGGGTTAGTGAAACTACTGTGGCAGGAGATTTTGAAGTAGAAGTGTTATTAAATGAAGACCGTACACTGTCTCTCAAATTTTTCAACAGAGAAAATAGTATTCAAAATTTTGGAGAGCAAATAGGGTACACTCAAGGTATAGGTATTTCCTACAATATAGAATTTGATAATCTCAGAGAATTGTTTGAAGAATTATTTAAAAATAAAAATAAACAAACTGAGGCTGAAAATGCTGAAAAAAAAGCTGATTCAGGGCTTCCAGATTATATCAATTTCAAAGAAAACACCCCATCAAATCCTACTAATAATTAATTTTTTAGCTTTAAAATCAAATAGTTATTAACGAAAACGTTTGAATTTAAAGAAGAAAAGAAAATTGAGTCCTACTTACGTTTTTTTAACTTATAAGTTTATTAATTTTACAACATTAAACCATTACAACTATGGAAAATAATATAAAAAGAATTGGTGTAATGACTTCCGGTGGCGATGCACCAGGGATGAATGCAGCAATACGATCTGTGGCGCGTGCCTGTGCATATCATAATATTGAATGTGTAGGGATTTACAGAGGATATGAAGGAATGATTGAAGGGGACTTTGAACCTTTGAATGCGCGAAGTGTAAATCATATTATTAATAAAGGAGGAACTTTTTTAAAGTCTGCACGTTCGGAAGAGTTTAGAACCAAAGAAGGCCGTAAAAAAGCATATGAACAACTCCAAAAAGAACAGATTGACGCCTTGGTATTAATTGGTGGTGATGGAACGTTTACAGGGGGTATGATTTTCAATGAAGAATTTAACTTTCCTATAATTGGAATTCCAGGTACAATTGACAATGATATTGTTGGAACCAACTATACACTAGGGTATGATACAGCTCTTAACACTGCGGTAGAAGCAATTGATAAAATTCGTGACACTGCCAGTTCTCACAGACGTTTGTTTTTTGTTGAAGTTATGGGGCGCGATGTGGGTCATATTGCTTTAAACGCTGGCGTTGGTTCTGGAGCCGAAGAAATTCTAGTTCCCGAAGAAGATTTAGGGTTAGACCGTCTTTTAGAATCCTTGGAGAAAAGCAGACATACTGGTAAATCTTCAAGTATAGTGGTCGTAGCTGAAGGCGATAAAACAGGTAAAAATGTATTTGAATTAAGAGACTATGTTGAGGAAAACCTTGAAGGTTACGACGTTCGGGTATCTGTTTTAGGACACATGCAAAGAGGTGGATCACCATCCTGTTTTGATAGAGTTTTAGCCTCCCGAATGGGGGTCAAAGCGGTAGAGTCTTTACTAGAAGGTAAGTTCAATTATATGGTAGGGACTGTCAACAATAAATTAGAATTATATCCTATTGACAAAGCGGTCAAAGGACATTCAACAATAGATGCTGAGCTTTTAAGAGTTTCAGACATCATGAGTATTTAATAACGAATTAATTAAAATAGAAATAAAATGTCAAAAGTAAAAATTGGAATTAATGGATTTGGTAGAATAGGAAGAATTGCTTTTCGTATTGCTGCAGGTAGA
>Ga0209713_10000098_pt1 | contig 47753 bp, 38 predicted proteins | sample ArcOceMetagenome_3_FD_187444 | JGI IMG/M metagenome (GOLD analysis project Ga0209713, IMG submission 187444) | Marine eukaryotic phytoplankton communities from Arctic Ocean - Arctic Ocean- Svalbard ARC20M Metagenome (SPAdes) (version 2) | ecosystem: Environmental > Aquatic > Marine > Oceanic...
GGGCAATGCCAATGGTTTTAAAATACTAACCCAGTCCAAAAACGGATTAGACGGCGGTTTGCGTCTTACTTACGCTACCCTGGGCGCCTTTATGAAGTACCCTAAAGAATCCTTACCTAAAAAACCAACTACGCACATTGCAGACAAAAAGTTTGGGGTATTTCAGTCAGAGGTTTCTTTCTTTGAGCAGGTCGCTCAAGAGATAGGTCTTACCAAACGTGGAGAAAAAGAAGATCTAAGTTACAACCGTCACCCCCTGGCATATTTGGTAGAAGCGGCAGATGATATTTGTTACACAATTATCGATTTTGAAGACGGTATCAATCTAGGACTTATAGAAGAAGAGTTTGCCCTAGAATATCTTATTGCACTGGTTAAGCATACCATAGACACAACAAAGTACCACAAATTAAGTGACAGTAAAGATAGGTTAACCTACCTAAGGTCTATGGCCATTGGGGTTCTTATACAAGAGGCTGCACAACTATTTTTGGCAAATGAAGAGGCTATTTTGGCAGGAACCTTCACAGGATCTCTCTTAGACAACAGTAAATATAAGGCACAAATAAACGACATTATTAAAATTTCGGTAACCAATGTGTATCAAAGCCAAGAGGTTATTGAAAAAGAAATAGCCGGCTATAAAATACTATCTGAGCTGCTAGACACCTTTACCACTGCCGTAGAAAACTATCACACCAGTGGAGAGTTGCGCCACTATGATGCGCTTATTTTGACCCACTTTGACGCCTCTATTAAACAGCCGCAATCTGTCTATCAATATGTAATGGCATGTTGTAGTTTGGTTTCAAGGTTAACAGATGGTAATGCATTGCAAATATTTCAAAAAATAAACGGAAAAATATAAGGAGTTTTTTCTGTTAAATCTGTTAAAAATGTTAATTCCTCTTTTTTGTTCGAGTTGTGTGCGTAGCTTTGAAAAAAAAAATTAGCATCCTATTATGAAAAAATACGCATTCTTATTTTTGTTATGTACCATTGGGTTTAGTAATGCTCAAGACAATCAAGCCATCCTAGAAAATCATTTTAACACCAATAGAGCCCAAATGGGTCTCTCTCAAGAAGATGTTAGTGATTTTAAGGTAGAATCTTCAACATACTCTAAGAGTATGAGAATAGATAATGTGTACGTCTCTCAGCGTATATCTGGTATCGAGGTCTTTAACTCAACTTCGGTTTTTGGAATTAAAAATGGTGTTGTAGTTTCTTCAAAAATGGGTTTTATACCAAACACAGCACAGAAAATTAATACCACAACTCCAGTAATTTCTGCTCAAAACGCAATTGTTAAAGCAGCTACAGCAATTGGAATAAGCGCTCCAACAGCACTAGAGATTCTAGAGACCACAGCGCCCAATAGTTTTGTTTTTAATACCGGATCAATCTCTTTAAATAACATACCTGTTTCACTGGTATTTCAACCAATGCAGGATGGCACACTCAATCTTGCTTGGGATATCAGTATCTATTTGTTAGACGCTTCTCATTATTACTCTATGAGAATAGACGCCATTACAGGCGCTTTACTCTCCAGTAATGACTGGGTAACTAGTTGTGATTTTGGTAAGCCAACTCACAATCATCTTCCAAATACCAATACCAGCAGCAGCTTTTTACATAAACCAGAAAATACGGTTTCATTCAATGCACAAGGCGGGGTAAGCTACAGAGTATTTCCTGTACCCTTTGAAAGCCCTAACCACGGTAGTGATGAGTTAGTACTTGACCCTGCAAACCAAGATGCTTCTCCTTTTGGATGGCATGATACCAATGGCGCTCCAGGACCAGAATATACTATTACAAGAGGTAATAATGTAATTGCCAGAGATGACATAGATAACAACAACTCTGGAGGCATTTCTCCAGATGGAGGCGCTTCATTGACCTTTGATTTTCCTTTTAATTTCAATGCAGATCCTGCAGAAATGTTACCGGCAGCAACTACCAATTTATTTTATTGGAACAACATCATGCATGATGTGTATTACCAATATGGTTTTGATGAAGCTAGTGGTAATTTTCAAGATAACAACTACGGAAATGGCGGCACCAGCGGAGACTTTGTAGATGCTCAAGCTCAAGATGGAGGTGGTACTAACAATGCAAATTTTTCTTCACCACCAGATGGTAATAATCCAAGAATGCAGATGTATTTATGGAATGCACCAGCAGGTAATGCATTAACTATTGACGGTTCTCTTGCAGGTGATTACCTTGGTGTTGCTGCCGATTTTGGAGCTCCACTTCCAGAAGACACTCCTATTGTAGGACAATTGGCTTTAACCCTTGATGATGACCAAGGAGCCTCTGAAGACCCTTATGATGCTTGTGATGACCTATTAAATGGAGCAGATATAAACGGGAGTATTGCCGTAATAAGAAGAGGAGAGTGTCAATTTGGATTTAAGATATTGGCTGCCCAAAACCAGGGAGCTATTGCTGTTATTATCATTAACAATGTGCCAGGAGCACCAATAACTATGGCTCCAGGAGAAGTAGGAGACCAAGTTACTATAACAGCTATTATGATTTCACAGGCAGACGGAGATGCTATCATTGCAGCATTACTTGCTGGAGAGCAGATTGAAGGTTCTTTATTAAATAATACCGCCTACCAGCTAGATGGTGATGTAGATAATGGAATTATAGCTCATGAATACGGTCATGGAATTTCCACTAGGCTTACCGGTGGGAGATTTAATTCAGGCTGTTTGCAAAACGATGAGCAAATGGGCGAGGGCTGGAGTGATTGGTTTGGCCTTATGCTAACACAACAGCCGGGAGATCAACCACAGGATATTCGTGGTATTGGAACGTATGCAACCGGTCAAGCTACAGACGGTGGTGGTATTAGAGAGGCTCCTTACAGCACAGATTTTTCTATCAATAATTACACCTACCAAGATACAGATGGGAATGTTTCTGTTCCTCATGGTGTTGGTTTTGTTTGGGCAACCATGTTATGGGAAATGACCTGGGATTTAATAAACCAATATGGTTTTGACCCAGATTTATACAATGGTACAGGAGGAAATAACATTGCTATGCAATTGGTATTAGACGGTCTTAAACTACAGCCTTGTAATCCAGGTTTTGAATCTGGTAGAGATGCTATACTAGAGGCAGATATGCTGGCAAACGGTGGTGCAAATCAATGTTTAATCTGGGAGGCATTTGCTCGCAGAGGATTAGGATTGTCTGCGTCTCAAGGTAGCGCTAATAGCCTAAATGATCAAACAGAGGCCTTTGATGTTCCACAAACACCAAATTGTCTTTTAGCCTCTACAGATAGAGCCCTTCTAGATAGTGGTATTATTTTATACCCAAACCCTGCAAACCAAACTGTAAATATTAGTGTTACGCAGGCATCTGGAAATGCAAACGTATCTATTTTTGATATAAACGGTAGATTGATAATCACTAAAGAAATTTCACTTGATACCACAACTAGTTTGGATGTAAGTCAAGTCACATCTGGAGTATATCTAGTTCAAGTTACAGCACAGGAAGGTTTTATAAAAACAACCAAACTCATTATACAGTAAGCTAGTACTCACATAAAAAAAGAGGCCCTTGATAAAAAGGCCTCTTTTTTTATGTGCAATAGGTAAGTAACCTTTGTTTTATTTTTTCTGGGGATATACCCTGTAAATCTTGTAACTGGCTTACCCTTGCATGTTCTGGAAATTCGTCCTTAACACCAAGTAGCTCCACTTTATTAGTGTATTTGGTAGAAGCTTTATACTCTAAAACAGCGCTTCCAAACCCGCCACTTATAACACCATCTTCTAGGGTTATTATAGTTGTGTAGTGTTCGAAAATTTCAGTAAGTAGTTTTATATCCAGCGGTTTTACAAAACACATATCATATATCCCCACTTGATTTTTTTGCGCCTCTAAGTCAAGCAAACCTAGCGCCTCTTGTGCATTTTGCACCATACTGCCAATGCACAAAAGAGCAATGGTAGCACCTTTTTTTAGTTCTTCTGCCTTGCCAATAGTTGTTTTTTTAAAGGGCTGTTTCCAGTCTAATATATTGCCGCGCCCTCTTGGGTACCGTATGGCAATTGGCAATTCTAGACCTAGTTGTGCGGTGTATAAAATATTGCGAAGTGCAATAGCGTTACTGGGTGCAGCAATGATAATATTTGGAATACACCTTAAAAACGCCATGTCAAAAATACCATGATGGGTTGCACCATCCTCTCCAACGATGCCAGCTCGGTCTAAGCAAAATATAACAGGTAGTTTTTGTAGGCACACATCATGTATAACCTGGTCATAGGCTCGTTGTAAAAACGTTGAATAGATATTGCAAAATACATGTAATCCTTGGCTGGCAAGCCCTGCAGATAAGGTCACGGCATGCTGTTCTGCAATGCCAACATCAAAAGCGCGCTCAGGAAAGGCTTCCATCATATATTTAAGGGAGCTTCCCGTTGGCATGGCAGGGGTAATGCCTATAATGTCATTATTTTCTTTGGCTAGCTCCACAAGTGTGTGTCCAAAAACATCTTGAAATTTTGGAGCCAGTCCTACTGTGCTACTTTTTACTCGATCTCCAGTTGCTGGGTTAAACTTTCCTGGGGCATGGTAGGTTACTTGGTCTTCCTCTGCCTGTTTAAGCCCTTTTCCTTTTTTTGTGATAACATGCAGTATTTTTGGGCCCTTTTTTTGCAGAAGCTTTTCAAAAACAGTTATTAATTCAGCAATATTATGTCCATCTATAGCCCCTGTGTAATCAAAATTTAATGCTTCAAATATATTATCTGTATCTGGGGCACCGTCTAGAGTTACTTTAGTGAAATATTGTTTTAAAGCACCCACGCTAGGGTCTATACCAATAGCATTATCATTTAAAATAACTAGGATGTTTGTATCTGTAACTCCCGCATGGTTGAGGGCTTCAAAAGCCATTCCGCTGGCTATAGACGCATCTCCCACCACAGCTATGTGCTGTCTGGTTTTGTTATTTTTTAAACGGGCTGCAATGGCCATCCCCAAACTAGCAGATATAGCGGTACTACTGTGTCCTGTTCCAAAACAGTCATACAGGCTTTCTTCTATCTTTGGAAACCCGCTAATGCCATTTAGGGTTCTGTTGGTATGAAAAACTTCTTTTCTTCCAGTGAGTATTTTATGGCCATAGGCTTGATGGCCTACATCCCATACCAATTTATCATCTGGTGTATTAAAACAGTAGTGCAATGCAATAGTTAGCTCCACAACTCCTAGTGAGGCTCCCAGGTGCCCTTCTTTTACAGCTACAACACCAATAATAAATTCTCTTAGCTCTTGGGCCAATTGCGGTAATTGATCTTTAGAAAGCGATCTAAGATCTTTGGGAAATGATATGGTTTCTAATAGGTTTTGTGACACAACACAAAGATACTAGAATTAATACATCGTGCGTGGTTAGTTTTTGTAGTGCATGTAAAATAATGTGAAGTATTATTTTTTTAGTGTATTAACTCAATTACTATTATTTTTAGGGCTAATAAAACCTATTTTGATAACTCCTCACGACGATATTTATTTTATGAAACGCGCTTTGCAAGAAGCACAAGCCGCCTATGATAAATCAGAAATTCCTATTGGCGCTGTTATTGTTGCAGATAATCAAATCATAGCAAGGGCACATAATCTTACCCAAACCCTTAATGATGTTACAGCACATGCAGAAATGCAAGCCATTACAGCGGCAGCTAATTTTTTGGGCGGGAAGTATTTACATAAATGTACGCTATATGTAACCATAGAGCCCTGCCAAATGTGTGCAGGAGCTTTATTTTGGAGTCAAATACCTACCATAGTATATGGCGCATCTGATTCCCAAAGAGGATGTATTGCAATGAAAACTAAATTGCATCCTAAAACAAAGATAAGTGGTGGGGTTCTTGCCAAAGAGGCGGCTGGCTTACTGCAGCAGTTTTTTATTGAGAAAAGAAACCTTAACTAAAATAGTAAAACAAACAAACCCCACTTTAGTAAAGCGGGGTTTGTTTTGCTAAAAAAAGAATTATATAGCTGTTACTTGAGCCGCTACAGTTCCTTTTCTTCCTTCTTCTTCAACATATGTTACTTTGTCACCTTCGTTAAGAGATGGCCCGTTAACTCCTGTGACGTGTACAAAAATTTCTTGTCCAGTTTCATCATTTGTAATAAAACCAAACCCTTTAGATTCGTTAAAAAATTTTACTGTTCCTTCCATTTTCTAGTTATAATACATTAATAATGTAACAAATGTATGGAAAAATAAATATCAAATGTAGTCTGTAAACGGTTTTTTGATATTATAACTTATTGTTATTGGTGTATTTACGCATTTTCAAGATGTTTTCTTGATTGAGCATATACTGTTTTACGTCCTTACCTTTCCAACGGTAATATACAAAAGTTGGCATCCAGATAAAGAACAAGGTAGTAACGCCCAAACCTATGCATAGTTGTGATGCAGCAAGATCTTCTTCACCAATATAAAAGCCATAGCTTACCAAAATAACTGCTGCAATAAAGAAAATGTATAATAGTATACGCATGTATTTTTATTCTTGAATGTCTAGTTTTAGGTGTAGCTCAGTAAGTTGAGTGTTATCCAGTGGGGCAGGGGCATCAATCATTACATCACGACCGCTATTGTTTTTTGGGAAGGCTATATAATCTCGAATGGTTTCTTGCCCTCCAAGAATTGCAACTAGCCTGTCTAGACCAAAAGCAATACCTCCATGAGGTGGCGCACCATACTCAAAGGCATCCATCAAAAATCCAAACTGTGCTTTGGCCTCTTGCTCACTAAAGCCTAAATGTTTTAACATAGTGGCTTGGGTTTGCTTGTCATGAATACGGATAGAACCTCCACCAATTTCATTTCCGTTTAATACTAAGTCATAGGCATTTGCCTTCACCTCTCCAGGGCTTGTTTCTAGAAGCTCCATCTGTCCAGGTTTTGGTGATGTAAAGGGATGGTGCATGGCATGATAGTTTCCTGTTTGCTCATCCAGTTCTAACAGCGGAAAATCAACAACCCACAAGGGTGCAAACTCATCCGGCTTTCTAAGGCCTAATCTCTCTGCTAGTTCCATACGCAGGGCACTTAATTGCGCACGTACTTTGTTGGTTTGACCAGAGAGCACACAAATTAAATCTCCAGGTTTTGCGCCAGTAGTTTCTGCCCATTTGGCCAAATCTTCTTGGTCATAAAACTTATCTACAGAAGATTTATAACTACCATCATCATTACAACGGCAATATACCATGCCTAGAGCTCCTATTTGAGGACGTCTTACCCAGTCTATTAATTTGTCTATTTCTTTTCTTGTAAAGCTATTTGCTCCTGGCACGGCAATACCAACTACTAATTCTGCAGTGTTAAAGACGTTAAATTCTTTGTGTTTTGCAACTTGGTTTAATTCTCCAAACTTCATTGCAAAACGAATGTCTGGTTTGTCATTTCCATACAAGCGCATCGCGTCATCATACTGCATTCTAGGAAATGCGCCAACACTTACTCCGTTAATTTCTTTTAATAAATGGCGAGTTAATCCTTCAAAGGTGTTAAGAATGTCTTCTTGTTCTACAAAAGCCATCTCACAATCTATTTGTGTGAATTCTGGCTGTCTGTCTGCACGTAAATCTTCATCTCTAAAGCATTTTACAATCTGGAAGTATTTATCTAAGCCTCCCACCATAAGCAGTTGCTTGAATGTCTGGGGTGATTGAGGTAATGCGTAAAATTGCCCCTGGTTCATTCTACTTGGTACTACAAAATCACGTGCACCCTCTGGAGTAGATTTAATTAAATAAGGGGTTTCCACATCTACAAATCCTTGTGCAGATAAGTAGTTGCGTACTGCCATAGATACTTTGTGCCTAAAGATAAGATTTTCACGCACTGGATTTCTTCTTATATCCAAGTAGCGATATTTCATACGCAGGTCCTCTCCACCATCTGTTGTGTCTTCAATAGTAAAAGGCGGTGTAAGTGAGGCGTTAAGAATTGTCACTTTTGAAACTAAAATCTCTATATCTCCCGTTGGCATGTTAGGGTTTTTAGATTCTCGCTCTATTACAGTTCCTGAGATTTGAACAACAAACTCACGCCCAAGTTTTTGAGCTTGCTGCATCATGGATTTTTGTGTACGCTGGGCATCAAAAATAAGTTGCGTTACACCATAACGGTCACGAAGATCTACCCAAACCATAAATCCTTTGTCACGAGTTTTTTGGACCCATCCTGCAAGGGTTACTTCCTGTCCTATGTGTTCGGCCCTTAGTTGACCATTAGTATGTGTTCTGTACATGGGTATGTGTGTGTTTTGTCTTCCTTAAAAGAAGTATGCAAATTTAATAAGTTCTATGATATTGACCGTCTTTTTAAGGGATTTATAGCACCTCTAAAAACAACAGAAAGAAATAATTAAAAATAACAGCATATATTTTACATTATTTCCAAATATTTTGTTAATTTTTTAATAAAACTTAACTACATTAGTGCAGAATCTAAACAAACAATAATTATGAAACAAAAAAACATTACTACTTATTGGGCAGTATTATTACTGCTTTTACCCTGTTTTGTGTTTGCTCAAACCACAATAACGGGTTCGGTAAAAACCACTAATGGTGAAGCTATTTCTTTTGCAAATGTCATAGAAAAAGACACGAGCAATGGTACTGTAGCTGATATTGACGGAAACTTTGTGCTAAATGTAGCCACACTCCCTGCCACACTGGTAGTTAGTTATGTGGGTTATAGCACAGAACAGATGGAGATCAACTCAAATCAAGCAGATTTTCTTTTAACTCAAGGTGATCAACTAGATGCGGTTGTAATTGTTGGGAATAGATCTAAACCAAGATCTGTATTAACATCCGTTGTGCCTATTGACAACATACAAACCAGTGAATTAAGACTCACAGGACAACCTACCTTGGATAAGATGCTTGCCTACAAAGTACCTTCATTTAATTCTACCAATCAAACTGTGTCAGATGCCACTGCGCATTTTGATCCAGCAGATTTGAGAGGTTTAGGCCCCAGTAGAACCTTAGTTTTAATCAACGGGAAAAGAAAAAACCAAAGCGCCTTGGTTTATATTAATGACACCCCAGGAAAAGGTGAGGTTGGTGTAGATTTAAAAAGTATTCCAGCTGCTGCCGTAGAACGTGTAGAGGTTTTAAGAGATGGTGCCTCTGCCCAATATGGCTCTGATGCAATTGCAGGAGTAATAAATATGGTTTTAAAAGAAGGGTATGAGTATAGTACTGTAAATCTTGATGGTGGTGTTACCACAGAAGGTGATGGATTTAACATTGGCGCCAATTTAAATACAGGTGTTAAAGTTGGAGACAATGGAGGTTTTTTAAACTTAACAGCAGGATATTATCACCAAGATACTACCAATAGAGCAGGAGAACCAGGAAATGATGTGTTGTTTGGAGTTGCTGCAGATGATCCAGATTGGGGAGATTGGCTAGCCCAAAATCCAGATTTAGGAATGACCATTGGACAACCACAGATTGACAAGTATGATATCTTTTACAATTTTGGAATGCCTTTAAATGATGGAAAAATGAAATTCTACACCTTTGGTGGAGTAACCTATAGAGAGGGTACTAGTTTTGCATTATACAGAACTCCTTATTGGATTCCAGATCCATCTAATCTTTTACATGATTCAGGAACTGAGTATCAAGGGTTTCAACCAACTTTTGAGACTACAATTACAGATAACAACCACACCATTGGGTTAGAATTTAACGCTTTAGGGTTTGATGTTGACCTAAGTGGTACTTATGGTAGAAATGGAGTAGACTATATGGTTAACAATAGTTTAAATCCTGCACTAGGTGCGCAAAGCCCTATTAGTTTTGATGTTGGAGGGTATGCCTTTAGCAATACGATTTTGAATCTAGATGTATCAAAAAACTTAAATGACATGATAAGTATTGCCTTTGGTGCAGAATATAAAGAAGATCTATTTTCTTCTAAAGCAGGACAAGAAGAATCTTATGTTGATGGAGGTGCACAGTCTTTTCCAGGTTTACAGCCTTCAAATGAGGTGAGTGAGTCTAGAAATAATATAGGAGCCTACGCAAGTATAGATTATGAAGCTACAGATAAATTATTAGTTACAGGTGCTGCTCGTTATGAGAGTTTCAGTGATTTTGGAGATAATACCTCTTGGAAAATTGGTGGACGTTATATTTTAGGTGATAATAGAGGAGCAATTAGAGCTTCTATTGGTACTGGATTTAGAGCACCATCATTACATCAAATATATTTGAGTAATGTACAAACCTTAGTTTCTGGTGGTACCATTTCAAACCAAGGAACTTTTAATAATGTAGATCCTATTATTAGAGATGGTCTAGAGGTTCCTCAATTAACTGCAGAAACTTCTGCAAACATTTCAGCAGGGATTACATATAAAATAACCCCTGACTTCTCTGTTGCGATAGATGGATATCAAATAGATGTTGAAGGACGTGTAGTGTTCTCTGGAGAGATTGGTTTTGATGGAGATGACGCCACAACAAATCCCGTAGAACAAATTCTTTTAGACAACTCTATTACAAGTTTAAAGATATTTACCAATGCAGTAGACACCAAAACACAAGGGGTGGATATTGTAGCTAATTATAGAAATATAGAGATAGGAAATGGCACATTAAATGCAACCCTAGCGGCAAACTTTAATAAAACAGAGATTACCAACGAAGATGTTGATCCAAACACAGAAGGGTTGCAGGTAGAGGCTCCTGGACTTATTGGAGAAAACGGATATGATATTTTTAACCGTAAAGAACAATCTCGTATTGAGTCTTCAAGACCACAAACTAAAATGTTACTTGGTTTAGATTATCAGTTAGACAAGTTTAATGTTGCCCTTAACAACACCTATTTTGGTGAAGTTACTTGGAAGCACTCAAACAACGGTCTTAATGGAGCTCCATTAGGTCCTGGTGGGTCTAGTCTTCCAGTTGCTGACGCAGATTACGATCAAACATTTGGCGGGAAGATTATTACAGATTTAATTATAAGGTATGATCTTTCTAGTGCAATTAATGCTAGATTGTCTATAAATAACCTACTTAATGTGTATCCAGATGAAATTGATACTAAAGGAGATTTTGTAACCGACCTTGGTGGAAGGTTTAAATATCCTTGGGAAGTAAATCAATTTGGTTTTAGCGGTACCGTGGTTAGTTTAGGATTACAATATAGATTTTAACCTAATGTAATTATATAAAAAAGGGTTGCCGTAAAGGCAACCCTTTTTTTGTTTATCCTTGTTAGTCTTGTTAAAAACAAGGCTAACAAAAGCAATTAAAACAACGCTTTATAACTTTCATACCTATATATTTACATAGTAATTTTGGATTATAGCGAAGTGTAAGAACTTAGATTAACCAATAGAAGTATTGGGCACGTATGCCAAAATGATGTTTTTTGTTTCTTACACGTAGTTTTCAATTATACAAAGTCGCCTGTAGCAGTACAGGCGACTTTTTCTTTTAAAAAACAGGTCAATGTATTGGCCCAGATTTTTTTAATGCCTTTTTATTGAAATTTTGTTGAGTTTCTTTGCACTACAAATACAGCAATTTTCATTTTTAGTCGAGTAGCAAAATAGAACAGGATTGGTACAATGATTAATGTCAAAAATGTGGCAATAATTAAACCATATATAACAGTCCAGGCCAAAGGCCCCCAGAAAATTACATTATCTCCTCCCATATAAATATTAGCATCAAATTCACTAAATAAGGTAAAGAAATTTATGTTTAAGCCAATAGCCAGAGGGATTAGCCCTAAGACAGTAGTAATTGCTGTTAACAGTACAGGACGTAATCTTGCCTTACCTGCTTGTATGATGCTATCTAGTAAATCTTCTTTTTCAAGGTATTGACTTACATCTAGATCCAGCGTATTTTTCTTTCTATCGATAAGCAGTTGGGTATAATCTAGCAACACAACACCATTATTAACAACAATACCGGCAAGGGATATAATACCCATCATGGTCATGATAATAACAAAAGGAGCTCCAGAAATTACAATACCCCCAAAGACACCAATAAAGCTCAGGAATATAGCTATCATGATAATAAATGGCTTAGAGACAGAATTGAATTGAAAAATTAATATCAGAAAAATTAAGCCCAAACCACTAAAAAACGCACCCATTAAAAAGGCCTGTTCTTTATTTTGTTTTTCTAGTTGCCCTGTGTAATCAATTTTCACGCTATCTGGTATACCTTCTATATTTAGCATTTCATTTTTTACCTGCGCAACTGCGGCTCCGGCATCTGTATATCCTGGAGTTAATGCAGAGTACAGTGTTACAATTCTTTTAGATTGTTTGTGCTTTATGGCACTAAATCCAGAGTTGTTTTTTTGAGATGCAACTGTAGAAACTGGTATTTCACGCAGTTTTCCGGTGGGTGTTCTAAAGGTTATAGATTGATTAAAAAGCGCGCTTGAGTTGTAGCGGCTTGCCTTGTTGAAACGAATATAAATATCATAATCTTCTCCATCTTCTTTGTACACGCCTGCCTTGGCGCCAAATAAAGAATTACGCAGTTGCTGGCCAATTTGCCCAGCATTGACCCCTAGCTCACCTGCTTTTTCTCTATCAATTAGAACCTGCATTGCTGGTTTGTCTTTATTGACGTCTATCTTCAGCTCATCTATGGCAGCTATATTTTTGGTGTTTAAAAAAGCACGCATTTTTTCGGCAGCTGTGATAAGCTCATTATAATCACTACCAGAGAGCTCTATGTTTACAGGTGCTCCTTGTGGAGGGCCATTAGAGTCTTTCTCTACAGAGATGATAATTCCAGGATAAATTCCCTTTAAATCTTCTTGTACTTTTTTGCGCAATACCTCACTGTCTTCTCCACGGCGGTATTTGTACTCTCTCATAGAGGCTGTTATTTTGCCCTTATGAGGCATTTCTGCAGAAGAGCCGCCATCTGTTTGCGGATTCCCAGCACCTTCTCCAACTTGAGAAACAGCACTTTCTACCAAATAATTAAATCCTCCATCTGTGTACTGGTCACTATTTATAGTGCTGTATACACGCTTTTCAATTTCTTTGGTGATGGCATTTGTTTTTTCAATAGAAGTCCCTTGGGGATATTCTAGGTAGACAATAATTTGATTGGGTGTGTTGTCTGGAAAAAATTCAATTTTTGTTCTTTGGTTAGAAACCGAAATTCCAAATGCTGCAAAAGCTCCAAATAGCATTACAAAAGTAAACCCAATAATAAGATAAGGTCTTGCACCTTTAAAGGCTGTTGTGAGATTTTTTTTGTACCAATTCTCTAACCTAGTAAGTACTTTGGTCTGAAATGTGTTGGCAAGTTTACGAAGTATTAAACGGTACACCCACAACATGATGGCAGTGAATATCATTAGGCTTCCAAGACCGCTATAAGCGCCTCCAAATGCCATAATAAATGCTCCAATACCTATCATAATTGCTGAAATGGCAATGATGTTTTTTAAAGGCATGTCTTTGTCCTGGGTAGACATAAATTGAGACACCAGCACCGAATTAAAAAATATGGCAACAAATAAGGAGGATCCTAACACCACAGATAGCGTGATAGGGAAATAGATCATAAATTGCCCCATTAGCCCTGGCCATAGCCCTAAAGGTATAAATGCAGCTACGGTAGTTGCCGTAGATATAATAATAGGAAATGCAATTTCTCCAATACCTTTTTTGGCAGCATCTATACGGCTAAGCCCTTCCTCGTCCATTAATCGGTAAACGTTCTCTACAACTACAATACCATTATCAACCAACATTCCAAGGCCCATTATTAGTCCAAAAAGAATCATGGTGTTTAATGTGTATCCCATCCAACCCAATATCATTAATGACATAAACATAGACATGGGTATTGCAAAACCAACAAACAGCGCATTTTTAAAACCAAGGAAAAACATCAATACCGTTACAACCAAGATGATTCCGAAAATGATGTTATTCACCAAATCATCTACCTGCCCAATGGTTTTTGATGATTGGTCATTGGTGATGTTTACCTGCAGGTTTGAAGGAAATATATTGGCCTGTGTTTGGGCAACAATTCTTTCGATTTTTTCTGCGGCAGCAACCATGTTTTTACCAGATCTTTTCTTAACATCTAGCATCACCACTTGGTTGCCGTATTCTCTGGCAAAGGTAGTTCTGTCTTTCTCCTTAAAACTTACAGTGGCCACATCTTTTAGATAGACTATGTCTCCATTTTCTGACTTTACAACAAAATTTTCTAATTCTTTTGGGTTTTCTATTTCACCTAAAATCCTGATAGTTCTGCGCTGCCCGCTGGTTTTAAAATTACCTGCAGACATGGTAGTGTTACCATTAGAGATGGCACCTTGAATATCATTAAAACTAACAGAAGAGGCCATCATTTTATAGATATCTACAGCAACTTCTACTTCTTTTTCTTGAGCTCCACGAATATCAACTTGTTTTATTTCTTCTAGATTTTCAATTTCATCTTGCAGGTATTCTGCAAATTCTTTTAATTTTTCTACTGGATAATCACCTGAAATATTGATGTTGAGAATGGGCATTTCTTCGCTCATACTGAGTTCAAAAATAGTAGGTTCTACTTTTGCACCATTAAAGGTAGGCCAATCCTCATTGGAGGTTTGGGTGTCTATCTCGTCTTTAACTTTTTGCTTTGCTTTGTCTACAGAAATACCTTCATCAAACTCAACTATTACCATAGAGTAGTCTTCTTGAGAGGTGGAGGTTATTTCTACCACATTGCTTACTGTTTTTAATTTATCCTCTAGTGGGTCTGTGATAAGTTTTTCAATGTCTTCTGCGGTATTTCCAGGATACACAGAGCTAATGTAAATTTTTGTTTCTCTAATTTCTGGAAAGTTTTCGCGTGGCATGTTATTGTATGCACTTCCTCCTAAAAACAGCACCAATAACATTGCCATATAAATGGTTGTTTTGTTATTAATGGCCCAAGATGAAAGTTTAAACTCTTTCTCGGTATTTTTTTTCTGCTTTACCATAGTTATTACAAATTAGTAGGTGATGATTTTTACAGATTGCCCGTCTTTTACACTACGAGCTCCCTCTTCAATAATTTGATCTCCGTTCTTCAGGCCTGATAAGACCTCGATGTTATTTCCTTGTTTTTTTCCTGTTTCAATAATCACACGACTAGCCACTGCTTTGTCTTGATTTATTTGTTTTAGAATATAGATATATTGTTCTCCTTGTGCATTTTCAGAAATAATACTCTGTGGTATCACAATGGCATTTTTGTTTGTGTAGTCGTTAATTTTTAATCGTGCAGTTAAGTTAGGCTTGATATTGTTTTTCTTGTTTTCTACCTCGATTTCTGCCTTAAATGTTCTGTTATTAGGATTTATAAAACTTCCTGTTTGGCTTATTGTTGTCTCTAGGGTTTCTCCTAGTACAGGAAAGGAAACCTCAACTTGTTTTCCTACTATGACACTGGTTATATATGTTTCTGGCACATCAGCCTTCACATACATATTCTCTAAACTCACAATTCTAAGTATTGCTGTTAGTCCTGGGGCTACTACATTTCCTTTCTCTGTAATAATATCATCAATAGTACCAGAAAAAGGAGCCTTAATACTTGCTTTGGCTACTTGTTGTTGCATAGAGTTAACCGCTTTTACTTGTCCATCATAAGCTGTTTTTGCTTGAAGGTATTGTATTTCGCTACCAATGTTTTGACTCCAAAGGCGCTCCTGTCTCTCAAAAGTTGTTTTTGCAAGTACTAACTGCACCTGCATTTGTGCCAATGATTGGCTCATACCACCATCATCTATAGTGGCAAGAAGCTGTCCTTTTTTTACGCGTTGGCCTTTTGTTACATGTACTTTCTTTAAGATACCACCCATTTCTGGGGTGATTAGAATGTTTTGATCTGTTTCTACACTTGCTTGCAATTCAACATAATGCTTGAAAACTGTCTTACTAGCTATAAAAGAAGTTATTAAAGGCATGTTTTTTTCTGGATTTAATGCTGCCAGGGCCTTATCTAATGATTTTATTTGCGTATTTATTTCTTGTTGTTGTAATACAACCTTGTCACGTCTTTTTTGAATTGCTTCCGCGTTTTCAGAGGCTATTACCTCTTGGGTTGTTTCTTGTTTTTGGTCTGCGCAGCTAGTCAGCAAAACCGTGATGGTTAGTAGTGTGATTATTTTTTTCATAATTGGTTGTATTGCTCTTTGATCTTAGTATTTGTTTTTTATGTCTTCTACAGACATCCTTAAATTTGGGGTATTTAAAACCGTCTCCATTTCAGCTTTGGCATTTATAATTTCTACCATAGCATTCAAGTGTTGTTGTTGTACCCTAAATAATTGGCTTTGAGCTTGTCTTAAATCAAAACTTGTTGCCAAACCTTCTTTAAATTTTACCTGATTTTTATGCTCAATACTTCTGGCCAAGACAAGGTTTTTTTCAGTGTTTTGATAACGCTCTAGACTATACTGATAGTTGCTTTTTGCTCTTTCAAAGTCTAGTTTTACACGTTGGATTGTTTGATTAAAATCTGTTTTCGCTTGGTCTAGGGCTATTTTTGCTTGCTGGTTTCTAGCATTTCTCAGGCCACTGGAGAAAACAGGAACATTTAAAGTTATTCCAAAAGCAGATGATTGATACCAATTTTGATTACTACTGAAAAAATCAAACTGATTTCCAAAGCCTGTGCTCCCATAATCGATAAAACCATTTAAAGAAGGCATACCCTGGCTTTGTTCAAGTTTTAATTCTATCACGCGCTGGCTGGTGAGGTTTTCTGCAAGTTTATAGTCCAGGTTTTTTTCGATTTCCAAGGTGTTGTCCAAAAGGGCCAAAGAAATGTTTTCAGAGGTGAGCCCTTCAAGGGTATTGGTTAACACCACATTTTTATCTACACGAATACCTAGGGTTAGATTTAATAATTGTTTTGCAATATTAAAAGACCTTTGAGCATTACTTAATTGTGTTTTCTCATCCAATAATGTAATCTCTAACTGCTGTATAGCTTGTTGTTCTATAAGGCCGTTTTCATACACCTTTGTTGCCTCAAAGAGGTTTTTTTCTAAATTAGCAATGTTGTTTTTTGTAATTGCTATAAACGCATCTGCCACTAGCACATTTGCATAGGCCTCGATAACTTGTTTTCTTACCTCTAGGTTTGTTTTTTCGTTTAGATTTTCATTAAAACTAAGGAGCGATTTTACACCTTCAAGTGCATACAAGTAGCTTCCGTCAAAAATAAGTTGGGTAAGGGTGGCAGAGGCTCCTAAATTTTGTTTTGTCCCGAAAACTATAGGAACAAACCCCTGAGGTGCAATGGGTGTCCCAGTGGCTTGTATACCAAAAAACTCCTCAACTGTATTTATCACACTGGTAGTATTGTCAAAGGCAGCAGCAGGCAATAGCGAAACTCGTTGGCTTAGGTTGTTTTGGTAAGAAAAATTAGCATCTATTTGAGGTAGCCCCATTGCTGTGGCTTCCCATTTTCTTTTTAACACCTTGGAGATTTCTCTTCTAGAATTAATGGTTGCATAACTACTATCAATTGCAAATGAGATTGCCTGTTGTAAAGAAAACGTATACGGTTTGTCTTGGCCATATCCCTGCAGGCTTACTAGAGCACATAGTATAATGATGTATTTTTTCATTAGTCTTGGTTTGATTGTATCAATTGGTTTAATATGTTTCTACCTTTTGGAGTAACAATACCTCTAAGGTGATATTCTAGGTACATTTCATAAAGTGTTTCTCCCTCATACATGGTGTGAGGAAATAACGATTCTTCTTTAATGCCAATGATTCCGTTAAAATATATTCTGGCTACAAATTGCACTTCGATGTTTTTACGATATAAATCCTGGTCTAAACCCGTGTTGAGGTTTTTAACAACACATTGTTGCATATATCCAAATTGGCGTTTTTTTATACTATCATAAATAGTAGGGTAGTATTTTTGAAGCTGGTACCAGGGAGATGCTTTTTCTTTTTGCATGTATTGCATCACTCTTTTTTTAATGGCGTATAATTCCTCAATCGGGTTTTGTCCCAAATCACAAATGGCATCAATATCTTCGCACACTATTTCAAATACATGATCTGTAACCACCGCTACAACTGTTTCTTTATTGCTGAAATGGCTGTAAATGGTTTTTTTAGAAATACCCATTTCTTTGGCAATGTCATCCATAGTAACACTCTTGAAACCAAGTTTCATGAAGAGTTCTGTAGCCTTTAGGATGATATTTTTTTTCATAATGCGATGGCAAATATACAAGGAAACTTTAGAGACAAAAAAAGTTTCCTACGTTTAATCTTTTTTTAACATCTTCCAATCTCTTTTTTTATGATGGGTTATCTTTTGTTAAATCCAAGTCATAAAAGATTGTGAACATCTCCTTTTAATATCTAGTTAATCCTTATTTTTGAGGAAATTTTAAAGTATGGATATTTCAAAATACAGTGATGCTCTAGTTGCACACCTAGCCAACAAGGTTACCCTAAAAGAGCCTGCGTCATTGTATGAACCTATTGATTACATACTCACTTTAGGAGGTAAACGCCTTCGCCCGGTGTTAACTTTGATGAGTGCAGATTTTTTTGGAGGAAATTACAAAGAGGCCCTAGATGCTTCTCTTGCCGTAGAAATGTTTCATAACTTCTCTCTTGTTCATGATGATATCATGGACAATGCTCCACTTAGAAGGGGCCACCAAACGGTCCATGAGAAATGGGATGTCAATACAGGTATTTTATCTGGAGATGCCATGCTAATTTTAGCCTACCAACTTTTTGAAACCTACAGGCCAGAGGTATTTATGCAATTGGCAGTTTTGTTTAGTAAAACCGCTTTAGAGGTTTGTGAGGGCCAGCAGTATGACGTTGATTTTGAAACAAGAAATGATGTTACCATTTCTGAGTATATTAAAATGATTGAATATAAAACAGCCGTGCTTATTGGCGCTTCTTTACAAATGGGCGCTATTATTGCAGACGCTTCACAGTCTTGCCAAGAAAAAATATATGCCTTTGGGAAAAATTTAGGTATTGCATTTCAATTACAGGATGACTATCTAGACGCCTTTGGAAACCCCTTGACTTTTGGAAAGCAAGTGGGAGGAGATATTATAGCCAACAAAAAAACATTTCTCTACTTAACGGCATTACAAAAAAGCACTCCCGCTGAGGCCCAAGAATTATCTTCATTGTTTGCTAGCATGCCTAAAGATCCTTCTAATAAAATAACAGCTGTAAAAGAAATATTTGTCAGCTCAGGAGCTGCAAAAGCTACCGAAGATGAAATAGCAAGGTACACCAACACTTCAATTTCTTTATTACAAGACATTAAAATTTCACAGCAACACAAAGACACTCTAAAGAGTTTTGCTGATTTTTTAATGAACAGAAACGTCTAGGTTTTTCTCTATATAAAAATTCTTACAAAAGGAATCCAAGGGCTTGCATAAATGGCATCTTGTTTTTGATACAGCACATTATATCTAAAGCCTACAGTAACATTTGCTGCTCTATAACCAGCTCCTAAAAATAGCGCCGTATTCCAAAAACTATTGGTGACCCTTGTGGTGTTAAAATCTTGCTTTTGGTTTACTAACACCTGCTCTATTTCTGCAGAAAACTGCACCGCCTCCAATGGGTTTACAAGGGCGATAATACTTGCTCCATATAAACTAGATTTAAAACCATTGCCGCTTTGGTAGCTATATTGTAATGCGGGACCAATACTCAGGTATTTGTTGAAGTTGTATATAGCACTTGGCGCAATGTATAGGTTGGAGTATCCACTACCCAAACTGCCGCCAATACCCCCGCCAAAACTCACATTATCCCAGAATTTATCAGTGGGTGCTGCCGTGTTTTCTTGTGCTTGTGTCCAAGAAAAACAAAAGCAAAATAAGAGCATTACAAAGCTAAAATTACTTGTTATTTTTTGAAGGGTCTTCATTAGAGATCGTTTATCATAATTAGTGCCATAAATATACGATTTCCAAAGATGTATTTTTAGGTATTTGTTGTATTTTTGCCTTGTTTTAAAACATCGCAGTATCCCAATTATGGATAAATATTCTTTTCTAAATGCAATTCATCCCGAGCAAATTTCGGAACTATATTCTACGTACTTAAAATCTCCAGATATTGTGGAGCCTAGTTGGCGTGCTTTTTTTCAAGGTTTTGACTTTGGAATAGAAAGTGGCAGTGTTACAGAAGGGCTTGGTATTACAGATGCTGATTCTGTTCCCCAAAATGTATTAAATGAGTTTAAGGTTATAAAACTTATTGATGGCTATAGAACACGTGGGCACTTGTTTACCAAAACAAACCCAGTTCGAGAAAGAAGAAAATACCAACCCACATTAGCGCTTGAAAATTTTGGCCTGCAGCAATCAGACCTGCAAACAGAATTTGAAGCAGGCTCAATTATTGGTCTTGGTAAAACAACCCTGGCAGTAATTGTAAGTCATCTTGAGGCTATTTATTGTAATTCTATTGGAGTTGAGTATATGTACATACGCAATCCAGAAGAAATTAAATGGATACAAAATTGGATCAACACCAATGACAATAGCCCTACATATTCTACCGAGCAACAAAAACACATACTAAAAAAATTAAATCAAACACTTTCTTTTGAAACCTTCCTGCATTCTAAATATGTAGGCCAAAAGCGTTTTTCTATCGAGGGAGTAGATGCGCTTATTCCGGGGCTAGACACTTTAATTGAAAGAGGAGCAGAAAAAGGAGTAGAACAATTTGTGGTAGGAATGGCCCATAGAGGCCGTCTTAATGTCTTGACTAATATCTTCGGAAAATCTCCCGAGGATATATTTAGTGAGTTTGACTCTAAAGAATACGATGAGGCAGAACTATTTGATGGCGATGTTAAATACCATATGGGCTGGACAAGTTTCAGAAAAACTGATGGAGGTAAACAGGTACGTATGGACTTGGCTCCAAACCCATCTCACCTGGAAGCAGTAAATGCTGTGGTTGGGGGTATTTCTAGAGCAAAAATAGATACAAAATTAGGTGGAGATGCCTCCAAAATATTGCCTATTTTAATTCATGGTGATGCCGCAGTAGCCGGCCAGGGTGTTGTGTATGAGTTTATTCAAATGGCGCAACTCGATGGATATAAAACAGGAGGAACCATACATATTGTTGCAAACAATCAAGTTGGTTTTACTACAAACTATTTAGACGCACGCTCTTCAACCTATTGTACAGATATTGCTAAAGTAACCTTGTCTCCGGTATTGCATGTAAATGCAGATGATGTTGAGGCGGTGTGTCATGCCTTTAGTTTTGCACTAGATTTTAGGCTGCAATTTGGCCGTGATGTATTTCTAGATATTTTGGGGTACAGAAAGTATGGCCACAATGAGGGTGATGAGCCTCGTTTTACGCAACCTAAATTGTATAAAGCAATTGCAAAGCATCAAAACCCCAGAGATATTTACGCTGCAAAACTACTTCAAGAAAACAGCATAGATGCAGGATATGTAAAACAGTTAGAGCTGCAATACAAAGAAGAGCTCGAAGATGATTTACAGGCTTCTCGAAAAAAAGACAAAACGGTTATCACTAAAATACTAGCTGATGACTGGAAAGGATATACTCTAGGAAGAGAAGAAGCTATTTTAACTCCTATAGACACAACATTTGCTTTAAAAAACCTAGATAAACTTGCTGACGGGATCACAAAATTACCCGCAGATAAAAAGTTTATGCGTAAAATAGAGCGCATTATTGCAGATAGAAATAAACAATACACAGAGCGTAACACCCTAGATTGGGCAATGGGAGAACTGTTGGCTTATGCTTCTTTAATGGAAGAAGGATTTGATGTTAGAATCTCTGGTCAAGATGTTGAGCGCGGAACCTTCTCTCACAGGCATGCAGTTATAAAAACAGAAGAAGAAGGGGAGCGTATCAATCTTCATAATACTCTTGGTGTACCAGGAAAGATGCATATCTACAACTCACTGCTCTCTGAGTATGCTGTTGTAGGGTTTGATTATGGGTATGCTATGGCAAGCCCTAAAACATTAACCATTTGGGAAGCCCAATTTGGAGACTTCTCAAACGGAGCGCAAATTATGTTGGATCAATACATATCTGCAGCAGAGAGTAAGTGGAAAACACAAAACGGCCTTGTGATGTTGTTGCCTCATGGATATGAAGCCCAAGGCTCCGAGCACTCTAGTGCACGTATGGAGCGTTATCTGCAACTATGCTCTCGTGATAATTTAATTTTGGCAGATGTTACAACGCCTGCAAACTTTTTTCACCTGTTGCGCAGGCAAATGAAATGGAATTTCAGAAAACCACTTATTGTATTTACACCAAAGAGTTTGTTGCGTCATCCTCTTGTTGTATCTTCAAAAGAAGAATTGGCCTTAGGAAGTTTCCAGGAAGTTATTGATGATCTGCAGGTAGATAAAAAAAATGTTACCTCTTTGGTATTTTGTACAGGTAAGTTTTACTATGACCTTCTAGAGCGAAGAACTCAAGACAAAAGAGAAGATGTAGCCATAGTGCGCATAGAGCAGTTGTTTCCATTGCCAACACAGCAGTTGGAGGCTATCATTGCCACATATACTAATGCCAAAGAATATGTTTGGGCACAAGAAGAGCCAAAAAACATGGGCGCTTGGGGATTCATGTTAATGAATTTTGACAGCGTACCACTGCGCCTTGCATCAAGAAGAGTGTATAGCTCTCCTGCAGCAGGAAGTAGTACACGCTCTAAGGCAAGACATAAAGAAGTAATTGACAGTGTTTTTCAAACACCAAAAAAATAAGCCACTGCTCAGAATTAATTAGTATTAATTTTTCTGAACTTTGAGTATATTAAAACAGAATTAAGTATTAAAATTTTGGCGCGAGTCGAAACTATAACAGACATACTATGTTAGAAATGAAAGTTCCTTCACCGGGAGAATCTATTACCGAAGTAGAAATAGCTCAATGGCTAGTTCAAGACGGAGATTATGTAGAGAAAGATCAAGCAATTGCTGAGGTTGATAGTGATAAGGCAACACTAGAACTTCCAGCAGAGGCAAGTGGTATTATTACATTAAAAGCAGAAGAAGGTGATGCTGTTGCCGTTGGAGCTGTAGTTTGTTTAATTGACACAACTGCTGCCAAGCCAGAAGGTACTTCAGCAAATACAGATGCTTCAAATGCAGAGAAACAGTCTGCAAAAGCTGCTGCAATACAAACACCAACGGCCACAAAAGAATCTTATGCGACAGGCACTCCATCTCCTGCGGCAAAAAAGATTTTAGATGAAAAATCAATTGCATCCACAAGTGTTTCTGGTACGGGAAGAGATGGTCGTATTACAAAGCATGATGCTCTTAATGCAGTTCCATCTATGGGATCTGTTGGTTCTAAAATCAGAGGTGAGTCTAGAACAAAACTTTCAATGTTGCGCAGAAAAGTAGCAGAACGTTTGGTAGAGGCTAAAAACACAACGGCAATGCTAACAACCTTTAATGAGGTTGATATGGGGCCAATATTCGCCCTTAGAAAAGAGTATAAAGAAACCTTTAAAGCAAAACACGGGGTGGGTCTTGGGTTTATGTCCTTCTTTACACTTGCAGTGGTTCGTGCCTTAGAATTATATCCATCGGTAAACAGTATGATTGATGGTAAGGAAATGCTTACGTATGATTATAAAGATATCTCTATAGCCGTATCTGGCCCAAAAGGGCTGATGGTGCCAGTGATAAGAAACGCAGAAGATTTAACCTTTAGAGGTGTTGAGGCTGAAGTGAAAAGATTGGCAATTCGTGCTCGTGACGGACAAATTACCGTAGATGAAATGACAGGCGGAACATTTACAATTTCTAATGGAGGTGTTTTTGGAAGCATGCTTTCTACACCTATTATTAACCCTCCGCAATCTGGTATTTTAGGAATGCACAATATTGTAGAGCGTCCTGTGGTTAAAGACGGAGCTGTTGTTATTGCTCCTATTATGTTTGTAGCACTTAGTTATGACCACCGTATTATAGATGGTAAAGAATCTGTAGGTTTCTTGGTAGCTGTTAAAGAGGCCCTTGAAAACCCAACAGAGTTATTGATGCAATCAGATGTTAAAAAAGCCTTAGAGCTTTAATATAAAATAGTCTTCATAAAAAAGGCTCATACATTGTATGGGTCTTTTTTATATACTAAGATGTTGATACAGGTATTTAAGACAACTTATTTGAGATACATGCAATTGCGTCCATAGTCTATAACGGCGCTGTGTTTTTTTAAATAATCTGCCCCTAGAATGCCGTGAACTATTGTAGGATCTACCTTAGAGATTGCTTTGTTAACGTGAGACAAATCAAACAATACAAAAGAGATGTTTTTTGTGAGATACCCCTCTAGTTCCAGAACATTGTTTAAGGCAAGTGCGGTTTTCATGTTTGAGTCTCCGGCGCCGGCTGCAATTATATCACTTTGCTGTTGGGTGAGATTAAAAATGCCAGCATGCTCAAACCCAACACAGCTCGATGAGGCACCTGTATCTATAATAAAAACACCCTTTTTGGCATTTAGTTTTACGCGGCAGGTATAATGGCCAGTGGTCATTTTACGCAATACAATTCTTTGAAAACCTTTGCCCTCTAATAAATTTCTTAACTGCACGGTATTTTTTTAACAAATATAGCAAACAAAATAGCTAGCTTTGCAATCATGTTAACAGACACACATACACACTTATACAGCGAGGCCTTTGATCTGGATAGAGATACTGTTATGCAACAGGCAAAGGATAGGGGAGTTTCTCGGTTTTTTATTCCTGCTATAGATTCAAGTTATGCGCAAGCAATGTATGATTTAGAAGCATCGTATCCAGAGTGTGTGCATTTAATGATGGGATTACACCCTACCTCTGTTAAGGAAAATTACAAAGAAGAATTAGCCTTTGTAGTAAAAGAGCTTGAAAGACGAAGTTTTGTTGCCATTGGTGAGATCGGGATTGATTTGTATTGGGACACCAGCACTTTGGCAATACAAAGGGAAGCATTTGTTTTTCAAATTAGGTTGGCCAAAAAGTATAAACTACCTATCGTTATTCATTGCAGAGATGCCTTTGACCAAGTTTTTGAAGTATTAGAGCAAGAAAAAGGGGATGATTTGTTCGGTATATTTCATTGTTTTACCGGCAGCTTGGCCCAGGCAAAACAGGCCATTGGGTACAACATGAAATTGGGTATTGGCGGAGTTGTAACATTTAAAAATGGCAAGATTGATCAGTTTCTCAATCAAATTGATATAAAACACATTGTTTTAGAAACAGATGCTCCCTACCTCTCACCCGCCCCACATAGAGGCAAAAGAAACCAAAGCAGTTACCTATCTTTGATTGCAAGTAAAGTAAGTACCTTGTATGATATTTCTGAAGCACAAGTAGCAGAAATAACCACAGCAAATGCGGCAGCAATTTTTAAGATTTAATACACCTATTATATTATGACTACCCAAACAAGCACTATTTTATTGATCTATACCGGCGGTACCATTGGTATGATAAAAGATTCTGAAACAGGTAGTCTTAAAAATTTCAATTTTAATGACCTGCTCAAACACATACCTGAGCTTAATTTGTTGGATTGTACCATAGACACCCAAAGCTTTGAGGCTCCTATTGATAGCTCAAATATGGGGCCTGTATATTGGCAACAATTAGTAAGCATTATAGAAAACCAGTATGACCATTTTGATGGTTTTGTAGTCTTGCACGGAAGTGATACAATGTCTTACACCGCCTCTGCAGTTAGTTTTATGTTAGAGAACCTGGCCAAGCCAGTTATTTTTACTGGATCTCAACTACCTATTGGAGATTTGCGCACAGATGCAAAAGAAAACTTGATTACCTCCATACAACTTGCGGCTTTAAAACAAGACAATGTCTCTGTTATTAAGGAGGTTGGTTTGTATTTTGAATATAAATTATACAGGGCCAACCGAACCACCAAGATAAATGCCGAGCATTTTGAGGCTTTTGCTTCTTTAAATTATCCTGCATTGGCTCAAAGTGGAGTGAACCTCTCCATAGATTACAACGCTTTGCTTATACCCCAGAATAAACCCTTGTTGGTCCATAAAGAGTTGGAGCCAAAAATACTTCTGGTAAAAATGTTTCCAGGGATTACTCAGCAAATGGTGACCCATCTATTTAATGTAGATATGTTTAAGGGGCTTGTTATAGAAACCTATGGAACCGGAAATTTAACAACCCAAGACTGGTTTATCGCTGCATTAAAAAAAGTTGTAGACTCAGGTATCCCCGTTGTTAATGTAACCCAGTGCTCTGGAGGCAGTGTTGTGATGGGCCTTTATGAAACTAGTGCCGAATTAAAAAACATGGGCGTTATAAGCGGTAAAGACATAACCACAGAGGCTGCCCTTACAAAATTAATGTTCTTACTGGCTATTGAAGATTCTCAAAAAGATTTTAAAACTCTCTTTGAGACCTCTCTTAGAGGAGAAATGAGTTAATATTTCAATAAAATTGTGCCCTGTGAAATATAAAAAATTGTTTCTTTGCAAAACAAAAAAATAGAGAGGTGGCCGAGTGGCTTAAGGCGCACGCTTGGAAAGCGTGTATACGGCAACGTATCGAGGGTTCGAATCCCTTCCTCTCTGCAAGGGTATATCCAGCAATAAAATCTATGTGTTTTTAATAATAAAGACAGGGGATTAAAAAAGGTGTTTGTCTTAATTATTGGTACAGAAATTAATGTTGTTAATATGGAGTATGATACATTGTATTTTAGTAAATAGTTAGTAATTAGAGGGTATGAGCTTCTGAGACATAATAATTAACATAAAATGCAATAGCAACCCTAAAATTCTTGTTTTTTACACAATTATTTTTATATCTTTAGAACCTAAATTTAACTAAAAATTAAAATTAAACTTTAAGTCTATACCAATGAAAAAATTATTTTCTATTATGGCAATTGCCGCACTAGTTTTCGCGGGATCTTTAACAGCAAACGCTACAGCGCCAACAACTTCAACCTCACTAGTAGCAGCATCTACAGTAACTCTTGTGCAAGATGATGCAGCAGAAGAGGTAGATAACAGAACATGGCACCAGAAACTAAAAGAACGTTTCATACAAGGGGGTCCTGGTTTTATGGGAATTGTACTAGTATGTTTAATACTAGGTCTTGCTATGGCAATTGAAAGAATTATATTTTTAAATCTTTCAACTACAGATACTCAAAAATTAGCTGAAGGTGTAGAAGAGGCCTTAAAAAGTGGTGGTGTAGAAGCTGCAAAAGAGGTGTGCAGAAACACTAAAGGACCTGTAGCATCTATCTACTATCAAGGTTTAGAGCGCGCAGATGAGAGTATTGAAGCTGCAGAGAAAGCGGTTGTAGCCTACGGAGGTGTACAGATGGGACAACTAGAGAAAAATGTTTCTTGGGTATCACTATTTATCGCTTTGGCTCCTATGCTTGGTTTCATGGGTACCGTAATTGGTATGATTACAGCCTTTGACAAAATTGAAGCAGCTGGAGACATGAATCCTTCACTTGTAGCAGGTGGTATTAAAGTAGCCTTGTTAACAACAGTATTTGGACTTGTTGTAGCGATTATTCTTCAAATCTTTTATAATTACATTATTGCAAAAATTGACAGTATTGTAAACTCTATGGAAGACGCATCAATTACACTAATTGATATGTTGATTGACTACAAAAACAAAAAATAATCTTTAAAAGAACCAAACAATGGGTTTACATAAAATTTCTAAAATAGTAGCTTTAGTTCTTGGTGTGGCTGGTGTCCTTCTTTGGGGGATGTTGATGATAAAAGGAGATGAAGCTGTAATAGCTAGTGGAGGAGAGGGTCTAGATTCTTTTCTTTATGTAGCGTATTTAACATTCATAATATTACTCATAACTGTTGTGATTTTTGTTGTTAAAGGTATACTAGGGGGTGATGTTAAAAAGACACTTATGTCTGTAGGTGCTTTTTTGCTGATATTTGTTATTTCTTATGTAATGGCCGATGGAGTAGAATCCTTCACCAAAGACGGAGAGCTAGTAACAGCTCAAACTTCAAGATATATAGGTACAGGACTTTACGCCTTTTACATTTTGTCTGTGGTAGCAGTTATTGCAATGGCATTTAGTGGAGTAAAAAAATTAACAACTCGATAGTATGGGAAGAAGAGCAACACCAGAGGTGAATGCTGGTTCTATGGCAGATATTGCGTTTCTATTACTTATCTTTTTTCTGGTAACAACTACCATAGAAAAAGACAAAGGAATTGCACGTCAATTACCGCCAAAGCAAGATGAACAACCTCCAGTAGATATTAAAGAAAAGAACATTTTTGTTGTTACTGTAAATAAAGAAGATCAAATTCTTGCAGACAACGAGCTAATGGACATTCAAGATATTAGGCAAGCGGCTATTTCTTTTCTAGATAATGGCGGTGATGGTACTTGTAACTATTGTAAAGGCGAAAAGGATATTGCCTCTTCAGATAATCCAGAGAAAGCTATTATCACAGTAAAGAGCGATAGAGAGACCTCTTATAAGACCTATATTCAGGTCCAAAATGAACTCGTAGCTGCCTATAATTTCTTACGAGATAGAGAATCTGAGCGTTTGTTTGGGTTCAAGTTCACGAAAGTGAAAAGTGCAATAGCTACTGGTGATTATAAAGGCAATGAAGAAAGAGCTCAAACAAAACTAAAAGAAATTCAAGCGCTTTTTCCGATGAAATTATCTGAAGCAGAAGCAAAAAAGTCTCAACAATAAAAAACAGTTTTATGTCTAAGTTTAATAAGAAAAAAGGCGGTGAATTGCCTGCAGTAAATACAGCATCCCTTCCAGATATTGTATTTATGTTATTGTTTTTCTTTATGGTAGTAACTGTATTGAGAAAAGATAATATGTTGGTGCAACAAAAACTTCCTAAGGCAGATCAAGTTGAAAAACTAAAGAAAGATCGTTCAGTTTTTATTTATGCTGGAAAACCAAGTTCTCGATATAAAGAGAAGTTTGGTACCGAAGGAAAAATACAAATAGGAGATAAGTATACTGATATTAACTCTCTTGAATTTGCCTTGTCTGAAGCAAGAACCAAGTTAATACCAGAACTACAGGGTAAGGTTGTTGTTGGCTTAAAGGTCGATGAACAAACCAATGTAGGTTTGCTTCAAGACGTCAAAGAAAAACTACGAGATCTTAATATGGTGAAAATTATTTATATCACTGCACCAGGTAACGACGTGCAGCAGTAAATAGTGATCATACTACAAATACAAGCGTCTTTTCTATTTTTAGAAAAGGCGTTTTTTTATTTCACAAGCATTTAAAATTCGATTATATTTAGACCATGGGTCACAAGGGCTATTTTATGTGTTGTTTTTTATGTGTGAGCGCACTCTTTGCCCAAAAAGAAGTTGCCTCAGATTCTCTAGAGAATAACTATCGAGAAGATCAGTTTTATTTTGGCATAACATATAACATTCTATTAGATACACCAGAGATGGTAGACTCTCGTGGCTTAACGGCTTCTGTTCATTTTGGCTTTATGAGAGACATACCTATCAATAAACGCAGAAATGTATCTATTGCCCTTGGTATTGGCGCCTCTTTTGATGAGTATGGCAATACACTTTTTATAGGAGAAGATGCAGCACAGCAGTCTATATTCACTTCTTTAGACGCTAATGATGTTACTTATGATGTAAATAGATTTAGCACCTCAAGTATAGAAATTCCTCTAGAATTTCGATGGCGCACCTCAAGTGCACAAAGCTATAAGTTTTGGCGCTTTTACACCGGAATACGTTTAGGATATGACTATTGGTATAAATCTTCTTTCAAACAAGACGGCAACACCGTGACACAAACAGATATTCCAGAGTTTAATAACATGCGCCTTGGGGCCACACTTAGTGTTGGATACAATACAGTAAATTTTTATGGCTATTATGGTATTACACCTTTCTTTGATAATGCCACCACGACAAACGGCACACCAATAGACATGAGAACTTTAAAGCTAGGTCTTTTGTTTTTCTTTCTCTAAAGAAAGACTCATGGGTTGTTTTAGACCCAAAAACCAAACAGTAAAAACTGCGATATCCCGCCAATAAAAAACCCAAAGCACAATTCTATCACGCTGTGTGATTTTGTATGAAGCCTAGAGCTGGCAACCAATCCATTTATGATACATAAAACCGATATGCTGCCTAGCATGTTTATGTTAAAATGAATGCTAACTCCTATTAAAAACACCGTAACCCCTGCTACTGCCATTTGGTGAAGACTCACTTTAAATTTAAATAACACTAGAAAAAGGGCCGTTAGCGAAGCGGCTAAAATACCCACAAAAAAGTAATACAATTCTATATCTTCATAGGGTTTAAAGATTAGTTTAATAATTAGTAACACCAACAAAACTTGTATCATCAGTGGGTATTTGCGTTCTCGTACCTCAAAGAGATGTATGCTAGAAACAACCCCAGTATTTTTGAGTAAAAAGAATAAAACAATGGGTGTAAAAGTAGTCAGGGTAGCAATAGCATATATATTGGCTAACATACGCTCGGGCTCAATAAAACGAGGTGTAATAGCATAATAACACAGCACACCAAAAAGGGGCATCAATAAGGGATGGAAGATATAGCCTGAAATACGTAAAATTTGATTCATCAAAGCTCTTTTCTAAGGCGTGCCACAGATAGCTCTAATTGTTCTCTATATTTAGCGACGGTGCGTCTGGCAATAGGGTATCCTTTTTCTTTTAGAATTTGAGCCAGCTTATCATCGGTAAGGGGTTTTCTTTTGTCTTCTTCACCAATGGTAATTTCAAGTATTTTTTTTATTTCTTTAGTAGATACATCTTCTCCTTGGTCGTTTTTCATGGATTCACTAAAAAACTCTTTAATGAGTTTTGTGCCATAAGGGGTATCTACATATTTACTATTTGCAACTCTAGATACAGTAGAAATATCCATGCCAATGGTATCTGCAATATCTTTTAAAATCATGGGTCTTAACTTGCGTTGATCACCAGATAGAAAGTAGGCTTCTTGTTGATGCATGATAGCATTCATGGTTACAAAAAGTGTTTGTTGCCTTTGTTTAATTGCATCAATAAACCACTTGGCTGCGTCTAATTTTTGTTTGATAAATAGCACTGCCTCCTTTTGTGATTTTGATTTGTCCTTAGACTCTTTATAGCCTTTAAGCATGTTAGCGTATTCTCTAGATACATGTAACTCTGGAGCATTTCTTCCATTGAGCGTTAATTCTAAGCTGCCTTCAACAATGGTAATGGCGAAATCTGGCACAACATGCTCTACCATTCTTGTATTGCTTGAAATGGCTCCTCCCGGCTTTGGGTTTAAACTTTCAATTTCAGCAATTGCCTCTCTAAGTTCGTCTTCTGAAATACTAAACTTTTGAAGTAATTTTTTATAATGTTTTTTTGAGAAATGATCAAAGGTTTCTTTTAAAATACGAGACGCTAAAACAACTTTTGAGTTTTGCTGCTTTCTTTTTAGTTGCAGTAATAAACACTCCTGTAAATCTCTGGCTCCAACACCTGCAGGGTCTAGTTCTTGTACTTTTTCTAGCACACTTTCTACAGCAGCCTCTTGGGTGTACACATTTTGAGTAAAGGCCAAATCATCAACAATGTCTGCAATTTCTCTTCGTATATAGCCGCTTTCATCTACGCTTCCAACCAAGAATTTTGCAATTTCTTTTTCACTTTCTTCAAGCCTATAGGTGTTTAATTGCAGCATCAGATGTTGGGTGAAGGATTGACCTGCCGCATAGGGCATATGCGTTTCTTGATCATCTGCACTATAGTTATTTGCATTTAACTTATAACTAGGGGTTTCATCATCACTTAGATAATCATCTATATTTATTTCAGGAGCTTCATCTATAGTTTCTTGGTACTCATCATTAATGTCTTCGTCAAACTTTTCTGGTTCCTCTTTCCCGCCTTCTAGTGCAGGGTTTTCGTTCATCTCTTGAGAAATACGTTGTTCAAAAGCCTGCGTTGGCAATTGAATTAACTTCATCAACTGTATTTGTTGTGGAGATAATTTCTGAGATAACTTAAAATTTAGAAACTGTTTTAGCATTTAATAATGATGTAGACTATAAAGGTAAAAAAAACCAGCTATATACAAAACGGTACAACGCTGGGTTTAATATGTGGTGTGTGTTTTATTTTTAAGTTTTAAAACGCTGCGTTACCAGGTGTTCTTGGATAAGGAATCACATCTCTAATGTTACCCATACCAGTTACAAACAGCACAAGGCGCTCAAAACCTAATCCAAAGCCACTGTGGGTACAAGTGCCAAACTTTCGAAGGTCTAGATACCAATATAATTCTTCTTCGCTAATATCCATAGCTTTCATCTTTTGTTTGAGAACATCATACCGCTCCTCACGTTGAGAGCCACCAACTATTTCTCCAATACCTGGAAATAAAACATCCATGGCACGAACCGTTTTCTCATCTTCATTTAAGCGCATATAAAATGCCTTAATGGTAGCGGGGTAATCAAACAAAATTACCGGACACTTAAAGTGTTTTTCTACCAAAAATCGTTCGTGTTCACTTTGTAAATCTGCGCCCCACTCGTTTATAAGGTATTTGAATTTCTTCTTCTTGTTGGGTTTGCAATTCTTTAAAATATCAATTGCTTCTGTATAGCTTACACGCTTAAAATTGTTGTCAATCACAAAATGTAATTTCTCGCGCAATGTCATTTCTTGACGTTCTACAGCAGGTTTGCTTTTATCTTCCTCTATGAGTCTTTGCTCCAAAAAGGCTAAATCGTCTTGGCAGTTTTCTAGCGCATAGGAGATTACGTACTTTATGAAATCTTCGGCCAAGTCCATGTTGTCTGCCAAATCGTTGAAGGCAACCTCTGGTTCAATCATCCAAAATTCTGCTAAATGGCGAGAGGTATTGCTGTTTTCTGCTCTAAATGTTGGCCCAAAAGTATATACTTTACCCAGTCCCATTGCAAAGGTTTCTGCCTCTAATTGGCCACTTACCGTAAGGTTGGTTTCTTTTGCAAAAAAGTCTTCTTTATAATTCACATTTCCCTTATCATCTAAAGGTGGGTTTTTTGGATCCAGTGCACTTACCTTAAACATTTCTCCTGCACCCTCTGCATCACTTCCTGTGATAATTGGAGTATGCATATAATTAAATCCATTTTTCTGAAAATACTCGTGTACTGCAAAAGATAGTTTTGATCGCAAACGCATCACCGCTCCAAAGGTATTGGTGCGCACACGTAAATGCGCTTGTTCGCGCAACTTTTCTAGACTGTGACGCTTTGGAGAAAGAATGGTTAGTTTTACCTGTTCTGGGTCTGCGGTGCCTAAAATAACAATGCCAGACACTTGCACCTCTAGGGTTTGTCCTTGCCCTTGGCTTTTTACCAGCACTCCTGTAATTTCTATACAAGCTCCGGTAGTTATATCTTTAAGTAGGTCTTGGTCAAAATTTTCAAAATCAATAACACATTGTAAATTTTTAATAGTAGAGCCATCATTTACCGCAATAAAACGGTTGCTTCTAAAGGAACGAACCCAACCTCGTATTTTAAGTTCGTTGATGGTAGGCTCTGTTTGTAAAACGTGTACTATTTCTGTGTGTTTCATAGTCAAAAAATCAAGCGATAAAGATAGGTTATAATTCAGATAATAGAAATGAGTATTAATTATTTTAACAGCTCCTGTTCTTCTTCCATATTTTCTGGTAAGATGCCTAGGGCCGGTTTTTTTAGGGTTTGTTTATTTGCAATACTTTTTTCAAGAGAGAGCAGTAAAGATGGAAGTAACATTAAATTTGCTAGCATAGCAAATACTAAGGTAACAGAAACCAATGCGCCAAGTGCTACAGTACCTCCAAAACTTGAGATAGTGAATACAGAAAACCCAAAGAAAAGTACAATAGAGGTGTAAAACATACTTACTCCTGTTTCACGCAAGGCGGCGTATACAGATTTTTTAATCTTCCAGTTATTGGCAATAAGTTCTTGGCGATATTTGGCTAAAAAATGAATAGTGTCATCCACAGAAATACCAAAGGCGATACTAAATACTAAAATGGTAGAGGGTTTTATGGGGACTCCTAAAAAGCCCATCAAACCAGCGGTGATAATTAAGGGAAGTAAATTTGGTATCAGAGAAACCAATATCATTCTAAAGCTCCTAAACATCCAAGCCATAAAAAGGGCAATTAGTAAAATGGCCAGAGAAAGACTAATAATTAGATTTTTAACTAAATACTTTGTTCCTTTTTGAAATAGTAATGCTTTCCCTGTAAAACTTACGTTGTACCTGTCTTGTGGAAAAATTTTAAGTGCTTTGGCCTTTAGGTCCTCTTCAATTCTGTCAAATCGCTCGGTACCTATGTCTTTCATAAAAGTAGTAATACGGGCAAACTGTCCTGTACTATCTACGTAACTTTTCAGCAAATTTGTGTCTTTTGTGCTGCTTTTGGCATAGCTTAAAATAAAGCTTCTCTCTTGGCTATTGGGCAATTGATAGTACTCAGGATTGCCATTATAATATGCTTGTTTGCTATATTTTACTAAATCTACCACAGAAAGTGATTGTGAAAACTCTGGGAACTCTTCTATATACTCTTGAAGCTCATTCATTCGCTTTAAAGTAGCAAGTTTCATTACACCTTTCTTTCTTTTAGTATCTACTAAAATTTCAAGAGGCATAATGCCTTTATACTCTTTCTCGAAAAACCTAATGGATTTAAAAAACTCGGTCTTCTTTGGCATGTCTTCAACCAGTGAGCCAGAGATTTTTATATTGTAAATTCCAATGATACTAACACACAATAGCCCAATAGTAATGATATAAATAGCAATACGATTGTGCCTCACTTTGTTTTCCATCCAATCCACAAAGCGGTTAATCCAACGTTTGTTTAAATGGTTTAAGTGCTTGTTTTTAGGCACTGCCATAAAACTATACACAATAGGAATAATAAGCAAGCAAAGCAAGAATATGGCAATAATACAGATAGAGGCAACAATTCCAAATTCTTTGAGTAGTTGGCTATTTGTTAAAATAAATGTGGCAAACCCAGAGGCAGTGGTAACATTGGTCATTAATGTTGCGTTTCCAACCTTAGCAATAACGCGCTGCAGCGATTTTGCTTGATTACCGTGCTGTTTTATTTCTTGATGGTATTTGTTAATCAAGAAAATACAATTAGGGATTCCAATTACAATTATAAGCGGAGGAATTAAAGCGGTTAATACCGTGATTTCATATTTAAGCAACCCAAGTATTCCAAAGGCCCATAATACACCAATAATAACAGTAATCATTGATATGAAAGTTGCTCTGTATGATCTAAAGAAAAAGAAGAAAATAATAGAGGTGACAATCACAGCTGCTCCAATAAACATGCCTATTTCATCAATAATGTTTTGAGAGTTTAAGGTTCTAATGTAAGGCATACCAGAGGTATAGACTTTCATGCCAGTTTGTTTTTCAAAGGCTGCTATTTTAGGAATAAGCACCTGCTCTATAAATATTTTTCTGGCAGGGGTATTTACAATGTCTTTTTTAAGATACACGGCAGTTCTTACAGACTTTTTATCTGGAGAGTACACCAATCCATTATAAAAAGGAAGCTTTTCAAAAAGTTCGTATTGTAGTTTTTTAAGTTGTTTTTCACTTAAAATAGAATCCCTTACAAGCGGAACCATTTCAAACCCTATACTATCTGTGCGTTTTTTTAATTTTTGGAGGTCTCCTACAGATAAAGTGAGGTCAACCTCTGGGGCTTGCCCAAGTTCTTTAGATAAGATACCCCAGGCACTGAAATTTGATGGAGTGAATAATAAACTGTCTTTTACGCCATATATGATAAGGTTTCCTTCTTCTCCAAAGGTGTCCAGAAATGTATTGTAGGCTGTGTTTACCTGGTGATCATCTGGAAGCATGTTTGCCTCTGTGTAGGTGAAACGCATATGTTTCCATTGCATTCCAAGAAAGATGGTAAAGCAAGCAATAGCAACTAAAATAAATACCCGGTTGCGTAATATAAAACGCGCCGTGGCACTCCAAAATCCGATGCTAAAAAGTTTATTCAATGATAGATGTTTTGTTGTTTTGTAAAGGTAAGAAATCTATTTAGGGCAATTAAAATTATGGCACCTCGATTTTTGTAAAATATGAAGGGTCTCTATTAAAATGACATTGACATTGCAAGGCCTACCTCATTTTTGTTGTAATAAGGGATCACTGCCGTTTTGGTTGTTGTTTCTTTTTTAGAAAACAGTTCTTTAAAAAAGGGCTGAACCCAGTAGGCAATTTTGGTGCTTAAAATACCAATTCCAGCAGCTGCAATTACATCAGAAAACCAATGTTTATTATTATACATTCTTAAATATCCTGTTCCAGCGGCGATAAAATATCCAGAAACACCATACCATGGTGAAACATCCTTATATTCTTGATATAAAAACTCAGCCCCCATAAAGGCTGTTGCTGTATGCCCAGAGGGAAATGAGGTGTATCCAGTTTGGTTGGGTCTTTGGCGATGCGTGGCTTTTTTTAATACAGTAACACTGGATCCCATTATTAGGTAGGCAGTTGCCAAAACAATGCTACGGTCTTTAAAATTGTTTTTCCCTTTTATGCCAAATAAATTTAACCCATACACAGATAAAAATGCAAGTGACTGGGTACCTTCATCAATAGGAAATGTTTTTTCGTTGTCTGAATTAATGCTATTTCTAATTGAAATATCAAGGGTAGTTAACTTATCACTATAGAGGCTTAAGGCTCCATATCCTATTAATGAAGTAGGTATAATTAAAGCTTTATAGTTAAAGCGATTGTCTTTTTGGTGGTGGAGGGTGTCTTGTTTTTTGGTCTGTGAAACGGCATTGAAATTCACAAAAATAAAGACCAATAAGAAACTTATTTTTTTCATTTTTTAAGGAGCGCTTATGGGGTGTTTTTAAATAGCTGTAAATTAATACATAAGTAACTAAAAAAAACAACTTAGATACTACATTTCAACAAAGAGCCCCCTAACTATTAGAAAAAACTAATAACAAATAGGAGGCTTTTTTATTTTGGTATGATGTACATGTTATACAGTCATAATTTCTTTTTCTTTAACCGTAAGAAGAGTGTCAATTTTGGTAATACTAGCATCTGTCATTTTCTGGATATCTTCTTCCAGACTCTTCTTTAAATCATCGCTTGCACCATCTATTTCTTTAATGCTATTCATGGCATTTTTACGGTCGTTGCGCACTCCAACTTTACTGTCCTCTGCTTCTGCTTTAGCTTGTTTGGCCAGTTCTATTCTGCGTTCTTCTGTAAGGGGTGGAACGTTTATAATAACACTGTCTCCATTGTTCATTGGGTTAAAGCCAATATTTGCAAGATGAATTCCTTTTTCTATTTCTGGAATTAATCCTTTTTCCCAAGGAGCAATTGTAATGGTCATACCATCAGGTGTTGCAACATTAGCAACTTGTGATAATGGAGTTTGGCTACCATAGTAGTTTACCATAACACTTCCCACCATAGCGGGTGAGGCCTTTCCGGCACGAATATTTACAAATTTTTTATTTAAGTGGCTCACGGCGTTATCCATGGCTTCTTTTGCACTGTCTATGATAAATTCTATTTCTTCTTCCATCTGTATGTCCCTAAAATGGGTCTTTATTAATGTTTTCTAAAATGCTAGCTTAAAGATTTACTTTGGTTCCAATATTCTCTCCAGAAATCACCTTCATTAAGTTTCCACGAGTATTCATGTCAAAAACGATGATAGGTAGTTCGTTTTCTTGGCTTAGGGTAAATGCCGTAGTATCCATCACTTTGAGCCCTTTTTTTAATACATCTTCAAAAGAAATAAACTCAAATTTAACCGCATCTGCATTTTTTTCTGGGTCACTAGAGTAAATACCATCTACTCGGGTTCCTTTTAATATAACATCTGCGTTAATCTCTATGGCCCTTAAAACAGCGGCGCTATCTGTCGTGAAATATGGGTTACCCGTACCTCCTCCAAATATAACCACGCGTCCTTTTTCAAGATGACGCACAGCTCTTCGTTTTATAAAAGGCTCTGCTACTTCATTAATTTTAATAGCGCTTTGCAGTCTTGTAGGAATGCCTTGGTCTTCAAGGGCTCCTTGTAGGGCTAAACCGTTAATCACTGTAGCAAGCATGCCCATGTGGTCTCCCTGTACGCGGTCCATGCCTTTGCTGGCTCCTGCAACACCTCTAAAAATATTTCCTCCTCCAATAACAATAGCAACTTGCACCCCAGTGGCTATAATTGCTTTTATATCTTGGGCATATTCTTTTAGTCTTTCTGGATCAATACCGTATTGTAGGTTTCCCATCAAGGCTTCTCCTGAGAGTTTTAGAAGGATTCTTTTATAGTGCATAGTGGTGTTTTGTTAGTTGCAAAAATAGTGAAATTATAAAAGATGTTTCTAACTAAGCATATAAAAAAGAAAAATCCGTTTTCAACCATAGTGGTTGAAAACGGATTTTATAAGTATATAGGTCCTTGACTTACGCCAAAGTAACTCTCTTAAACCCTACTACAGCAGCATCTCCTTTACTAGAAACGTACTGTGCAACATTTTTCTTTTCATCCATGATGAAGTTTTGATCTAACAAACATTTCTCTTGGTCTAAAGAAGTATTGTCAGAAATAAAACGCTCCATTTTTCCAGGAAGAATTCTATCCCAGATTTGTTCTGGCTTTCCTTCTGCTTTTAATTCTGCTTTTGCAGCCTCTTCAGCAGCACTTAAAGCCTCTGTTGTTAATTGAGCCATTGAGATGTATTGAGGAATGTTTTTAAGGGTTTTCCCTAAACGTCCTAGCTCAATATTATCTTTTTCAATAACAGCAATTCTTGCTTCTGTTTCATTTGCAACAAACTCAGGGGTAAAATCTTTGTATGATAATGTAGTGGCTCCCATAGAAGCAACTTGCATTGAAACACTTTTACTAACCTCTGCAGCTGTATCACTATCTTTAGATAAACCAACAAGTGCGCCAATTTTCTTTCCGTGGATATAGGTGCCAACAAAAGGTGCTTCTAGTATTTCAAAACCACCTATTTCTAGTTTTTCACCAATAACACCTGTTTGCTCAATTAGTTTTTCAGCAACAGTCATCTCTGAGTTAAAAGCTGCAGCTAAGAATGCCTCTTTTGAGTCATAATTAATTGCAATTGCTGCCATTTCTTTGGCCATTGCAGAGTATGAATCATTGTTTGCAACAAAATCTGTCTCACAGTTTAAAGACACAACAACACCTCTTGTTTTTGCATCATTAATTTGAGAAACAACAGCCCCTTCGCTAGAGTCACGGTCTGCTCTTTTTTCTGCAATTTTCTGTCCTTTTTTTCTTAGGATACCAATAGCATCATCAATGTTTCCTTCTGCTTCAACAAGGGCTTTTTTACAGTCCATCATTCCAGCTCCGGTTTTCTTTCTTAATTCGTTTACTTGTGCGGCGGTTATTTTTACCATCGTATTGTTTTTTTATTATTTCCGAATGGTCGGAAATTTTATTATTGTATTTGTGAACTTAAAAAGTCGCTTAATAGAATTTCTAGAAGAAAAAAAATTAAACGACTCTATATCTTAATTGAATCGAGACCTACTCTTCTTCTTTAGTAGCTTCCTCTTGCTTTACTTCTTTTTTTACAGCCTTTTTAGCTGGCGCTGCTTTTTTTGGAGCTGCTTCCTTTTTTGAAGCTGCTTCTTTTTTTGGAGCTGCTTCTTTTGGAGCTGCTGTTTCTTCTGTAACTACTGCTGCTTCTTTTACGGGAGCCGCTTCTTCAGTTTCTTTAGTTTCAACAGCTGCTTGTTTTTCAGCTTTTTCAGCACTTTCTTTTCCAGCTTTACGTTCTGATAGGCCTTCCTTTACAGCATCTGCAACAGCGGTCATGATCTTGTCTATAGACTTAGATGCATCATCATTTGAAGGGATGATGTAATCGATCACTCTTGGGTCACAGTTTGTGTCAACCATGGCAAAAATTGGAATATTTAATTTTATAGCCTCTGCTACTGCAATGTGCTCACGTGTTGTATCAACAACAAATAAAGCTGCAGGCAAACGACTCATTTCTCCAATCGAACCTAAGTTTTTTTCTAGTTTAGCACGTAAACGGTCTACTTGTAGACGCTCTTTTTTGGAAAGTGTCATGAAGGTTCCGTCTTGCTTCATTCTATCAATAGTTGCCATTTTTTTAACAGCTTTTCTGATAGTTACAAAGTTTGTTAACATTCCTCCAGGCCATCTTTCTGTGATGTAAGGCATGTTTACAGATTTTGCTTTTTCAGCAACGATATCTTTTGCTTGTTTTTTGGTAGCTACAAAAAGTATTTTTCTACCAGATGCTGCTATTTTCTTTAAAGCTTCTCCAGCTTCCTGAATTTTTGCAGCAGTTTTGTATAGATTGATGATGTGAATCCCATTACGCTCCATGTAGATGTAAGGAGCCATATTTGGATTCCATTTTCTTGTTAGGTGTCCAAAGTGTACACCTGCATTTAGAAGTTCTTTAACTTCTGTGTTGTTGTCTTTTGCCATTTTGTTTTTAGTTTACGTTCTGTGTGTTTAGATGTCAATTACTTAGTTTACCTTTTTGCAACTTGGGCTTTGGGTATGGAGTAATTTAGATGCTAAACTAATTGTCCCACCCGGCAGAGCGGGACTAACAGCTTATTAATATAATTGTATTTCTATGAACTTGTATGGAGTAAGAAAAATTCTTTCCCCAAATACCCAATAAATTGGGTGTAAAAATTAACGTTTCGAGAATTGGAATTTTTTACGGGCTTTTTTCTGTCCGAATTTCTTTCTCTCTACCATTCTTGGATCTCTAGTTAAAAGACCTTCTGGTTTCAAGATTCCTCTGTTCTCATCATTTAATGTGCACATTGCACGAGATATAGCCAAACGAATTGCTTCTGCTTGTCCAGTGATACCACCACCAAAAACATTTACTTTAATGTCAAACGTTTTTTCGTTGTCTGTCATTACAAGTGGCTGCATTACTTTGTATCGTAATGTTGGGGTTGTAAAATAATTATCAAACTCACGCTTGTTGATTGTGATGTTTCCTTTCCCTTGAGATAAGTAAACACGCGCAACAGCGGTTTTTCTTCTTCCAATTTTGTGTATAGTTTCCATTACTTAGTTGCGGTATTAATTTTAATAGCTCTTGGTTTTTGTGCTTCTTGACCGTGGTTTGCATCTGCATACACTTTCAAGTTTCTAAAAAGTACTGAACCTAATTTGTTTTTAGGTAGCATTCCTTTAACCGCCTTCTCAACAACGCGTGCTGGATTCTTGTCTTTTAATTCTGTGGCAGTAAGGCTTTTTTGTCCACCTGGGTAACCAGTGTGACGTATGTAAGACTTTTCTGCCCACTTGTTTCCTGTTAATTGGACGTTGCTTGCGTTTATGATAATCACATTGTCTCCACAATCTACATGAGGTGTAAAGCTTGGCTTGTGTTTACCGCGAAGTAATTTTGCAACTTCACTCGCAAGACGACCTAGTGTGTGCCCGTCCGCATCTACTATTAACCACTCTTTTGTTACAGTGGCTTTATTAGCAGATACTGTTTTGTAACTTAATGTATCCATTATAGTTCTTTGTCTAATTATTAATAAATTATTTCTGTCCCGTATTATCGGACGGCAAAAATACTGTTATTTATTTGAATAACAAATAGTAAAAGATAGATTTTTCGTCTAATTTCTTGAAATAGTATTGCGGGGATAAACTCTTTAACAGCAAGACAATACTAATTTATTGCCACAGCATAAAAAATTGAGTGATAAACCAATATTACTGCAGAGATTTATAGCCGAAATATTACTGTGTTTTTAACACTTTAAAAGTTTCGTTATTAACACGCACATAGAAGATGTTCCCTGGCAGCGAGGAAAGATTAATTTGTTTTAAATTTCCTTTGAGTTCTCCAGAGAGCATTAACTGCCCCAGGGTAGAGTATACCATATAGCGCACATCCTCATGTGTTGAAATGTTAATGATGTCTCTTGTTGGATTAGGGTACAAAATTGTTTGACTTATATTTTCTTGTGTATCTAAAACTTCACACTCAAAACTACTTTCTATGTTTGATGCAAGTGGATTGTCTTGAACGTAATCTGTCAGTAAAGAACAATAGCAATCGTTTTGATCTACATACAATTTAAACCATGATAGTGCAATTTTACCAACACTTGAGTTGCCTCCCTCTGGTGTATTTGCTACAGAGTGATTGCCGTTTTCTACTTCAAATAAAAGTTTATTTGTGCTCTCAGGGGTATTATCATAATGAATGTTGGCATGAATCCCTGGAGGGGCTACGGTATCATCTTGCCCGCTAAAAATTACCACAGGGCTGTCGTGTTCTAGATCTGGGTTTGGCAGCCAAGGACATAGCGCTACAACTCCCTTAATGCTATTGTCTAAAACAGCAGCACGTTGTGCTCCTCCGCCTCCCATAGACCAGCCGCTAACGGCAAACTTGTCTTCATCTATAGCTCCAAGTAGTGGTGAGGCATTTCTGGTGTTTTCTTCTCGTAGTGTTTCTAGAGCATCCAATAAGGCTTCTGCTCTAGCTTCTGGAAAATCATAAATAGAATTAGTTCCAATAATAATAGTAACAATACCATGAGACGCATAAAATGGCCCCCAGGCCTCTACACTCTCTGGCGAGGCCGTAAAACCTGGTACAATAGCGATACTAGCATAGGGTGGTGTAGCGTTTGTAGGATAATAAACTGTGGCGCCAAAATAGTCCGGGCCATTACGAAGTCCATCTGCCTCTGTTAGGGTGGCAACATCATAAACACCTGGGTTGCTTAGGCTCTCTAGGGTGATCTCCTCGCACTGAGAATGTACCATTGTACTGGATAGCAATACAGCCAATAAAACAACTGCTTTTGTATATAGTTCTCTCATCTTATGTTTTTTATGTTAGTATAATATTTTTAACAACGTATTTTTTAATGTGCCTGTAGCCAATTCTCACCCTCTCCTAGTTCAACATCAAGAGGCACCGCTAGTGTGTAAGCATTTTCCATTTCAGTTTTAATGAGTGTTTTCATTTCAGAGAGTTCTGGCTTGTACACATCAAAAACCAGTTCATCATGTACCTGCAGTAGCATCTTGGTTTTATAGCCACCTTTTTCTAATTTTTCATGAATGTTTATCATGGCAATTTTAATAATATCTGCCGCGCTTCCTTGAATGGGAGCATTGACGGCATTACGCTCTGCCCCGCCACGCACAATGGCGTTGGAACCGTTAATGTCTTTTAAATATCTGCGACGGCCTAAAACGGTTTGTACATAGCCATTATCTCTTGCAAAATCTACCAATTCACTCATATAATTACGCAATTTCGGGTAGGTGCTGTAGTAGGTGTCAATGAGTTCCTTTGCTTCGCCTCTTGAAAGATCTGTTTGGTTGCTTAGTCCAAAGGCAGAAACGCCGTAGATAATACCAAAGTTTACAGTTTTAGCATTACTTCGTTGCTCTCGGGTTACCTGCTGTAAGGGTACATTAAATACTTTAGCCGCTGTAGAGGAGTGAATGTCTTGCCCATCTTTAAAGGCCTGCATCATGGTTTGTTCTTCACTTAATGCGGCAATGATACGAAGCTCAATTTGAGAATAATCTGCAGCCACCAATACATACTCCTGGTTCCTTGGAACAAAGGCTTTTCTCACCTGTCTTCCTCGCTGGGTGCGTATTGGGATATTTTGCAGGTTAGGGTTATTGCTACTAAGGCGCCCTGTTGCCGCAACTGTTTGCATATAGTCTGTATGAACTCTTCCCGTGGCCTGTTCTATTTGTAGAGGTAAGGCATCTACATAGGTGGATTTTAGTTTGGCTAGCCCACGGTACTCAAGCACATCTGCAATAATTTGATGGTCTTTTGCAAGGTAAGAAAGCACGTCTTCTGCGGTAGAGTATTGTCCTGTTTTTGTTTTTTTAGGCTTGGCAACAAGTTTCATTTTACCGAAAAGAATTTCTCCCAATTGCTTTGGAGATGCAATGTTAAATTCTTCTCCAGCCTCTTTGTAAATGTTGGCCTCTAGGGTAAGAATGTCATGGTCTAAATCTCCAGAGAGTGACTGTAAGAACTCCTTATCTAGGTTGATGCCCTCTGCTTCCATAGCCGCAAGAACTCTTAGAAGTGGCACCTCAATGTCGTCAAATAATTTTTGAAGATCATTGTCTTTAAGCTCTTTGGCGAAGTGCTCTTTGAGCTGAAATGTAATATCTGCATCTTCTACCGCATATTGTGTTTGCTGGTCTAAAGGCACATCGCGCATCGATTTTTGGTTTTTCCCTTTTTTACCAATGAGCTCTGTAATAGATACGGGCGTGTAGTTTAAATACGTTTCTGCCAATATATCCATGTTGTGTCTCATATCTGGATTGATCAGGTAATGGGCCAGCATGGTGTCAAATAATTTTCCGTGTACCGAAATATTATACTTACGTAAAACCTTAATATCGTATTTTAAATTTTGCCCAACCTTTTCAATTTCTGTAGCTTCAAAAAAGGGACGTAATTGTTCTATAATTTGCTGGCTAGCTTCTCTGTCTTCAGGAAAGGGAAGGTAGAATCCTTTGCCCTTTTCCCAAGAAAAAGCAATTCCAACAAGCGCTGCGGTAAGCGGGTTTAGCCCTGTTGTTTCTGTGTCAAAACAAACACTGGGTTGCTTCATTAGATTTTCAATAAACAAGCGTGTTCCCATGCCAGGTTGTACGGTTTGATAAAAATGCTCTGTGTCTTTAATGGTTTTTCTACTGCTGTAGCTCTGGCTTTGCGCAGTAGGTTCACTGTCTCCGCCGAAGAGTGAAAACTGTCCTTCTCCAGCGTTAGGGCTAGAGGGTGTTGGAGATGTCTTTTTTGAATCAGTAGCAGCAGTCTTAGGTTGGTTACTGGTTCCTTTTGTAGCCATGGCCTGTTCAGAGAATGTATTGGCAAAGCTAGTGGTGAGGCGGCGAAACTCTAATTCTTCAAAAATTTCTGTAACGGCGCCAACATCTGGAGCACTCATCTGAAAATTTTCTTCATTAAAATCTACGGGCACATCCAGCATTATGGTTGCTAGTTCTTTGCTAAGAAGGCCAAGGTCTTTATTGGCTTCTATTTTTTCTTTCATTTTTCCTTTGAGCTGCGCTGTATTGGCAAGTAGCCCCTCCATAGAACCAAATTGGCTAATGAATTTTTTGGCAGTTTTGTCTCCAACTCCCGGAAGTCCAGGAATGTTATCTGCACTGTCACCCATCATCCCTAAATAATCGATGACTTGCATGGGGTCAGTAACTTCAAATTTCTTTTGTACCTCTGGGATTCCCCAGGTTTCATACCCACCTCCAAAAACAGGACGATACATGAAAATATTATCTGAAACCAACTGAGCAAAATCCTTATCTGGAGTAACCATAAAGGTTTGATATCCTTCTTTTTCTGCTTTTTTTGCCAAGGTTCCTATCACATCATCTGCCTCAAAACCTTCTTTTACCATGATGGGTATATGCATGGCAGTCAATATTTTTTGAATATACGGTACCGCTATTTTAATGCCATCTGGCGTTTCATCTCTATTGGCCTTATACTCTGGAAATAGTTCGTTTCTTGCCTGGCTGCCTCCTTTGTCAAAACAAACGGCTATATACTCTGGACGTTCTCTTTTAATAACATCAATAAACGAATTCATAAACCCTAAAATAGCAGAGGTGTCCATCCCTTTGCTATTTATGCGAGGGTTTTTAATAAGTGCATAATACCCTCTAAAGATTAAAGCAAATGCATCAATAAGAAATAAACGTTTTTTTGGTTGTGACATGGTTGCTTTATCTTTTGGGTTTGGCCCAAGGGTTTTTAAAATGTTTCTAGTTATCGTGTTTTTAAGCATTTCACAAAAACGATACTATGATATCCAAAAATAGAAAAAACACTAGAGAGTTTTACCAAAACCCAATACAAAATATCAATAGAATATACACCAATAAAAAAGCCCTACACTTTTTGGTGTAGGGCTTTTTAGTATTCTTTGCCTAAAGGGATATTTGTAGTGCTATATAAGTATTATTTTAAAGGCTATCGTAGTACTTTACCGCTGTAAGTAAATCTTCTTGTTTGTTAAGATCTAAATTATTTTGCTTTGTAAAGGCTTTCATTTGATTTTGTTTGTCTCCAAATACCTTTAGTTTTTTGCTTCTAGACTTAGGCATTTGATAAAATTTACCACTTTTAGTCACTAAGTAAAAAACAGGTTTGTCTTTAAAAACAGCAGGAAGTGTTTTTGTGATGGAAGATGTAGCCTTTTTTTCTCGGATGAATTCTTTAACGTGTTTTTTATACAGCGCTATTTGACCTCCTTCAAAGATAACTTGAAAATAACCTCCATTTTCAACACCTCCTTGGTAGGGTACAAACACATATATGTCCTCTATAATCTTAACATATATGTCTTGAGATTTAGTAAGAACTCTTGCGTTTTCATCATCTGAGCTAAGGGTTTGTTTAACTTCCATCTCATCTGCAACGGCATTGTATCTTATCGCTATGTTATCAGCAAGAAGTGTTCCTTCTTTGTATATGTTTCCTGGTAAGAAATTTGGGTTGTTATAGGGAGTACCTTTGTAGGTTTTTGTGTCTTTAAAGTTAACATCCTTATTTTGTCTTTTTATGTAGTTATCTAAAAGAAAAACATCTGAAACAAACATTGCAGAGTCAAATTGTGCTAAAGCTGTGTTAAGTGTTAATACACATAAAACAACGGTAAGAATAGTTTTTTTCATTGGTATGGTTTTTATATTATATCTACAAGCAAAAACTTTGCCAAGATTAAAGCGCGTTAAAATAGTCTAACGCTTGATTGAAATCTTTCTCTCTGCGAAGATTTAAGTTGTTGGTTTGAATATACCCACTCATCTTATTATCCTTTGAAACTAAAAGCTTCTCTCTTTTTGTTTTCCCTTTTGGGAGTTTTGTAAGACTTCCTGTACTGCTTACAATGTACAATTGTTCTTTTTCTTTAAAGGTGTCTGGAACATCTCTAGAATATGAGTTTGCAGACTCTTTACCCTCCACAAAATTTTTGATAATTTTTTTGTAAACAGTAAGCTTAGCACCCTGGGCTATCACCATAAAGTATCCTGCCTTTTGATTTTTGTCTGGAGATATAAGGTACACAAAATCATCATTTAAAATACGTACAGAGATGTTTTGATTTGCTTTGATGACATTGGCAACAGTAGCTGAGATGCTAGTATTTGCCTTTAATTCTATTTCTTCTGCCTGGACATTATACCTAAGGGCAACATTACTAGCCACTAATTTTCCGTCTTTATACACAGACCCTATTTGAAACTCTTTGTTTGCGTATATAGATCCCATGGTATTTTTATAGCCCTTGAAAACCGGTGTTGTTTTTGAGGATAGATAGTCATTATCTAATGTTTGGTCATTAGTCATACTTTGAGAAAGCATGTTTAAAGACACAAAAAGGGATACTAATACTAGAAAATTATTTTTCATTAATGACATAGTTTATTTTTAGAAACAAGCTCAAAACTAATCTTTCAAGCTTTT
>Ga0209713_10000100_pt1 | contig 46924 bp, 50 predicted proteins | sample ArcOceMetagenome_3_FD_187444 | JGI IMG/M metagenome (GOLD analysis project Ga0209713, IMG submission 187444) | Marine eukaryotic phytoplankton communities from Arctic Ocean - Arctic Ocean- Svalbard ARC20M Metagenome (SPAdes) (version 2) | ecosystem: Environmental > Aquatic > Marine > Oceanic...
ATCGAACAAAGAGACAGAGATGTAATTATATCATATTACGACACTAAAGGTGAAGTAGCATTTAAACAATATCCAGTTGCACAATATCAGAACTGGTATGTTTGTGAAGATAAGGACAGAAATAGAAGCCTAGATCATAAGAACTGGGATGGCCGTTCTGTTAAATTAGGAAACGGTAGAAGATACAATAAGTTTTCATTAACATATTTCTTAGATTCATTACCTGAAAAGGATAAAGAAGAAATCTTCGCATACAATATGCCAAAAACATATTTCGTAGATATTGAAACTGAAATAGTAGATGGATTTCCAAAAGCAGAAGAAGCAAAGAGTAGAATTTTATCTTTCTCAATTATCACACCAGATCACAAAGCTATTGTTTTAGGTTTAGAAGATATGGCATCTGATAAAATACAAAAGATCGAAAACGATACTAATAATTACTTTAAAGATTTTGATCAGGATTGGGAATTTAAATATCATAAATTCAACTCAGAATATGATATGGTATATACTTTCTTAATGAAATTCTTACCTAAGTTCCCTATGATGACAGGATGGAACTTTATAAACTATGATTGGCAATATATTGTAAATCGATGTAAGAGACTCCAGATTGACGTGAATGAAATTGGAATGACAGGTTCGGTTGATCGCAACGATAGTAGACCATTACATATTGGAATCTTAGATTATATGCAATTATATGACAAGTACGATAGAAGTGTAAAGGTAAAAGAATCTAACGCCCTTGATTACGTATCAGGACAGGTTCTTAATGTTAATAAAATTAAGTTCACTGGATCTTTACAAGATCTATATAGAGATGATTTCGTAAAGTATATTTATTATAATGTTGTCGATTCTGTCTTAGTGTATTATATAGATCAGAAATTAAAATCAATGGAAGTTCTATTGACTCTTGCAAATATAACTAAAATGCCTCTATATAAAGCAGCATCGCCCGTGGCAGTTACTGAATCTTTAATAGCTCGTAAATTATCAGAAGAAGGTAAAAGAATTGGAAGTGAAACTAAAGAAGATAGCCAAAAGGACGGACAATATGCCGGAGCCTATGTTAAAGAACCTATTACAGGATATTACTCAGGTGTAAGTGCATTTGATTTTGCTTCACTATATCCTTCTATAATGAGACAATTTAATATTTCACCAGATGCTTACATTGAAAAAGTTGAAAAGCATCAAGTCGCAGAAAGAAGAAAAGACAAAAAGGTAATAGTTTGTGAAAACGGAGTAGTGTATAAGCAGGAAACTTCTATGTTAAAGAATATCCTAGGAGATTTATATGAACAGCGTAAAGATTATAAAAATACTTCTTATGAATATTTTACAAAAGCTGAAACCCTTAAAAAAAGATTAAGTTAATATTTTGATAGCACATACCCGATTGACATATATGATTTTAATATATAACAATCTAGAAGGTCTCCCTATCTAAAGAAAGATAGGCCCTTAACATTTTATAATTTACATAAACTTATTAAAAACAATATAAAGCATATGACCCCGTCCATATTTAAAGAAAGGATCGAATACAAACCATTTGAATATCCAGTATATTATAACGAAGGCTGGCTTAAACAAGCACAAGCATTTTGGCTACACACTGAAATTTCAATGCAAGGAGATGTTAAAGATTGGAATGAAAACTTAACAGATTCAGAAAGAAATCTAGTAGGAAATATTCTTTTAGGATTTGCACAAACTGAATGCGCTGTTTCTGATTATTGGACAGGTATGGTGACTCAGTGGTTTCCAAAGTGGGAAATCAAACACATGGCAATGTTATTCGGTTCACAGGAAACAATACATGCAGTAGCATACTCTTATTTAAATGAAACTCTAGGTCTTGAAGATTTTGCCGCTTTCTTACATGAACCTTCAACTGCCGAAAGATTTGAATTCTTAATGAACACTGATGCAGAATATACACATGAAGATTTAGCTAAAAGTTCTTCCGCTAGAAAAGATGTTGCAAAATCTTTAGCGATATTTAGTGCATTCGGAGAAGGAGTAGCTTTATATTCTTCTTTCGCAGTTCTGTATTCTTTTCAAATGAGAAACAAACTTAAGGGAATTGGTCAACAAATGAAGTGGAGTGTTCGTGATGAGTCTCTTCACTCTAAAATGGGTTGCCAGTTATTTAATCACATGTGCGAAGAGTATACAGAGCTTAGAAGCTCTGTGCAATCTCAAGTTGAAGAAGCTGCAAAATTAATGGTTGAAATGGAAATGAATTTCATCGATAAAATGTTCGAGATGGGAGATCTTGAAAACATGAAATCAGAAAACCTTAAAGAATTTATTAAGAAAAGAGCTAATGAAAAACTAAATGAAATCGGATATGAATCAATCTTTAAATTTGATGAAGATAAAGCTGCAGAATTAGATTGGTTTTATCATTTAACAGGAGGAACGACACATACTGATTTCTTTGCAGTTAGACCTACAGATTATTCAAAGGCTGGAGAAGGAGAGAACTGGGATGAAGACGAATTATTTTAAAAAATTACAAAACAATGTTTAGAAACAGAGGAGATAAAAGCGAAGAAGAAATTAGAGAAGAAAAGATCATATTAGCCAAGAAAGGTATGAGCCATCATGATGGTATCAAGAACTATGGAGAAGATCTTGGTTGGGAAATAGGAACAGATTTTCCAGTTTGGGGAAACACCGAAGTATATGTAAAAACAGTAAGCGGAGGATATTTACTAAAGGGTGAAACTCCAAAAGATGCATACTGGAGAGTTGCAACGACTGTTGCAAAAAGATTAGATAAACCAGAATTAGCAAGTAAGTTTTTTGATTACATTTGGAAAGGTTGGTTAAACTTAGCAAGTCCAGTGCTTTCAAATACAGGAACAGAAAGAGGATTACCAATCTCTTGTTTCGGTATTGACGTAGCTGATTCTATATATGATATCGGAAACAAGAATTTAGAATTAATGTTACTTGCAAAACACGGAGGTGGAGTAGGAGTTGGAATTAATCAAATTAGACCAGCAGGTGCAAGTATTACTGGAAATGGAACAAGCGATGGAGTAGTTCCTTTCGTAAAAGTATACGATTCAACTATTTTAGCTACTAATCAAGGTTCCGTAAGAAGAGGAGCCGCATCTGTTAATATAGATATAGAACATAAAGATTTCTGGGAATGGTTAGAAATTAGAGAACCTAAAGGAGATGTAAACAGACAGTGTTTAAATTTACATCAATGTGTTATAGTTTCAGATGGTTTTATGCAAAAAATAGAAGCAGGAGACAAAGAGGCAAGAAAAAGATGGACAGCAGTTATCAGAAAGCGTAGATCAACTGGAGAACCTTATATAATGTTTAAGGGAAATGTCAATAACGCAAATCCTGAAGCATATAAGCAAAATGGATTAAAGGTTTATATGACTAACATCTGTTCTGAAATTACACTACACACTGATGAAAATCATTCATTTGTATGTTGTTTAAGTTCTTTAAACCTTGCGAAATTCGAAGAGTGGAAAGATACAGACTTAGTATATACTGCTACAATTTTCTTAGATGGAGTTCTTACAGAATTTATCAACAGAGCAAAATACATGAGAGGTTTTGAAAACTCTGTTCGTTCTGCTGAAAAAGGACGAGCATTAGGATTAGGAGTTTTAGGATGGCATACTTATTTACAAAATAAGAATATTCCATTTGATTCTTTAACAGGACAATTCGAAACAAGAAAGATATTCTCTCAAATTAAAATTGAAAGTGAAAGAGCAAGTAGAGATTTAGCAACAGAATATGGTGAACCTCTATGGTGTGTTGGAACAGGAATGAGAAACACACACCTAAGGGCCGTTGCTCCGACTGTTAGTAATTCTAAATTAAGTGGAAATAGTTCACCAGGTATTGAGCCATGGGCAGCTAATGTATTCACGGAGCAGACTGCAAAAGGAACATTTATTAGAAAGAATCCAACATTAGTAAACGCTTTAAAGTTAATAAAGCAGGATAAGAAATCTACATGGGATCAAATTCTTGCAGACGGAGGAAGTGTCCAGGGTCTAGATTTTATGGACGATTATTATGTAGCGGAAGGATCTTCAGATGCTCCTATTAAAACTAAGGAATTTGAAAAATTAAACGAAATTGACAAAGGGCCATATATTCCAATGAAAGACGTATTTAGAACCTTTAAGGAAATTAATCAAATGGAATTAGTTAAACAAGCAGGAGTAAGACAACAATACATCGATCAATCTGCTAGTTTAAATTTAGCCTTTCCAACCGAAGCTGAGCCTAAGTTTATTAATCAAGTTCATTTAGAAGCTTATAAGCAAGGAATAAAGACGCTATATTACATGAGAACTGAATCAGTGCTTAGAGGCGATATCGCAGCAAGAGCAACTGATGATTGTTTAAGTTGTGACGGATAGAAATAAATAGTTAATAATATATAGGTGTGGTTGAAAACCACGTCTTAGGACCGGGATAGTTCTCGGATAGAAGCCAGGAGTTCGCTACTTCCTGGCTTCGCTTTTTATTAATGAAACTTAATTGAAATTCTGTGTAGAATAATAAACAATTTAAATATATTATCACATGAAAATTTCAATCAGTAAGGTCGATTCTACTAATTTCATCGGCTTCGTTAATCGATTAAAAGTTATCGATTCATTTGTTTACTTTAAAATTAAAGGAGACACTTTACAAGCCTCGGCTTATTTACCACAAAGAGATGCTGTAAAGCATCACAGAATGCCACTTTCTCAAGTATTCCAATTAGAAGAAGGAACTAATGTTGGAGAAAAAGAACTTAAAGTTGCTTTCTTTGACGCTTCTAAAATTACAGATGCATTCAAACAATTTGAATATGATGCTATTAAAGCTGAAATTGAATTCGTAGAAAATGAAGAAGATTGTGTAGCTACTACATTTAAAATCTTCAATGACGAATTAGAAATTACGTTAGCATGTTCTGAGCCTTCTTTAGGATATAAAGATTTAACAGACACTCAAATTCAAGGTATTTTTAATACTGAATCTGAAACATTCAGATTTGATTTAGATTATACTTCATTAGCAAAAGTAAGAAACTTATTTTCTTTAGATAAAGAAGAAACATTCTCAATTCAGGCTAATGGCAGTGGTGTAAAAATTACTGGTAAAACTTATAACATGGTAGTAACACCAGACTATGAAGGAAAGGCCGGAACTAATGTTACACTATTCAAAAAATATTTAAATCTTTTAGACAAAGAAGATTATTCAGCTCACGTTTTAGATAACAGAGTAGTTCTTAGATCTAACGATTCAGAAACTCTATTGACAATTGCAACTTGCCAAACTGGAGCTTAATAGATGGATATAGAAACACTAATTAACAAGCCCGAACAAGACCTTACTAGGGATGAAATGCAAAGCTTGGCGGATCATTATGAAATGATGTCCGCCAAGTATACCGCATATGAACAAGCAGTAAAGGTAACTTTGAATTCGATATATGGTGCATTTGGTAATAAGTGGTTTCATTTCTTTAATATTGACATTGCAGAATCTATCACACTCCAAGGACAAAGCGCAATCCTATATTCTGAAAAAATACTAAATAAGTATTTTCAAGAATTTTGGCCAAAAGATACGAAAGTTCACGAGCATTTAAATATTAGAGTAAAATCAAAACTTGTTAGACCTTCTGTGGTTTATATAGATACTGATTCATGTTATGTGCAGTTCGAAGAAATGTATGAATCAATTGAATGGCTAGGTCCTAATAAATTAGAAATCGATAAGTTCATAATGGAATTATATAATTTCAGACTTAGTGAATACATTACAGCTGCTATGAAAAAATATGCAGAAGTAACTAACACCGATAACTTCTTATATTTTGATCTCGAAACTATAGCATATTCAGGTATATGGTTAGCTAAGAAAAAATATCTACAAGATATTGCATGGGAAGATAAATTAGAAATAAATGACAGATACCCTTCTCTTAAGAAGATTAAAACCATCGGTTTCGATACGATACAATCCTCTACGCCTTCTTTAGCTAGAAAGCATTTAACAGATGCACTTAAACTTATTCTTTCTGAAAAGCCAACCGCAGATTCTCTAGGTAAACTTGTTGAATTTTTAAAGAATTCTAAAAAGGAATTTGAAATGGCTAATATTGATGATATAGCCTTTAATAAAAGAACTAACAATCTAGAAAAATACATAGTAGACGATACGATCGAATTTCAATATGGGCTTAAATGTCCACCTAATGTAAAGGCTGCAGGATTCTATAACTTCCTAATGAACACCAATCCTAAATACAAGAATAAGTATAAAATGATAGGTAACGGCGAGAAGCTAAAAATATATCACTGTAAGCATAATATATGTGAAATGTATGCATATCAACCAGGTGCACATCCTTATGAAATAGCACCTCAAGTTGATTATGAAACACAATTTGAAAAATCAGTAATAGATCCAATTAATAGAGTATTGCGAGCAGTTGGTTTACAAACACTAAACAGAAATTTAATTTATTCAGCATCATTATTTTAATATGAAAACATCATTCTACGAAACAGTATCATCTATTGTTAAATCTACACCAAACAATATGGAATTGGGTAATTCAATCAGATCTCTAGTAAATAAAATACAAGATTCTGAAAGTAAACCAAAGCTAGCGCCGAATCAAATTACAATATTCGACGAAATAAAAGAAAGACAAAATGATATTAGATCCTAAAGACTTAAACGAAGAGCAGCTTGCGTTTATCAAAAAATATCAAGCTATTCATACAAAACTGGAATCTCTCGGAGAAAAGATGGATTCTATAAGAGATGAATCTGAAAACCTAATTAAGGAACTACAGACATTACGAACAAACGAAAAAAAACTATTCAAAAATGGCAAAAAATAAAGATTTTACATTCGACGACTTAAATAAAGAACTAGCGACTCTTAATCCACTCGGATCAATCATGGAAACTTCAAACTTTTCTGAAGTTACTGATTGGATTCATACTGGTAATTATCACCTAAATGCATGCGTATCAGGTTCTCTATTTAAAGGATGGCCTAATAATAGATCGTCTTCCATTGCTGGTCCTTCAGGAACTGGTAAAACATTCCTAATGCTAAATACAGTTAGAGAAGCTATTATGAAAGGATATAAGGTAATTTATTATGATTCAGAAGCAGCTGTTGATAAAGAGCAAATGGAAAAGTTCGGAATTGATACTTCACAAGTTAATTATCAGCCAACTAATACAGTTCAGGATTTTAGAACATCTATAACTACCATTACTCAAAAAATGCAAGAGGCAAAAACTGCAGGTGCATCTGTTCCTAAAGTTATGATCATATTAGATTCAGCTGGTAACTTAGCAACTGCGAAGGAAATAGCAGATGCTGCAAGTGGTTCAGATAAGTCAGATATGACTCGATCAAAGGTTCTTAAGTCAATATTTAGAATTATCATGACTCCTTTAGCAGACCTTAAAATACCCTTCTTATTCACTAATCACACGTACCAATCTCAATCTTTTATTCCAATGCAAATTGCAGGTGGAGGAACAGGACCACAATATGCCGCTTCAATCGTTCTTATGTTAGGAAAGGCACAATTAAAAGACGGAGCCGATAAAGTAGGAATTATAGTAACAGCAAAGCCAGATAAAAATCGTTTCGCTAAGCCAACTCCTATTAAGTTTCATTTAAACTTTACTGAAGGTATGAACCCTTATGTTGGATTAGAACAATATGCAACATGGGATATTTGTGGCATAACTAGAGGAACTATTGAAAAGGGAGTTAAGACTCCGAAGGCAACTGCGAGAACATGGATATGTAAGCATTTAGATAAAGCGGTTCCAAATAAAGAATTCTTTACAGAAAAAGTATTCACACAAACTGTTTTAGAACAAATAGAAACGCATATTCAGCCTATATTTAATTATAATTCTGAAATAGCACAGATTGATGTTGAAGAAATGCTAGAAGAGACTGAAGCATAATGAAATTAAATATCAACACAATAGATGAAGATAAATTAGCTATAAAATATGTATTAGGTATTCAGGAGGAATTAGATTCCTTTCCTGATGCCTTTGATATTTTACATATCTTTATCGTTAGAGCTGTTAGGCAACCTGACAGACAAAAGGCAACCTTTACTAAACATGCACTTTTACAGTATTTTGCAAAAGGAAAGGAAGATAATATAGACAAAGGATTAGAAGAAGCCATTGAAAAAGGATTAATAGAACAAAACAATACAACAATAGGCAAGGAAGCTTATACTATAAAAATAAACCCATTCCAATGATAGCAGTATTTGACGATTTCATCAAAGATGAACAGTTATTAAAAGACATAGCAGAAGATAAAACATTTTTCCAAGATCCAGGTGTATATTATTACTGGAAAGGATGGTGGGAAGATGATAGCTCTAAAAATTCTGTAAAGAAAAGAATTATAGAAAACGTATGGAAACATAATTATCCATTAAGTAAAATATACAGCATCGACGGCTTTGAATATTGGACAGGAATTCAAGAAGCGGATCCAGAGGGCAGATTTAGAAATTATCTAGAAATGCATTACGATGACGATGTTAAATACAGATTAGCTACTGGTGATAGAATGAGCCCGACTATTGGATGTGTATATTATCCTGCAGGTTCTGAATTTACAGGAGGTGCTCTAGAGGTTTATACAGAAGGAGAAGACAAGACCCCTGACACTGTATTATGTAGACCAAATAGATTGATAATATTCGATGCAGGACATGTCCCACATAAAGTTAATCAAGTATTGACAGGAACTAGAAAAGCAATGGCATTTAATTTATGGGCAAAAGAGCCATGGTCATATGGACAGGGTAATTTCGCGTCAGAGTAGTTGAATTAAACTTAACTGACAACCTGTGTATAATCTATAACTAAACAAAAAATATGAAATTCGGACCAGATTTTGAAAAAATATTCTTCAAGCTTTCTTTACAAAAGCCAAAGTATTTAAGTAACATAAAGAGAGGATTCTATACATCAGAAGATATAGATCTTATTCATTTCCTATCGACTAAATTTTATGACAAGTTTCATGAAACTCCATCGAGAGAACAAATGAAAATGTTACTAAAGAATGATAAAGTAGCAGGAAAGGTGGAAGAAAACATAGTTGACATGGTCTACGGAGTTGATCTTGATCAATATGACGAAGAATGGTTAACCTCAACTGCCGAAGCATGGATTAAATGGCGTAATTTCGATAATACTTTAATAGACACTATTGAATATATCAAAACAACAGACGTAACTCCTGATAATGCAGACTCTATTATATCTAAGGTAAAAACACTAATTAATGACCGTAACTCTATCGTATTTAATTCTGATTTAGGATTAGATTTCTTTAAAGCAGAGGACCATTCATTTGAAGATGTAGTTAAGGTGTCTACTGGTTATAATTTTTTAGATCAAGCTCTTAATGGTGGATATGATAAAGATGGTTCACTCGTAGTTTATGTAGGTGAACAGAATATTGGTAAATCGATTTATCTAGCAAACGATGCCGCTAATTTTGTAAAGATGGGAGTTAACACAGCTGTTGTTACAGCAGAGATGTCAGCAATTAAATTTATGAAAAGAATTGGAGCTAACTTATTAAATATTCCAATTAACGAATATGAAGATAAATCAAAAAATACTGATCTAATCAAACGAAAATTAGAAACAGTAGGTGATGGTTTCACACCACCTGGTCAATTATTTGTAAGACAATTTCCAACATCACAGGCAACTGTCCCAGATATTGAGGCTTATTTAAAGCAAATAGAAGAAGAAAGAAAAATTAAACTAGGTGCAATTGTTATTGACTACATTAATATTCTTTCTAATTTTAGAAATCCAAATACTGAAAATACTTACATGAAAATTAAAAACATTGCAGAAGATTTAAGAGCAATGGGTGTAAGAAACGGGTGGCTAATAGTAACTGCAACCCAAATAACAAGAAACGGGTATAACTCGAGCGATATTACATTAACCGATATTGCAGAGTCCGCCGGTCTTTCACATACAGCTGATATAATGTTAGGTATTATTCAAGACGATATGATGAGAGCTTCATATGAATATTGGTTAAAAATTTTAAAAATAAGAGATGGTGAAGGAAGAGGAAGAAAATGTAAATTAGGTATCAACTACAATTACATGAGACTTACTGAAACTGACGAAATATCCAACTCAAACATACACAGCTTATAATGAGAACAAAAAGAGATAAAATATTTGACAATACATTCGATGATGGAGGAGATTTCGAACTAAACGGAACAATTTCCTTTAATTTAAATCCACAGTATTCTGATAACAGAGACGAGGAAGATAAGATCGAAAGTAATCTTATTAGAAATAATATCCATGAATTAATAGATAATTCTAGATTTAAGAAATTTAATGTAGTAGACGAATTTCAGCAAGTTACCAAATTGAGAAAATTAGATATTAATGAAGTTTATGGATTTATCTTTGATGAAATGTCAGAAAAATATTCACTAATAGACTTATTTTCAGAATTATGCGATTACTTTAATATCAATCCTACTAAATTCTATTCTTCTTTAAGTAACAAATATAAGGAAGATCTTATTCACGCACTAGATGAAAAGACTAATGTATTAAAGAGAAAGAATATTAATAAATTATTCTAAATGATCGATATAAAGATATTAGAAAAACCAGTCAGAAGGATATGGATATTAGGAGATATGCACCTAGGTGTACGTTCTAATTCTTTAGAATGGCTGGATATTCAAAAGGATTTTTACGAAAATCAGTTTATACCAACTCTTAAAAGAGATGTTAAACCTGGAGACATTCTGGTTCAAGTTGGAGATGCCTTTGACAATAGACAAAGTATTAACCTTAGAGTTCTTCACTATGCAGTAGATCTATTCGAGAGACTCGGAGAGATATTACCGGTTCACATTATATGTGGTAATCATGATATATGGGCTAAAAAATCAAATGATGTAAGTTCGATAGATTCTCTTAAATGGATTCCAAACGTAGCAGTATATAAAGAACCTAAAGAATTTATATGGGGAGGTAAGAAAGTTCTATTAATGCCGTGGCGAAGAGATTCAGATCATGAAGCAGAAACTCTTGCTACATATCCTACATCTAATATAGTATTCTGCCATTCGGAGGTTTCTGGGGTTTCTTTAAATTCAAAGGTTAAAAACTTTCACGGAACAGACACTATATCATACAAGAATTTTGATGCAGTATTCTCCGGGCATATTCATTATAGACAAACTAAAGGAAAGCTAAGACTAGTCGGAACTCCATATGAATTAACTAGATCAGATTCTGGAAACACTAAAGGTTTTGACATGATTGATCTAAGCAACATGGAAGAAACCTTCTATGAAAACACAATATCACCTAAGTTTGTGAAGTTCTATTTAACAGAATTATACAACACGTCTCTTGGTGAATTCAAAGATGAAATTAGAAATAATTTTGTAGATTTATTTGTTCCTTCTAATGTGGCAACTTCAAGCGCACTATCTAGATTAATAAACAAAATACAAAATATCAGTAGAAAGATTGAGCCTAACATATATGAACAAGATTCATTTTTGGACAAAGATCTGTATGATATGGACGAGATCGAGGATCTTTATAAAAACTATAACATACTACACCTCTGTAATACATACGTAGATGGTCTCCCGTATGATGAAGAAACAAGAGCTAAGGTTAAGAATAGTTTAAAATCCTTACACGATAAATGTGCATATAACTACGACGACGAAGTATGAAAATAAAATCTATAGAATTTAAAAATTTTGCATCCTATGGTAACTCAATCCAAAAGATTGAATTCGAGGATGACAAGGCGGAGTTATTATTAACGCTAGGTAAAAACGGCGAGGGTAAAACTACAATCGCTAATGCTATAGTCTATGCGCTCTATGGAAAAGTAGAAGGTGTTAAAATGGCAGATCTTCCTAACAGGATTAATAAAGAACTATGGGTTAAAATAGTTTTAGAATGTAAAACTACTACTGTAGAAATCGAAAGAGGGCTAATGCCTAATAAATTCAAAGTAATGCTAAACGGTATTGAATTTGATAAAGCAGGTAAAAAATCAGTTCAGGACTATTTAGAAGAAGAAATATTTGGAATACCTTTTCATGTATTTAAAAACATTATCATATTATCTGTAAACGATTTCAAGTCATTTTTAACAATGACAAATAATGACAAAAGACAGATTATAGATAAGATGTTTGGATTTTCAATTCTTAACGATATGCAACGACAGATCAAAGAAGAAAGAAGAGATTTAAAGGTTGAATTAGAATCTTATAATAAAGAGTTAAGCCAGCTTAGCGAAAATATAGTTTCGGTTAACATGAAGCTTAATGAACTTTTAGCAGAATCTGATAAGAAAAATAAAGAAGAAATAGAAAGCCTTAAGGAAAGTCTTAAGAAATATGATTCTAATCGAATTAAACTTTCAGACGCTAGTTCTAAAATATCAGAGATGATAGGATCTTCTTCCGATAATCTACAAGAAAAGCAATCAGAATATTCTAAACTTAAATATGAATTAGCTGAATTGCAGAAAAAGCTTGCATTATATAAGACAGACCAATGTCCTACATGTGAAAGCGAACTTACTACTTCTTTTCATAAAGAAAGAAGGGAAGAAATAGAAGTAAAGGTAAGTTCATTACCATCCGATATTGAAAAAGCGGCCCAGACGGTAAACATCGTAAGAGAAGAATTATCTACACTACGAGTTAAAGATAAAGCTATAAGCGATAAAGTATCAACTATAAATACTAACATTAGAAATCTTAAAGGAGAACTTATAAAAATTAAGGATTCTTTAGGAGGAAATAATGACTTTGCCCATTTGAAACAAATTATAGAAGATTTCGAAACACAGGAAAATCAGAAAAGTTCAAAGAAAGATGAATTATCAGGTTCTTATAATTTCTTAGAAATAATAGAAGAAGTGCTAGGAGAAGATGGTGTTAAAAATTTAGCAGTCAAAACAATACTACCCGGTCTTAATGCAAACATAGCTGCGATGGGTCAAACCATGCACCTTCCTTTTCATATTAGATTTAATGAGAAATTCGATTGTCTTATTAATCATTTAGGTGAAGAGATAAATCCATTAACCCTTTCAACAGGTGAAAGAAAGAAAGCAGATTTCATTATAATTATCGCTATTATTAAAATACTAAAATTAAGATTTCCACAATTAAATCTATTATTTCTTGATGAATTACTAAGTTCAGTTGATGCGGACGGAGTTCATAATATTCTTAAAATATTAAGCACCGTAATTAAAGAAAGTAAAATAAATACATTCGTCATTAACCACACTGTTTTACCTCATGAATTATTTGATAAAAAAATACAAATTTATCGAGAAAACGGCTTCTCAAAACTTGATATAGAGGTAATAGAATAAGGATATATACTTAATAAAATCAAAATATACATAAAAAGTGAAAAGCAAAATTCTAAAATACGAACAATTTTTAAATGAAGCTATGAAATCCGGAGACATTTCTTTGGTTAATCCTTCATTAAACAAAGCGGCTATGATAATATCCTCTTTTGTAAATAAGAAAACAGGAAAAGATTTTAAGAAATTTCCATTTTCGATGACTTCTGAAATCGAAGGAACTGAAGTAGTTGGTGTGATGTTTTATTCTAGTAAATCAACAGAGGCGTTCATGGTAACAGGATCTAATCCTAAAAACCCTGGAATAGTCGGTTCTATTATATATTTTTCAGATGCTTCTAAATCCAAATCAGATTTTTCTATCTCTTCTGAAATATTTCCTATTGTAAAATTAATAGGAGAATTCATTAAGTTAATGGATAAGAAATACATTGGTGCTATTAAAGAATCTATGTTATTGGAAAGAAGAAAGCAAAGAGCATTTAGCAAAGAAGAGCTTAAGATGATAGAATCTAAGCTATCTTCTGGAATTGCAGTTAATGTAATAGCTGACGATTTAGAAGTTCCTTATTCTTCGATTATGAAAATAAAAAAAGGACAAGTTGTTAAAATAAAACCAAGCCAAGCTGAACAGACAAACGAACTTACATTAAATGATAAAGTTAAGTATCTAGAAGAAACGATGGAAGATATTTATCAAATATCAAGAAAGGTTGCAGCAGGTGCTTTTAACTCACTATTTATTTCAGGTAGAGCAGGAACTGGAAAAACCTTCAATGTTGAAAGAGCAATGAAAGATGAAGGCCTAGTAGATGAAGAAGATTATGTAATGATTGCAGGTGCAGCATCCGTTATCATGATGTATAAGAAATTTTATCAATATAGAACTAAGACATTAATTTTCGATGACTGTGATGCAGTATTTAGAGATGAGAATGGTAGGAACTTAATGAAGGCAGCTTTAGATACTAAAAAAGTTAGAAAAATATCTTACTTGAAAAAAACAACTGCAGTATTTGATCCTAAGGATTTTGAAATGGACCCAGAAGGAGAATTTAATGCTATAGAAGCTGGAATAGTTCCTAACTCATTTGAATTCGAAGGTAGAGTTATATTTATTTCAAATCTAGCAAAAGACAAAGCAGATCCAGATGGAGCAATTAGATCAAGATCTATCTTAATAGATGTTAATCCAGATGATGCTACATTGATGGAAAGAATGAAATTACTTCTTCCTCACTTAGAGCCTAGAGAAATGCCTATTTCAGAGAAGGAAGAAATATATGAATTTATGAAAGAAGCAAACGACATTTCTATGAGAACTTTCGTTAAAGCGGCTGGTCTTAAATTAGCAGGTCTTCCAAACTGGAAGAGAATGACACAAAGATATCTATAAAATTAAATGGCATCATATAACCTCAAATACAATAGCGACGATTCTATAATTAGACACCTAATAATAGGTCTATTGTCGGATTTAAACAATAAGATATGGTTTCAAAGACAAGTATCAGCGGATTCGAGAGTAGATATAGATGTCCCTTTTTATTATTCGATAACAGGAGATGATCAATTCTTAAGAGATAACTTTTTGTTTACAACTCCATCCGGAGAGGATTGTTATCCTGACCCTGGATTCGCAGATGGTAATTATGACGTTGTTCCACGGGGAGTAGCTAGTTTAACAGGGATATCAATTGATTCTTCTAAATTAGTTAATAAGAGAATCATGGGAAATTATACAAGACTAGATGCAGAAGGATCAATGCAAGCCTTCTCTTCTGAATTTGAGATGATTCCTATAACTCTTACATTGGATGTTGAGGTATTAGTATCAAGTATGCTAGATTCTCTTAAAGTATCTGAGATGATCATCAAGAGATTATATAAATCTAATTATTTTAATGTAGAGGTCGGTCATTTAGATGAAGGAACTTACAGATTATCTTCATACTATTCTTTACCTGACGATTATACTGTTGAAAATCCAATTGACTTTAGCTTTGATGACAAGGAAAAATATAAAATAAACTTCCCGATCGAAGTCAATTCATTTATTCCTTCTTTTTCAAATACACCTGACGGTAATGCAGGTTCTTCTACGAACAGTGGAAGCGATAATGGATCTAATGGATCTAGAAGAGCAACTAAATATGGAACAGGAGAATTTACAGAATATCATGCAGGGAATAGAATGTTTGAAATAAAACAAGTCTCTATTACTTCAAATAAAGGAGAAGCCTCCGCTAAAATACAACAGATCGCTCCAGACAAACCGAATATAATTGACGAGAACGACATCTAATATAGATATATACTAAAACAATTAAAATTAAAACAATATAAAAATGACAAATATGTTAGCACCATTCGTAAAGATTGAAGAAAACATTCAATTTTACCTAAACGGTAGAACTTACGAAGTAAACGAAAACAACATTGAAATTATTGAAAGACCAACTAATAGTAAATTATTAAGAGCTATCGATGCCTTTAATTCTTTTGAAATTGTTGAGAACACTGTAAGATGGTTTCATGGATCTACTAAATTTATTTATAATATCGAGGAATCTACATTCCAACATGGTACGATGAGTATTTCAGAAGACTTTACAAATCATGTTTTAGCATCTGGAACTGTAAGATATCAACATAAAGGAATTGCTGAATTATTTGAATCTCTTCCTACTATTTTAGAAAATATTTTTGAATTAGATTTTGCATCAACATATACTAACGAAGGAGTAACTGTTGATTTATTTAAATTAGACGAAAATGTATTCGTATCTAGATATAATGAAAATACTAAGCTATCTAAGTTTTTCAAAACAACTGCTAATGAAGCAGTATCGTATGTTAAAGCTGAAACAAACCAAGATGCAACTCAATTCGTAATTGAAATGCTAGAAGGTGAATTAGCAGAAGAAGCTTCAAAAAACACTGAAATTTCTAAATTCAACGAAATGATATCTTTCTTAAAAGATCAAAGAAGTCTTTTAGCAGATGCTGATAAAACTATCGAAGAAATTAAAGCAGCAGATTCTTTAATTAATTCAGAAATCAAAGTTTGGGAAAGTAAGATCACGGAACTTACTTCTAATTAATATTATACTAAACACATTTAAAAGGGAACTTCGGTTCCCTTTTTTAGGTTAATAAACTTTTTATCAATATGGTGTATAATATCTAATAAAAGACATACGAATAAATAAACAATAAATGGCTGGTAGAAGAAAATCAAAAAATTATCTAAATAACAGAGACTTGTATGATCAGATGGTTTTATCAAAAGATCAGGATAAGTTGACTAGAGAAGCTGAGAAGATGTTGATTCTTCTGGCTGAAAAAGCAATTAATAGAATGAAATACGTGAGTATAGACGATCGTAATGATTGTTTACAGTTTGCAATATTAGATCTTTTAAAATATTGGCGTAATTTTAATCCTAAATATCCAAATGCATTCGCATATTTTACAGAGATAGCAAAGAGAGGATATGCAAAAGGATGGAACAAGATACATCCTCAGAAATATAAAGGAACATTGTCCATCGATAAAGGATCTGGTAATTCAGAAAATCAAACTGGAATCTATAGCATATAATGTCTATAAAGAATGTCAAACCAACTAAGAACTCCGGATTCAGTCAAGGTTATTTTAAACCCAATAACCCTGAAAAATATGCCGGCTCACCTCCCATAATATACAGAAGTTCATGGGAACGAAAGTTCATGATATGGTGCGACAACAATGATAAGATAATTACATGGTCAAGTGAACCTGTCGAAATACCATATTGGTCTAGACAAGATTCTAAGAAAAGAAAATACTATCCTGATTTTTACTTTAAAGCAAAGCAAATTGATGGAACATATAAACAATATATAGTTGAAATAAAACCAAAGGCTCAGATTGAAAAACCTAAACCTCCGGTAAAAAATTCAGCAAAGGCATTAAAATCATATAAATTCCTAGCGGAACAATATGTTTTAAACATGGACAAATACAATGCAGCTAAACAATTCTGTGAAGGATTGAATATGAATTTCATTGTGCTAACTGAAGATACTATTATCAATGGGTTATATTAAAGAAGAGATTAAAAAACTTATCAAGGGAAAGGGTAGATCAGCCGCTGCTAAAGAGCAGATGGCATGGTTTGAATCAGGTTTAAGTAACAGGAAGGAAAAAAGTATTGTTTCTGTTAGATCTAGATTTATTTCCGGTAAGATATACGTTTTTGAATATAGTCCGATAACAAAGGATTTAGAATGGTTTGATGAAAACCCGGTAGTCCTTGCATTAGATCCATATGATGGAGACGATATTGGAATAAACTTATCACTGTTGCCACCTAGTATTAGGGAAGATTTATTAGATGAAGTTTATACTAGAAATCAGTCAGCTATAAAAAGCGCTTCTAAATTAACAAAGAATGCGGATAAACAAAGAGGACTTCTTAGATTTTCATATGAAGGTGCAAAGAGATATTTAGAAATGAAAGGTTTTGATTTTGCTATTAGGAGATATAAGCCAAATAGAAAATCTAAACAAGCAGTTATTACGTATAAAGATTGGTGTAAAGTGGCTTTAGTAGATTTTAATTCTCTTAACGGAGTTACTAAAAATCAACTAGCTAGATTATTTGAAGATCACCGTAGAAAAAGAAATATATAAAGAGTAAGATAATACAATTGTAAACTAACCACATGGCAGGATTTATAGAAAGAAACGGTCCATTGAGTACCGGAAAAAGAACGTTCACCCTTAGTGATTCACTTAAGAGGTTGTCTTCTTTTGGAATGTACTACGATGACCTAGTATTAAGACAATCACAGGCAATTGGCCCAGTAGAAGACGAGTTCGGATACGGTCAAATGAATCAGATGGGTCTTGATGACGATAATATGTATGGTGCGTTTGCTGCCCTATCAATGGCAGATACTACCATGAGGAAAAACATCCCCTTCTTCGACCAAGGTTACGAAGGTAAAAGAGATGAATTAAGAAAATTTTCAACCCATGATGAAATAGAAGATATTTTAGATATCTTATGTGATGAATCAATAGTATATGATAATAAAAACTTTATCGGAAATCCGGAACTTATCGGAATGGATGTTTCCGAAGAAGTTACTAAATATCTTCAGAAATCATATAGAGACATATATCAATATTTTGGATTTAATACAGATCAATCTGCTTGGTATTTCTTTAGAAAATTTCTAATTGACGGATATCTGTCTTTCGAAATTATTTATTCCCCAGACCAAAAAGAAATTATAGGCTTTAAGGAAATAGATCCTATTACTTTAATGCCAGGATATAATAAAGAAGATGGTAAAAAAGTATGGGTTCAATTCAAGGACGATCCGGTTAAGGAGAGAGTCCTGTATGATGCACAGATCATCTATCTTTCTTATTCTTCAATAACCACTGCATCTAGAGTAAGTTATCTAGAAAGACTAGTAAGAGCCTTTAATTTGATGAGAATTATGGAACATACCAGAGTTATTTGGGCCGTTACAAACTCATCTTATAGAATGAAATTTATTATTCCAGTTGGTGGTAAATCTAAGACAAGAGCAAAACAATCTCTTGCGCAATTGATGGGTAATTATAAAGAAGTTGTAGATTTCGATTGGGATTCAGCTACATTAGCGACCAATGGAAAACCAATGCTACAATTCAATAAAGAATATTGGTTACCTTCCAAAGAAGGAGAACAGCCTGAAATTGAAACTTTAGGAGGAGAAGGTCCAGAATTATCAGACACTGAAGCACTTAAATATTTTACAGATAAATTAAAGCAAGTTTCTAAGATTCCATATAACAGATTCATGTATGAAGATGGAGGTGGAGACTTTAACTTAGCAGCAGATGGAATGATTAGAGATGAAATCAAATTCGCTAAATTCATTACAAGACTAAGATCTACTTTTCAAGAAATTCTTGTTAAACCGTTATGGTTACAAATGTGTTTGAAGTTTCCTGAATTTAAAGATGATGCAGGTTTTAGAACTCAAATCGCTATTCAATTTAATGAAGAAAATATGTTTGCTGAATTGAAGCAAATGGAAATCATGGAAAAGAGATTAGACTTTATATCTACAATGCAAGATTCTCTAATGAAAACAGATCCAGTTACAATGGAAGAAATGCCATATTTTGACATGGAATTCCTAGTTGACAGATACTTGAAATTAACACCAGATGATAAAGCAGCAAATGAAGCATATAAACAAAGACAAGCAAAATCTGATGCAGAGGAACCAGAAGTTGATCCTATGGACATGGGATTCTAAAATTGATATATAACTAGTATGAAAAATTTAAAAACATTCTCCGATTTCACAAGTTCTCTTACGGAGGGAGCAACTGAAGCAGGATTAGATTCTAAAGTCATTATTGATGATGTATTACTAGACTCTGGTTCTGAAATTAAATCTACTGAAATAATAGGAGTTATTAAAACAAGTAAAACCGAAAAAGAATTTAAAGAATATTTCTATAAAGAATATGGAAATAATGCATTCACAGAAGAAGATATGCAAACTCTCGTTACGTTTTATTTAGAAGTAGAAACAGAGGAAACTGCTAAGGAAACTGAAGAAGAAGAAGCAGCTAAGGATAAAGAATCTGAGGAAGATCCTTTATCAGCGGAACTCGATGATCTAGAAATGTAAAAAATGAGAAATCATTATTCTTAAAAAGATATATAAACAAACATAGTATTAAAATATATGAATACAAATACGAATCTATTAATCCTAGAAAGATCTTCTAGCGAATTAGAATTTAAAAACGAAGGTGGAGTATATGTCCTAGAAGGAATTTTTGGAGAAATAGACAAAAAGAATAGAAACAATAGAATCTATACTGAGTCTGAATATGTTCCCCAAATTGAAGCTCTTCAGGCAAAAATCTCTTCTACTAAGTTATTAGGAGAATTAGATCACCCACAGACATTTGATGTATCTTTAAAGAACGTTTCTCACGTTATTGAAGAATTAACATACGATAAAGAAACAAAACAGGTTAAAGGTAAAATTAGACTATTAGATACCGAAGCAGGTAGACAGGCTAAAGCTTTAGTAGATGCTGGAGTTCCTCTTCAGATTTCATCTAGAGCAGCAGGTACAGTAGAATCTAATGGAACTGTAAAAATTAAGCAATTATTTACTTATGATTTAGTTGCAGACCCTGGATTTGAAAATGCAGAACTTAAAAGAGTTAACGAATCTTATGGATTCGGAGATGCAGATAATATCCAAATATACGAAATGGGTATACAAACAGAATTATTAACAACCGAAAATAAAACAGAAACAGAAATGGCTGAATCAAAATTCATAAGTACTGAAGACTTTAACAAGTATTCTCAGTATTTAGCTACAGAAATCAAATCACTTAAAGAAGGAATATCTTCTTTAGGATCTGATGAATCTACTAAATCGGAAATTGAAAGTATTAAAGAATATTCAAACTATCTTGCAAAGAAAGTAGAAGATTCAATCGAATACACTGGATATTTAGCCGAAAACTTAGATACAACAATTACATCAACATCGGAAATTACAGAAAAACTAGATAATAGTATTTCTTATTCTGAGCATATTGCTGAAGGCGTTGATCAGATTAAAAATTATACAAACTATTTAGCAGAATCTTATAATGATGGTGCAGAAACACATGAAAATGTAATGAAATATGTTTCTTACCTAAAAGAGAATCTAGAAAAAGTTACAGAATATGCTGAATATGTTGCAGAAACTGTTAACTCTAATTTATTATTAGAAGATGGTGCTGGAAAAGAAGTAGAAGAAATAGAAGCAGAAGATGATTCTAAAGATGTTACTGAACCAACAGTTGACGCTGAAGGAAAAGAATTAGATCATGGAGCTGAAGTTACTGACGATTCTGCAGAATTAGAAGCAGAATTAGAAGATTCAGTTGATGATGCAGGTGATGAAGAAATTTCTGAAGAAGAAGTTGCTGGAATCGAAGCTGAAGATTTAGAAGACGAAACTAAAGAAGTTGCAAACGATGTTGAAGCTCCTGAAGATAAATCATCAGAATTAGAAGCAGAATTAGAAGATTCAGTTGATGATGCAGGTAAAGTAATTACTGAAGCTTCTCTTTCAGGTATAGAATTTGGAAACGATGATGGCATTCACCCAACTAAACATATACCTTTAACTAAATCTTTAAAGAAGAACAAGGTTAAAATGGAAGTTGAAAAAGAAAAAGGAGACCATGGTTACCCAGAAGTTAAATTAACTGGTAACAGAAAAGATATTGAAAATGTTTTAGCTGATATATGGGGACCGGATTCTATCGAAGATCATGAAGATGCATATGAATCAGTAGTTACTGAAGCAAGTGTCGTAATGGATGCAACAGATCCTAAATCTAAAACACTAGCAAAATTACTTAAGAAGCATAAAGTTTCTATGGAAGTTATTGATCAAGATGGACCAAGTGGTTTTCCAGAAGTTGAATTAACAGGAGCTAGAAAAGATCTTGAAGCAGTATTAGCATCTGAAGACGGATGGGACGATGCTGGTTTAAACGATTACATCGAAGAATCTAATGACACATTTAATGTTAAAGTAAAATCTTTAGAAGAAGTTGAAGAAACTATCGCTGAAGAAACTATAGTTGATTCACTTGACGCATATAAGAATGAAATTTCTTCTAAGCTATCGGCTTTAATCGAAAAGGCAACAGTTAAAACAAACTCTAATCCTCACTTCTTTAGATTTATTTCTGAATCTAATCAAGAACAATATAACACATTAAATACTGAAGATCAATCTAAAGTATCTAAAGCAATTGAAGGTAAAGGTTTCTTAACTGAAGGACAGATCCTTACATTATGGAACTCTGCACTAATAGTTGACGCTCCAACAAACGAGCCTAAAGTTATTGCAATGATGCCAACTGAATATAAAGAAACTTACTCTAAATTATCAGAAGCTAAGAAATCATCACTGATTGCTCAATCTAAATATCATAGATTAGAAACAGAATATCAAGTAAGAAACTTCTGGCAAACTAGAGATTTAAGAGATTCAGCTGTGGTTATGGAAAAAGTAGAATTAGTAAATGAAGCAGTTGAAACTGTTGAAACTAAGAAACCTTTATATGACTTAACAGATATGAAACAACAATTGAATAAAAGATTCAATAAGTAATATCTTATTATTTTAAGAAAAACGTAATAAACGTAAATATAATATTAATATATAGTATATCGATAATCAGATAAGAAGAAAAAATCTGACATACATCGAGAAGTTCACATAAGTGAACGCAAATTTAAAAACCATTAAAAAAAATTATAAAACAAAATGGCAAATTTAATTAACTCTGCAGAAGTTAGAGAAACTTGGGCTCCGATCATCGAATCAGCTACAGGAATCAACTCAGCAGAAAAACTAGCGTGGATGTCAGAATACTGTCATAACCACAAACTTTATGAAGACGCAAACATCATGTCTTTAGGTACTGCAGGTAATATCTACGGTATGGGTAATGTATCTTTACCTTCTATCGATGCTGCAGGTAATGCAGTAAACGGTTCAGGAGATAAAGCTCCAACTTTATTACCATTAGCAATGCAAGTTGCTGCACAAACAATTGGTTTAGATTTAGTACCAGTTGTACCAATGGCTGGACCAATGGGTCTTTTATCTTACTTAGACTTCGTTTACGAAGGTGGTAAATTATTAGGAGATACTGCTCCAACTTACGTTAAAGCAGCTGTTGCTCCAACTGACGCAAGAGATGCAATAGGTACTTCTAGATTAGACGGAATGGGTATTTATGATGTTTCTGACGTTACAGGTACTATCGCTGATGCTTTCCCAGCTGATACTAAAATTGAATTAGTAAAAGCTTTAGAAGATCATATTAAAGGATTCGCTGCTGCTGACAAGGATGGTAACCCATTCACAAGAGGTGTTGGTGAACAAACTCCTGACAAAGTTATGGGTCTTTCTTTATTCTCTAAAAGTGTTGCTGCTGAAACTTTCCAAGTTGCTGCTGCAGTTACAAGAGAACAAGTACAAGATTTAAAACAATTCGGTGTAGATGCTGTTGCTCAAGTTGAGTCAGTATTAACTAACGAATTAACTCAGTCAATCAACAGCTTGATCTTATCTAAACTTAATTCTTTAGGTAAAGAAAATGCTGGTAGTTCTGCTGCAGGTGCAGCTTACGCTTCTAATGATTTAGATTTAGATTTATCAATTGGCGCATTAGCTGGTGGTGAAACTATCGCTTCTAACCATAGAAGAATCTTAACTTCAATCCTTGCTGCTGCGAATTATATCGCAAACAAAGGTAGAAGAGGTGCTGGTAACTTCTGTGTTGTAGGTCCTAAAGTGGCTACAGCTTTACAATCAGTTGCTGGTTTCGTTGCTAACCCAATGGCTAACACATTATCACAAGCAGCAGGTGCAATCTACCCAGTAGGTTCTGTAGCTGGTGTAAATGTTTACACTGACCCAAGACAAGCATGGGGTACTGACAAATTTGAAGTAGTAGTTGGTAGAAAAGGTGACGGTAACGGACCTGGATTAGTATTCATGCCTTACTTAATGGCTGAATCTGTACAAACAATCGCTGAAGGAACTATGGCTCCTAAAGTTGCTGTTAAATCTAGATTCGCATTAGTTGAAGCAGGTTTCCATGCAGAAACTCAATATGCTACATTTAACATCTCGAACTTAGCTCTATAATTAGAACTAACTAGATTTTAATAAAATTAAAGGTCCTCTATTTAGAGGACCTTTTTTTTGTTTGACAGGATTTCCAGATATATAGATTAACAAGCAATTAAAATTTAATACAAATATATGAAAACATTTGAACAATGGTTCGGTTTATTCAATGAATCAGAAGATTTAGTCCCGGTTGCAATTGCAGCTGTTGATGTAGAAACTTCAACATCCTCGGCTTCACACTCCACTAGAACAGACGACGATGGTTATAGTGCACTAATGAAAGATTGTGATAATATTATAAACTCACTGGCCGCTCTTTCAGATACGATGCCTGATGCTGTTTCTGAATCTACTGAAGAAGAACTAAATGAAAGCAACCCAATGACACAAGTTCTTATGCAAGATCCTATTATCATGGGAGCTCTTATCGGGCTAACTGCAATTACAGGTGCCGTTATAGGAACTACGAAAGCAGCAGTTGATGCAAAGAGAAATAAAAAAGTGGCAAAGGAAGCTGACAAAGATTTTGATAAACTCGCTCAATTGAAAATGCAAGAAGTTAAATTAGAAGTAGCAGTTCGTGAAGTTGAGCAGAAAAAGAAAGAATTAGCATCAGGTTCTCTAGAAGAAGCCGATAAAGATGTAAAGCCTAAAGCAGATAATAGTAAAAAGAAAGCTGCATTAGATAAAATGAAAAAGAAATTAGATATCACTATTGATAATCTTAAATCTAAGAAAAATAATATGTCATCTGCGACTGATGATTTTTCTATCGGACTAGATACAAAGTACGGACCTGAAAAGGTATATGGTTTTTTCTCTGGAAAGGTAAAAAGCTTAATCGCACAAAAGAAAGATGAAATACTTCAAGAAGTTACAGAATACAAAATAAAAGTATTAGGAGACACAATGGATCCTGCTGTTAAGAAAGATCTCACTGAGAGAATTCAAAAAGCAAAGATGTCTCAGAAGAAAAGATTAACTGAACTTAAAGCAGAACAAAAGAAAGAATCTGATAAATTACAAAAGGCAATGAAGGAAGATCCTGCGGTTGCTAAGGAATTTGAAGATAATAAAGATAAATTAACTCCTTCTGATAATAAAGAGGAGGAAGAAACTCCTAAAGATACTCCAGATAATTCAGACGAAGAAGATTTCGATGCGTATGGTGATAAAGAAGAAACCAAGACTGATTCGAAAGAAGAAGACGAAGAAGATTTTGATGCATATGGCGAAGACGAAGAGGAAACTCCAAAATCAGATAACTCTAAAGAAGGAATGACAAAAAGAGTTGATGCAATAATTCAAAAAGCAGAAGATTCAGGAGATGAAAACAAAATTAAAAAGGCAAAGGAATTAAAGGCCAAAATTTTAGCAAAAGAATCATGGCAATTAGAAAATACAGTATTAGGTAAATTGTTTGAAGCTGAAATTAAGAAAATAGAATTAGAAGATTCCCTTAACGAAAATATAAATTTAAGTGTAAAGGATAGATTCTCTAAATTAATCTAATTTCTTTCTAGAATTTTTACGAGCTAGTCTCATAAACTCCTGCTGTTGATTCAGTAGGAGTTTTTTTACATACTTTCGAAAGGCAATCGAAGACTTAAGTATTCTACTATCTACCATAGGAGCCAGGAGAGCATCATGATAATCAGGATGAACAAAGTTTTCTAAACTAAAGTTATCTGTCTTAGATCTGATAGGTTCACCAGACAACGCACATGTCCAATCTACGGTATTGTAGTTTTCTTTAAGTTCTTCCATCTTTACGAATGAATCAGTTGAACCGTCATAGTAGAATTTATCTTTAGCAGAAGTATATCGATGCTGGCATAGCTCGAAGATTATATGTACGAATTGATCGCTCTCAGTTCTCTCCTCTATTACCTTATTATCAATCAATAATCTCTTCTGTTGTCTAGAAAGATTTGCAAATTTTATTCCGAATCTATTAGGATGTGGTGAATTTTTTGAAACTCTTTCTATCTTAGGATATTTCTTATTATATGCCATATTAGTATTTATTCATGAAACTAAAGACAAGTAATATGTATAACTATCAAACAAAGTTATATGGTAAGCACACTATTTACAGAAAAATATCGTCCTTCTAATTTAGACGAATTGATTTTACCCGATAGAGTAATGTCAAAATTTAAAGATGGTTTAACACAGAACGTACTTTTGGCAGGTAGTCCCGGAACAGGGAAAACATCTACGGCAAAGGCAATGGTTAAACAGTTTAATCTTCCTTATATCTATATCAACGCATCGACAGATACTTCAGTTGACGTTCTTAGAACTAGGATTATTGACTTTTGTTCAACCATGTCAATTCTAGATGATCAAGGAAAATTTAAAGTAGTAATACTTGATGAGGTAGATGGTGTATCAGATCAATTCTTTAAGGCTCTGCGTGCAACTATGGAACAATTTGCAGGAAACAGTAGATTTATTGCAACGTGCAATTACATTAATAAGTTACCAGATCCAATTCTATCAAGATTTGAAGTAATTAACTTTGATTTCGATAAAGAAGAAGAATCTGAACTAACAAAGAAATATATTCGTAGAGTATATGAGATTTGTAAGAAGGAAGATATGACTATTGAAAAGCCAGCGTTGGTTGAATTTGTCAAAAGAAATTTCCCAGATTTAAGATCTACTTTAAACAAACTACAGGGTTATAAAACACAAGGAACTACTAATATTACATTAGGAGATGTAAAGAAATTTAATTCGGTTTATAAAGACGTATTTGAATTAATATTTAACTCAACTGATCCTATTATTAATTATAAACTTTTAGTAGGAGAGTATTCAAATAGAGTTGATGAAATACTACAATCATTAGGAGAAGAATTTATCGAATACATTCAATCCGAAAGAGGAACTAGTATTAAACATGTTCCACAGATTGCAGTTACTGTCGCGGAACACCAGGCACAGCGTAACTTTGTAATAGACCCTGTGATCACGATGCTGTCCTGCGTTTACAAAATCCAGGAAATTATTAGAAATTAATTTAAAAATAATCAGCTAAAAGTTTTTTCGGGTCAGAAAAATTGATTATATTAGATATAAATAAAACAACATATTATGAAATTAGGAAAGCATACATTATTGATAGACGGAAATTACTTCTTACACAGTAGATTATTCGTGCTACCAAGACCAAAGGGTAAGCAACTCTTAGGTGACAAAGATTCACAGTCACAGCTTATGAGAAAGCTATGTATTGATTTTGCATCCGAAGTTCGTAAAATGTCACCGTTTGTAGATCAGATTGTGATTGCAGTAGATGCAAGATCATGGCGAAAAGATCTTTTTCCGGAAGCAGAATATAAAGGCACTCGTGTTCCAGATAATTCTGTTAACTGGAAGGCAGTGTTCGAAGTATATGCAGAATGGCAAAAGATACTAGCTAAAAAAGGTGTAATCGTACATCAAGTATCAGGTGCAGAAGCAGATGATGTAATGTATGGATGGGCAACTCAACTAAATAGCGAAGGTAAAAATTGTATAGCATGGACAGGTGATCGTGATTTAATTCAATTAGTAAATTACAACAATGCAACAGATGCATACACTTTATGGTATTATAGTTCTAAGAAAAGACTAATAACCTTCGAAGGATTCGAAGAAGTAATGGCAGCTAGGAAAACTTCCAACATGACTAACGCAGAACTTATGTTCAACCTATCATCAGAAGAATCTACATATGACAAATTAAAAGATGACTTCCAATACTGGATGGATAAGAATAGGGTTACTGTAGAAGAAATAAACTGTGACGACTTTGTATTCGGTAAAATTTTACAAGGTGACAAGTCAGATAATATACAGTCAGTAGTTACATGGACTAAGGCAGGTGCTAATGGTAAAATTAGAAACTATTCTCTTACAGAAAAGCACACTATCAAAATACTAGAGCAATATAAAAGAGAAGAAGGTGAATTTCAAATAGATCACTTTTTCAACAGGGGCCAAGTTAATAAGCTTATTGAAATCATATATAGAGTATTAGGCAAATCTAATATTAATGATATTAGAATTCGATTCAATCAAAATCTAGATCTAATTCTTTTGCACTACAATACGGTTCCTTTAGCTATTCAGTCAGATATCTATAAGCATGTAGAATTAGATAGAAACGTAGTTCCAGAACTTAGCGGAATTACACAGATGGAAAAAATATTAGAAGGAACAGAATGGAACGTTAAGAAATCAACAGGTGCTCCTAGACATTTCAATGCCTTTTCAAATCTAAAAGAAGATAAGATCGACATCAGTAAAGATTCTAAAAAATTAAATGAGTTATTTTAGTAAACATAACGTAATTAAACGGTATAATCTATATGATAGACGAGACAAAATTATTCGATTTTGTGAAAATAATGTTCACGAAACCAGCTATATATAAGAATGTAAAAAACTTCAACAAGAAACGACATCACTTTATGATTAATCGTTTCTTTGCTATTAAGTTTCCTGCAAATGCACAATTGTTTAATGTAAATGGAATAAACGGTTCCTCTGTCATTGATAGTTGGTATATGGTATCTTCTAGATTTAAGGCTGTTCCTGGTTGGATTTATACCAAAACTAAAAAAGCCAAACCCGCTCCTAAGAAAACAAAAAACGAATACATACCTAAAGATGAAACTATTAAATTCTTTATACAAAGGAACGAAATAGGTATGAGAGAATTCAACGAACTTCAAAAATTTAGTCCAAAGGAATTAAACGAAACTTTAAGGAAATTGGAAAACACAATGCAAGTCTACTAATATGATAAGTTACTATGATTTTAATGAAGTTGCAACGGTAATAGATGTGACTCTTTACAAATACAATTACATCGACAATAGGATAATTACGATGATAAAAAATCAATTAGACTATAAGGAAGTAAATGACGGATCTATCGTTGTCACTTCAAGTCAATTGCAGCTTTTATTAACAGAAAATTTCAGTAGTGATATTAATAGAATCAATGCAACAGGATCTGATCAATTTCACAAAGAGGCAACTAGCATATATTTTTTAAATAAAATAATTTCAGATTTCAGAAATTTAGAATATATGAAAATAACTATAAATACAAATAAGGTATATTCTAGGCTATCTGAAATTGAAGGACAAAAGACTCTTCGATTTAATTTTAAAATTATCGCCGGAACTATTAAATTATATGATATATTCCAGGATGAAGAAGATTTAAAACAAATAAATTCTATTCTGATTTCTCTAGATATAATGAAAGAAAATGTTCCATACGCAAGGCATAACGTATCTACTATATTTTCAGCACTAGACGTATATTGTGCCGCCAGAGAAGGAGGAGATAACACGCAAATAGATACTGCTCTAGATTTATTGGATTGTTTAGAAGCAAAGGTACAGGACGACAATCCAAAAATATTGCTAATCACCGATTACTAGACTTTTGTTAACGAATATATAGACAAAAGATACTTAAAGTAAATGGTAACAGGATATACTGCAAACGAATACGGAGATCAGCTAATAGCATCGCTACAGGATCCTTTTCAAAACGTTATAAAGATAACAGATTGGGAAGTTATCGCGGGATTAACAACACCTAACACATACGGAGTCGTTGTTATTTCAGCCGGCTCACCTACGATTAATGGAATTGGAACTAATTTCTCACATCTATCTAATGGAAGTGAAATTATATTGGGAAATAGAAAGTTTCAGGTAAGCTCTGTTACTTCTAATAGTGTATTAGAATTAACAACACCTCCTAATTTTTCTACAGGTTCAGAAGGAATAGACTATTATTTGTCTATGGATTCAATTAATTACTTTGAATATGAATTTAGATGGTCACACACTAATGGAAGTTATTCGGAATATATGCCACTTAATAAAACATCAAATATAGGTGATTTATTATCTTTAGATTTTGATGGAAGTCTTCCACTTTATTTAGATCTTAAGGCAGAAGTCTCCGGTCTTGCTGGAGGAAATTCATTAAGCTTAATATCTATAACATACACGACACAGACTGAAGATGGTATCGTTGAAGCGTGCCCTAATTTTTGTGTTGAATGTACAGATCCATTTTCAATGGACGGATGTGCAAACATAATAGTAGAAGATTGTAACGGAAATTTATTTAATCCATACGATTTAAATAAATCTACTAATTTCATTAAAGAGTTATCAGGGTTAGTAAGCAACATATTCGGCCACACTGTAAACTATTTTAGAACAGAACCCGATATGAGAACTGAAGATGTTACACTAATGGAATATAGTCTTCACAATGTAGTAGACAATAAGGACATTAAAATATTAGTTCCAGGAAATGAATTTCCGGAAGAAAGTATACAGTTTGATATATTTGGAATGGATTTCGCAGATTTTGAAATTCATATAACTATGAGTGAATTTGAAACGATGTTCGGAAAGGGTAAGATCCCTAGATCTAAGGATTACATGTATATTCCTATAATTAATAGAATGTATGAAGTTCATACAACTGCTCTTGCAGATGAATTTAATAAATCCAATACATATTGGAGAATAATGTTAACTAAGTATCAGGATAGAACGTCTGTTATGAAAAACCAGTTCGATACTGCAACAGATTCCTTAACTACGGGAATCGAAGAAATATTTGGAGAAAGACAAGAGAAAGAACAAGAAAAGGTATCTAATCCTCAGCAGTTCCAATCTGTTTCTACAACATATAGGGATGGAATTAGAAAATTCGTTCACACTGGATTACAGATAGTAGACTCGGATATCAAAAACAGATGGACAGTTGTAAGTAAAAATTATTACGATTCATCTGCCGTTCCAGAAAACACAATGTATATCGAATACGATGTAAATTCAAGTTTAGGAGCTGGAAAAAATATGGCAATTACAGGATGGTTTAAACCACAGTTTACGGACAATGGTGTTGATCATTTTGTAATAGGAGATTCAACTGCGATTTCTGGTTTCAAAACTTATTTGAATGATTCAGAATTCAAGGTCATGGCTAATGGAATTCCAACTATATTTACACATGGAATGACACTAGATACATCTAAATGGTATGCGTTTGTATTGAATATAAGTAATGAATTCTCTACGATTAGCCTATCTATGTATAGTCTAAATGAATCAGGTCTTCCTCAATCTGCTTCAACTGCATTGGTTGAAGAATTTAATCAAGTTAAGCCAGCTAGTTTAATTTGGAGTGGATCTACTAATTTCGAATTAAGAGGAAATAGTATGTTCATGACAAATATTAGAATATTTGATCAGATGATAGAAGAAGAGCAACGAGGTAATGTATTGAATCAATATGTAGTAAGAGATAACCAACTCTCTAGAATAATAGATAATGCAATTCCTAGTTTAGGATTTCAGAAATTTAAGCACTCTAGATAATTAGGATAAATATCCTATAAATTAAAACAACTTATGTCAGAAGAAAAGAAGACTATCAAGGACCAAGCAGAAGATATTAGAAAAGAACTAGATTTTTTGATTGGTGAAAGTGTAGATATTAAAGAAGAAATAGATACAGATCCTGGATTCTTACCATTAGAACCAAAGGAGGTTCTTCCTTCCTTTGCAGTTCTAAAGAAGAGTTCACAGGCAACTGCCAAGAAAACAATAACGGCTTTAATGAAATTTTATCTAGATGAGAGAATCATCGAGAAGGATGAATATATTTCAGCTAAAAAGAAAATGGATGAAATGACCATGAGTTCTCTAGTTTATCAGCTACAAGCCGGTGAAAGAGCACTTACTACTCTATTACAAACAATAGAAGATGGTGAATTAGCTCCTAGAATGTTTGAAGTTCTTGCAACTTTACAGAAATCAATGCTAGACATTATCAAATCCCAAACAATGTATTTAATGGCAACTGAAGAAAGTGCTAAGAGAATTGCAAGGGATATTGAGATCTATAAGAAAAGAGATGACGTAACTGAAATCACAGAATCAGGTGGAGATAATAAAAACCCGGCAGTTCAGAGAGGAACTAAGGATCTGATGAGATTAATACGTGATGGAATTCAAGATTCTGAAATAGAAGACGTTGAACCAAACGAATAACCAATGAGCGATTATGTATCAGATAACATGTGGATCCCGAAGGGAGATCAAAACGATCCAGGGCAAAAATTAGTATGGTCAACTAAAAACGTTGATGATCTTTTTGTTGCGCTTGATAAGGGATATAGGCCTGCTGTTTCTATGCCGTTTTACGAAGGTAAGCAATTTTTACGTAAAGGAAATATTGTATTCGAATACACTGAAGAAGAAATCACGGAATTAGCAAAATGTGCAAACGATATTGTATATTTCGCAGAGAAGTATGCAGTTGTGATGACAGACGAAGGAATTCAACAGGTTACATTAAGAGAATATCAAAAGGAATTATTACATAGTTTTCAAAACGAAAGATTTAATATTGTCTTAGCTGCGAGACAAATGGGTAAAACAGTAACAGCATCGATATTCAACGCATGGTATCTTACATTCAACTATGATAAGACTACCCTGTTATTAGCTAACAAATCAGATTCAACTAAAGAAATTATAGATAAGGCAAAGGTCGTAATTGAGAATCTTCCATTCTTTATGAAACCGGGGATTATCAAATACGATGTAATGAATGTTCGTTCAGATAATGGATGTCGTTTAGTTGGTCAATCTACCACTGCAAAGTCAGGTATTGGATTCACTATCCATAATTTATATCTTGATGAGTTTGCTCACATTCACCCTACAATTGTAGATTCATTCTATGAAAACGTATATCCTACGCTTTCTGCATCTAAGGTTTCCAGAATTAATATTACATCAACTCCTAATGGTTTTAATAAATTTTATGAAATTTACGAATCTGCACAGAGAGGAGACAATGAATATACCGCTACAAGAATAGATTGGTGGCAACACCCTGACAGGGACGATGCATGGTATAAAAGAGAACTTGGTAACTTAGGCTCAGAGGAAGCTTTTAATAGACAATACGGTAATGAATTTGTAAGTTCTTCTAATCTACTGTTAAACCCAATGACAATGAAAACTATGAGAAAACACTCTAAGGATTTTATTTGGCATGATTTAGAAGATTTTGAAAACATTCAAATAGATACTAAGGGATTCCTAGGATTTTCTCCTGGATTTGATCCAGAAGATGCAAAGGACACTCAGCGTTTTTATTTATTTTCGGTAGATATTGCAGAAGGAAATGGAGGTGATGCCTCGGTTGTTAATATATTTGAAGTAGAACCAATGGCAGATAACGATATTATAGAATCAGTGACACCTGGTGCAATGTACGACTTCTTTAGGTTTAATCAAGTTGCAGTATTTAAAAGTAACGAACACGTTATTGAAGACTTTGCTAAGGTCTTATATACGCTTTCCGTCGAAATATTTAATCCGGAAAACGTCAAGATGATTATAGAATACAATACATATGGTTCTATATTATTAAAATACCTCACTACTTTATTTCCAGCAAGAAATGAATTTGAGGATGAGATGGTTTTAAGATTTAAACATAGGCACGATTCAAAGGCCTTGAAACCAGGAATAAAATTAAAGTCAGATAACAAATCAGTCTTTTGCCAAAATTTTAAAAAATTAATAGAAAATAATAGAATAGTAATTAATCATACAGAAACTGTAAATGAAGCAAGTCTTTTCGGCAGTTTAAAAAATGGAAGCTATGGTGCCCAGATGGGAAATGATGATATAATAATGACATCAATCACTGCTACAGAGTTTTTTAACACAACGGATTATGCAGATTATGTAGAAGAATTACTAGACTTTATAGATCAAGATAAATTCGCATTAATGGAAAAAACACTATATAAGGAAAATGATCAAGCAGGTGACATGCAATACGATATTTACGACCTCATATAGATAATTCTCCAGATAATACAGATATATAATAAAAGTAAAAAAATAAAATTCAAATAACTATGGCACTTAGTCCTCAATTATTACAATTCAAAAGTTCTGGCGTTTACAGATTAGAGTTTGATAAATCTCAAACTGCTAACATTAACGTTGAAACTCTTAGATTAGTTGTTGGTCACTCAAAGAAGGGACCTTACAACACACCAGTCTTAATCGAAAACGTAGAAGCATTTATCCAAGTATACGGAAACGTAGATAAGTCTTTAGAGAAAAAAGGTATGTTCTTTCACAGATCAGCATTAACTGCTCTTTCAAGAGGTCCTATCTTAGCTCTAAACCTTGCACAATTCGGTAGCAGTGATTTAGCATCGTACGCTCAGATTTCGACAAACGGAAGTTATATAAACTTCACTCCATCTTCAAGAATCTCAGGAGAAACTTGGAATGCTGGCGATGAAAAAACAGAAGAGGTTTTAGCAACACAGGCTCAAATAGATGAAGAAGTAGCAACACCTGGAACATGGACTGATGTCGATGGCGATCCAGTTATAGCTCTGACGCAAATTACGACAGCATCTGTTAATTATACTCAAGCTGAATATGATGCAGATCAAGTATCTTCTTCATATGACATGCTACCTCATTCAACAGGAACAAAGCCTTATGCTAGTTTCTTCGACACTGATAAATTCATGATTCCTTCAGACCAAAAAGTTTTACAGACTTTACTTGAAGACGATGAACAAGTATTAAACTTCGTAAACATCAAACAAGATCCAATTACTGTAATTACTAGAAAGGCTCAAGATACTGACGGATTCAACATTACAGCAAGAGAATGGTATGGTGAAGGAAATGTTCCTGAATATTTAGATGCTAAAGATCTAGTTTCAGATTACATGATCGACGTATTCGTATTTAAAGGTAAATTCGATGCTTCTCAAATGGACACCGATCCAGTATATGGAGCTTACTTTAATTCAAATGGTTTAATCAAACAAAAATTAGAATCATTTGCTAACTTAAGACAAGTTGAGATGCTAGCATCTTATACAGGTTCTATGATTCCTGGATTTAAAGATTTAGAAGGTAGAAACTTATACATTGAAACTTCAATAAATTCTGAAGCTAGAAGAACAGGATTATTCTGTGCAATTGCTGAAGGATCTGTAACGGATGAAAATGGAACAAATGTTGACTTAGTTGGTCATTCATTTGATGAAGGTTCTGATCACATTGTATTATCTTATAATGTAGCAAATAGATCAGTTGCATTATCAAACAATGCAGGTATTTCTTATACTGCTAACGGAACAAGTGCATTATTCACATATGATTCTGCAAACGATCCAAATTTTGATGTAAATGACACAAATACTATGTATCAGTTAGATATCAAAAAAGGACACTACTTAAGAAGTGGTTCTAGATTAGCTCTAGTTTCTCAAGTAACAAAAGGAAAAACTATTGGTAATGTAACGACATGGACTGTTAAATTAACAGAAAATGCACCTGCATCTCTTCCGACTGAATATATTCAATCATTGGAAGAAGCTTCTACTTCATATACTACATTCGTATTTGATGGTGCATCAATAACTCCTGAAACAATCAATACATGTTTACAAGCTATTTCATTAGGAACAGGCTTAGCGACTGGATTAGTTGATAAAGATGCTATTGAATTTAGATATATCGTTGATACATTTGGTTCATTCGATGGACAATTAAGAAACAAAATTGAATTATCTCAATTAGCTAAAGAAAGACAAAATGCTGCAGCAATTTTAAATGCACCTATGATTTCTGACTTTAAAGCTTCTACTGATCCTTCATTTACAGATTCAAACAATACTTTTAAAACTACATTCTTAAAAGACGGTGGTAATTTAGATAAAAATCCAACAAGCTTATATACTTTACCAAGTATCGCAGATGGTGCAAACTTTGCATTCTACTACGGACCTGGTCTTTTAGTAAGAGAAAATGGAAAAGACGTAATGGTTCCACCAGCTGCGTATGTATCTAATAACTACATCGACAAATATACAGATGCTTTACCATGGTCAATCGTTGCTGGTCCAAGAAGAGGTGTTGTTGCTGGAACTAACGTTGCAGGAGCTGAATACTCATTTGACAAAGCAGACAGAGACATTCTAGAGCCATTTGGATATAACCCGATTGTATTTCAAAGAGGAGTTGGATTAACTATCTTAGGAAATAAAACTGCACAGCAATCAATTAAATCAGCATTATCTTCAGCTCACGTTAGAGAAGTGTTAATTTACATACAGGATGCAATGGCAGATATCCTTAAAGATTACGTATTTGAATTTAATACTGCACAAACTAGATTAGAGATTAAAACTCTAGCAGATTCTTTATTAGAATCAGTAAGACAAGATGGTGGTGTATATGATTTCAAAAACATAATGGATCAATCAAACAATACAGGTGAGGTAATCGATAATAACATCGGAATCATTGATACTTTCGTAGAGCCAGTTAAGGGTTTAGAAATTATCGTTCACAGAACAACTATCTTAAATACTGGAGAAATCCAAACAGGTAACTTTAGTTAATAAGATATATATAAAAAGAGATTAAAACAAATATTAAAAGATATGGCTTTACCACATTATTCACAAGATCAAACAAGTAAGAAGGGTAGACAATTCGAACCGGTTCAATCGAACTTATTTGAAGTGACTATTTTACCTCCAGCTGGAGTGTCAGACTCACCTCTATTACTACAACATGTTAATTCTATCAACGGATTAGAATTATACAAAGAAGCAGGTATGGTTGAACAAAAATACAAGTTCTCAAAGAGATCTTACGCTGGTATGCCAGATGATACTTCACTTACAGTTGGAGTTAACTTTTCTTTGAACTTGAACGATGCCAACCAAGCGTACTTATACAAAACCATGAGACAATGGTATAATTTAGCTTACAATCCACAAACTGGAGAAATGGGCTTAAAGAAAGATTATACAGGTACTATAGTAATCGTACAATTTAACAGAGCTGGAGATATTTACAGAACTGTTACTTTAGAAGATTGCTGGATTTCTTCTGGACTTCCATTCACAACTGAATTAAGTTATGAAACGGCAGATGCACAAGCACTTGAAGTATCATGGAGATGTGATACTTTTAAAGAAGTTTTAGCATAATACTTAACTGAAGGGCTGCTCTATAACAGGGCAGTCCTTTTTTTATGAAACAAAAACATAATATAATGATATAATAATATGTCTGGCAAACTAACGAAAAAGTTACAGGTTCTTTTATCTGAAGATGAAGTATCTACGATTAATAGAATTATTTTAAATGAAGCGATTGAAAACGGAGAAAGACCAATATCAATATCAGCATTTATAAGAGATCTAATAAGAAAGGAAATTGATAACAAAAGCGATTTACAGAAAAGCTGGGATCGAAATAGAATAAAACAATTAAAATCCAAATAAAAAGTAATATGAGCGAAAACGAAAACAATGAGGAAATCAACTTGGACGAACAATATAGATCTATTGTAGAGTCTGATGAGAATTCTTCGAATTCAATACCGGAACTACCGGTAGAACTAGGAAAAGTAGATATGTCTAGATTCCAACCTGAAGAGGCGAGGGAAGCAGACTTTCACTTAGGCTATCATGTAATTGATAAGGAAACTCTTCCATCTTCTGGAATGTTTTACACATCTGATGCAGAAATTTCAATTAGATCTGCAAAGGTTGCTGAAATTAGACATTTCTCAACAATGGATGAAACTAATATTTTAGACGTTGATGATAAATTAAATGCAATTTTAGATTCATGTACTAGAATCACATCTAAAACTAAAAGACTATCTTATAAGGATCTTTTAGAAGAAGATAGATTCTTTATTATTTTATCTATTAGAGATTTAACATTTCCTGAAGCTGAGCAAGGATTAACTGTAAAATACCAGGATAAAAAAGGTGTATCACATTCTGCTAATATTGAAAAGAAATATTTTAAATATTTTACTATTCCAGAGGAACTTGATAAATACTATGATGTTAAAAAAAGAACTTTCTTAATTGAAACAAAATCTTTCGGTACTATTGAAATGAGACCACCTTCTATTGGTATTATGCAAAAAGTTACTAAATACATTAAAGAAAAACAAGAACAAGGTCAACTTGCAGATCAATCTTTGATCCAATTAATACCTTATTTACACTCTGATTGGAGAAGTTTCAATGAGAAGACAATCTTTAATTTTGAAGTAGACCTGAACGGATGGAATAACAGAAAATATGCACTAGTATATAAGTTAGCTGAAAAAATGAAAGTCGGAATTGAACCTGAAATGGTTATACCGCACGAAGACGAGGAGGTCTTCGTTCCGATTGGGTTTCGTGACGGAATCAAATCTATTTTCATTGTTCAAGATATCGCTGGAGAACTTCTTTAAAGTTAGGTTTTATATTTATAAAAACCTATCAATTCAACCTAGTGAAATGGACAAAATGGAATACTATGAATTTCATTATATTGTCAAGGAGCTAATTGAAATGATTAAAGCTGAAAACGAGCAGAACAAAGGCGAAAAAGACCAAGCAGATAGCACAATGTCTAGCATGAAAATGCCAAACTTAAAGATGCCATCTATGTCATTGCCTAAAATGTAAAGATTTAAAGAGGTCCCTGAATGGGACCTCTTTTTACTTAGATATATACTAAAAGAAAAACTATACTATTTTCAATGAAAAAACTTAAATCTTATAATAAATTCATAAATGAATCAATTATCAATGAATTCATTGATCCTATAACACTAACATTTGCACTAGCGGGTGTAGGTATTGCTTTTGGACCACAGATAATGTCTGCATATAGATCAAGAAAAATATCTAAGGCAGATATGGAAGATCTTTTAAAGATGTTAGCTAAGGCTAAAGCTAAGGCTAAGAAATATGAAAGACAGGGATTAGATCATGATGCAGCAGAGGCTCAGGCTGATGTAGATCATATCGAAGCAAGAATTGAAACTCTTAAAACAGATTTAAATTCTCACGAAGAAGTTATCAGCGATTACGAAAAAGATAAGAAAACTCAAAAAGAACTTGAGGCAGAATTAAAGGAATTAGATCCTTCTATTCTAAGAAAAGCTCTTTCTAACGCAAAGAAAGAAGCTTCCAAACTAAAATAAGTCACGATATACTAGATGGCAAATCAAAACACCGAAAAGGCGTTATTGGGATATGCAATAACCTCCAGTTCTTTATTACAGAAGATAGAGGCAATAGAGGGACAAGCTAGGGATTCAATATTTAGAATCGAGAGTATACTAGTTACTAGTCTTTCAGTTACACAAGGACTAGCCGCAAGCATCTCAGAAAATACAAAAACTCTCAAGGATATTAAGGCAATTCTACTCGAAAGGAATGGTGCAGAGAATGCAAAATTTAAAGGAGGAGGAGACTTAACTAAAAAACTATTAGGACTTGGTGGTCTTATAGCACTTGCAGGGTTTGGAGTATTTACTCTTTCTCTTGCGTTTCAACAGGCAGGTAAAGTTACTCTACCGATGATTGCTAACGGAATAGCAGTAATAGCTGCACTATATCCTATTTCTATATTAATGGGAGGAATTGTGAATAACCCTGAATCAGGTGGTTTATTTGCTAACATCAAGGTAATGAAAACATTTGCCATTACGATGGGTATGTCTATGCTTATGATGTATGTGATGTCACATGCTTTAGCAGGAATGGCTCCTGTAGGACCCGATAAATTAGTAACAGCCCTTGCAATTGGAACAGTTATTTATCTAATGGGACAAACTTTCGTTCAATTAATTAAAGCATGGGAATTCTCAGGTATAATGAATTTCATGCTTAATAAGAACAACACAGATGACATTATGAAATCGATGCTATTAATGACAGTTCAGACTGTTATTATGGCAATTGCTATGAATTTAATGCCTAATGTAAAATATCAAACTGCAGTTAATTTCGTAATTATGGCAGCAGCTATGATTCCTCTTTCAGTTGCACTTGTAGCAATGAGATTTGCTCTACCTGCAATTCAAAAGATAAATGTCGCAACTATTGGTAAAATGGGTCTTGCTGTTGCGATGCTAGGTCTTGCCTTTATTCCAATCGCATGGGCCGCTAAGAAAGTAGCAGGCATGGGAGTTACGCCTGAACAAATACAACAATTAACAATGATGGCATTGGCACTTGCGCCACTAGTTGCTGTTATAGGAATGATTACTGCAATAATTAATTTTGCAAAAGAAGGAAAAGCAAGTAAAAGTAATGGATTAGGTCCAACTACTTTATTGAAACAAGATAATTCCAGAAAGAGAAATCAAAAAATGGATATCAAGGGAATATTTATATTTGCTTTAAAGGCCGTTGTTATTCTAGGAGTTCTTTCACTTATGGGGTATGCTCTTTCTAAAGCAGGTCCTGGATTTATTGCAGGAACACAGGCAATGTCAAAGATTAATTACACAGAGATGATCAAAATGATCGGATTTATAGGTATTACTCTATTGATTGGAGGATTTATTATTGGTAAGGTAGTTTCAATGATTAAAGGAAAAACTACATCTGATCCAGGTGTTCTTGGAAGTTTAGTAAAAGGTAAAAAATCAAAGGCAGGTAAATTATCTGTCAAGGATATGATAATGGCCGCTATAATTATGCCAATTATTGCGATAGGTATAGTTGCAACTGCATTTATACTTAAGGAAATGCCAACGGATCTTCCAAAGCTCGGCATGGCATTTCTTAAATTTGCTGCTATATCAGGTTTAGCAATGATTATCTTCGGATTCGCACTTGGAAAAACACTAAGGACTCTTGGTAGAATCAGAAGAAAAACACTAGTTACTGCGCTTGTCATTATACCTATCGTAGCATTTGGTATTCTGGCGACTGCATGGTTATTTGCAGCGCTACCATCGAACATGGACGCAATAGGAGCACCTAGTTTAGAATGGTCCGTTAAAGCCGGTCTAGCGATACTTGCATTTGGACTAACCGTAGCATTATTAACTAAAATTTCAGGAAAGGTAAAAGTAAAAGAAGCTGTCAAAGTATTATTAGTAATAGCGCTAGCAGCTCTATCTGTTTTAATGGTAGCATATGCATTCTCATTATTATCGGGAATAGAATATGGAGAACCGCCTCCGTTAGCATGGTCACTTGGAGTTGGTATCGCCCTATTTATAGTAGGTGGCGTAATTTTAGCCCTTGGTGCAATTGCAATCGCAGTAACACCTGTTGGTATATTATTAGGAGCTCTTACCGTATTAGTCGGTGCAGCTGTTCTTTATGCCGTTGCGTGGATATTTACACAGATTGGTAAAATAGACGGATTAGAATCTTCCGCTCAAAAAATAACTAATGTATTATTCATGCCGTTTAATGCAATGGTAACTTTATTTAAAAGATTCAAAGACGAAATAGGAATTGAAAACATGGGAGGCCTTGCATTAGGTCTAGTTCAATTAGGTGGTGGATTTATAGTATTAGCAGCTGCACTTGCAGGTTCTGGTGCTGCAAACATGTTTGGCTCCATGGCAGGAGCCCTTGGATCTATTGCTGATGGGTTTACAAAGCTTATAGGTGGAACTGTTGAAATGAAACCTTCAGAACTATTAAAGTTCATGGTATTGAACGGTAAAAAACTTGAAGGAGTAGTTGGATATGTTGGGAAACTTGGAAAGTATTATGGTCAAATGGCGTCATCCGGTGAAGGCTTTATCATGGCTATAAAACCCCTAACTGCACTTGTAGTTTTATTTAAAGATGACGGTAAGAAAGCAGCTAAGCACTTCAAATCGTTCGCGAAATCCCATGAAAAATTTACAAAGTCCAACAATTTATTATCAGTGGTAAAACTGAATGCAACTGCAAAGATGTTCGACTCACTTACTGCGCTAGCAAAAGCGGATAGTCAAGGTAATGTAATGAAAACGTTAGCAGATAATTTATTAAAATCAGTAGCAGAACTTTCTTCCGCAGTTAAAGATCTAGATGACGTAGTATCTAAACAGAACAAGAGTAATGGAAACATGGGAGATTCTATAACAAACGCAATTGGTAAAATGAAAGATATCATAGGTATAAAAACCAAAGAAGTCGAAGCCAGTGGACAACCTCTTGCTTCTCTTGATGATGTAGTCGATGCAATATCCGAGTTAGAAGAAACTTTAATTGGATCCGGAATAAGAGTTAGAGGAAGAGGATAATCTTCTGAAACCTTTAACATGTTTCATATATAATAAAAACATTAATAAGTCTTTACCCAAGACTAAAACATGGGTTTGAGGAAATCTCAACGGTCTGGTAGTTCAGCGGTTAGAATACTGCACTGTCACTGCAGGGGTCGTGGGTTCGATTCCCATCCAGACCGCCACTTATTAAACACATGAAACATTGTGTTTTTTGGGGGTATAATAAAAAACTAAACATACATGAAAAAATTATCAAGAAGTAATAAGGGCAAGATCGCAGGAGTATGCGATGGACTTGCATATTACCTCAAAACAGATTCTAATTTGATACGATTAATATTTGTAATAGCATTTATCATACCAATGATACCTGCCACTCTATCATATATTGCGTGTTGGATTATATTACCAAAACATAACACTAATAAAATCAAACGATATGACAAAGGCACAGATAGTCCAAAGACTTCTAGGAGAAAGTAAAATTACAGCAGAAGAAGCTGTTGTTCTTTTACAGGAGAGCTCAGGAATTCAATACATTCCATATCAGCCAAATCCATATTGGACTTCTAACCCTGATTGGACATACGATCCAAATAGACCAGGTCAACCATGGTATACCACAACATCAAATGATCCATTTAAAAATAGTAAGTAATGTATACGTATAAGGCAAGGTTAAATAGAATAATAGACGGAGATTCAATAGTCTTAGACATAGATTTGGGTTTTGATATGTGGATGAATAATCAACATATAAGAATATATGGAATCGATACTCCAGAAAGCAGAACAAGAGATCTTGATGAAAAGGCAAGAGGGAAAATGGCAACAGCCCATGTCTCTTCACTTCTAGAACCAGGCGATATTGTTATAATCAATACATATAAAGACAAGGGCGGCAAATTTGGAAGAATCCTAGGAAAGATTACAAACGTCGATGGCATAGATGTTGGAGAATCCCTGTTAGAGAATCATTTAGCAGTGCATTATTATGGTCAATCTAAAGAGGAAGTAAAACAGCAGCATCTAGATAACAGAAACATATTAATAACAGAAAATAGATTTAGCCCAGATGAAAGTAAATAAAGATTTTAAAATAAAGGGTCTAATAGAATTCCTACCTAGCATATTTAAAGATGAAAGGGGAGAGTTTATAGAAACGTATAATGTAAATGCTTTTAAAATAGCAGGGCTTCCTGATACATTCGTACAGGATAACCAATCAGTTTCTCATAAGAATGTTTTTAGAGGAATACATTTGCAAATGGGTTCTAGTTCACAGGGTAAATTGGTGAGAGTTTCAAAGGGGAGTGTAATTGACTATGCAATCGATTTAAGACAAGATTCTCCCACTTTTGGAAAATGGGAAAGTATATTACTTACTGCTGAAAAAGGAAATCAATTCTGGGTTCCAGCTGGATTTGGACATGCATTCCAGTCACTCGAAGATGATACTATTTTTTGCTATAAATGCACTAACGTATATGATAAAGCTTCTGAGGTGTGCATCCTATGGTCTGATGAAGATATAAATTTAACAGTAGACAGTCCTTCTGAAATTCAGGTGTCAGCTAAAGACGAAGAAGGAATCACTCTTCTTGAATTTTCAAATAAATATTTTAAAAATTAATTACATGAAACCTAAAAAATTAATTAATGAATATAAGGCATCCTCTACTAGAGAAATCTGGATAGATGGTGTTTTATCTAATTTTATATACGGTCTCTTAGGTGCACTCGTTATTGTCACCATTACTACTCAAATGGATATGGCAGTGTTGTTAGCATATCTTGTGTATTACTTCTATCTTGGAAAGGTAGTCAATAGACCAAAATATGTAACGGACCTTGGAAAATTTATAGTTTTTCCAATTCCAACTTCTATAGGTGCATTTACAGGTTATAAGATAGCTCCGATGTTAATAGAACTATTACATTAAAAAATAATTTGAAAATAAACTGCAAAAAGTTTTTTCGGGTCAATTATTTTGCTTATATTAGCTATATAATAATTAATCAATCAAAAACTAAAAGTCATGTCAACAGAATTAAAATCACTTAAAGGTCAATTTCACAGTCAAAAGACAAATGAAATGGAAAACACTGAAATGTCACTAACTAGATTCAGTGGAGGTAAAGAAGGTATGAAAGTACAATTTACAATGAGAGCTCAAGGAGATTTCTTCACACACATTACTCTTAATAAAAAAGAGATCAAAAAGTTAATCAAAGAACTTCAAGAAAACTTCGATCTCTAAAATAAAAAATTATGAAAACACTTAAAATAACAGATACACCAAGAGAGGTTTATTTTTCAAAAACAATTCAATTATCGGCAGATGTTGAAGGTACGGAATTAACCTTTAGATATTGGGAAGATAATAACGGAACTGAATTCTATATTTTAGAAAAAGATAATTGGATTATTGCACCTGAAGAATATGCATGGATAGAAGATTTATGTGTACAGGGAGTAATATACGAAGAGATGGAAATCGGTGAAACAGTGGAAGAAGATTGTTAATAACTTTTGAAAAACAAACAAACAAAAGTTTTTTTTATTCAACTATTTTGCTTATATTAGCTATATAATAATTAATCAATCAAATATGATAACATTTAAAGACCTTATTTTCAAAGACCACACTCACATGATTAATGCACATCATGTATTCGATAACGAATGGGAGATCTCAGTTTCAGCAGGAGTTGGAGCTTACTGTACACCAAGAGAAGATCTTAAAAATCAAGAATCGTTCTCATCATTTGAGATTGCAATCTTTAATCCAAAGGGAGACTTTGCAACAGGTGAAGTTTTACAAATCGATGATGACGTTGTTGGATGGCAAGGAAGAGAGGATATTAATAACATTATAGAAATGATAGTCTCTCAATAATGGAAAGATACAAAATAACAAGAGAAGAATATCACAATGAACTAGGTCTTGGAAATGGCCCTAAGTTCTATGTCAAGGAACTTAAACCTTTTTTATTATTTTGGAAGAGATGGACTTTTATCCAACATAGATATTGTGGATACGCAGATTGCTATATGGAAAGAACCCAATTCAAATCAGTACACGATGCTAAGAAATTTATTAAAAACATCTTATGTACAGGTTTAGAAAGGGACTCATATTCCAATATGAATATGGGAGAATTTGACTGCAACAATATAAATGACAATAAATATTAACATGGAAGATAGAATAGAAGTAAACGGAGTTTGGTATATTAAAGAAGAGGTAGCTACGTCCAAATTCGAAAAAGTTACAATATCCGAATTAGAACCAGGTGTTAGATACGATGGTTTTGTTTTTGAATCAAATTTATATGCATTTGATTGTACTCGAATATATGATGAAGATGGAAATCTATATAAAGATGGTAATGTATGTATTAAATTTACAGATAAATCTAAGCATAGTGGTTTAGGAAATAATGAAATTGAAGAACACTGGGATAATGTAGATTGGATGTGTGGTATTATTGAAAATGAAGTGGAAGCAATAGAAGAGGCAATGGAATCATTATGTTCTCAAGGATTTGTAGAATTAAAAGAAGTATTATCAGTTTTAAGAGTAGCAGCATGGATTTAATAACAAACAACATGAAAACAGTAATTTTTGATTTAGACGGAACATTAGCACTTATCGACGATAGACGTGCTCTGTCAACAAACGTAAATGGTAAGATGGATTGGGACACATTCTTTGCACCTGAAAACATTCAATTAGATAAACCAAATTGGCCAGTTATTCACATGGCAAGACTTCTTAAGAAAGACGGCCATCGTGTTGTAATTTTTAGTGGAAGATCTAAAGCAACGAAAGAGGCAACGAAAGATTGGTTAAACGATCTCGATATTCCATTTGATGTTTTAAAAATGAGACCAACTGATGGTGGTTTAAAATGGATGAAAGATGATGTGCTAAAAAAGAAATGGCTTGATGATTTATTTCCAAACACTGATGATATAACATGTGTATTTGACGACCGAGATAAAGTAGTAAAGATGTGGAGAGATAATGGAATATCTTGCTTTCAAGTAGCCGAAGGGTCATTTTAGATTTAAAACTATGGTAGAATATAAAAACAGATACGGAGACGTTTACACGTTCACAAAACAAGAAGATGATTCAGTCCTATGGGAAGGTTCTTTTGAACATTGTAGATTTGGAACTTCTAATGACTATAAATTAGCATATGAAACATACTGCCATGATACTGGAAAAGTAGGAGATTCTCCAATGCATATTGAAGATTTTAAAGAAGCTATTCACGAATCAGTTTATGATGAAAACGATAGATATGTAGGACCTAGTGTTTTTGGAAAAAAATATCAGAATATGGTAAAGTCAAATCCATGGATTAGTATGGTAGATCCAAGCGGTGGCCCATACTTAAGTGAACATACAGATCTTGGTGAATTCTTTAGCGATGAGTTTGACGGACTATGTATTAGATCATTTAAACCAATAGAAACAGGATATAGAATTAATACTTATGGTAAATTCGATCATTTAGACGATTAACAACAAAGAGAGATGA
>Ga0209713_10000101_pt1 | contig 46516 bp, 37 predicted proteins | sample ArcOceMetagenome_3_FD_187444 | JGI IMG/M metagenome (GOLD analysis project Ga0209713, IMG submission 187444) | Marine eukaryotic phytoplankton communities from Arctic Ocean - Arctic Ocean- Svalbard ARC20M Metagenome (SPAdes) (version 2) | ecosystem: Environmental > Aquatic > Marine > Oceanic...
ATTTACTCCACCAAGTATTCCAGTTGGTTCTATCAATTACTTTGCTGTATTGACATTTGCAGATGGAGGATGTGATCCAATTGTATCAGCATGTGCATTGGTGAATGTCGGAGAAATCCCTGTTATTGATGACGTACAAGTTATAATTTGCTCTGAAGCTAACTTTAATGTTTCACCAACAAATGGTGGTGGTATAAATGCAAACGATATTGTCCCAGCCACAACAGAATATACTTGGACCGTAGTTGCACCTGCTTTTATTAGTGGTGCTTCAGATAATTTAGTGCAAGCAGCTTCAATTTTTCAAACATTAGTAAATGCTACTAATACCGTCCAACAAGTTGTTTATACAGTGACACCAATTTCTACAGCTATTGGGGAGTGTATTGGAGATTCATTTACGATTACTGTGTTTGTAAATCCAACCCCAACAATAGCTGATAAAACACTGACATTATGTTCAGAAGAACCGTTTAGTTTTACGGCATCTGGCGATGGATCTGCAGGTTCAGACACTGTCCCTGCCAATACAACCTATACTTGGACCGTTGTTGATAATCCAAATATTACAGGGGAAACAAATGACACTACGGGAACTACTTCTCTAGATCAGACCCTTATAAACCAAACAAACACTCCACAATTGGTGGTTTATACGATTACTCCAGAGTCCGATTTTGGATGTGTAGGCGATGAATTTACTCTTACGGTTACTGTAGATCCAGTCCCTTTTATTTTGGATACAGCGTTGGAGATTTGTAGTGGAGAAGCCTTTACAGTTACTCCTTTAAATGATGAGCCAACCGAAATTGTCCCAGCCAATACAACTTATACTTGGACAGTTTCCACTAATGTAAATATTACGGGTGCATCTGATGTTACTGTAGGGGAAAATTTAATTAGCCAAACACTCATAAATATTAATCCATTAAATGTACCTGAAGATATCACTTATACGGTCATTCCAATGAGTGGTGTTTGTGCAGGGTCTCCTTTTGAGATTACTGTCACAGTGAAACCAAATCCACAAGTTTTTGTGTCAATTCCTGACCAAACAGCTTGTAGCGGTGATTTGTTTTCTCAGGTCGATTTCACTTCTAGTGTTCCAAATACAACCTATCAATACGATCTACTAGATCCAACTTTAGTACCAGCCGGTATCTCAGGATATCTTGCAAATGTCACTGGTACAGGAGATTTCTTTCCAGCTCTAACACTTACAAATACTACGACCGATCCTTTTACACTTACATACTCAGTTGAACCTTTATCGGAAGGCTGTAACGGAACTCCTGTAACGTTTGATATCACAATCAACCCGAGTCCTGGTATTATTTTTAGTGAAACAGATCAAGAATTATGTGACTTAGGAACTTCAGTAGCGGTAACGCTTACATCCGCATCTCCTAATGTTAACATTCAGTGGTCAACAACAGTTCCACTAGGGTTGTTAGGAGTAGGAGTGTTAACGGGAACGGATGAAATTCCAGTTTATACATTGGATAACACTACGAATGCTCCCATTGATTTAGTGTTCATAGCATCTGCAACGACCAATGACGCCTCGGCTTGTCCAGGAGCTGATTTCACATATACAATTACAGTAAATCCAACCACTACCATAGATGCGATTGGAGATCAGATTATATGTAGTAGAGACGGATTTACAGATGTATTTATTACATCTCCAACAACTCCTTTAGGGTCATTGACCTACGAATGGGAAGTGACTGCTGCTGGTCCAAGTTTAAGTGGGTTTACGCCTGATTCAGCAGGTCCAATTGCGTTTACAACGCCTATTTTAGGTGAAACGATTCTGAACGCTTCTAACCTTTCAGAAGATTTGGTTTACACATTAACACCATTTTTTAATGGGTGTGCAGGGGATACGCAGGAGTTTACAATCACTGTCAATCCAACACCAGAAATTTTTGCTATGATTGATACGATTTGTAGTGAAGACACTTTTGATGTCAATCCAATAAACGGCGATCCAACAGTTGCAACCATAGTCCCTGCAAATACAACGTATGTTTGGACTGTTGTTGATAATCCTAACGTAGCAGGTGATTCAGATGAAGCCCTTCCACAAACAAGCATCAGTCAAACGTTAGTCAATGAGACCAATGTGACTCAGGATGTTGTGTACACAATCACCCCAATTTCTGATTTAGGATGTGATGGACCGACGTTTGAACTAACGGTGACAGTTGAATCACGTCCAATAATTTCGGATAAAATAGATGGTATTTGTAGTGGAGACACATTTACAGTCACACCAACAGACAATGCACCTCTTGAAATTGTTCCAGCCAATACATTGTACACATGGACGGTTGTTCCAGCTGCGGATAATGCCTTTGTAACAGGATTTAGCGATGTGACAGTGCCAACGGCACCAATTAGTCAAACATTGATTAATCTATCAGACGATGTAAGAATCATTACCTATATAGTAACACCAAGTTCAGGAACTTGTATCGGACTTCCATTTGAGTTAGAAGTTACCTTAAGTCCGAGGCCTTTTATTGAAGATGTAGTTGTAGATCCGATTTGTAGTGAAGATACTTTTGTAGTTTCTCCACAAACAGGGGTGCCAAATACCAATATTGTAGTTCCAATAGGGACTACCTATACATGGACGGTGGTAGCCAATCCAAATGTGGATGGTGAAAGTGATGAAATCGTTCCTCAAACAGAAATCAGTCAAACACTTACAAACACAACTTCGGTAACTCAAACTATCGAATATACGGTGACACCACTTTCAACTGGATGTGCAGGTTTAACATTCCAAGTGTTTGTAGATGTGAAACCACGACCATTCATTGTCGCTGGGCCACAAACACAGGATACACAGTGTAGTGGAAGTCCTTTTGTAATTGCTCCACAAGATGGGGTGCCTACAGCGGATACAATTGTCCCAGTAGGAACGCAATATACATGGGTTATTTCTGTTGGAAACTCTAACTTAACAGGTTGGAGTGATCAATTGACTGCTGTAGATATAATAACGCAAACATTAACAAATTCGTCGAATACGCCTCAGCAAATCATCTATTCAATCACACCCGAAGCAGATGGATGTGTAGGTCCAACATTTGATGCGGTCATTACAATAGAACCAAAGCCATTTGTTTCAAACGTAATCCAAGATTTATGTGATTCGACTTCTTATATATTAAGCCCAGTTAATGGTGTGTCACCTGATGCGACATCAATTATTCCTGATGTTACCTTATATACTTGGGGAGCGCCAACTGTAACAGGAGGTATAACTGGAGGGTCAGTAGGAGTGGACGAAGCCTTTTTTGATACTGGAGTTTTAGAAAATCCAACTACGAATTTTCAAACGGCCGTGTTTACCATTACGCCTAATTACTATGTGCCATCCAATTTGACAACGCCTCAATGTATTGGTGATGCTTTTACAGTTACAATAACACTCTCACCATCTCCAGAAATAAATGAAGTAATTACTAATATTGCGTGTAGTTTTAGTGCACTTTGTGAAGCGTCTATAGATATCAGCCCAGTAGGAATTGCACCTTTTACATATAATTGGACCTCTTTAGAAGGCAATCCAATTGCCGATCCAACAGCAGAAGATATAGCAGACCTTTGTCCAGGAACCTATGAATTAGCAATTACAGATAATTCAAACTGTACTTATATATTTCAATATGTAGTTGAACCACCAACACCAGTTGATTTCACACTAGAAAGACGCGTTGATATTTCTTGTAATAATGTCGATGTCCCTCCTTGTGATGGGTATATTGAAATGAGCCTTACAGGTGGTACCTTACCTTATGCATTGATCGAATATTACACAGAAACAATTCCAAATAATGGAGTGTTTGATGCAGGACCTTTTTTCAATGCAGTCAATCCACTAGAATTGTCCAATGCCTGTGAAGGAAACTATGTGATGAAAGTAGTCGATGCCAATGGATGTCTATTTGTGTCTGACACCATTGTAATCGAACAGTTAAACACACCTGTTTCTTTAACGTCAACACTTTCAGAGTTTAATGGATTTAATATTGATTGTACAACTGCAAATACTGGGTTTGTATCAGTAGATTTGTCAGGAGGCTCAGGAACCTATAACTATAGTTTTGAAAATAATGTCGGAGCTGTCTTGTTTGATGGAACTCTTATAACGGCACCAGCCACGATCCTTTTTGACAACTTGGTTGCAGGAGATTATACACTAATCGTTGAAGATCCAAATTGTCCAAACCAAATTATTCAAACCTATACACTTACGGAACCTACGCCTGTAATTGTTACGGCGACTTTAGTAGATCCAATTTTATGTTTTGGTGAACTAGCAACTTATGAAGTAACCGCTACAGGGGGAGTGCCTCCATATACTGGGATAGGATTTGTGGATGTTTTCAGTGGTCCAGGCGTGTTTGTGGTGACAGACTCTAATGGATGTTCTGCTCAAGATGTAACGGTTGTTACAGAACCATCTCAAGTACTTGCTACTGATATTGTAAATGATGCACTTTGTTTTGAAGATGAAGGGTCACTGGTAGTGACACCAACCGGTGGAACAGGTGTTCTTACAGTGTCATTATTTGATGGGACAATTGGATTTATTCGAAGCCTTCTCACAACTCAAGGAGTTGCAGTACAGTTTGATGAATTTGAAGGTGCCTATTTTTATAACGTTACAGATGAAAATAATTGTGAATTTGGACCTATTGCTATCACGATTGGTGAGCCAGGTCCAATTGAAATAGTCGATACAGTCGTTACACAACCCGATTGTAATACAGTCCCAGCTTGGGCATTCAATAATGGATCTATTTGTATCACCATTACAGGTGGAACAAATCCATTCCCAATAGGAGCTGGATGGGTTGATAATGGCGGTGGTCAGTGGTGTTTAAGCGGACTTACTGAAGGGACTTATCCTCTTGATGTCACCGACATCAATGGTTGTCCATTATTTGTACCAGTACCAGATGTGATTCTTACACGACCCCCTGAAATTACTGCGTTTTTCACAGATACTTTAGCGATTGATTGTGCAACGGATACCGCTACACAAACCAACGTTATCTTTGTGAGTGGAGGTGTACCTCCTTATGAAATCACATGGTCAGGAGGTGTTTGGGATCCAGCAACGCAAGAAGTGATGCAAACGTCTGTTGGTGGAATTTACACAGCTTTTGTAAACGACCAATATGGAATTGCTAATGGTTGTCCTCCAATCCCATTTGTTTTAGATCCAATTACATTCTTTGAATTTGGAATAGCAGACTTTACGCTTAATTCACTCAACAGTGATTTTTGTGGAATCTTTGCAATTGATGATCCAGTAAATTTCCAAAACACATCTTTTGGAGATGTTGTCAATTTCACATGGAATTTTGGTGATGGTTCAGCGCCATTAAGCGGCGTGGATGCACCAACTCACGTTTATAATCAACTAGGTGAATATACAATTGATTTAACAGTAGAAGATGCCTACGGATGTTTTGACACCTACTCAGAAACTATAAAAGTGACCAAAGGATACGAAATCGTATTGCCAAACGCGTTTACCCCTAACGGAGATGGTATAAATGAGACCATGCGTCCAGTGTTTAGTTGTATGACCAATGTTCAAATGGGTATTTATGATACTTGGGGATCTTTATTGTATGCTGAAGAAGGAGATACAATTACAGGATGGGATGGTACCATTGATGGAAACCCAGTTGAAAATGGGAACTATATTATGGTCGTCACAGCAGAAACATTCAACGGCCAAGTAATAGAGATGAATGGTCCAGTAACCTTAATTAAATAAGATTTTAAGATGAAAAAATATATTATAATACTAACCGTTTTAGTGTGTTTCAAAGGTTATTCTCAAGATCCAATTCACACCCAGTTTTTTATGATTCCCGAAACATTGAGCTCTAGCTTTACAGGGGGGACACAATCCACAAGAGCTGGGATTATTCACCGAACACAATGGGCGGGTTTAAATTTCAGTATCAACACACAATTTGCTTTTGTAGATAACTGGTTTGAAGAAGTCAGTAGTGGTATAGGAATTAGTGTGTTGAACCATCAAGAAACCACTACGCGTTATAATTTCACACAAGTAAATTTAAACTATGCCTATCAGTTTTCAATTTCAGAAGATTGGAATGTAAGACCCAGTATTTCAGCAGGCTATGGTGCTAAAGATTTTGGATTTCAAAACTTATTATTAGAAGACCAAATCAATGTGTTTAGTGGAATTATAAATGCCAATTCTATAGATCCTATTAATTTAAATGAGTCGGTTCGATTTATAGATTTTAGTGCGTCTGTTCTCTTTAATAACGAAAATTCTTGGGTAGGACTAACCGTTAAGCATTTGAACCAACCCAACATTTCAATGAGTTTTGATGGTCAAGAGAGTTTAGAAATGTTTATGTCTTTACATGGTTCACTTTATATTCCCACTGGAAGTTATAGAAATGAAAATAAATTATTTGTATTGGCGAATGCCATGCAGCAAGGAATTTACAGCCGTCTGGATTTAGGAGCTAAATATGAAATGGATCGGTTTTCATTCGCATTGTTAGCGGCTGCAAACCCTAACAAAGTAGATCCTAATAGCCATCTATTAACATCTATCAATGCGTTTGTAGGAATGGATTGGGAAGGCTTTAAGTTTGGGTACTCCTATGATTTTAATATGTCGGATATCGGTCAGACAGGAGGCGTTTATGAACTCTCAATTTCGTATGATTTCCTAAACAACTATAAGTGCTTTGGATGTCCTGATTATTAATGTACGTAATTTCAATGAAATATTTTTTATCAGATTTTGGCTACGGATTACAATTTAAGTAGTAATCTTGTATTTCGAGTTACCATACCATGTGGATATTAAAACTTATTAAGTAATGCAATCACCTCCGTTGTTATCTGTCGTCATTCCAGTGTTTAATGAAGAAGACAATATTAAATTATTAATTGCTTCTATTGAAAACGCCTTGTCTGAATACAGTTATGAACTTATTTTTATAGATGACTACTCCTCAGATTCAAGCTGTGAAATTATTAGAACAGAAGCAAATCTACACACCAACCTTATCGTATTTGAGCATCATAAAGGCCAGAGTTCAGCACTTGCTGCGGGGATACAAAGGGCTCGAGGACATTATATTGTCACCATGGATGGCGACCTTCAAAATGATCCATTGGATATTCCAAAAATGTTAGATCTCCTCCAAAATGAAGGTTGGGATATGGTCATTGGTTTTCGCCAAAACAGACAAGATCCTTTCCTTAAAACAATGCCCTCTAAAATTGCAAATTTTATTATTAGAATAACCACGCAACTCCAAATTAGAGATTCGGGCTGTGCATTAAAAGTAATGACCTCCAAAACTGCCAAAGAAATTCCACTGCATGGCGAGCTGCATCGATTTATGGCACTTAATGCACATATCAGTGGTGCAAGAATTAAAGAAGTTCCCATCATTCATCACCCTCGAATTTATGGAGCTTCCAAATACGGTCTTGAACGTACCTTCAGAGTGGTGAAGGATTTAAGTCAAATTATCTTTAATCATAAAACTCCCGACTCTAAAAGAGTTAGGACTTAGTTTCATTCCAACGCTTAGTTTCAAAAAATAATGGTAATTTTAGAGTCTGATTTAATTGGATGCTACCACAACTAAAAATAATAGAATGCCCACGAGATGCCATGCAAGGCATAAAGGCATTTATTCCAACAGCTCAAAAAGTTCAGTATCTTCAGTCATTGTTGCGTGTAGGTTTTGATACCATTGATTTTGGGAGTTTTGTGTCTCCTAAAGCCATTCCTCAAATGGCAGACACAGCAGAAGTTTTAGCCCAGTTAGATCTCAGTACCACTTCCAGTAAATTACTGGCTATTGTAGCGAACTCAAGAGGTGCATTGGCCGCTGCGTCCCATAAAGAAATTGATTATTTAGGCTATCCTTTTTCAATCTCTGAAAATTTCCAAATGCGAAATACGCATAAAACAATTGCACAATCCATCCAGACCTTACAAGAGATTTTAGAAATAGCACACATCAACAACAAACGTGTTGTTGTATATATATCCATGGCTTTTGGGAATCCCTATGGTGATCCTTGGAATGTTGATATCGTTGCCAAATGGACGGAACGCTTGCATAATATGGGCGTCGAAATTTTGTCGTTAAGTGATACAATTGGCAGTTCTACTCCAGAAAGTATTTCCTATTTATTTTCAAATTTAATCCCAGCGTATCCACATATCGAATTTGGAGCACATCTACACACCAATCCTTTACATTGGCATTTCAAAGTGGATGCTGCTTACAAGGCGGGTTGTTTGAGGTTTGATGGTGCAATTCAAGGTTTTGGTGGCTGCCCAATGGCTAAAGACGACCTGACTGGTAACATGCCAACAGAAAAGTTACTCTCTTATTTTACAGCACAAAAGGCCTTCACTAATTTGAATGCCCTTAGTTTTGAAAGTGCCTATAACGAAGCCACAAAAATATTTTCGATATATCATTAAAAAAAAGCTGTCTAAAAAGGTTTGTATTGTCAATCTGAGCCAGCTTGTCGGCGGACAAGCTCGTTTCAGATTCTGAATAAATTCAGAATGATAGACTTACAACTTTTTAGACAGCTTCTTGAAGTTTTTAATTCTTTTCGTTTAGAACCTAAAATTTAGACCTCCATAGATTCCAAAAGGATGTCCGGGACGTAATCCAGCAGGTACTTTAGCAACGGCATAGGTTTCATCTAAAACATTGATAATTTTAGCTGATAAACTAAGTGTTTTCGAGACATGGTATTTCCCAACAAAATCAATGATAAAGTTGGACGTAATGCCGTTAGTGGCGTTTACTGAATCTGCACTCGCCTCAGTTTTAAAGGCGCCATTCAAACGACCACTCAAGTTAAGCTCAAACTTTGCATGCTCTAAAGATATAGAAGTATTAAATTGATGTTTGGCTATGTAAGGTAACTCGTCACCACTTTGAACTTCACCCCACAATCCATCATCACTTCCAAAGCTATTTAAAAATGTTGCATCTGTAAACGTATATCCAAAAGTAATAGGTAAGGCATAAGCCGTATTCTTTTGCATTAGGTCATAATTTAAGAGTAATTCAATTCCTTTTACGCTAACTTCTCCAGCATTAAATTGTTCTAATGATCCTGTGCCTCCAGAAGCTGCTAAGTCACTTCCCAATAAATTGCTATAATCATTATAAAATCCAACGACTTCTCCACGCAATCCTTTAACGTTGAACCTCGATCCTAACTCGTAATTGATACTTTCTTCAGATTCTTGACCCACTGTATTTCCGGGAGGCGAAAAGCCTTTATGTACCCCACCAAATACCGAAGTCGAATTATTAAACTTATAGTTGAACCCGATTCCAGGAATAAAAACAGAGACTTTATTTTCTCTGCTAGAAAGGTCGGCTCCAGTTCGATTAGGGTCATCAGATCCGAAATTATCTCTTTCTAATACGATGTCTTCATAACGCATTCCAGGAGTTATAGTGATCTTATTAAATTTTAATTTATACAAAATGGATCCTGCAAAAGCAGTCGCTTTACTAATGCGATTGGCATCACTTCCTGGCGCTCCTGCTGAAGTTAGATTCATTTGGCCATTCGTCATACTATAGCCGTCTTTCCATTGAAAACGATCTTCTTCATCATAATGGTAACGCAATCCAACTTCAAGATCATGAAACACATCTGCATTGTTCCAATGGAAATCTAATTTTGTTTGAACTCCTTTAGACACATAACTTCTGTTGTTTGCTTTAAGGACAAATGCATTAGCATCAGAATTGGAAGTCCCATTAATAATATCCATGTAGTTAGGGTAGTCTTGAGGAGCCTCTAATATTTTAGAAATCTTTACTTTATCACCCCCAAATACCACATCATTTAGCTTGTACCAATTTCGTGAAAAATTGTTTTGATATACGTTGCTCGTAATTTGTAAGAACTTAGACACGTCAATTTTATGAGTCACCATAAACTGAAGGTGTTCATTTGTCATTTTATCTTTTTGGGATGCTGCATAGCGATCGAAAGGATTGGTCTCAAAATCTTGAGTGGTTAAACCTAGATACGTTTCATTAGAAGTTTCGTCTGAATACTGAAATTTAAATTCAAGCGATTGATTGAATTTTGCATCCTCTTTATTTTGAACTCTAAATTTGGCTACCACATCATTTTTGTCAAAGCCTGTATTGTCTCCATTCGGTAAGTTTTTGAAGCCATCAGAATTATTATTTAGATACTCCAACGAATATCCTAGATAGGTCTTTGAATCTCCAATTTTTAAATGTGTTTGACTGGTATTAAAACTACCATAACTTGATTTTATGCCCCCTCCAAAACTGTTTGGAATTTGAGTGCTTACCAAATTAAGAGCCCCTCCAGTTGTAAACGGACCATACTGTATTTGACTGCTTCCTTTTAAAATTTCAACAGCTTGCATTCTTGCAACAGAAGGAAAATAATAAGCTGCTGGTGCACTGTAGGGTGCCGGTGCAATTAAGACTCCATCTTCCATGATGGATATTTTTGCACTTCGCTCTGGAGAAGTTCCACGTAGACTGATGTTTGGACGCAATCCAAAACCATCCTCTTCATAAATATTCACACCAGGCACTGATTTTAGGACTCTGTTTATATCTGAGTAAGAGAATTTTTCTAATTCTTCTGGTGAAAGATAAAATGAGGACCCTGTTCTGTTTTTAGCTTCATATTTGCTTCCAAAGATCACTTGTGAGTTGATGAAAACAGGTTCCAGATTTTGAATAGAATCGATTGGTTTGGTAGATTCTTGGGCGTTTAATATGCCAATTCCTAGTAAGGTTATTTTTAGTAAATTATTCATTTTATTTAGACTGATTAAAAATAAGGTTTAATTTCAGCCGCAAAGTTACAAATGAATTTTAGTTCTACAAAGCTTATTTAGAATAAATAAAAATAAAAATATTAAATTATTGATATTCAAGTTTTTAGGTATCAAAAAAAAATTAATAAATCAAAAGCAACGATATATTTGAACTGTTTCATGTCAAATCCTATGAGAATTCAGGGTTTTTGATAAATAATAGAGTATTATGCCCTATTGAACTAAAAAAAATCTTAAATTTGCATGCAATTATAAGCTATTTGCTATGAATGCACATCTATCCAAAATTGTCGGCGAAGGTCTTACTTATGACGACGTACTTTTAATTCCAGCCTATTCTGAAATACTTCCACGCGATGTAAGTATTATATCTAAATTTTCCAGAAATATTTCGTTGAATGTTCCGATCAGTTCAGCTGCAATGGATACAGTAACTGAGAGTAAAATGGCTATTGCTATGGCTCGTGAAGGAGGTATTGGTGTGTTGCATAAAAACATGACTATCGCGCAACAAGCTATTAAAGTACGTAAAGTAAAACGTGCCGAAAGCGGAATGATTATCGATCCGGTGACTCTGCCATTAGACGCAACAGTTAAGGATGCACAGATGAGTATGAAGGAGCATAGAATTGGTGGAATTCCGATCATTGATGACCATGGCTACTTAAAAGGGATTGTAACCAATAGAGACCTAAGGTTCGAAAAAGAAAGTATGCGTCCCATTACTGAAATCATGACTACCGAAGGATTGGTCACCACTTCTGAAGGGACTTCTTTACAGCAAGCAGAAGTAATTTTACAAAAGAATAAAATTGAAAAACTACCAGTAGTAGATGCCGACTTTAAATTGGTTGGGCTTATTACTTTTAGAGATATAACAAAGTTAACACAGAAACCAATTTCTAACAAGGACAGCTTTGGTAGATTGAGAGTTGCTGCAGCCATTGGTGTCACACAAGATGCTGTTGAGCGTACCGCCGCATTAGTGAAATCTGGAGTCGATGCTGTTATTATTGATACCGCTCATGGACATACTAAAGGGGTTGTTAATGTTTTAAAATCCATTAAATCAAAATTCCCTGATCTTGATGTCGTAGTTGGAAATATAGCTACGGCGGAAGCAGCTAAGTATTTAGTAGATGCAGGTGCCGATGCTGTTAAAGTTGGAATAGGCCCAGGATCTATATGTACAACACGTGTTGTTGCAGGCGTTGGGTTTCCACAATTTTCAGCTGTACTTGAAGTTGCAGCTGCACTTAAAGGGACGGGAGTCCCTGTAATCGCAGATGGAGGTATTCGCTATACTGGAGATATTCCAAAAGCCATTGCAGCAGGCGCCGACTGTGTAATGCTTGGGTCACTTTTAGCAGGTACCAAAGAATCGCCCGGAGAAACCATCATCTATGAAGGTCGGAAATTCAAGTCATATCGAGGAATGGGGTCTGTTGAAGCCATGAAAGAAGGGAGTAAAGACCGTTATTTTCAAGATGTTGAAGACGATATCAAAAAACTAGTTCCTGAAGGTATCGTAGGTCGTGTGCCTTATAAAGGGGATTTGTATGAAAGTATTCATCAATTTATTGGAGGTATTAGAGCAGGTATGGGATATTGTGGTGCAAAAGATATTCAAACGCTTAAAGAAACCGGTCGATTTGTGAAAATCACCTCCTCAGGAATTAGCGAAAGCCATCCTCACAATGTCATGATTACAAAAGAAGCACCTAACTATTCAAGATAGTAGTTTTAGGTTCTGATTTTTTTATTGCACAAGGAATTTACATTTGTATTCTCCCTTATAATTAGTATTTTTGATTTTCATAAAAATTAATAACATGAATAAAACGTTCCTATTTCTTAGTACCGCCTGCTTTTCATTTTTCATATCAAATGCTCAAATAACAGATACAGACGTCCTACTTACGATTTCAGGTGAACCCGTTTCTGCAAATGAATTTGTGAGGGTTTACAATAAAAACTTGAACTTAGTTCAAGATGACTCCCAAAAAGAAGTCGATTCTTATTTAGAGTTGTTTGTGAATTATAAATTAAAATTAACAGAAGCAAAAGCACTACGATACGATAAAGATCCTGCGTATTTGAATGAATTCAAATCCTATAAAAATCAATTAACTCAATCTTATTTGACGGATAAAAATGTGACAGATGATTTAGTTCGTGAAGCTTATGAGCGAACAGAAAATGAAGTGAAAGCGCAACATATCTTAGTCTTGTTGGACGAGGTTGAAACAGATACCTTAGCTGCGTTTTCTAAAATTGAAGCCTATAGAGAACGTTTTATAAATGAAGATTTTGAGTCTATAAAAAAAGATCTCCACAATGGTAAATCTATTTTTGTAGAAGATTTAGGATATTTTTCTGCTTTTAAAATGGTTTATAATTTTGAATCGGCAGCTTACGAAACTGAAGTAGGAGCTGTTTCGCAACCGTTCCGAACTAGATTTGGGTTTCATGTGGTAAAAGTTTTAGAGAAACGAAAATCAAGAGGTCAAGTGACTGTGGCTCACATCATGATAGCAAACACACAAAAAGACAGCAGTCTTGTTGCTAAAGATCGTATTCAAGAGTTATACCGTTTGATACTTCAGGGAGAAGAGTTTGGAGAACTTGCAAAACAATTTTCAGATGATAAAAGCAGCTCAATGCGTGCTGGCGAACTCAAACCATTTAAATCAGGTCAGATAAATTCTGAAATTTTTGAAACCACCGCTTTTGAACTCAGTCCTTCCAATCCAATATCCAAACCAATTCAAACACAATTTGGATGGCATATATTAAAATACATCAATAAAAAACCAGTACAACTATTCGAAAAGTTACAGCCAGAACTAAAAAATAAAGTTGGGAAAGATTCGCGTTCTCAACTCGTAAAAGCAAAAATGTTAGATCAATTATTAGTTGAATATCAGATAGAAAACCCAAACACAAGGCTTTCTAAATTCGAATCAAACCTTACGTACAATGTGTATAATAATGCTTGGGAGTTCCCGAGAAATTTTGATAACAATCAACCATTATTGAGTGTTAAAGATCAAAGATTCACATTTCAAGACTTTTTGCAGTACCTGAATAAAAATCAAAGATCCGTTAAGAAAGAATGGTCAACGGCAGCAGTTGTAAAAAAACAATATGCAGCCTTTTTGGAGCAATCCGTATTTCGATACAAAGAAGAAAACCTAGAAAACGAAAATGATGAGTTTGCAAATATTCTAAATGAATACAGAGAAGGTTTATTGTTATTTGAGTTGATGCAAGATAAAATTTGGGAAGGTGCTAAAAACGATTCCATAGGATTACAAGAATTCTATAATACTAATAAGCAAAACTATGTATGGCCTGATAGAATAGAGGGTTCTGTAGCACGCTCAACTGATGCTAAGTACATCAAAAAGGTTCGAAAGTATTGGGCTAAAAATCAGTCCAATCAAATCATAGATGAAACCCTTAATAAAGAGCAGCAAAACGTTATCTTTTCAAGTGGCGAATTAGAATTAGAACATTCGGCTTTGCCTAAAGGCATCAAGTTTGAAACAGGGATTTCTAAAGTGATTAAAGAAAATGCAAACTACTATGTAGTGAATGTAAAGGCTTTGAAGCCAACAACGCCAAAAACTTTTGAAGAAGCTAAAGGGCAATTAGTTGCTGATTATCAAATTGCATTAGAGTCAGAGTGGATAAAAGAATTACGCACCAAATTTAAGGTGGATATCAATCAAGACGTACTTGCAAAGGTTAACGCATTAATTTCTAACTAATTTTGACTTACTTCAATAGACTCTTAGTTTTTTCTTTTTTGATATTGGCGGCCTGTAATTTAAGGTCCACTTCTACAGAAGCAAACCCTTTAGCAAGAGTCAATGACGCTTTTTTGTTTGAATCAGATATCGACTTTAGTTTTGTAAAAGATCAAACAGAAGCGGATAGTATTATTTATGTTCAAAATATTATTAATAATTGGGCCACCACTCAGCTCCTTATTGACGGCGCTAATCTTAATCTTACAAATCAAACACAAACCGAGTTTGAACAACTCGTTCAGCAGTATAAAAGTGACCTTTATACCTCCGCTTATGTGGAAGCTTTGGTCAATAAGAACTTAGATACTTCCATTACAAATCAAGAATTAGAAGATGTGTATTCAAGTAATAAACAGTTGTTTGTTTTAAAAGAAGATCTTTTAAAAATGAGATATGTGAATGTCAACTCAAAGCTCTCTAATTTAGAAGAAGTTGAAAAACGTTTTAAGCGTTTTAATGCAGAGGACCAAACGCGGTTGGATTCAATATCCATTCAATTCAACTCATTTTATCTAAAAGATTCAGTTTGGATAAAATCCGAACAAGCTATTTCTAAAATTAATCCATTACAATTAGGTTTTAATAAAGTACTGTTAAAAAAACCAAATTTTATACAGCTCAAAGATTCTTTAGGGTTATATTTGATGCAGATTAATGAAGTTTTAGAACGAGGGAACCAAGCACCTATTGAATATGTGTTGCCGACCTTAAGGCAAATTATCATTAATAATCGAAAGTTAAAACTCATCAAACAACTAAAAAGTGACATAGTTAATGATGCAATTAAAAACAAAAAATTTGAAATTTATAACTAAGTATTACGTACTAGGGTTTTGTTTATTCACAACCCTTTCTTCTTTTTCACAAGAAATAATTGAAGAAACTGTTGAGGTCGAAGCACCAAAAGAAACCGTTATTGATACAGTTCAACGTGTCAAGCTCGATGGTGTTGCTGCTGTCATTGGTGACTTTGTGATCTTAGATTCAGATATAGACAAACAATTTACACAACTAGAAGCTGGTGGTATCTCCACCGAAGACATTACTCGTTGTCAGCTTTTCGGGAAACTTTTAGAAGATAAACTCTATATTCATCATGCTATTCAAGATAGTATTGAAGTAAATGACGCTGAAGTAAGATCTTATGTAGACCAACAATTAGAAGGATTTGCAGAGCAGATTGGTTCTATGGAAAAATTAATTGCTTACTATAAAAAATCATCTGAAAAAGAACTTAGAGATGAAATGTTTGAACTGAACAAAAATGGTAAAATGGCATCTATGATGCAACAAACTATTGTTGAAGAAATTGAAGTCACTCCAGACGAAGTCCGTCAGTTTTTTAATAAAATCGCCGAAGATGAACGTCCGCAGTTTGGTACTGAAATGCGAGTTGCTCAAATTGTTGTTGTTCCAGAAACAACACAAGAAGAAATTGATAAAGTCATCAAACGTTTGAATGAATTTAGAGCCGATGTTCTGGACAACGGAGCTAGTTTCACCACTAAAGCCGTATTGTACACTCAAGACCCTGGGTCGAAACGTACCGGTGGAAAATTTACCCTCAACAGGAAACGTCCTGTAATGGTTAAAGAATTTAGAGAAGTCGCATTTTCTTTACAAGAAGGTGAAGTATCCAAACCCTTCAAAACAGATTTTGGCTATCACATCATTCAACTGGAAAAAATTAGAGGGCAAGAATTTGATGTCAGACACATACTACTTATTCCAAAAGTAACTCCAACAGCCATCAAAGAAGCAAAAGAAAAACTCGAAAAAGTAAGACAAAGTATTGTCGATGGCGAAATCACATTTGCAGATGCTGCTAGAGAAGCTAGTGATGAAGAGGAAACTAAATTTGACGGAGGGCAACTTCGAAATCCTGAAACACAAGATTATAATTTTGAACTCACTAAAATGGATCCTGAATTGTATTCTCAAATCCAGAATCTAAAAGACAATGAGGTAAGTCCAGTTCTTAAGGATCAAGACCGAGTGCATCCAATAAAGTTTAAGATTTTAACAGTGACTGCACGTGTCGATGAGCATGAAGCTAACTTTGCTCAGGATTACTTAAAAATTAAAGCACTTGCACTTCAAGAAAAACAATTGAACGCGATAGAGAAGTGGCAAGAAGAAAAAATCATGGATACTTATATTAAAATTAATGGTGAGCTGCGTAGCTGTGATTTTAATAGTAACTGGTTTAAAATCAACTAAGTCATGTCAGATGTTGCGTCATTAAAACAACACCTCCAGAAGTATGAGACTCTAAAACAGGAAATCTCTAAAATCATTGTAGGTCAAGATGCCGTCATCGAACAAATTCTAATCTCCATATTTTCTGGTGGTCACTCGTTGTTGGTTGGGGTTCCTGGACTCGCAAAGACCTTAATGGTCAATACAATTGCCAAAGCACTAGGATTGGATTTTAAACGAATTCAATTTACTCCAGACCTTATGCCTAGCGATATTTTAGGGAGTGAGATTTTAGACAACGATCGTCAATTCAAATTCATAAAAGGTCCGATATTTTCAAACATTATATTAGCCGATGAAATCAATCGAACTCCACCAAAAACACAAGCGGCCCTTTTAGAAGCCATGCAAGAACGATCGGTAACCATTGCGGGACATCATTATAAATTGGATGCGCCATACTTTGTATTGGCTACCCAAAACCCAATTGAACAAGAAGGCACCTACCCGTTGCCAGAAGCTCAGTTGGATCGTTTTATGTTTTCAATCAACTTAACATATCCAAGTTTTGAAGAAGAAGTACAAGTTGTAAAGTTGACAACAGCAAGTACACAATCAGATGTTGAGGTAGTTTTTTCTGCGACCGAAATTTTAGAGTTTCAAGCTCTCATTCGCAAAATTCCTGTGGCTGATAACGTTATTGAATATGCGGTAAAAATGGTTGGGAAAACCCGTCCAGATTCCTCGGATACGATTCCAATAATTAAACAATATGTGGATTGGGGCGCAGGGCCAAGAGCCTCACAAAATCTAATTTTAGCCGCTAAAACTTATGCGGTGATTAATGGAAAACTTTCTCCAGACATTGAAGACGTTCAGGCCGTTGCAATTAGTATTCTTCGCCACAGAATCATCAAGAATTATAAGGCTGAAGCCGATGGTATTTCAATAGAGTCTATTATTGAAAGTTTATTTTAATATTGTATTTATCAATTTTTTGATTGATTTAGCCCTTTAATATTAACAATAATTTATTTTTTAAAAGAGAAGTTTACGTTTAATTAAATTCTAGATATAAACACGTCTTATTCACTTTTTAATTGAATATAATTTTATTTAATTCGTACTTTTACGAACGATTATTACGAAATAAAATTATTCAGATTATGGCTTTCGATATAAATGTTATTAAAGAAGTGTACCGACAAATGCCGGGACGTATTGAAAAAGCACGTCAACTCGTTGGGCGTCCACTTACACTATCAGAAAAAATTCTTTACAGTCACCTTTGGGATGACAATGCTGCAAAAGCATATGAGCGCGGAAAAGATTATGTTGACTTTGCGCCTGATAGAATTGCGTGTCAAGATGCGACAGCACAAATGGCATTATTGCAGTTTATGCAAGCTGGAAAAAAACAAGTAGCAGTGCCTACAACGGTGCATTGTGATCACTTGATTCAAGCCAAAGTTGGAGCCACTAAAGATTTACAATTTGCATTAAATAATAGTAATGAAGTATTTAATTTCTTAGAATCAGTATCAAATAAATATGGTATCGGATTTTGGAAGCCTGGTGCTGGAATTATTCACCAAGTCGTGTTAGAAAACTATGCATTCCCTGGAGGAATGATGATTGGAACAGATTCACATACCGTAAATGCGGGCGGATTGGGAATGATCGCTATTGGCGTTGGTGGAGCTGATGCTGTAGATGTCATGGCTGGGATGGCTTGGGAGCTTAAATTCCCTAAACTAATTGGTGTTAAATTAACTGGAAACCTTTCAGGGTGGACAGCGCCAAAAGATGTCATCCTTAAAGTTGCAGGAATCCTTACCGCTAAGGGAGGTACTGGAGCGATTGTAGAATATTTTGGTCCTGGTGCAACGTCTATGTCATGTACTGGAAAAGGAACAATCTGTAATATGGGTGCCGAAATTGGTGCTACAACTTCCACGTTTGGATATGATGAATCTATGGAGCGTTACTTACGTTCTACAGATCGAAATGATGTTGCAGATGCCGCCAATGGAGTGAAAGACTCGTTGACAGCAGATCCAGAAGTATATGCGTCTCCAGAAGACTATTTTGATGAATTAATAGAGATTGATTTATCTACATTAATGCCACATATCAATGGTCCTTTTACGCCAGATTTAGCGACGGAAGTAGGAACGATGACAGACAAAGCAAAAGCAAATGACTGGCCTTTAAAAGTAGAGTGGGGCTTGATAGGATCTTGTACCAATTCATCTTATGAAGATTTATCGCGTGCCGCTTCTATAGCGCAACAAGCACTCGATAAAGGTTTGGTAACCAAAGCAGAATTTGGAATCAATCCTGGATCAGAACAAGTCCGTTTTACAGCAGCCCGTGATGGGATTTTAGAAGTATTTGAAAACTTAGATGCTAAGATATTCACCAATGCCTGTGGACCATGTATCGGTCAATGGGCACGTTATGAAGACCCTAAAAACGCACCTAAAAACAGTATAGTACACTCCTTTAACAGAAACTTTGCCAAACGTGCGGATGGTAATCCAAACACCCATGCCTTTGTAGCCTCTCCAGAAATGGTCGCTGCGATTGCGATTTCGGGACGTTTAGATTTTAATCCTTTAACGGATTCACTTATAAATAAAGATGGTGAAAAAGTTATGTTGGATGAACCAACAGGACATGAATTACCAGAAGAAGGATTTGCAGTGGAAGATGCGGGGTATTTAGCTCCTGAAGAAGATGGTAGCCACGTAGAAGTGACAGTTGCTTCTGACTCTGAACGTTTAGAGCTTTTAACTCCTTTTGAGCCAATTGGGAATACAATTGATGGTGCGAAACTATTAATTAAAGCCCACGGAAAATGTACGACTGACCATATTTCTATGGCGGGACCTTGGTTGCGTTTTAGAGGACATTTAGATAACATCTCAAACAACTGTTTGATTGGTGCTGTGAATGCGTTTAATATGAAAACTAATTTTGTAAAAAATCAGTTGGATGGCGATTATGATGCAGTCCCTTTAACGGCAAGAGCGTATAAAGCAGCAAATATAAAAACAATTGTTGTTGGTGATCATAATTACGGCGAAGGCTCATCAAGAGAACACGCCGCGATGGAGCCACGACATCTTGGAGTGGCTGCAGTGATTGTAAAATCATTTGCACGTATCCATGAAACCAACCTTAAAAAACAAGGAATGTTAGGATTGACTTTTGCAACGGAATCAGATTATGATTTAATTCAAGAAGATGATACTTTTAATTTTGTGGACTTGAATGCATTTACACCAGGAAAACCTTTAACCATTGAAGCGGTTCACGCAGATGGTTCTAAGGACACGATCATTGCAAACCATACCTATAACGATTCTCAAATAGAATGGTATAACGAAGGTTCTGCATTGAACTTGATTAAAAAACAAAATGCCTAAGTACAGTATTAATTTACCGTAGTATTCCGAAAAGTTCTTTTATAACTTTCGATAAAAATTAAATCGAGACCACTTTTATTATAATTAGGGTCTCGATTTTTTTTGCAATCTGTCGATGTGAAAATATAAAATAGAAAAAAGAAGTAAGACAAAAGTCAATTTGAAGACGATATGTCACACTGAACACAGTCGAAGTATTGACTAACTTTGTTCATCTTCTACTAAAACACATTAAAAAACATTATGTTTATTAATCAAGATACTGAATAGACACCCAAAGTTGTCCTTTGTTTTTATCAAACAATACATAAGAATTTGATTTTTTGCCCTTTCTTGATTTATAATAAAGCATGTCAAATTTCAGAGAATCTGTATTGAAATTTAGTAAGCCAACGCCTATGTGTTTTGATTTTAGCCTTTTCAGTTTATTGATTTCAATATAACCATCCGTGTCAAAGTCCGTTAGATTAAATTCAAAATAGGCCTTTTTGGTGTTTACTGCTTCTGAATACTTACAGTTTGAATCAATGATTGAAGGAATATTGATTTTCGCATTTAATTCTATGTTATCAATATTTGCCCATTCGCAGGTCCTTTGATTGGCTATAGAAACAACAAGAGTTTTGAGACCAAAGATTAGTGCAATCCCTAGAATCAAAAGACCAGAAACTCCAATGAGAATCAGTTTAAAGTTAAGCTTCATTTGTTTTGTGAAATTTCTTTACAAAAAGCTCTGTCAGAAATAAATTACAAAGAATCATGGTATAGGCATAAATACTATCCTCAACAGGGATGGTGCCCATACGGATGCCTAAATTTTCGGCATTGTTATACCACACCACTTGATTTTCAATAAAGCTCCCTGTTAAGATACCATTCACAATAAAAAATGGAATCAGCATCACTAAAAACGTCAGGAGAAAATGTTGAAGTAATTTGCTATTGTATTTATAAACGAGCAAAGTGAGTGGAATTGCCAAACTAAAATTAATCACCGTGTACCATTTGTCATAATTAATAACAGCGAGAACAAATAATAGAAGTACAAGAACTACACTAATCTTTTTTGTGGCGACTTCATTGACTTTTAAATTCGGAAAATAGAGGAGGAGTGCATAATGCGTAAACACACAAGCAAAGGGAATGCAAATAAAAAACAACCATTCTTCAATAGGAAGGCTTAAAAATTTGATTCCTAAAAAGTAAGTGTCATTAAATCCCCAGATTTCATTCATTGTAAAGATTACATCCCACGGAATAAAAATTACCATTGTTAATAGGATCGAAATAAAGATCCATAAAAATCGTTTGTGTAGCTGTATTCTTGGGTGAAAACTATATAAAAATGGTACCGAAACAGACCCTAAGTTCAATAAAAGATAGAGTGTGTTCATGAACTATCGTTTAAAATATTTGAACGGAACAAATAACATTCCATAACATTCGCCTTCGTCTTTTCCCAGATGTTTATGATGGATTTTGTGTGCTCGTCTCAAGCCTTTTGCATACCAATTATTAGCGTTTCTAAAATATTTAAACCGCTGATGAATAAATATATCATGCACAACAAAGTAAGTAGCGCCATAGGCCATAATTCCTAAGCCTATCGGAAGTCCAGCCCAAAACCCTTCGTAACTCCAAAAGTAAAAGCAGGTCATGCTGACGACTGCATAGAATATAAAAAAGGCATCATTGCGTTCAAACCAGCTTTTATGGTCTTTGTGGTGGTGATCTCTATGTAAGTTCCATAAAAAACCATGCATCACATATTTATGTGTAAACCAGGCCATAAATTCCATGGTCGTAAAAGTGCCTAAAAAAACGAGTATCCAAAAAAATGTGTTCATAATATGGGTTATAATAAATTGAGTTGGTATTTAACATAGCTACGGGTAAGTAGCTCTACTTTTTTATAATCAGGAACTCTAATTCGAGTACTTTTAATTTCGAGTGCAGGAGTTGTTTTTAGTTTTACTAGCAGTTGATTGTAATAACGGTACGCCATGAAAACGCCAAACTTAGCTTCCAAAGGAAGTTGTTTAATTCCTTTTAGTCCTTCGGCAAAATCATTTTCAATATCGTCAATAATTGCTTTTTTAGAGACTTCATCTAAATTATTCAGATCCGTATTAGGAAAATACGTACGATTTAATTCGTCGTGATCGGCTTTTAAATCTCTTAGGAAATTAACTTTTTGAAATGCGGACCCCAGAGCCATAGCGGTCTCTTTAAGCGCCTCGTATTTTTCATGATTTCCATTTACAAATACTTTTAAGCACATCAGTCCTACAACATCAGCCGAGCCATAAATATAGTTTTTATATTCTTCATCTGTGTGATAGACGGTCTTATATAAATCTTGACGCATTGAATTCATAAAAGCATCCACCATATCCTTGTCAATCGAATACGTGTGGTAAGTCTGTTGAAAGGAATTCAAAATAGGGTTTAGGCTAATTTTATTATTAAGTGCCGATTCTAAATCCGCTTCAAATTGTATGAACAGTGCTTCTTTGTCATAGTCATGAAAGGAATCTACAATTTCATCTGCCAAGCGCACAAAACCGTAGATATTGTAAATATCCTGACGAATGGAATTAGCCAGCATTTTTGTAGCCATCGAAAACGAGGTGCTATAGGTTTGTGTAATAATTCGACTACAGTCTTTTGATACAGCATCAAATATGGACTTCATAAACTTAAATTTTAAATTTTTAAACTAATCTGCTTAACATTTGTTCAGTATCTTTTGAATAAGTTCTGAGGTCAGTTTTCCGGAGATTAGAGAAGGGGGCACTCCTGGTCCAGGGACAGTTAATTGTCCTGTAAAATATAAGTTGCTGACTTTATTACTTTTTAATTTAGGCCTTAAAAACGCCGTTTGTAATAATGTCATTGCCATTCCATAGGCATTTCCTTTGTACGAATTGTATTCCGATTTAAAGTCTTCGACACAAAAGGATTCTTTAAATATAATATTATTTTGAATTGATTGCTTTGTTTTTTCTTCAAATCTTTCAATTATCTTTTCAAGATAGTGATTTCTTAGTTCAGGAGTGTCCTCAATATTTGGAGCGATTGGCATCAAAATAAACAATGCTTCACATCCTTTTGGTGCCATTGAGGGATCTGTTTTGGAAGGGACATTGGCATAAAATAACGGATGGCTTGGCCATTTTGGTTCGTCATAGATCTCTTCGGCATGTTTCTCAAAGTCAGCATCAAAAAACAGGTTGTGATGTTCGGTGTTGTTAAGTTTTTTGTCCAATCCAATATAAAACAATAAGGACGAGGGTGCAAATACTTTTTTATTCCAATACGCTTCCGAATGTTGTCTGTATTTAGAGTCTAATAAGGTTTCAGAATGGTGGTAATCGGCGCCACTCAACACAATGTCGGATTCTATAAACACATTTTTAGTGACGATTCCACTCACAGTACCCTTTTCAACTACAATTTTTTCCACTGGGTGATTGGTGTGTATTTGTACACCTAATTCTACGGCCAAAGCTTCCATTCCTTTGATAATTTCATACATGCCACCTCTTGGGTGCCACGTACCTAAACCAAAGTCGGCATAATTCATAAAACTGAAAAAAGACGGAGTTTTACTTGGTTTAGCTCCTAAAAACAGGGAGGGGAATTCAAGTGTTGAAATTAATTTTGGATTGCTAAAGTTTTTTCGAACTTCTTGACTGATAGTTTTAAAAAACTGATCCAGGCGCTTCACAGTGTCTTTTGTGACTAATTCTAATGGTGAAATTCCAGGTGCATTGTATAATATTTTGTTAACTGCAATGCCGTAATTACTTTGAGCTTTATCAATAAATTTTTTCAGTTTTTTGCCACTTCCTTTTTCAATGCGTTCAAATTCCGCACAAATTTTATCCATGGAATCTCCGATCGTAATGATTTCATCATCAAAAAATATTTTATAAGCGGGGTCTAGTTTGTCAATGTGATAGTAGTCAGATGTTTTTTTACCAAAATCCGAAAAAAAGCGATCAAAAACATCCGGCATCCAATACCATGATGGGCCAATGTCAAAAGTAAATCCTTCTTTTTTTAATTGGCGTGCACGACCGCCTACGGTACTGTTTTTTTCGTAGAGAGACACCGTGTGTCCCGCTTGTGCTAAATAGCAGGCTGCAGATAAGGATGAGAACCCTGAACCTATAATTTGTATTGTCTTTTTCATTTAGAGCTTAAAAATAAGAAAAAGCCTATACAGTTAGTATGTGTCTAACGATTTTTTACAAATCTTTAACTAATTTTTTTATAGAATCATAGAGTTTCATTTGTTTTGGGAGTTTTTTAGGTTTAGAGTCTATAAAACGTGTTCCAATTAACCGCACCGAATTATTGGTATTTTTAATTACTTCACCATAGAGTTTTTTTAGGTAGTTTTCTACTTCTGATGGATCTGGTTTAATTGTAAAATATGTTACGAATGTAATGTCTTCGTGAAGATTATTTAGAAGGTTAAGATCTTCAATTGGAACACTTTCTCCAAGATATATTGTATGATATCCGCGGCTAAGAAGCTCATAGTTTATAAATAATAATCCAATATCGTGAATTTCGTTATGCGGTAAAAACAATACAAATGTCTTGGTATTTGGTTTGGGATTTGCACTTTGAATTCGTTCAATATGAATCAATACCTTTTGTCGAATATGTACAGATAAGAAGTGTTCATGTGAAGGTGTGATAGTTAGTGTTTGCCATAGCAAACCAATGTCTTGTATGATAGGAATAAAAAGATCATAGAAAACTTCTCTAAAGCTTTTTTCCTCTAACAAACGGTTATAGGTATTGTAAAAAAGCAATTGATCAAAATTTAGCATCGCCAGTTTAAAAGCATTAAATGCATGTGTTTCTGTATTTCCTAGGTATGAAATCTCTTTTACCTTTTTGGCAATTTGAAATTCGTTGAGTGCTGCAATTCTTGAGACTTTATAGCCATTACTGTTTAAGAAACTAATGTTCATAAGCTTTTGTAAGCTTCTTAAATTGTAAGTTCTAATGTTGGTGTCAGTGCGTTCTGGTACTAGAAGATTGTAACGTTTTTCCCATATGCGAATTGTATGGGCTTTGATTCCAGATAGATTTTCTAAGTCCTTTATACTAAAGGAGGTTTTAATAGTGTTCATGTTTTAATAAGATTTGGGTTAACTAATTTAGCCAAAATAATATTAAAAACAAAATGTTGAACTTAAATAATAAAAAAGTGCGCACGAGAAGACTCGAACTTCCACGGGAATAATTCCCACTAGCCCCTCAAGCTAGCGCGTCTACCAATTCCGCCACGTGCGCATTATGAATGTTAAAGGTATAAAAAAAGTTAAGAATAAACTTAACTTTTTTTGTGACCTGGCTGGGGCTCGAACCCAGGACCCTCTCCTTAAAAGGGAGATGCTCTACCAACTGAGCTACCAGGTCTTTTATTTCCTCTCAATGCGGCTGCAAATATAAAGGGTTTAATTAATTATACAATGCTTTTTCAGAATATTTTTCGTTTTTTTGTTCTAGCTAATTAAAGAGAGGGTATAATCAAATTTTGATATAAGTATGATCGTTGTTTTGCTAGGATATATGGGGTGTGGTAAGTCCACTGTGGGACAGATACTTGCAGAAAATCTAGGTTTTAATTTTATAGATTTAGACGATTACATTGAACAAAAACAACAGGCATCAATTTCTGAAATTTTTAATTCTAAAGGCGAAATATTTTTTAGAAAAATAGAGTCTGAAGCCGTTAAACAATTGTGTGAACATTCCGATTCCTTAGTTTTGGCATTGGGAGGTGGCACTCCTTGCTATTCAGACACCATGCAATTTTTGGTAAATCACTCCAATGTTAAGACTGTTTCTTTAAATCTTTCTATAAAAAATCTTTCAGAACGCCTGATTCATGAAAAGGCGAAACGCCCTTTGATAGCCAATTTATCAAATGAAAATATTCCTGAGTTTATTGCCAAACATTTGTTTGAACGCGCGTTCTATTACAATCAAGCCGAAATAGGAATCCAAACAGATACCCTGAATGTTGCCGAAACTGTAGCTACAATTCAGTCTAAATTATTCTAAAATTACTTTTGTTTTTTTTCCTGTAAAGATTACTGAAATATGTTCATGTATTGAAGTTGATAATGATAGGCCCTTAAAATCTGCTTTGACAGGGTATTTTTTGTGGTTTCGATTGACAAGTACCGCTGTTTTAAATTGTTTTAAAGGAACATCCAAAAAATGCTTCACTCCATATATTAAAGTAGTGCCTGAGTTTAATACATCATCCACCAAGACCAAAGATTTATTTGTGTACGCATCTTTTGTGAGTGAGGTCGTGATTGGGTTTGTGGGGTTTTTCTTATCTATAGATACTTTACAAAGAATAGGATTGATATCACAGATTTCAACCATGGCAGCTCTTAATTTTTCAGCAAACAAATAACCATTTGATTCAATGCCAGCGAGTATGATTTCTTGTTCTTCAACATTTGATTCATAAATCTGATACGCAATTCGTTTTACTTTATGATTTATTTCATCGTGATTTAAAATGCAATTTTCTGTTAAATCCATAGTGTTCGTTTGTTCAAAGATAAAAAGTTTTTATTCTTTATAAGTTTAATCCTTATTTTCTTCTCCTTCTAAATACCCGTCAATTTCTCGACGGTCTTTTTTCGTTGGACGGCCTTCGCCTTTTTGACGGTAGTAATCTTTCGAATATTTTAATAGCTCTTGTGCTTCAAATTCAGATTTAGGCGTGGTATCTGTTCTGTATATATCTACCAGTTTAGCTCCTACACGACTTGGGGGAATGTCCAAAACAGTCAATTGATAGTTCACTTGATTCAAGCGCACCACTATTTTGTCCATAGGATAGACATCTCGGCTAGGCTTTACTATGGCATCATTTACTCTGATATGCCCTTTTTTACAAGCCGTTGAGGCGATGTTACGGGTTTTGAAATACCGGACACACCATAAATATTTATCGATTCTCATAAAATGTTTAAAACAACGTTAATCTTCTACACAAAAATAGTATAATATTGTATCTTGCGGAACTAAATATAAACATATGAACTATAAATATAACATACTCTTCATTTGTGCGCTGATTATTTCAGTAATCTCTTGCAGTCCCGATGATGAAGAATCTATAGTATCTGTGCCCGAAAATGACCGTACAGAGCAGCAAGTTGTAGATAATGATACACTAGTGGTTTACTTGAATACACATTACTATAACTCAACTGAGGTAAATGCATTGGCAAACCCTACCGTAGCGGATGTAGTGATTACAGAGTTACTTGAAGGTGATACATTGCCTAGTGATGCCACCCTTTTAATGTCAGCTGTTGAAACTAAAACAACCACTTTTTTAGAGGTTGAATATCAATATTATATCTTAAGAATCAATCAAGGTGGTGGTTCTGCCTCTCCTCGATTTTGTGACAAAGTACGTGTCAACTATTCAGGTTTACTTATGGATGGGACTAATTTTGACAGAAGTTCAACTCCTGTGAATTTTGATTTAACGAGTGTGATTCCCGGTTGGAGTCGCGTCATGCCAGATTTTAATGTAGCGAGTACTTACACGTCCAACACAGATGGTACTATCTCCTACGACGGGTATGGAATGGGTGTTATGTTTTTACCTTCAGGATTGGGGTATTATGCTACCTATTCAGGTTCAATTCCTTCGTATTCTAATTTAGTTTTTAAGTTTGAATTGATGCAATCAGAAACCATGGATCACGATTTTGATAATGTTCCATCTTATTTGGAAGTTATAGAAGCTGATTTCGATTTATACAGTAAAGATACAGACGAAGATTTAATCGTTGATTTTATAGATGTTGATGATGATGGCGATGGAACGGCTACTTCTGATGAAGTTCTTGTAGAAGGTTATTCAGCGGACACTAGAGCAGCTCTTCAAGCAGATTTAGATGCGCTGGTATTGGAATCAAATCAGTTATTATCTCCAATCAAATACAATGCAGACCGAAATGATTTCACAGCAAATCGTGTTACATTATTAGATGATAACGGAAATGGAATTCCTAATTATTTAGATGAAACAGAGTCTGATAGAGTAAATTAAATAAAACTATTTAAAGTATAAAAAAAGAGTCGCAATTGCGACTCTTTTTTGGTTTATACACTCTAGTGATTTTTGTTATTTTCTCTTTATAACCTTCAATGCTTTCTCAACAATGCTGTCACTATTAAGACCGTATTTTTCCATCAATTGAGCAGGAGTTCCTGATTCTCCAAACGTATCATTAGTTGCTACAAATTCTTGTGGTGTTGGGTGGTGAAGTGCTAAGACTCTCGCCACACTTTCTCCCAAACCTCCAAGGTGGTTGTGTTCTTCAGCAGTTACAATACAGCCTGTTTTGGCCACAGAATCAAGGATCGCTTTATCATCCAAGGGTTTGATGGTGTGAATATTGATAACTTCCGCAGAAATTCCTTGTTCATGCAATACTTTTGCCGCTTCAAGCGCTTCCCAAACGAGATGACCTGTCGCAACAATCGTGACATCCGAACCTTCTTGAAGTTGAATGGCTTTCCCAATTTCAAACACTTGGTCTGCAGGGGTGAAAACAGGCACTGCAGGTCTTCCAAATCGTAAATATACAGGACCTTCATAATTCGCAATAGCGATCGTGGCTGCTTTGGTTTGATTGTAGTCACACGTATTAATAACCACCATTCCAGGGAGCATTTTCATCAATCCAATATCTTCTAAAATTTGGTGGGTAGCACCATCTTCTCCCAAGGTTAATCCTGCGTGAGAAGCACAGATTTTTACATTCTTATCTGAGTATGCAATCGATTGTCTAATTTGATCGTAAACACGACCGGTAGAAAAGTTAGCAAAGGTTCCTGTAAAAGGAATTTTACCTCCAATAGTCAAGCCAGCGGCAATAGACATCATGTTTGCTTCGGCAATTCCAATTTGGAAAAAACGTTCTGGGTTTTCTTCAATAAATTGATTCATTTTTAAAGACCCAATCAAATCTGCACAAAGTGCTACGACATTTGGATTGGTTCTTCCGAGTTCTGTAAGACCTGCTCCAAAACCACTTCTCGTATCTTTTTTTTCTGTGTATGTGTAAGTTTTCATTATCTGTTGGTTTTGAAATTAATAATCTCCTAAAGTTTCTGGGTTCTGATTTAAAGCACTTTCTAACTGTGCGTCATTGGGTGCTTTTCCGTGCCAAGCATGGGTGTGCATCATGAAATCAACTCCATTACCCATCATGGTTTTTAAGAGAACACAAACCGGTTTTCCTTTGCCAGTAGCTGCTTTCGCTGTAGTCATACCTTCAAGGATTGCTTCAATATCATTTCCATTTTCAATTTCAATAACTGTCCAATCAAAAGCTTCAAACTTTCCTTTGATACTTCCCATTGGAAGAACATCGTCCGTAGCGCCGTCAATTTGTTTACCGTTTAAATCAATGGTAGCAATTATATTGTCAACATTTTTTGCAGAAGCATACATGATTGCTTCCCAGTTTTGACCTTCTTGTAATTCGCCATCTCCGTGAAGGCTGTAGATCAAACGTGAATCTTTATTTAATTTTTTTGTTTGTGCCGCACCAATCGCCACCGAAAGCCCTTGTCCTAAAGATCCAGAAGCAATTCGAACGCCAGGAAGCCCTTCATGTGTTGTTGGGTGCCCTTGCAATCGTGAATTTAACAATCGAAACGTATTCAGTTCTTCTACTGGAAAATATCCAGAATGTGCAAGTACACTATAAAAAACTGGAGAAATATGACCATTTGATAAGAAAAACAAATCCTCGTCTATCCCATCCATGTCAAAACCTTCTTTGCGATGCATAATGTTGGTGTAGAGTGCAACTAGAAATTCTGCACACCCTAAGGAACCGCCTGGATGCCCGGAGTTTACTTTGTGAACCATTCGTAAAATATCTCTACGAACTTGAGTTGTTAAATCATGTAAATTTTTATTTGACATTGACTAGGTTTTAGATGTTAAAAAATCGATCTCCAAATATAATTTTAATTTTAAAGAGATAAAGTATTTAATCTTCTATTTTTTACAATTTAACTAACAATTTATAAAAAGAAAGAACGAGTGTTTAAAAGTGTAATTTATTTTCTACTTTTACACATAATTTTGAATTAATCCCATGTTAAAAACCCTTAGACTTAAAGAGTATAAAGTAATGATTTACAGACTTTTACTTGTGTATTTTTTTTATACAATAAGTCGTTTTTTGTTCTTTATTTATAATTATTCATTTTTAGAAATTGACTCTATATTTGAGTATGTAAGACTGAGTTATCACGGACTTGCATTTGATACGACTGCTATTTTTTATTTAAATAGTTTGTTTGTTTTGTTTTCAATGCTTCCACTTGTAGTAAATACGCAGAAAGGCTATCAGAAATTTTTATTTTTCATTTACTTCGTTACAAACTTGATAGGGATGGCTCTCAATTTTGTAGACTTAATTTATTACAAATTTAATTTTAGTAGAACCACAGTTTCTGAATGGGATGTAATCGAAAATGAAAGTAATCTTCCTCAAATGTTTGTACGTTTTGCTATCAGCTATTGGCATGTTTTTCTATTGTTTTTTCTGTCTGCCGCTTTGTGGATATTCCTTTATAAAAAGGTAAAAGTGAGTACAAAACCCTATGGGAAGAGTTTGCCTGCTTATATCATTTCATCAGTAATATGCTTTCTTATTATGGCAACTCTCATGGTTGGAGGGATTCGAGGCGATTTTAAATACAGTACACGTCCCATTAATTTAGTAGACGCTAACAGACATACTTCTAAAATTCAACATGCAGATTTTGTGTTAAACACGCCGTTTGCAATTATTAGAACCTTTAACAAAATAACCTTTAAAAAAGTATCTTTTGATTTGCCTAAACCCATAGTTGACAGTTTAGCACAACCAATTAAAACCTATAAAAAATCCAATCCAATCACCCCAAACATTGTTGTCTTTATTACCGAAAGTTACAGCAGAGAATATATAAGTGCATTTAATGATCCTACAGAAATTAAGGATTATGTCGGATATTCACCATTCTTAGATTCGCTGGCAACTAAAAGTTTGATATTTAATAATGCCTTTGCAAACGGAAGAAAATCAATTCATGGGATGTCTTCAGTATTGGCTGGAATTCCTTCTTTTAAAGATGCTTTTACGTCGTCTCCATTTGCGAATCAAGATGTGCAATCGATCGTTTCGATATTAAACAACGAAGGCTACGACACCTCATTTTTTCACGGTGCTCCCAATGGGTCGATGGGGTTTTTAGGGTTTTCAAACATTCTAGGATTTGATCATTATTATGGAAAAACAGAATTCAATAACGATCTCTTATTTGATGGGGTGTGGGGGATTTGGGATGAACCATTTTTTCAGTACACCAAAGAAGTTTTAGATACCAAAACGACTCCTTTTTTCTCGACAATTTTCACAGTCACTTCTCACGAACCTTACATTGTTCCTGAAGAATATGAAGGGGTGTTTCCAAAGGGAACTCTGCCAATGCATCAATGTGTTGGATATACCGATTTTGCTTTCAAACAATTTTTTGAAGCTGCCAAAAAAGAACCCTGGTTTGAAAACACAATTTTTATCATTACAGCCGATCACACCAATCAAATTTATTACACGGAGCAGTATTCTAACCCTATTAACAGATATGCAGTTCCTATTTTGATTTATAGCCCTAATCAAGCGTATGTAGGAGTGAGTACCGAATTGGCGCAACAAATTGATATTTACCCTACCATCTTAGACATGGTCGGATATAACAAACCATTTAGAAGTTGGGGTCGTAGTTTAGTGAATAGCAGTCCTAATAGAATGCCGCCTTATGTGATGAATTTTAACGGTCAAAATTATCAATACAGTAAGGGGAATATAATTTGTATCTTTGACGGCGTAAAAGCCATAGGTTTTTATAATATAAATGATTTGAACTTAGAAAAAAATTTAATAGCAAACCGTACCAAAGAAATGGATTCTGTTGAGTTGGCATGTAAAGCATTTCTAAAAGATTATTTTGACAGAATTATTGATAGAAATTTATAATTAAAAATTTAATAGTGATGAAGAAAAAAATAGGTCTCTTTATTTTTAGTGTGATTGTAATTGGAGTTTCAAAATATGTGTATGATGTACACCTTAATTATAATTTCAAAGAAATTTCAGAAAATAAGGTTTATAAATCAGGTGTGATTCCCCCTGAAAAAATAGCGACTTATATTCAGGATCATCAGATTAACAGTGTCATCGATTTACGATTTCCTCATACTACAGACAAGGTTAACAACCCTGAAATTCCACAAGAACTTACTGCTGAAAAAGAGGCGGTTGAAAGACTTGAAGGTGTGACCTATTTTAATTTAGGAACAGATCAAGTCCCTACTCAAGAAACGGTGGATAAATTTCTTAACATTATGGACGACCCTTCAAATTATCCTGTGCTGCTTCATTGCTATCATGGAGTAGGACGCGCCCAATTATTTTCTGCAATTTATAGAATGGAGTATGAAGGATGGAGTAATCAAGATGCTCGCGAACAAACACGTATTTTACTTAAAGGGAGCTCGTTTGATGAAGGAGCGCCCAAAGGCGATTATTTAATAAACTACAAACCACGCCCGAAGAAATAATAGCCATCAGAAGTTTTATACTTAGGGTATTAAAGTTACTTTTATATCCTGAAAAAAAATGACCATTAACCCTGTAATTTAAGAGTTTGAAATTTGATTTACTAAAAAAAGACACGGATACAAAGGCACGTGCAGCCACCATCACAACCGATCACGGAGTGATTGAAACCCCCATTTTTATGCCTGTAGGTACAGTGGGAACTGTGAAAGGGGTGCATCAACGTGAACTTAAAAATGATATCAATCCTGATGTTATTTTAGCAAATACCTATCATTTGTTTCTACGTCCTCAAATAGATGTGTTAGAAAAAGCAGGAGGACTTCATAAATTCATGAATTGGGATCGTAATATTTTGACCGATTCTGGAGGGTATCAAGTATATTCATTATCTGCCAATCGAAAAATCAAAGAAGAAGGGGTTAAATTTAAAAGTCATATTGATGGCAGTATGCATACATTTACTCCAGAAAATGTGATGGAAATTCAGCGCAGTATTGGAGCAGATATTATCATGGCTTTTGACGAATGTACTCCTTATCCATGTGATTATAATTACGCCAAACGATCGATGCACATGACACACCGTTGGTTAGACCGCTGTATTAATCACCTTGAAAAAACACCGCTCAAATACGATTTTAATCAAGCATTTTTTCCAATTGTTCAAGGAAGTACATACAAAGATTTAAGACGTCAGTCTGCAGAATATATCGCCAATTCTGGAGCCGTAGGAAATGCCATTGGCGGACTGTCAGTTGGAGAGCCTGCCGATGAAATGTACGCCATGACTGATGTTGTTTGTGAAATTTTACCCGAAGATAAACCACGCTATTTAATGGGGGTAGGTACACCTATTAATATTTTAGAAAACATCGCTTTGGGTGTTGATATGTTTGATTGTGTGATGCCAACACGTAATGCCAGAAACGGAATGTTATTTACAGCCTATGGCTCCATAAATATTAAAAACCTTAAATGGAAAGACGATTTTTCGCCGATTGATCCCATGGGAATTACATTCGTAGATACTGAGTATTCAAAAGCTTATTTAAAACATTTGTTTAGTGTTAACGAATTATTAGGAAAACAAATCGCTACAATTCATAACTTAGGCTTTTATTTATGGCTTACGCGTGAGGCTCGAAAACATATCATAGCAGGAGATTTTGGAACTTGGAAAGCTATGATGGTCAAACAAATGGATAATCGTTTATAGACGTATGAAAATTCTAGATTGGTATATATTAAAACGGTATTTGTTCACATTTTTCATGATGTTATTGCTGTTTGTTCCTATCGGGATTACTGTGAATCTTGCTGAAAAAATTGATCGTATTCTAGAAAATGAAGTTCCTTTTGAAGAGGTCGCTTCTTATTATTTCGATTTTACAATTTATTTTGCAACCCTCTTGTTTCCATTGTTTTTATTTCTATCCGTAATTTGGTTTACCTCAAAACTGGCAAACAATACAGAAATTGTTGCTTTTTTAAGTTCCGGAGTGTCATTTTCACGGTTTTTACGACCCTATCTAATAGGAGCTACTTTTGTTGCAGGTCTCGCTTTGATGCTGGGGATGTACTGGGCACCTATTGCGAGTAAAGGGTTTAATGAGTTTACGTACAAGTATTTAAGCAATAACAAGGTTGTTGAAACCCAACATATTCACCGACAAATAAATGATAACGAATACATTTATGTTAGTAATTTTGATACCAAAGCAAAGCGTGGAAATAATTTTACCCTTGAACATTTTGAAGGCAATAAGTTAGTATATAAAATTCATGCATCTGTCATTCGTTATGTCGAAAAAGACAGTACCTATCAATTGACGAATTATAATTTAAGAACCATTGGTGATGATGAAGATCAGCTTGAATACAGTCGCAAAAAAGACACTATTTTTAGCTTCGACTTACAGGATTTAACCCCTCCAATGTACGTTGCTGAAACATTGACCTATGGCGAATTAATGACCTTTATTGCCCGCGAAGAAGTGCGTGGGTCTTCCAATATCAACCGTTATAAGGTAGTGCAATATAAAAAATGGAGTTTACCAGTATCGGTTTTTATACTCACGATTATTGCTGTGGCTGTCTCTTCCGTCAAACGTCGTGGAGGAATGGGCGTCAATTTAGCATTTGGGATTGTAATTGCTATGATTTATGTGTTTTTTGATAAAGTATTTGGTGTCATGGCAGAGCAATCTGACTTTTCACCATTATTGGCCGTTTGGTTTCCAAATATCCTCTTTGGAAGTTTAGCAATTTACCTTCTTTACAATGCAAAACGATAAACTCAAAAATTATCTCCACCTTCATTTTTTGGTGCTTATAGCTGGTTTTACAGCTATTTTAGGCGAACTCATTACGATTGATGCAATTCCTTTGGTTTGGTACCGAATGACCATCGCTGGGGTTCTAATGTTTTTGTTTATCAAGTTCAAAAAGATGTCGCTAAAAGTTCCCCTAAAGGCAGTAGTCCGTTTTTCAATCGCTGGGGTGATCATCGCCTTGCATTGGATCACTTTTTTTGCTGCTATCAAAGCCTCTAATATTTCAATTACCTTAGCAATGTTTTCTACAGGAGCTTTTTTTGCATCTCTGATAGAACCTTTGTTTTATAAACGTAAAATTATAGGGTATGAAATTATATTTGGTTGTATAGTCATAATTGGAGTGGTTCTCATAACACAAACCGAGTTACAATACCTTATAGGAATCGCATTAGGAATTTCTTCTGCGTTATTTTCCACACTTTTTGCAGTTCTCAATGGTCAGTTTGTAAAAAACTACAAAGCCAGTGTCATTTCGTTTTATGAATTTGTGAGTGGCGTACTGTTTATGTCAATATTTATAGCCTTTACAGGGGATGGATTTGATGCCTCTTACTTTCAACTTACGCTTTCAGATTGGACCTGTCTATTTATATTAGCATCCATTTGTACAGCTTATGCTTTTATAGCCTCCATTCATGTGATGAAACATATTACTCCTTACACTTTAGTGTTGACTTATAACTTAGAACCTATTTATGGAATTGTACTTGCGGTTGTATTATTCCCGCAAACAGAAACCATGCGCCCATTATTTTACCTTGGTGCAGGGCTTATAATTTCTACGGTGCTTCTTAATGCTGTCTTTAAAAACATCAATAAATCAAAAATCTAACCTTTGAAATCTATTAAAGTTTTATATTTGTACACTAACTTAAAAACTAATCTTGAATTTCTATGGAATATCTAGAATTTGAGTTGCCTATAAAGGAACTAGAAGATCAATTACAAAAATGTCAAATCATTGGTGAAGAGAGTGATGTAGACGTCTCTGAAACTTGTATTCAGATTCAAAAAAAATTGGATCTCGCCAAAAAAGACATTTATAAAAACTTAACCCCTTGGCAACGCGTTCAGCTGTCAAGACACCCAGACAGACCCTATACACTTGATTATATAAATGCTATTTGTGGCGATTCATTTTTGGAGCTACATGGCGATCGTAATTTTAAAGACGATAAAGCAATGATTGGTGGATTGGGAAAAATTGGAGATCAAAGTTTTATGTTCATTGGTCAACAAAAAGGATATAACACTAAAACTCGTCAATATCGAAACTTTGGTATGGCCAACCCTGAAGGATATAGGAAAGCTTTGCGCTTAATGAAATCAGCTGAGAAATTTGGTATTCCTGTTGTCTCATTGATAGATACCCCTGGTGCTTATCCTGGATTAGAAGCTGAAGAACGCGGACAAGGAGAAGCTATTGCTCGAAACATTCTTGAGATGACCCGTTTAAAAGTACCAATCATCACCATTATTATCGGTGAAGGTGCTTCTGGAGGTGCGCTTGGAATAGGCGTAGGAGATAAAGTCTTGATGTTAGAAAACACTTGGTATTCTGTGATTTCACCTGAGTCTTGTTCTTCTATTTTATGGAGAAGTTGGGAGTATAAAGAACAAGCAGCAGAAGCGTTAAAGCTAACTGCCAAAGATATGAAGCGTATGAAATTGGTGGACGAAATTGTGAAAGAACCCCTTGGAGGTGCTCATAAAGATCGCCAACAAACATTCACAACAGTCTCAAATAAGATTATGAAGTCTTATAATGAATTTAAAAACTTATCACCAAAAGAATTGGTCGATAAACGTATGGAAAAGTACTCTCAAATGGGAGTCTATAATGATTAAGTCGTAGTCTTTATCTTATAAAAAAAAAAGTCAAGTGAAACACTTGGCTTTTTTTATGCTTATCAACAATATTTTGGACTTATAAACAGTCCAATTGTTGAGTAACCGTTACCTTTACAACACGATTAATACTCATATTTTAAGTACTTTCGTTACTAAGAAACAAGTAGATTAGAATAGTATCTCCTAGGGAATGATTAATAGAAATAAATGAAGCAACCAGAACCGAAAAAAGTTTACAAAAACGACAATAGCACGCTCATTAGCTTGGAAAAAGGAAAGATCCCACCACAAGCAACTGACTTAGAAGAGGTTGTTCTTGGGGCTATGATGATTGATAAAAAAGGAGTTGATGAAGTAATCGATATTCTTAGTAAAGACGCTTTTTACAAAGATGCCAATCAACATATATTTGAAGCAATACTTCAGTTATTTGAAAACAGTGAACCTGTTGATTTACTAACCGTTTCAACTCAATTGCGTAAAAACTCAAAACTAGATTTAGTAGGAGGGGATTTTTATCTAATTTCTTTAACTCAAAAAGTGTCTTCATCTGCACATATTGAGTTTCATGCAAGAATCATTTTACAAAAATTTATTCAGCGTAGTTTAATTAAAATTTCAAATGAAATTATTGAAGATGCTTTTGATGAAACTAAAGATGTTTTTGACCTATTAGACAAGGCCGAATCACGATTGTATGAAGTTACCCAAGGAAACATTAAAAAATCGACAGAGACAGCTCAAGATTTAGTGTTTCAAGCCAAGAAAAAAATTGAAGAAATTTCAAATAAAGAAGGGCTTTCTGGAGTCCCTTCTGGATTTGATAAACTAGACAAATTAACCTCTGGTTGGCAAGAAAGTGATTTGATTATTATCGCTGCACGTCCGGGTATGGGAAAAACCGCCTTGACATTGTCAATGGCACGAAATATTGCAGTCACACAAAGTATTCCAGTCGCCTTCTTTTCACTAGAGATGTCCTCTGTTCAGTTAATAACACGTTTGATTTCTTCTGAAACAGGTTTAAACTCAGAAAAATTAAGAACAGGTCGTCTCGAAAAACACGAATGGGAGCAGTTAAATGTGAAGGTAAAAGCCCTCGAAAAAGCACCTTTATACATTGATGATACGCCTTCACTATCTATTTTTGATTTAAGAGCCAAAGCACGTCGATTGGCCTCTCAAAATGGTATCAAACTCATTGTTGTTGATTATTTACAATTGATGACAGCAGGAGGTACACAAAAAAGCGGAAATCGTGAACAAGAAATATCTATGATATCTCGAAACCTCAAAGCCCTTGCAAAAGAACTAAGTATCCCAGTGATAGCGTTATCTCAATTATCAAGAGCCGTGGAAACCCGTGGAGGAAGCAAACGTCCATTACTATCCGATTTGAGAGAGTCAGGAGCCATTGAACAGGATGCAGATATTGTATCGTTTATTTACCGTCCAGAATATTATAAAATTGACGAATGGGATGACGAACAACATACACCTTCAGAAGGACAAGCAGAATTTATCATTGCAAAACACCGTAATGGTGGATTAGAAAATATTCGTTTAAAATTCATTGGTCATTTAGGAAAGTTTGATAACCTCGATGATTTTGATTCTCCGTTTGATACTGAATTTCACTCAAAAATGAACGCGGCAGCGAATGACGATACTTTCAAACAGGAGAACTTTAGAGTTGATCCAAGTGATGCTTTTGGCGATTCTGATGATGATACTCCTTATTAAATTCTTTTAGATAATTTTTTTGAGTATATTTAAGCAATGAAACACTTATTACTGAGTCTTTTTCTGGTGCTATCCTTTCAAATTCATGCCTCTTATATTCTTATTCCTATGGATGCAGTGAGTCAGAAAAATCATTTGAAAGCTTATGGAATTACGTATTGGACCTTAAATAAACAAGAAAATGTCAAATGGCTTCTCAATTATAGAGGGGGCTCTTTTTTATTGCCATACATAGACGCTATCGAAAAAGAATGCCTCATACGTGGGGTTTCTTATGAACTCATTAGTGATGCCGAAACCGAATCAATTCTTAAGGAAATTAGCAGTCCAAGTAAAAATATGGATGCTGTGATTCTTGAAAAAGCACCTAAAATCGCGGTCTATTCTCCTAGTGGTAAACAACCTTGGGACGATGCTGTAACTATGGTTTTGACCTATGCAGAAATCCCATATGAAATTATTTATGACTCCGAAGTCTTAAACGATGCTTTGTTATTATATGATTGGTTACACCTCCATCATGAAGATTTTACCGGTCAATATGGTAAGTTCTACAGAGCCTATAGAAATGCAGCTTGGTATATTGAGCAACAAAAAACCGCTGAAACACTTGCAGCTAGTTTAGGGTATGATAAGGTGTCTGAAGAAAAATTAGCAGTCGCTCAAAAAATTAGAGAATATGTTTTAGGAGGAGGTTTTATGTTTGCTATGTGTAGTGCAACAGATAGTTTTGATATTGCTTTAGCCGCTCAATCACTTGATATTTGTGAGCCCATGTTTGACGGTGACGGTAGCACACCAAATTATCAGTCCCAGTTAGAGTATTCTAAAACCTTTGCATTTAAAGATTTTATTTTGGAACGCGATCCAAAAGTATATGAGTTTTCAAGCATCGACATGACCCAAAGACGCAAGATACCAAAAGAATTAGATTACTTTTCGCTAATGGAATATTCTGCGAAATGGGACCCCATTCCAACCATGCTCAATCAAAATCATACAGCCCTCATTAAAGGCTTTATGGGGCAAACAACGTCCTATTCTAGAGACCAAGTCAAGTCAAATGTACTGATTCTGGGAGAAAACAAATCCAATGGGGAAGCGCGTTACATCCATGGAATTAAAGGACAAGGATTTTTTACATTTTATGGAGGTCATGATCCCGAAGATTATACCCATAGAGTAGGGGATCCTAAAACCGAATTGGACTTACACCCAACGTCTCCAGGGTATCGACTTATTTTAAACAATGTTTTATTTCCTGCAGCAAGAAAGAAAAAACAAAAAACTTAACTGTTTAATTAGTATATATTTATACCTGAATCTTCTTAACTTAGCTAAAAACAAAACAATGCTACGTAAACTCCTGATTATTTTATTAGTATTTCCTTTAACTTCATGTGCCGGTTTGCAACAAGTAAGCGATTTTATACCGCTCCCAACTGGCGTCGAATTACCAAGCACAGATATAGCATCTGGACTTCGCGAAGCACTAGACAATGGGATCCGAAGACAAGTCAGTAAACTGACGCAAAAAGATGGATTTTTTAAAAATGAACTTGTCAAAATTACACTTCCAGAAGAATTAAAAAAAGTGGACAAATCACTGAGGAGGATTGGACTAAGTAGTTTAGCAGATGAGGGGTTAAAAGTTTTGAACCGAGCTGCAGAAGATGCTGTAAAAGAAGCCACACCCGTCTTTGTGTCAGCAGTAAAAGAAATAAAGTTTGATGATGCAAAAACAATTTTATTAGGCGATAATTCGGCTGCTACAGACTATTTAACTTCTAAAACCAGAACAACTTTGTATCAAAAATTTGAACCTGTGATTAAAAAATCATTTTCTAAAGTGGGTGCTGATAAAATTTGGGCTAATTTAATTCAAACATATAATAAGATTCCATTTAGCAAATCAGTGAATACAGACCTTACAGATTATGTAACTACTAAGGCACTAGATGGCGTTTATAAAATGATTGCAATTGAAGAAGAAAAAATACGCATCAAACTATCATCACGATCTACAGATTTGCTTCAGAAAGTATTTGCTTTACAGGACTAAGAGGAACTCCCAAATAGTTTTTTAATCATTCTAAAGTCCTTAATTCTCCATAGAACTAATCTTTATTAGTATATTGTGATTTAAAAAGTAAGTAAATCCAATTATAACTGTAATTATTATTTTTTTCTAATATGAATTCAATGCCATCGCTTCATAGAACATATCTAGCTCAGCTGATTGTGAATAGAATTATTCAAGAAAAAGACCGTATAAAAACACAGTATGAGGAATCCAAAAATCAAATAGGCTATTTTTATATAGATGATTTATTGTCTGCTGAAATAACGGAACAAATTGACAGTCAGTTTCCATCAAAACAAGAAATGGTTCTCAAAAAAAGCATTCGTGAAAACAAGTATATTGGCGTTCAAATGAATGAATATGCACCAGTTTTAGAAGAGCTCATTTATGCATTTCAAGATGACCGTGTTGTAAATTTGATTAAACAGGTTTGTGGGATACAAGAACTTACACCAGATGAAAACTTGTATGCAGGTGGATTATCATCTATGAAACAATCACAATTTTTGAATCCACATTTAGATAATTCTCATGATAAAGAACGAAACCGTTGGCGAGTATTGAATTTATTGTTTTATGTCACTCCAAATTGGAAGGACTCTAATGGCGGTCATTTAGAGATTTGGCCTGAAGGTCTGGACCAACATCAAACTACATTACACTCCCGATTTAACCGGCTTATAGTTATGGCAACTCACGATAAATCATGGCATTCCGTAAGCCCTGTTGTGGTCAATGCTTCTCGTAATTGTGTATCTAACTACTACTTTTCAAACACTGCTCTTTCTGGCACTGATAAATTTCATGTAACCACTTTTAGAGGGAGGCCACATCAAAAATTTAAAAATCATGTTCTCAGATTTGATTCTTTTTTAAGAATGAATTTGAGGAAAATATTCAAAAAAGGGGTTGTTAAAAACCCACATGTTTATAAATCCAACAAAGATTAAATTTATATTTACTCATTGTATCCATTCGCTATAGAAATCAAAAAAGCCTCGCATTGCGAGGCTTTTTTATAAGCGAATATGATACAATAGGCTAGTGCCTTAGTTTACTTTATCTACAATAGCTTTGAAAGCTTCTGGGTTGTTCATCGCTAAATCAGCTAAAACCTTACGGTTTAATTCGATGTTATGCGTTTTAAGTTTCCCAATAAATTGTGAATATGATAATCCATGCGCTCTGGCTCCTGCGTTGATACGCATGATCCATAAAGCACGGAATGTTCTTTTCTTATTTCTACGGTCTCTGTAAGAATAAAGCATGGCTTTATCAACTGCATTTTTAGCAATTGTCCATACATTTTTACGTCTTCCAAAGTATCCTTTGGCTTGTTTTAATACTTTTTTTCTTCGGGCTCTTTTAGCCACTGAGTTTACTGATCTTGGCATTTCTTAAATGTTTTTTGTAGTAGGCGATTCAATTTTTTGAATACTTTTAACGGCCTTACTCCATGGTTTATAAAAATAATTTTAACCTAAACAACGTTTACTTTAAACGTAATTGTTGTTTAATGTTTGCTTCATCATTCGCATGTACTAATGTACTGTGCGTGAGAGCAAGCTTACGTTTTTTAGACTTCTTCGTTAGAATGTGGCTTTTGAACGCATGCTTTCTTTTGATTTTTCCAGTACCCGTTACTTTAAAACGTTTCTTGGCACTAGACTTGGTTTTCATTTTAGGCATTTTCTCCTTTTATTTAGTTGCTTCGCTTATTTTACTTTCTTTGGGGAAATGAACATAATCATACGTTTCCCTTCTAATTTTGGCATCTGCTCTACCTTCCCTAGGTCTTCTAAATCTTGCGCTAAACGCAACAATAAAATTTGACCTTGTTCTTGATAAATGATTGAACGTCCTTTGAAAAATACAAAGGCTTTCAATTTTGCACCTTCTTTTAAAAACTTCTCTGCGTGTTTTTTCTTAAAAGCATAATCATGATCATCGGTTTGAGGTCCGAAACGAATCTCTTTAACAACTACTTTCGTAGCTTTCGATTTGATTGCTTTATCACGCTTCTTTTGTTCGTAAAGAAACTTTTTATAATCCATTACCTTACATACAGGAGGAACAGCATTAGGAGAGATTTCCACTAAATCAACCTCTTGTTCTCTAGCAATTGCTAATGCTTGAGATAAGCTGTATACACCAACTTCAACATTATCACCAACAAGTCTTAACTCCTGTGCGGTGATTTTTCTGTTGATCTTATGTTGATCTTCTTTAATAATTCTTAGAGGTCCTCTGTCTCTTCTTCTACGTATTGCTATGGCTTTATATTTTAGTTAAACTTAAAATTCTTTTAATGTTTTTTTAATTTCTTCATTTATGATTGATGTAAATGACTCTACACTAATCGTGCCTAAATCATCTCCACCGTGTTTTCTTACACTTATGGTTCCGTCGAGCTCTTCTTGTTCACCAACGATAATCATATAAGGGACTTTTTGCATTTCTGCATCCCGAATTTTCTTACCCATTGTCTCATTTCTATTATCTACGAGGGCGCGAATTTCGTTATTTTCTAGCGAATTTAAAACTTTTCGAGCGTATTTTTCATATTTCTCACTAATTGACAGGATAATTACTTGTTCTGGCATCAGCCAAAGCGGAAAATTACCGCCCGTATGTTCTAATAATATGGCAACAAATCGCTCCATGCTTCCAAAGGGCGCACGGTGAATCATTACAGGTCTATGTAATTCATTATCAGCACCTTTATATGTTAGGTCGAAACGTTCAGGTAAATTATAATCAACTTGAATTGTACCGAGTTGCCACTGTCTTCCAAGGGCATCTTTGACCATAAAATCTAATTTTGGACCATAAAAAGCAGCTTCACCAGTTTCTATAATATAATCCAAGCCTTTGGCTTCGGCAGCATTGATAATCGCCTGTTCTGCTTTGTCCCACACATCCGATGCACCTATGTATTTATCCGAATTTTCTGGATCTCGTACAGAAACTTGGGTTGAAAAATTTTCAAAGCCTAGTGAGCTAAACACATAAAGCACCAAGTCTATAACGTTTTGAAACTCTTCGTTTAACTGATCGGGGGTACAAAAAATATGCGCATCATCTTGCGTAAACCCTCGAACCCTTGTCAAACCATGTAATTCACCACTTTGTTCATAGCGATATACAGTTCCAAATTCTGCAAATCGTTTGGGTAATTCTTTATAACTGAATGGTTTTGCATTATAGATTTCACAATGGTGTGGACAGTTCATTGGTTTTAGTAAAAACTCTTCCCCATCTTTTGGCGTTTGAATACTTTGAAAACTATCTGCTCCATATTTTTCGTAGTGTCCAGAAGTAACATATAATTCTTTTTGGCCAATGTGGGGTGTGATCACCATTTCATAACCCGCTTTTTGTTGAGCCTTCTTTAAAAAATCTTCTAAGCGCGATCGTAAAGCAGCTCCTTTTGGCAACCAAAGAGGTAAGCCTTGACCTACTTTTTTGGAAAAAGTAAATAACTCTAACTGTTTTCCTAACTTTCTATGGTCTCTTTTTTTAGCTTCTTCTAAAAGGATTAAATATTCGGTGAGTTCTTTCTGTTTTGGAAATGAAACCCCATATACTCTGGTTAATTGTGTGTTATTTTCATCACCTCTCCAATAAGCCCCAGCAACACTTAATATTTTTACAGCTTTTATAATGCCTGTATTTGGAATATGACCTCCGCGACATAAGTCTGTAAAAGAAGAATGATCACAAAATGTGATTTCACCATCTGTAAGGTTTTCAATTAATTCAATCTTATAAGAGTTTTCTTCATCTTTGTATTTTGAAAGCGCATCTGCTTTAGATACAGATTTAATTGAAAAATCATGCTTTCCACGTGCGATTTCGATCATTTTATCTTCAATGCGTTTGAAATCTTTATCGGAAATCACTTGGTCGCCCAAGTCCACATCGTAATAAAATCCATTATCAATTGCTGGACCAATAGAAAGTTTCACTCCTGGAAATATTTCTTCTAGAGCTTGTGCAAGCACGTGAGAAGATGAATGCCAAAACGCCTTTTTTCCTGCATCATCCTTCCATGTGTACAGTGTTAGGTTGCCATCTTCGGTTAATAAAGTGGAGGTTTCAACAGTAACATCGTTAAACTTAGCCGAAATAACATTTCTAGCGAACCCTTCACTAATATTCTTAGCAACATCTAATACAGTAAGGTTTTTTTCAAAGGACCTTACACTTCCATCAGGTAATGTAATGTGAATCATAATTCAATTTATAATAAGACACAAATATAGGGTGTCCTTTTTAGTCTGACAATAACATTTAATTTTTTTATTTTTTTTATCGTTTTTAAATTAAAATTCATTAGTTTTGAGTTAGTTACCCTAAATACCTACTTAGATAATGAATTCAAAAACTCCTAAATCAAGGTTTCTTTTTTTCGTATCCTGTTTGATGGCTCTTTTGCCTACACAATATCAGTATTGCTATAGGTTAGATATTGATGCGTTTTTATCTCAACTTAAAATCACCAAAAATCTAGGAAATAAAATCCACCAATTTTTCAGCCGATTTTGTTAGAACTTCTACCATGAATGTAGGAACTGATACCGTAATTAGTGATATCAATGTTGCAATTAATGTACAGCACTCGTTATCTGCAGATATTGAATTGAAATTGACTTCTCCTAGTGGTACTACAATTACATTATTAAACTCTAATACATGTCCAGCTGGGGGAGATATTGCTGTCACCTTTGATGATCAGGATCTGCTTTAAGCTGTAGCTCTTCAGCACCTGCTGTTTCTGGAACCGTGATGCCATTTCAGGCCCTGTCTGCCTTCAACGGAGAATCGCCCTTAGGAGATTGGACTTTAACAATTACAGATACTGCTCCAAGTTTGAACGGGGGGGAATTTTTAAATTTTAGTCTCGATATATGTGGAGTACTCCTCGGACTCTCTAAACAATCACTTGACGATTTTGTAGTCGTCCCCAATCCTTCTGCTGGACAGTTTGACTTTAAACTCCCTACAGGATTCAATGCGGATGTAAAAGTTTTAGTCCATGACCTTCATGGTAGAGCCATATATAATAAAGTATTTACAAATCAACCACAACGCTTCCATACAATCATTTTAGATGCTGTGTCTCAAGGAATGTATTTCTTAAACGTTTCCGACGGAGTTCGTACTGCGATAAAGCGAATTATTATTAAATAATTCACTACACTACTATTAAAAAAGTCTTAGTGAATCGTGCTAAGACTTTTTTTCTTATAAATTTCATTTTCTAATGTCTTGTAATTCAGAAGATAAAAGGGATTGTAAAAAATAAACTTAAAAACGTTTAAATAAAGGCTTGTTTAGGTGTAAAAAGGTTGTATGTTTGCAGCCGCTAAAAAACGCAAGTTAAACAGGCGTACGATCTTAGATTATTATGATGTTATAAGGTTTGAAAAAAAATTAATTTTATTTTCA
>Ga0209713_10000107_pt1 | contig 44835 bp, 24 predicted proteins | sample ArcOceMetagenome_3_FD_187444 | JGI IMG/M metagenome (GOLD analysis project Ga0209713, IMG submission 187444) | Marine eukaryotic phytoplankton communities from Arctic Ocean - Arctic Ocean- Svalbard ARC20M Metagenome (SPAdes) (version 2) | ecosystem: Environmental > Aquatic > Marine > Oceanic...
CCCCCAGACGATACAACAATTGTTTGGGGGGGGGGTCAGGCATGCCCAGTTGAGGATGAGATGGGTGTTGGAAAAGGCGGTTTCCGCATGAAATCAACGTCCCAGACCAAGTATTGTCTTCGCCTCTACCCCAAGCGATGTAACTATCTTCTAGGGGGGGTAGCCACGACCCCCCAAGCGATTCAACTATCTTCTGGGTGGAGGTGCCACGACCCCCCAAGCGATTCAACTACATCCTAGGGAGGGGGGTCTGGGTGTCCTTAGATGCCCGCCCCCCCCTGCGAGCGAGCTGCGCGGGCCCTTGGGGATGAGGATGATAAACGGTGGTTTTGTAATTTTCTGATTTTAATCGTGCCAGGGGAGAGGGAGGGAGGGAGGTGGTGATGGCTAATAGTGCGTAGCCACGCAAGGCCATGCGCAGAAATCCAACTATATTATAAAGTATCTAAAACCTATTTAAGGTGTGATATTTGAACTCGCGCCGGCAGACATCGGAATACCATAATCGGTGCAACACGCGCTTGAGAGTGCCGCGCGGTCGCCGCGGCGGCGGCCGCCGGCCCCCCATCCTGTGCCGCACCTCGCTCATGCTCCACGTGCAAGGTGTGTGAGCGCAACCTGTACGTTGAGTATCCTCTTCTCGTCAAATCTCGGCAGACCATCGGCCACCCTCCGACACAGCGCGTCGGCTTCTCGCACGCACAGTGCGAACCACGTCTGCCGCTCGTGCGGCCATGGCAGCACGACGAAGGCGAGGTCATGCTCGCTCGCGATCGTTTCGAGGCGCCGAGGGTCGAAGCCAGTGCACGCGGGGTAGAGCCAGCCGCTGTACTCCTCCGCCTTGGCAAGCTCGCCCCAAGAGGGATCGCCTGGCAGGATGGCGGTTGCGAGGAAGACAGTGCGCGACGTCATGTGCTGCCGCAGCCGGCCGAGCGCGAGGCGCAGCAAATCCTCGCCGACGTGAGAGAAGATCGACTGCGCGATGATGTAGTCGTACGTCTCGCCGTACGTCTGTCGGTCTCGCGGCGGTTGAAAGTCAGCGTTGAGGGCGAAGGCGGGCCACTTGAGCCGGAGGAGGTCGTGGCCGACCTCGTGCTGCACGCCAGCAGCGAGGGCGGACAACGATGGCTCGATGCAGTGGTAATTGGTCGAATCGAGGAAAGGGATCGCCAGCCGCCCCAGCCGCAGCGAGCCGCATCCGACGTCGAGCAGCCGCGACGCTGTGTTGAACCCTGCAAAGTAGAGGAGCGAGAACATGGAGGCGCCCATTTCACCGTAGCTCGCCGGGGGGGCGACGTACGCGCGATGGTGCGCGGGCGAGCCAGGCGCGTGCTTGGTCGCCTCTCGAATCCAGGCGGTGCTTTGTGTGTGGTTGTCCACGGGCTGCGCAAGCAGCATCCCGTAGCGCCGCTGGAAGCTCTCGGCGGCGAGAGGTTGCTGCCACGAAGCCGCGGCTGCCGAAGATGCAGCCGCTTCACGCTGGACGCAAACGTCGCTCAAGCAGCGCACCGCCATGGCACGTGGTCTTCACGAGACGCAGAGGCCGCAGCGTTAAGTGTTGGTTCAACCTACCTAGTGTACCGCCACCTGGACACTAGGCTTAGGCTTAGGCTTTATTACCACGGACTGTACCGGCTACGCAACGTCACGTCTAAGCGATGACTCCAGGCGAACCCTCAACTCCTGGACACCGATCGCCACTTGCACGCCTCCTACCTACCTATGGACACCGTCCCAACCAACGGGCCTCGAGCCTGCGACCTACCTACCTACCCCCGATGGGTGGTTATCACCCCCAGCAGTGCCACCGGGGGGCGATGCGCCACCCAGCGCCGCAGGCCACCATGAAAATTATATTACGTAGTTGTAGACTCTGTAAAAATGGACCCAACTCAGTCTGAGCTGGAGGAAAAATCGGTCAAAAAAGTCGACACGACATGAGGGCTCGAACCTCGGGTCCTCGGCCAAAAGCTCGTGGGTCTGACCACTGCACTAACAAAGCTCGAGCAGCCAGACGAGACTCAAAGCGGACTTCATAGGCATGACCAGTGGGCGCTACCCACCTACCCCCATGCCCACGGCCGCCGCTCACGCTGCGACCTACCTACCTACCCCCGGTGCTTAGTGTCCAGGTGGACCTACCTATTACAAAAAATGAAACGCAGGCCACAATTCGGATAATGCAGGAGGGGTGAAGCAGGGGAAGCCCAGCATGCTGCCTGCGGCGAAGGCCGCGTGCCACACGTGTGCATTACCTCCCATGCCCTGCGTGAAGACGAGTCTCGCGACCAAACGTGCCACGCTCCGGTCCGTTCAGCCCTTCGGCGTTGCGCGGGCGTGCGTGGCGCTTCCTGGTAAGAGACTGGTAGACTGGTAGACTGGTAAATTCCCCTCTGGTGGCAATCGCGGGGGGATGGTGCTGGTTAGAGGTGTAGACATATTTCTTGCGCGTGTGGCCAGCATTACTGCACGGGTGGCCCCTGGGTGGCTCGCCCCTCAATAGGCCTGGCGTCAGTTTCGGCTTCGGCTGTCGATAGCATCACCTTGAGCTGGACCGATGCCCAATCGGCAGCTGCGTCGGCGAACATACAGTTAGATGCGGGTGTTAAGAGATGTTCACATTAAGAGATCTGTAACGGACCTGGCGGCCGGGGCAGCTAAGAGATGAGGCCGGCGGCGCCTGGCACGGACTGCCGGGCTTGTGTGGCGTGGTTGTGCGGCTAAGAAGCGCCAATTTCGTAAAATTTCGTGCCTCCGGCGAGGCAACGGGTCTGACAACAAAACCACCTATTTTCTCTCAAGTGGTGTACCTGACCCTTAGTAGATGCACTCATCACCTCGACACCGTGATTGATAAGAGATGAGGGCGGCGCTCACAGCCACGGGCCTAAGAGATCCGTAGCGTAACACCCGCAGTCTTGCGCTCTCTTAACGCCGCTGTCTAGCCTGTTTAGGCTGGCTGTTCAGGGCGCATCTAACTACGAGTAAAAGTACAGAAGACGCAATGTGCGCCGAAAATAATGAGATTTTAGGGGTGCGGACGAAGTCGCAGACGCCAGGACCGATCCGCGTGTCGGATCGCCGGCCGCATCTCTCACCACCCTTGCGCGCGCACAACAGGGACGGCAGCATGAGTAGCCTGCAGGTCTCGGTGCCCAACGACGCCTCGACAAAGTACGAGGCCTGGATCAAGAAGAACCACAAGGGCGGCGCCTTCGCCGACGGGCGCAAGCGCTGGTTTGTCATGGAGGGCTTCCACGTCCGATACTACAAGGAGGGCGACACCAAATCCGACTGCGGCTGCTTCGACCTGCGCAACGTGCGCGTGCTGCACGACTCGCTCGACGACTCTGCGCCCAAGGGCGCCATCGACATCGTGCTCTCGGAGAAGAAGGGCGGCGCCTCCAACAAGACGGTGACGATGCTCATTCCCGACGACGTGCGCGAGGCGTGGCTCCGCCACCTGTGCTCAGCGGCTTCGGACGACGCGCTGCCACCGTTGATGAAGGGCCACCGCGACGCCGAGCTGGCGCAGGCGCTTGACAACGTGCACGCTCTGCAGAAGACCGCCAGCTCGACGCTTGGCGCAGCGAAGACGCCGCGGACGCCGCGCAGGCCGAGTGCCGTCGACGTGTCTGCCGTCGACGCATCTGGCGCTTCGCTGGCCACTCCGTCGCCGGGCCCGTCGTCCGCCTCGTCGGCGTCGACCCCGCTCTCGTCCCCACGGTCGAGGTGGCGAAATGCGGCCTCTGGCTTCAAGCGCCTCTCGACCGTGAGCCTGAGGGGGAGCGTCGGCGGCGACGCGGGGAGCACGCCCGACACGTCGCGCACCGAGAGCGGCCGGAGCGACAGCATCGCCAAGCCAGAGCCGTCGGACGAGTACGGCGAGAACGACACCACGTGGCTGCCGCCCGCTGCGCGGCGGCCGAGCCACGGCGAGGCTCCGGGCCTCAGGAAGCAGAGCAGCACACTGCTCGATCAGATCAAAGCTCACGCCGACAGCAGGCTGGAAGGGGGCAGCACGCTGCGCCGCAAGTCGCTGGGCCTCGAGAAGCTCAACTCGGCCTCCTCGAACGCGATTGCGTTCCCGTCCACGGAGCCACTGACGGAGCGCAACTCCGACGGCGACGGCGACGATCAGAAGAACTACGCCGATGGCAAGCCCAACACCACGTCAGCGGAGCTGTGAGAGTCGGTTTCAGCTTTTTGTGTGCTAATTAGGCCAGAGACGAATTGTGAGTTGCCGCCTGTTTTTGCCTAGGAAATCGCTCGAAACCGCTTAGGAACACTAAATTTTCGCCGCTACGCGGCGACCCTAAAACGTCCAAATCCACGACCCCCTCGTGGAAGGGTCCCGTGGAGCTCTCAGATCGTCCATGATCCATGGGGGGGGTCCCTTGTACAGGGGGGTGGGGACTTCAAAGTGACCTTCATATAAGGGTCCCGATCTCGGCTGGTCCAACGTCTGACACGTCGATTTCCCCTTGGAAACCGCATCCGAGAGCGTCCAGCGCGCCAATTTCTTCCCATGGGCTCTGGAGGTCGTTGAGGGCGCGTTTGAAAGCGCTCGACGTGCTGCTAGCGGCTGGTGACACTCTCTGGCAGTGCCGAGGCACGCAGCCACGAGCTGTGCTCCGACGCTGACACGCGCGATCGATCGCTCGTTTCTTACCAAAAGACAAAACAAACACGGCTTAATGCCCGGAGCTAACTGTAGGGGGCAAACGACCTGTCGATACGCTGCACCGCGACCAGATGCGCGACGAGCTGCCCGGCTTTCCCCAGGAGGGGTTCTACGAGCATCGCGGCGACCAATCGATCCTCTCGTTGCTCCTGCACATGCACGGCATGGGCAACTACTCGTTCCCTGGGAACACCAAGAATGGCTTCTCGTGGCCAAACAATGTCACGGGCGTGCTTTGAGCGCCTGATGAAGTGTGGTGCTACTGGGAAGGGGGTGCACGACGCAAGGGCGCTGCTGGAGCAGACTGCTTTCTCACATTTTGCTTTTGTTTAGTTGTGTGGTTGGTGGGCACTTACGACATCTATCAAATACTCCTATCACACTAAGCTTACGGTTTAACGCTGTTAGCTTACCTCAACTACGCACCTCGGCTCCGTTACACGCACGAAGACTAACTGCTCATAGCCGGACGTCATAATTATGCATGCACAGACTTGGCTGTTGTGAAAGGGAAACGATACGTTCACCTCTCACTCATGTACGCTCGCGCGATGGAGAGGCTCGACGCCATCGACACACGGGGCGCGGCCGCTGGGCTGTACATGTCAGACGCGGCCGGCTCGCGGCGCTTTGCCGGCTTCGGTGCCGAGGCTCCGCGCTTTGGCGGCTCTGTGCCCACGCTCATCACACCGTTCACGCCAGACAGCCAGATCGACTGGCCGGCGCTGGACCGGCTGGTCGAATGGCACATCGCGTCTGGCTGCACCGGCCTCTTCTCGCCCTGCCTGAGCTCCGAGATGTTCCAGCTCTCCGCCGACGAGCGCCTCGCACTGGCGCAACGTGTCCACAGCAAGGCCGCCGGCCGCTGTGCCGTGCTGGCGACGGGCACGTACGGTGGATCGGTCGAGGAGATGGCGGCGTGCATCAACGAGATGGCCAAGTGCTGCGACGCCGTCGTGGTCGTCACCGCCTTTCTCGCGGCCGAGGACGACGACGACGAGGTCTGGCTGGCCAACGCGCAGAGGCTGCTCGACCTGACGCCGGGCGTGCCTCTCGGCACGTACGAGTGCCCAGTGCCGTACAAGCGGCTGCTCTCGCCGCACATGATGCGGTGGCTGAGGAGCAGCGGCCGCTTCCGTTTCCACAAGGACACATGTTGCGATCTGGCGCAGATCAACGCCAAGCTGGTGGCGCTGAGCGAGGCTGACGAGAGCGGCGGTGGCGATGGAGGTGGCGGTGAGGGGCGCGAGGGCGGCGTGGGCGGCGACCGTGGCGAGGGTGGCGAGGGTGGCGAGGGCGGCAGCCGTCAAGGAGGTGGTGGTGAGGGCGGCGGCGGAGGCGGAGGCGGCGGAGGCGGCTTCAGCGTTTTCAACGCCAACGTGGAGACGCTGCTGCCGTCGCTGCTCGCGGGCGCGCAAGGCTTCTCCGGCATCTCGGCCAACTTCTACCCGCACCTGCACTCGTGGCTGTGCGAGCACGCGCGCCTGCTGGCGGCGGGCGCGCCGGAGCGCAGCGAGGCTGGGAGGTACGCGCCGTCGCCCCTCGATGCGGCCGACACGGTGCGAGCGCTGATGCAGCGCGTTCAGGACTTCCTCTCTCTCGCCGAGGCGACCGTGTGCGTGCTGTACCCACACAGCGCCAAGGCATACCTGGCGCTCTACGCGCGGCAGAGCCAGGCGGCGGGACCGGGCGGGCGCGAGGTGGTCGGCAAGCGCTGCCGCAACCCGGCGGTCGCCGCGCGCGCGCTCGCGCCGCACCAGCGCGAGGCACTCGCGGCGATGATGCGCATGCAGCGCGAGCTGAGCCTCAGCCTCGGCATCACCGAGATCGACCCGAGCACCGGCCTCGCCCTCGACCTCAACCCCTTTGAGCTGTACGGCGCGCCCGTCGCGCCGCCGATGGTGATGAGGGCGGCGACGGCGCCGCAGAGCAGCGTCGAGGCGCCGGCCGACCGCATGTCGCGCCTCGTGGCAAAGGCGGACGAGGTGTGGTTTGACAGCTCGAGTGGGGCGTCGCGCAGCTTCGAGCCACCGCTGGCGTAGTAAACTGTTCAATTTTAGCAAACACAGAGACACACCAGAGTACGCGGATGGGTGCGGCCGTGGCGGGTACCGCCGCGAGCGGAGCGCTATTGGGGCGGCTGATGCCCCGCGGCGAAAAAGTGGCTAGGCGCCTGGTGCATCATGTTGTGGAGTGGGTGGTTGAACGCGATCGTGCGAAAGTAGGCGCGCGACGAGATGCCCGTCTGCGGCGTGTGCAGCCGCATGCCCTCGCGGTTGTTGGCCTTGAGGCCGGCGATGAACTCGCCAAGGCTCAGCACGCCGTCGTGATCCGAGTCGATCGCGCGCAGCAGCTGCCCCACCAGCTCGTCGGACGCCTCGAGGTTGAAGTCGCGCACCGCCGCCTTCAGGTCGCGAAAGTCGATGTGGCCGCGTCGGTGCCGGTCCATCTTCTGGAAGAGCTGCGACGCGCCCTCCAGCGGGCGCGAAGACTGCGCAATCTTCGACTGCAGCGCGCGCTGGAGCTGAGCGACGGTGCAGATCTCCTTGCGCCCGAGCTCCTGCGAGACCGACTCCTTCCATACCTGCGGGTTGGCCGCGCCGAAGATCCGGTCGATCCGCTCGACGTCGTTGGCGCCCGAGGGCATGACCGGCGTCAGCACCTCCGGGCCGCGCCCGCCCCTGCTCGGCAGCGAGAGCACCTGCGGCTCCTTGCGGTTCCGGAAGATGTCGGGTCGGTTGTTCTTGTTCAGACGCACGCCGTTGTTGATGAGGTAGAGCGGCGTGCCCACCGGCGGCGGCATGCTGCCGCTGCTGTAGGTCGCTCCTCCGTGGTAGTAGCTCGGGCCCGGCTCGCCCGGCTGCTGCTGTGGCTGGTAGTAGCCCTGCTGTATGTCCACAGTAGGCATCATCTGCTGCTCCATCGTGAGCGGCGGCTCCTGGTGCCGGCCGGCCATGGCACCGTTGGGTTTTGCGCAGAGTAGTGGAGTTAGCGCGGCGAGACGGAACGATTAGGGCGCACCAAAAGCTGCGGTGGTTGCTACACGCGTCACAGGACCACGTCCGCGTATTCCGCTTGGCTTGGCGGCGCGTACCGTCGTGCCCTAGTTTTTTCGCCCCGTGCGATGATTCCACTCCTGTCCACGCGCGAGCGAAGGAATAGGTCCCAGGTAGGCCTGCCTCCAGGCTAGAGAGACGAGCGGTTTGTTGGCATTGGCAGCTGGCTAACGTCGACGCAGGTCTCTCAATGCTCAGCTCAGAGCTGACCAAGCCTCCGTGGCCGCCGCCACCGTCCCAGCGGCACGTCCCCATCACGCTCTCGGGCCTGCGCAAGAGCGCCGACATGAACAGCGTCAGCCTCTCGATGGACGCGCCGCCGCTCTCGGCCACGGCGGAGCGGGAGCAGCGCCGGCCAGCGACCGCGCGGCCCATGGGCGTCACCACCGCTCGTCCCAACCATATGGTACGCCACGACAACCACGGACGGCCCGTGCGCTCGGCGACGGCGCGGACGCGCACCGAGGCGGCTGCACAGCACCGTCTCGCCGTCTCGCAGCTGCTGCCTCCACCTCCGCCGACGGCGCCGCCCAAGGCGGCGGCGCCACGTCCTCCGCGTGCGCCGCGTCAGAATTCGGTGTCCGCGCCCGCGCCGTCGCCCGCGTTCGCGCCGGCGGCGGAGCCTGCGGCGCTCTCCACCGACGCGCCCGGGCACGCGGAGCTGACCGAGCTGCTCGTCGAGATGACGCAGGCGGGGCCGCTCGCGTCGGAGATCCCTCCGCGCTGGCGGCTCTTCGAGACGGCGCGGCCGCCCCCCTCGTCGGACGGCGGCGGCGCGTCCTCCAGCATCGTCGGCGAGGAGGGGATCGTGCCGGGCCAGCCGGCGCGTCTGATCTTCCCCGGGCGCGACGAGGCGGCGGGCGCGCCCGAGCAGGCGGCGCTGCTGGCGCGGGTGGTGCGCACGGCGCAGGCGGAGGCGCGCGCGGAGCAGGTGGAGGGCTTCGACCTGGCGGGCGCGGCCGGCGGGATGGGCGTCGGCACCGCGCAGCGCCAGTCGCTCGTGCAGGCGGAGGCGAGCGTGGGCGCGCGGGACGAGGCGCGCTGGCGGCCGATCTGGGCGGAGCTCACGCGGCAGCTGGTGGCAGCGGGGCAGCCCGAGCGCGCGGCGGTGCTGCACTGCCTGCGCGCCGAGGCGGCGCGCCTCGCGCGGCAGCAGCGCTCCGTGACACTGGCGGCGGTGCGCGAGGCGGCGGCGCTCGCGGGCGCGGGCGCGTCGCCGCTGCCGTCGGCCGAGGTGGCGGTGCGGCTGGCGAGTGCGGAGCGCGCGGCGGCGCAGAGCCGCGACGAGGAGAGGGAGGCGCGGCGGCAGTCGGCGGCGTGGCGCGACCGCTTCGAGGCGCTGCAGGAGGAGGTCTCGGCGCTGCTGCGGCTGCCCGCCTGGCTGCAGCCGCTCAAGAAGGAGGAGAAGAAGCAGGTCAACGACCCGCCTCCGCTGCACATCTCCGTGAAATGGAAGGGAGACGACCCGACCGAGGTGGCGAGCGGCCGCACCGTCTACGCGTGCCGCGTCGAGTGCAACGTGCGCAAAGTCTTCGAGGAGCAGCTCGCCAACGGCGGCGGCGGCGGCGGCGGCGGCCTCTTTGACAAGGCGGAGGCGCCCGCCAAGGCCGTGTGCATGTGCCCGCACATGCGCCGGCTGTGGCCGACGCACGTTGCCAACCGGCGGCACCTGCAGGCGACGACGGACGCGGCGGGCGGCTGGGGGCTGCACGAGCCGGCCCAGGCGCTGGAGCACGAGCAGGGGCAGCTGCTCGCGAGGGAGCGCGAGGCGGCGATGAAGGAGGCGGCGAGCGCGAGCAACGGGCAGCCGCCGGGCTACGCGCCGTCGGCGGTGGCGCGCGCGCTGCGCGAGCAGGAGGAGGTGTACCGCCAGCTGGGCTTCGAGCTCGAGACGGCGCTCAACACGGCGGAGATGGAGCACGAGACGCAGGACGGCGTCATCGCCAACATGGGCGAGATCGTCGACCGGGCGGGCGAGGAGCAGGCCAGGGTGCTCGAGCCCGCGCAGCACGCGCTCGCTCGGAGCAAGAGCGGCCGCGCCGCGCTCGCCGCGGCGGAGAGGCGGCGCGCGGCGGCCGAGGCGGCGGCGGCGAAGAAGGCGGCGGCGCGCGAGGTGGCGGCGCGGCGCGGCGACGACAAGAGCGACGACGAGAGCGACGACGAGGGCGCGGCGGCGGCCGAGCTCGCGGCGCTCTCGCCGGATCCGGGCGGCCACGCCATGGGCCACGCGCTGCTGGGCGGCGGCGGCGGCGGCGGCGGCGGAGGCGGAGGCGGAGGCGGCGGCGGCGGCGTGGGCGGCATCGAGACGGGCACGCAGAAGGACTTTCTGGAGGGTCTGCAGCTCAAGCACGACGAGGTGGTGGTGTCGCTCAAGGTGGCGTCGGCCGACGAGCTCATCGAGAGCGCCAAGCAGCAGGAGCGCGATAGGCTGCGGATGCAGGCCGAGGTGCGGCGGTCGGAGCAGGCGCAGCAGGCGGCGGAGGAGCTGGTGGCGCAGGCCGAGAGAGGCTTCCGCGAGCTGCAGCAGCGGCTGGCGTCGGCGTCGGTGGGGAAGACGGCGCAGGCGATGCTCAAGCTGTCGATGGCCAAGCAGAAGGGCGAGCTGCAGATCCAGCTCGAGCAGGCGCAGCTCGCGCAGTCGGCGCAGCTGGCCGAGGGCGCGGCGCTCGAGACGCTGCACGCCGAGGCGATGGCGGCGATGAAGGCCAAGCTGCTCAGCGCCGAGCGGACGATGCAGGAGGCGCTCGAGGAGAGCCGTTCGGCGCAGGAGGGCAGCGCGACGCAGGGGCTGATGAGCGCGTCCGACGAGTCGTCGCTCGAGGAGGCGCGCGCCGCGCAGAGGGCGGCCGAGGCGAGGGCGGCCGCCGAGGCCAAGAGCGCGACCGCCAAGATTGCCAAGGCGGAGGCGGAGGCGGCGGCGGCCAAGGCGGAAGCGGACGCGGCGAACAAGGCGAACAAGGCCAGGACGGAGGCGGACAAGTCGCACGGCCACGGCCACCGGATCGTGCCGATGCCGTTCTCGGTCAAGGAGCTGATCGAGGGCAAGGGGCCGATCGAGGTGTCCAAGTACACCAAGGAGGAGGAGGAGCGCATCGACGCCTTCCTCGCGGGCAAGTTCGACGCGCCCAAGGTGGCGCCGCCCGAGCAACGGCCGCTCGGCGACGGCGCCTTCTCGAAGCGGCACCTCCTCGCGGCGCAGTCCGCCGTGGTCGCGACCCACCAGACGCACCAAAGCAGCGCGCGCCTCCCGACGTCGGACGCGGCGGCGGCGCCGCTGCCGACGCACAGCAACAGGCTGGGCGGCGGCCCGCAGCCCAAGAGCGTGATGCGGCTGGTGGGCGATCGCACCGTCATCTCGTCGGACCGCGGCACGCAGACCGACGCGGCCGACGACGGCATCGGCGGCGGCGGCGGCGGCGGAGGTGGCGGCGTTGGCGGCACGGGTGTCAGCGGCCGCCTCAGCGGCGGCGGCGCAGGTGGCAAGAAGGGCAAGAAGGGCGGCCCGCCGCCGTCGGCCGCCAAGGAGGAGGTGGCGAAGCTGGTGCCGGCGGACCTGCTCTCGCAGCTGCGCCACGTGCCCAAGCAGCTCGAGGGGCGCGTCATCTCGCGGCCGATGGCGGCGCCGCTGCTGTGGCAGCTGCTCGAGGGATGGCTCGACGCCTCGACGCACGCGCAGCAGCTGGGGCAGCACAAGCCGCCGCTCGCCGAGTTCGTCTACGACAGCTACCTGATGAAGTACGGCATGCACTCGCTCGCCGACGACCGCGTCATCGAGCTGGTGTGCACGCTGCGCGCCCACCGTGCCGGGCTGCCGCGCGCGCAGCTCCTCGGCCGGCTGCTCGGCATGTGGGAGCCGCTGCCGACGCACGGCGCCGAGTACTTCCTGAAGCTCTTCGGCGGGCTCGTGCTCGCCTCGGCGCAGAAGGGCGTGCAGGCGCAGGAGCACGCCAAGGGCGGCGGCGGCAAGGGCGGCGGCAGCACCAAGGAGCTCGTCAGCAGGGTGCCCAAGGGCGCCGGCTCGGTCAAGTTGACGGGGCAGGCCTTCTGCGCGCTCGAGGCGGCGCGCGAGGCGCTGCCGGCGCTGCTGCCCGCCGGCGTCGACGCGGCGCGCGAGACGGAGGCGCTGCTGGCGCAGGTCGTCGGCAGCGCGGCGCCGCTGACGGTGCGGTTGCCAGACCTGCGCGAGGTGGCGACGGAGCGCTGCGACCTCGACCACCTGCTCGAGCTGGCGATGCAGCTGTGGTCGCGCCGCGACCAGGAGACCCACGACGAGCAGCGCGACGCGCTGCGCGCCAAGTTTGGCGAGGCCTTCAAGCCCAACGAGCCCGTCACTTTCGCGCAGTTCGAGGCGGTCGTCGCCGAGCTCGGCGGCGGCGAGGTCGAGCGCCGCCGCGCGCTGCAGCTCTACCACGAGGCCGTCGACACGTCGCGCGAGCGCGGCGGCGCCGCCGACTCGATCAGCGCCGCCGTCTTCGCCGAGGTGCTCACGCCGATCGCGCGCGGCCGGCTGCAGCGCGGCATGGGCGAGGTCATGCGCAAGGTCAAGCTCACGTCGCTCTTCAAGGGCGCCGGCTCGGCCGCGGCGGCCGCCGTCGTGCCGGAGGGGGTCGCCGAGGAGATGTAAATTGTAAATCGTAATTCCAAAAGAATTTCATGCATGCAATGCGTCGTAGTTTGTGTCGCGGAACCGACTCCAGGGTCATTTGCTGCCTTGTGACGATCATGTCGAGCACGACCTGCGACGTTCCGGCACTGCTCGACTGGGCCAGCAAGGCCGGGATCATATTCTCCCCGGAGGTCGAGGTCCGACCGACAGTGAGTCGTGGGCTGGGCGTGTTTGCCAACACCTCGCTCGAGCCGGGAAATTATCTGCTGAGAGTGCCGGCGTACATGCTGCTCACGCCCGAGGCCGCGGCGCGTGGCCCGACGATCGGGCCGCTGCAGCCCGTGCGGGCCGCGATCAGAGCCCTCGTGAATACTGGCCTCGAGCTGCGGCTAACCGACGAGCTGGCGCTGATGATGCTCCTGCTGCGCCGCGAGCATCACACGCTGCAGCGTGACGAGCAGGGCGCCTTCTGGTCGCCGTACTTCGACTGCCTCCCGCAGTCGTTTGACTGCACGCTGGCGTGGTCGAAGCCCGAGATGCGCGAGCTACAGTCGTCGCGCGTCGGCGAGTGGACGCGCCGGCGCAACGCGACGGCGACCGCGACGCTCCAGCGGGTGAAGCAGGCGTGGGATGCGCGTGGCGCATCGCAGCCGCCATCACGCGAGGAGTGGGAGTGGGGCCTGTGCGCGGTGTGGTCGCGCTCGTTTGGCGTCCCGACCCAGGGGGGCGGAGGCAAGCCGGCGCCGGCGCTCGCGCCGCTGACGGGCATGTTCAACGGCGCGGCGTACCCCGGGCTGATCGCGGCCAACCTCGCGAGGCTCGAGCTGCTCAAATCCGGCCACGAGCCCGACGAGCGCGGCTACCTCGAGCCGCGCGAGCTGCTCGCGTCGCTCGACGAGGCCGAGATCGAGAGCAACGTCCAGGCCGGCTTCGACCCCGCGACCAACACGTTCCTGGTGCAGGCGGCGGCGGCGGTGCCCGAGGGCAAGGAGCTGCTGCTGCTGTACGGCGACGGCAAGGGCGCCGCCGAGCTCTCGATGGACTACGGCTTCGCGCACTCGGTCGTGGCGGGCGTCGCGATGCTCGACGCGACGGTCGTCCTCGTGCGCACGGCCGACCTGCTCGAGCACTGGCGCACCGCCTCGGGCGGCACCTTCCCGCACGACGCCGTCGAGGCGGCGCAGGCGCGGCTGCGCGAGGGCGGCGTCGCCGACGAGCACCCGCTCAGCCTCGACATGCGCCGCGCGCCGAGCTGGCCGGCGCTGCTCGGCGCGGCGCGCGCGCTCTGCGAGAGCTGCGACCACGACGGGCACACCCACCTGCTCCGCTCGTTTGGCGAGGCGCTGCTGCGCGAGTACGGCACGACGGCGCGCGACGACGCCCACCAGCTGAGCGCGGGCGTGGGGGCGGAGGGGCTGCCGCTCGACGGCCGCGGGCGCACCGCGATCGCGGCGCGCCTCGCCGAGAAGCGCGTGCTGCAGCACTTTGTGCGCGGCTGCGGGGAGTGGGAGGCGCCGCCGCCGGCGGGCCCCGAGCCGCGCGTCGGAGGGCGCGACGAAGCACCAGTCGTCCAACCCGAAGACGAGCTGTGATAGAAGACGACGATGGTGACTCGCGTGCAGACCACGCTGTTTACGCTGCTGAAGAGTAGATCGAGGCATCAGCCGCGCCGTTCTGGCGTGCCTAGATTGGGTGACTTTTTCACCGGGCGCACGATTAGTTTTGGTGGCCACGCACAACGCTAGCTCATTGCTAGCGACGTCCATTGCAAGCAACCGGCCATGGCGGCCGAGGAGACCGACAACGACACGACGCTGCTCAAGGCGTGCCAGCGCGACGACGTGGCCTTGGCCGCCTCCATCGTCGACCCGATGCTGGAGCGGATCCGATCCGCCAAGAGCAAGAGCGCCGCCTACGCCAAGAAGGACGAGCTCCTCGAGCTACTCTTCGTGGACACGATCGACGATGGAGTGGAGGACACGCCGGTTGAGGCGGCGATCCGGCTGGGTGGCTCGGGTGCGACAGGCAACGCCAAGATGAAGCTCTTCATGCTCCAGGCGCTCGTCGTGTGCACCGAGCCAGTCACTCGACTCGACAGCATAGACATTCACCCGGCACACGTGCCGAGGCTCGCCGACTCGATCCACGAGCAGGTCATCATATTCATGGCCCGACTCGGCGCGCTCTGGCGCCCGTACTCGATGATCGGCGCGGATAACGTGGAGCACATCGACAGCGACGTCATGGAGCTGTGGCTCAACGAGATGTCAGACCTGCCCCACGGAGCGATCTCGCTGGCCGTCACCAACGGCTTCTTCCACGAGTACCCGCTCATCCGCACGCTGCTCGACGACTTTGGCGTCGACCTGCCGCAATCCTCCCTGGACAAGACAACCCAGCTGCGCGACGACCTCGAGCGGCGGTTCCCGGACGACAAGGACCGCGGCGACATCGGCTCGGCGTGGATCACGACGCTGCGGCTCGCCAAGGACGCCAACGTGTACAGCGCGCAGCTGGCGGCGTCGCTGCGGCAGCACGACGCGGACGCGCAGCAGGAGCTGTCGGACCGGCTGCAGCTCGCCGCCGCCACCGCGCTCGACGCGCTCGGCGACGACGCGACGTACCTGATGTCGCGGCACCGGCGCGGCCGCGAAGCGATGCGGCTGGCGACGCTCGAGGGGATGCGCGTCTTCCTCGCGCAGCCGGCGCTGCGCGGCGTGATGCGCCGCGTGTGGCTCGGCGAGGAGATGCACGAGCTCCACAAGCGCAAGGGCCGCGCCTACACGTGGTCGTTGCTGCGCTACCTGTGCATCGTCAGCTACAACCTGCTGCTGCTGCCGCTCGTCGCCGCGACGTCGTCGTGGGTCGACGCGAGCCGCAACGCCGACCGCGGCTGGGTCGACGCCTTCGGTCGCAAGCAGAAGGGCAAGGACAACTACCTGCTGCAGGTGGCGTACTTCCAGGCCTTCCTCTTCCAGGGCATCGACCTCGCGCTGACGCTCTACCTCACCTTCCTGCCGTCGACGCTGCCGTGGTTCGGAGCGACGTGGGCGTGCTCGGCGATCTGGTGCGAGCTGCGCCAGCTGAGGCGCGCCAACATCACCCAGTCGGTCTCCGAGAACATCACCCAGTTCGGCGCCTACATCGGCGTGGACATGTTCAACTTGCTCGACCTGCCGTCGCTCGTGCTCACTGCGGTCGCGTTTGCGACGCTCGCGACGTTCGGCGCTCGCGACGCAAAGTACGACGACGACGACGACGAGAGCGGCGTCCTCTCGCACTTTTTCAGCGGCGGCGGCGGCGGCAGGCGCGGCGGCGGCGGCGGCGGTGTGGAGGGCGGCGAGGTGCTCCACGAGGGCGCGCTCGACGGCTCGAGCGACGCTGCGGGCGACGCGGTGGGTTCAGCCGTTGCCGTGCTGTACCAGGGTGCCAACGGCAACGAGGTCTCGGCGCTCGCGGTGCTGCTGATGTGGATGCGGCAGCTGCGGCTGCTGGGGCTGGCGAGCAACTCGATGTCGGACCTCATCCAGATGATGATGGCGATGCTGCATGACATCTTCAAGTTCCTCGCTCTCATGATGATCGTGATCCTCGGCTTCGCCGCCTCGCTCGCCCACCTGATCCACGAGGAGGACATCGAGCACGCCTCGCCCCAATGCGCCTCGACGATGGGGCGCGCCGCGCTCGTGGTGCCCGCGATCGAGCTGCTCTTCGAGGGGGCGCTGCTCGGCGACGTGAGTGTCGTGCTCGAGTGCATGCGCGAGGCGCAGGGCTCGACCGCCTCGCTGGGCGTCGCGCTGATCCTGCTCTTCATCGTCATCTCGATCCTGATGCTGCTCAACATGATCATCGCCATCATGGGGCAGACCTTCTCCACCTTCTCCGCGTCGGCGCAGCTCAACGGCGCCCTCTTCTTCGCACGTTACACGCAGGACTGGGAGGACGCGACCGACCTGCCGCCGCTCGCCAACCTGCTCGCGCTGCCCGCGATCGCCGCCTCGTACGCCCTCGAGCTCTTCCACGCGCTCTACCACGCGGCCATGCTCGCGACCTACCGGCTGCGCGGCAACAAGCAGACGGCGCACCTCAACAAGCACCGGCCCACCCCGAGCAAGCTCGTTGGCGCGGGGCGGGGCGGCCGGCGCATGACCATCTCCAAGGAGGCGTCACTGGTCGACCTGGTCGGCATGGGGGGCCAGCATGGCTACCAGCAGCTCGGTGGTAGCGGCGGCGGCAGCAAGAGCGGCACCAAGAGCGGCGGCGGCGGTGGCGGCGACGGTGGCGGCGGCGGCGGCAGCAAGGGCGGCATCGTCGCCTCGGCCTTCGGCCGCAAGGCGCACAACGGCCCCGTCGGCGCGCCGTCGTTTGTGGCTCTGCAGCAGGCGATCGAGAACATGCTCAACTCTCACTTTGGCGAGTGGGAGAGCACGGCGACCCTCATCGACGACGCCGTCCGCAACTTGATGCAAGAGCTGCAGAAGATGCGACCGGTGCGCCAGCAGCAGAGGCGAGGCACTATCGAGGCGAAGGCTAAGGTCCGGCAGCGCGGCGCCGCCGAGGACGCGTACGCCGCATGAGGGCGGGGGGCGGGCCCGTACTTTTCGTTTGCCATTTTCTTTTTGCACTTTGTGGTGTTTGACCACTTTCAGTAAAGTTCAGATCTGAAGTCTGAAGAAGAAAACCATCATAAAGCATGGACAGAACAGATACAAGCCTCGACCTTACTCTCGCGTGGGCGTGGCCTGCACTAGGACGCACCCCTATCAAACTGTGGCATCTGATGATCTCTCCGTCTGTGGCCTCTCCCCGACAAAATTCGAAAGCGCTCTCCCTCTCTCTCTGTGCCTCTTCGTTTGTCCAAAGTCCCAGCGCTAGCGCTACCACCCAAAGAAGCCCTTCTTCTTTTCGGGCGTGGGCGCAGGTGCGGATGCGGGCGCGGGCGCGGGCGCGGGCGCCGCCTGCACGGGCGCCGCCTTTTGTTTTGGCGGCGTGCCTCCCTTGGCGGCGCCGCCTCCCTTGGCCTTGGCCTCGTCGCGCATCGCGCCCGCGGGGTCGTCGGTGATGTCGTCGTCGGTCTTCGACTGCGTGTTGGCGATGCGCTCCTTCATCTCGGCATTCTTCTTGTCGAGCTCCGCCTGCTTCGCCGCCTTGGCCGCCGCCGACGCCGCCGCCTTCGCCTCCATCGCGTCGGCGACGCCCGCGTCGTCCATCACGTCGTCGTCGGTGCGCGCCTGCACGTTGGACATCTTCCGCTTGTACGCGGCGTTCTCCTCCTGGAGCCGCTTCGCCTCCGCCTCGCGCTTCGCCTTCGACTTGGCGGCGTGCGCCTCGCGCGCCAGCTGCGCCGCCTCGTCGCCGATGTCGTCGTCGGTCTTCGCCTTGACCTGCGAGAGCTTCTCCTTCCACGCCTCGTTCTCCGCCCTGATCCGCGCCGCCTCCTCCTCCTTCTTCTTGCGCGTCGCCTCGGCGAACGCGAGGCGCGCCGCGCCCGCCACCTCGTCGCCGATGTCGACGTCGGTCTTCGCCTTCACGCTCTGCAGCTTCATCTTCATCGCGGCGTTCTTCAGCTTGAGCGCGAGCGCCTCCTTCTTCTTCTTGGCCGCCGCCTCCTCGCGCATCTTGATCCGCTCGAGCTGCGTCCCCTCGTCGGTCAGGTCGTCGTCGGTGCGCGGCTTGATCTCGGCAATCCGCTTCTTCTGCGCGGCGTTCTGCTTCGAGATGTGCTGCGCCGTCTCCTCCGCGCCCGTCATGCCGAAGATCCGCCGGAACGTGTTAGACGCGTTGGGGTCGTCGAGGAGCAGCTCGATCTGGTCCGTCTTCACGTACCGCTCCGCCTGCGCCGCCTCGCGCTTCTTGCGGTTGGCCTCGGCGATGCGCGCCTTGTTGTCGCGTGCCTCGTGGTCGTTGGCGCGCTCCTTCTTCGCCAGCAGCGCCTTCTTCTGCTGCAGCTCCTGCTGCGTCTGCAGGCGCGCCTGCCGCTGCGACTGGATGTCGGCGCGCTCCGCCTTCGCCTTCTGCACACGGGCGCGCTCCTGGTCCTTGCCCGTTTGCCTCCACTCCTCCTTCGCCGCGCGCGTCGAGGCGCCCGCCTGCGCCTTATCCCGCAGCTCCTGCTCGCGCGCCGCGCGCGCCTCGTCCGCCTGCTGCTTCGCCTCGCGCGCCTTCTGCTGCTTGTACGCCGCCTCGCCCGCCTTCGCCTTCTTCTTCGCATCCGCCGCCGCCAGCCGCGCCGCGGTGCCCTCCGCGCGCTCCAACGCGTCCTGATCGGCCTCGGCCTTGTCCATCAGCCCATCCATCTTTCGCGCCGCGGCCGTCCGCGCCCTAAGCTCCTCGAGCTTTTTCCCCTCGTTCTGCGCGCGGGAGGAGCGAGACGCGGCAGCAGTGAGCACGGCAGCGGGAAGCGCGTGCACGCGCGAGCTTGCTCGGTCGGGTGACGCACCTGCTTCTTTTGTTCCTCTCGCTTTTTACGATCCGCTTTCATCTGCTCCGCCGTCGAGTTCTTGTTGGCGCGGTCGCGGTTGACGGCCTCCTGGTCGCGCTCGCCCCGCTTCGCCCGCAAGGCATCAATCTCCGCCTTGCGCTGTGCCTGTCGATCCTTGACGAGCTGGTTGGCCTGTTGCCGCCCTTCTCTCACCTTGTCCGCCTGGGCACGCTTCTCCTTGGCTTGCTGCGAGGCACACGCGCGCGGCCGGCGGGTGGTGAGCGGTTGCCGATTCACGCACGGTCAGGGTCAGGGCGAGGCGCACCTGGATTTTGATGTAGGTGCCCTTTGCGACGTGCTGCCCCGGGTCGAACTGTTCCTTGAGCCACTCGACCTCCTCGGCCTCGCCACTCATGGTCTTCGAAGCGGATCGTCGTCTTCAGACACAACGATTTGGCCCAAACTCAGATTTGCAGGCTGAATTCTTGAATATTTTCGCGTGATTTAGTAACGCACGCAAATTTGCCATTGTTTGCTGGCTGTGCGTAAAGGCCCACCGACTCGCTCTGAGCGGGGAACGGCCGCGCCGGCGCCTGCGGCGAGGCGAGCGATTCGTCAGACTCGCGGCCGCTCAGGATCGGGAAGACGCCGCGCGACGCCTGCTGCCCTCCTCGCTGCGGCGTCCAGACGTCCTCCTCCACCATCTCGACGAGCATCGTCAGGCCGGAGAGGTCCTGCGACGGGTGCGTGAGCCGCGCCCCGGCCGACGAGCCGCGCAGCAAGGGGCGGCCGTTGGGGCCGCGCGGCGGCGCGTCGCCCGACGCCGAGGAGGCGCGCGTGCGCCCGCCGCCGCCCTCGCCAAGGGCGCACGCCTTGCCGCTGCCCCACGCGCTGCCGCCGCTGCACCTGCACGAGCCCGCGGAGCCCTCGCTCAGCCGCCCCGTGGAGCCCTCGCTCAGCCGACCGTCCATGCTCTTGGAGCTGCTGCTGCGCTGGAACCGCGCGGCGCCGCCGCGGCCGCCGTCGGACGAGAGCGACGGGCCGCGCCCCGCCGGCGAGGGCGGCCACGACGGCGTGGGGATGGGCGGCGGCGCGAGGTCGGACTCGACGAGGCCGCAGTCGCTCATCGTGAGCGACATCGACGCGACCGCGCGCGTGCCGCCCTGCTGGCTGCCCGGGGAGATGAGCTTCTCGCGCAGCGGCGACGGCAGTAGCTTCGAGATGGACATCGCCGAGAGGTCGGACGCGACCGACGCGACCGACACGGGCCGCGGCCGCCCCACGCCGCCCATGCCCATGCCCATGCCCATGCCCAGGCCCAGGCCCAGGCCCATGCCCAAGCCCGTGCCGGCGTCGGGGCCGCTGCTCATGTAGCACGACGACGAGGCGCCGCTGTCGCGGCAGCCGCTGTCGCGACAGCCGCTGTCGCGGCAGCCGCTGTCGCGGCAGCCGCTGCTGCGCGAGGCGCGCTCGCGCTCGCGCTCCGACGGAGCCGTGAGCGGCGTGCTCTCTTCGCTCTTGCGGCCGCTGCTGGCGACGGCGGCGGCGCCCGCCGTGATGCGCCTGAGGCTCGTGCCGCTCAGGCTGGCGAGGTCGCGCACGTCGTACGTGCGGCGGTCGCGCGAGTCGGTCCTTCGCGCCACCAGAGACGACCTGTCGACCTCCGACGCGCGCGACGCCATGCCCGACGACGCGCCCGGTGGCTCCGACAGGCGGGTGCGGCTGCACCGGCTCGGACCGTCGCCCGCTTCCGGTGGCACGGGAGCAGCAGCGGCGGCCGCCGACGGAGAGAAGTCGTCGGCAAACGGATGCACCGGGCGGGCCGCGGCCGGCTCGGCCGAGGGGTGCGGCGCGAGGACGGGCCCGGGCGCGGGCTGCTGCTGCTGCTGCTGCTGCTGCACCGGTGGCGGCGCCTGGTGCCACGGCTGCTGCCCCTCGTGCGACGCGTGCGCCACCTTGAGCACGCTCGACACCTTGGAGAGCGCCGAGTGCCAGTTGCCCGACGCCCTCGTTGCGGCCGCCGCGGCCGCGACGTCAAAGTCCTCCGCCGAGATCCGAGGCGAGGCGGCGACCGCTGCGGTCACGGCGACGAGCGTGGCGGCCGCCGACTCGCGCTTCTCTGTGGAGGAGGCCACCGTGGGTCCCACAAGCGGGGCGGTGGCCTGCAGGAATCCGTCGAACGGCGCGCTCGGCCCACCGCCGGCCTTGCTGACGCGTGCCGCCTGCTGGAGCTCGACGAGCCGCGCCTGGTCGGTCTGCAGCTCGCTCTGCGCCTCCTTGAGCTGGGCCTCGAGCGTGGTCGCTTGGGCCTTCAGCCGCAGCGTCGCCTTCCTCTCCTGCTCGACGAGCTTGGCCGTCTCGCTCACCGCCTTCGGGCGGTGCCCGTCAGCGTGCTTCCGGCCAATCTCGCCGAGCTGCTCGGGCTTGCCGCGATGGAAGAGGTGGTGGGCCCACGTCGAGGCGTCAGCTTGAGGAAGCCATGCGCGTTGAGCGAGCGCGTGAACGACGGATACGAGGCGTGGTCGAAGAAATTTGGGATGACGCGAGACGCGAGTCCCTCCGGGTTGTTGACCCAGAAGGACGCGCCGTCGCTGGACCAGCCGATCTCGTTGGAGCCCGAGTCGACCATTTGATAGAGCGAGAACGGGAAGCGCGGCTTGCCCTTGCCCATGGTGAGCAGACGAGCGTACGAAGAGGGGTGTAGCTCTGCCGCGAGCAAGCCCGGCGCGCAGCAAGCGCACCAAGTCTAAGGGTGCGGTGGTGTGCACCCATGCGGTTATCCAGAAATGAGATTGATTAAAGCTCGATCTGACGGGTGGCCCAGCTCCCCGCCCTTGCGGCCCTTGTATGCGCGTCGCACTCTCACGGCGTCTCCTTTCCTTTCAACTTTGCCAGAAAGCGACCCTTATTCGGCAAGAGTACGAAGAGCAGGCACCACGGCGCGAGAACGAGCGGCAGCGAGTCGAGGGCCATCGGTGGCGTCCGGTGTACCCACGTGCCGGCGGCGACTCGCGCAACGGGCGACGCAATGTCGAGGAGGTCGAGCCCCATCGAGGCGAGATGACCGAGCACCACGAAGCCGTGGAAGTACTCGTGAAAGCCGAAGACCTCCGACTGAGGCGTCTTGGCCAGGTAGAGCACGAGGCCCGTCGCGTACAGCACGTAGATCGCCGCGATGCGTGTCATCGCGCCGCTCATCGTGAGGACCAGGTACGTCAGCGAGGGCATGAACTGCAGCCCGGTGATGTACTTGACCAGCTTCGTCGAGCCGTCGCGGTTGCCGCTGAGCCGGGGCGCGGCGGCGCCCACGACAGCGAGGCAGATGCTGCTGAAGATGGCCGCGAGGCGTGTGCGGCAGTGCCAGCCGATGTTGGCCGTCCAGAGCAACTGGTTGTAGGCGAGGATCGCCGAAATGCCGAAATAGTCGCAGCGCATCCAAAAGAGCTCGTGCTCCTTTGTGTAGCAGCCAGGCTTCCTGTCACCATTGTGGTAGGCGTCGGAGATGAAGATGTTGGACGACGAAATGACGGCAGCAGCCACACGCAGTGACACCTCAAAGCCAGATAGAGGCACCGCCGCAGCGGCGGAGCGACGCAGGGCACACACGAGGTAGAGGGCTGCAGTCATGTACCAGACCCTTGTTCGATGCAGAAACCCAACCAAGGTGCCGCGATATCTTGAGCGCGCCAAGCCTGTCAGCAAGTACGGCCTTCGAACCGCATCTGTCTGCTCCGGCTGCATGGCAACGGCCATCGGGATGCGGTGCGAGCGAATCGTGGGCGTGAGGCCAGCGGCATGAGGCGCTGTGTAGGCTTGGATGCTCGAGCACAGGAGGCAGAACGCTGCGACGGACATCGAACGTGCTGAGGTCTAATCTCTCGTGCCAACACGGCGCCCACAAGAACCAGCTTCGCGCGACCACCTGCCGCCGGCCTCCAAGTGGCTTGTGCGAGGCTTACACGCTCCACAGCCCAACCCACAACATGCCGCACCCACCGAAGATCGTGACCTTCGACGAAGTCGCCGCGCTCATCGCCTCGCTGCCGGCCGACGCCGTGATCGACGCGATCGCCGAGGGCTTCGTGAGCTACAGCCGCGGCGAGGTCAGCGTGCCGCCCATCCAGACGCTCGGGCAGCCGCCGCTCGCGTCGTTCGTCGGCCACCCGGACGCGCAGGCGTGCATCAAGTCGGCCTACGTCAACGGCGGCGACTACTTCGTCGCCAAGGTGGCGTCGGGCGGCGGCGGCACCAACTCGGGCATGGTGCTCGTCTTCTCGCAGCGCACCTTCGGGCCCGAGGCCATCCTGCTCGACGAGGGCTGGCTTACCGAGCTGCGGACCGCCGCGGCCGGCGCGCTCGCGGCGCGCCACTTTGCTCCGGCCGGGCTGGACACGATCGCCGTGGTGGGCTGCGGCGTGCAGGCCCGCTGGCAGCTGCGGATGCTCGCGTCGGTCGTCCGCTGCCGCAGGGTGCTGGCGTGGGCGCGCCGGCCCGAGCAGGCGGCCGAGCTCGCCGCCGACAAGGACGTGCGTGCGGCGGGGTGGGAGGTGAGCGTCGCGCCCAGCCTCGAGGCGGCGTGCCGCGGCGCGGGGCTCGTGCTCAGCGTGACGTGCGCGCGCGAGCCGCTGATCAAGGCGGAGTGGCTGCGTGGGCGCGACGCGCTCGTGATCGCCGTCGGCGCCGACTCGCCCGGCAAGCAGGAGCTCGAGCCGGCGCTGGCGGCCGAGGCGGCGCTCGCGCTGGCGGACAGCCGCAGCCAGTGCGTCGAGCGCGGCGACCTGCAGCACGCGGTGCGGGCGGGGCTGCTCGCGCCGGAGCGCGTCGTCGAGATCGGCGAGTGGCTGGCGCGCGAGCCGCCGCCGCCGCGCCCGCGCGGCGTCGTGCTCTTCGACTCGACGGGCGTCGCCGTGCAGGACGTCAAGATCGCCGAGCTGGCGCTCAAGGAGCTCGGCCGCCCCGCGCCGCGCCTGTGAGGAGTAGCTTCAATTGATTGAAATGCCTCCCGAGGTGTGTACGGTAGATGTTAGATGAAATTGCTGGTTCTCCCACGAACACACCACACCACGCTCAAAATTTCGCGATGGCATGCATACCACCCAACACAACGCCTATCAACGTTTCTCTCTCCCCGCCCCCGTCCCCTCTCGATGCGAGACGCACCGTAGGTACCGCACCTCAACAGCTCACCATGAAGCTCACGATCTCACTCGAAGGTCCGAGACGACCTCGCTCGGCCTGCTCTGCCCCGGGCCTGGCTGCGGTCCGTCACACTTGCCGGCGTCCATCTCCTCGAGCCACGTCATGCCATCTTGGCCGACGATCGTCGCCAGCGGCTCGGGCGTGGCGGCAGACTCGTCGTGGTTCGCACTGGCTTCGGTGATGCCGCCTGACTGCTCGAATGGCGGTGCGGAGACAGGTTGCGTCGGCTGCGTGTCCTTGGCTCCTCCGTTCCAGCTGAACATCGAGACGAGGGCCCGCGTGTGTGTGATGCTGGGTTCGCTACCCTACACGCTCGCCCCGGCAAGGAAGAGTGCACCCGGGAGTTCAAGTGAACGTGCACCATGACGTGCACTCGCCACGTGTCGCCGCTGGTATCGTGGTACACATGTATGCGGTGTGAGAGCCGTATAGATACTTGCCCAGCTTCATTCATTCTTTCCACGGTCACTTTCTCAGAACGTTCAAGCGTGTCCATTCAGTAGTATACCCCCTCAGAGCAAACACACCTCGGCGGCGCCGACGCGCGGCGGAGCCTCCCAAGAAATGCGCTTCTTTCGCCTGGCCACTGCGCTGCTAGCTCTGAGCTCCTCCACGCTCGCCAACGCGCGCGCGCACGGCGACGACGATGGCGACGACGACCGGGACGTGCTGACGCGCATGTCGGCCGATGCGAAGCGTGTCGTCGACCTGCTGCCGTGGCACGTCCATCACAAGGTTGAAGCAGACGACGACGACCGGGACGACGACGACGACCGATTCGAGCGCAAGGTCGTCGAGGACGACGACGAGGACGAGGAGGACCCCCGCAAGGTCCGTCTCACGGCCAAGCTCATGGGCTTGACGGCCGAGGAGGCGCACGCCCGCTTCGGCGAGGTGCGGCCGCTGCGGGACGCGCCGCCGCGGCAGAGCAAGGTCGACCACTTCGTGGTGCTGTACATGGAGAACCACGCCGCCGATCAAATATTTGGATGCATGGGGCTCCCCGGGTTTGACGGCATCCCCGCCTCGGGTCACCGGGTGCCTTACGTGCCCGACCTGCCGCACCTCGGCGGCGTCAACATATCGTGCGGCACGGCCGACTACGTCTGCAAGAGCGGCCCGACGTACGACAAGTACTCGAGCAAGTTTGCGGCGACCGACGACCTCACGGCGCACAAGTACCCGTACGGCGGTGCCGGGGCGCAGGACGACAAGTACGCATACATCCACGGCCTCGAGGCGGGCTCGGGCGCGACGGCGGCGCGCATGTACTCGCCCGAGCAGATCCCGGTCAAGGCGGCGCTCGCGCGCAGCTTCGGCGTCTTCAACAAGCTGTACACGGCGGTGCCGGGGCCGTCGTCGCCCAACCACCTCTTCACGCAGTCGGGCACGTCGTGCGGGATGCGCGACAACCAGCTCTACGACAAGTGCGGCGGCGACAACGTCTCCTTCCCGCAGCGGACGATCTACGACTCGCTGCGTGAGCACAACGTCTCGTTCGCCTTCTTCATGAACTCGACGTGCGGGCTCGACGGCAAGCCGTGCCACGGCGAGGACCCGATCACCAACGACTCGCCGTCCGCGATCAACACGCCCGACGTCGCGATGGAGGGCGTCGCGCGCTACCACGAGCGCTTCCTCTCGCAGGAGCACTTCTACGAGGGCGCCGCCAACGGGACGCTCCCCGCCTTCTCGTGGCTCCACCCGCCGCTGCAGGCGTGCGACCACCCGTGCCAGGACGTCGCCAAGGGCGAGCGGCTGCTCAAGGACGTCTACGAGTCGCTGCGCGCGTCGCCCAAGTGGAACAAGACGGTGCTGCTCGTGGCGTACGACGACGCGGGCGGCTACTACGACCACGTGGTGCCGCCGTTTGAGGGCGTGCCGGCCGACGAGGCGCCGTGCCACGTGCGGGACCACTGCGGGACCACTGGCCCGTTTGACTTCCGTCGCCTCGGGCTGCGCACCGCCGCGATGCTGATCTCGCCACTCGTGCCCAAGGGCGCCGTCTTCCAGGAGCCCCGAAGGGGCCCCACCAACTCGTCGCAGTTCGAGCTGACGTCGGTGCCCGCCACCGTCAAGAACCTCTTCAACCTCTCGTCCTTCCTCACCAAGCGCGACGCGTGGGCCGGATCCTTCGACGAGCTGCTGCTCGACGAGCTGCGGCCGGACGCCGACATGCCGATGCATCTGCCCGAGGCGCCCGCGCCCGCGACCCCGTGGGCCCCGCCGCCCGGCGCCATGCGCGCGCGCGTCGAGCTGAGCGCCGCTGGCCCCGGCCACTGCAGCGCGTGGGACGGCGCCAAGAGCGAGGTCGAGTGCCTCGGCCTCGACCACGCAAACCTCAAGCAGAAGCGCAACCTGCGGCTGCTCTCGCAGATGACCGGCGCGCCCGAGCCCGACGTCGACAGCATGGACGTCGCCGAGGCCGACCGCTGGCTCGCCGCGCGGTGGAGCGAGTGGATGGCGCAGCAGCGGGCGGCGCGGCTGCACGCCGAGCTCTGAGAGCTCTCTTCTGAGCTGCTGGCGCTGTTTTTGTCGTGTACTTTTTTGTCGGTGTACTCTGTGTTTGTCGTGTACTTAGACGTGACGTGCTTACAAACCATGCTCGATACTCTTCTCTTCATGCCGGATAAGCGCGGGGCGACCGGGCGCCAAACAGTCGAGCGCGATACGACATCACACGCTCGAAGGCACGCGCGCACAGGTGCGGGTGGGGTGCTGCCTGCTTCGTTGGCTCGCCAAGAGCAGGGCGGGTGAATGGTGGGGGTTTACTGGCATCGTCACGGCATCATCGTCGGTAGCATTCTGCGTCGCACACGGTCCGCCGGCGGGGCGGCGGCGGCGGCGGCGGCGGCGTCACATCAGCGGCGGCACGTCGTCCTCCTGGACGGTGAAGGTGGCGGTGCCGCTGAGGTCGCAGCCGACGACGGTCGTGCTCGAGATGTGCGCGATGAGCGTGTACTCGTCGGGCTGCGGCGGCGCCTCGAACTTGACCGACGCGCGCAGCGTCGTGGTCGTCAGGTCCTTGACGACCATCGGCTGCGCCGCGATCATCACGTTGGGCTCGCCGTCGGGCTTGACGCCCTCGACGTACATCCAGTAGGCCTCGAGGATGCCCTGCGGGTTGTCGGGCGTCACGGCGTCGCCCGGCGTCGGTTGCTCGCTCGTGTGCAGGCGCGTCAGCTCGATCTGCATCCGGACGAACTGCTTGGGGAGCGCCGACGCCGGCGCCGCCTCGGAGTCGAGCCACGCCTCGCTCTTGCCGAGCTCCTGTATCGCGAGCTCCTCCTTGGCCGCCTGCTCCTCTAGGATCGTGCGCACGCGCAGCTTGAGCACCGGGTAGTTGAGCTCGCTCTGCTTGAGCGACTCGGTCATCCGCTCGACGCAGTCCGCGTCGTCGTGCGACCACAGCTCGTTGACCACCAGCGCCGACAGCCGCGACGTCGCGAGGACGGCCTTGATCCACCGCTGCTGCGGGAGCATCATCTGCGCCTGCATCAGCACCTTGGTCGCGAGGCGCTTGGTGCCCTCGACGTACCCCAGCATCCGCGCGTCGAGCTCGACCGCGTCGCCCGCCTTGACGCGGTACAGGATCCACAGCAGCAGCAGCAGCGCGCGCTTCTTCTCGGCGCCGGCGTCCTTGCTCGCCTTGAGGCCGCTCACGTCCGCCTCGACCGCATTCTCGAGCAGCCAGCGCTCGAGATTGATGAAGGCCATGATCACCTTCTTCTTGTCGTCGCCCTCCTGGCTCTTGATGTTGTCGTGCAGCGCCTCGAACGACGTGCAGCACGTTATCGCGTTCAGCACGTCGACCGTGCTCGGCACCTTGCCGGGGTCGTCCGGGTCGGGCCTCATGGCGTGGCAGAAGGCTCCTGCGTCGCGCGCAATCTGCTGCTGCGCCGCGATCTGCGCACGCTCCTCTGGCGATGAGCTCTCCCACATCTTCTGCATCTCCTTCTGCTGCTTCTCCATCTGCTTGCGCTCCTGCGGCGTCGCATTCCTCATCGCCTTCTCCAGCTCGGCCTTTCGCTGCTGGGGCGTCATCATCAGCGCCGCAGTCTGGGCCGCTTGCATCGTGGCGGCGTCCATGGTTGCCATGGGCGGCCTAACGGTCCTCCTCGACGCGGACGGAGAACGCGCGGACGAGTCGCCCAAGTAGGCTGGATCTCCCGCACGGTGCACGACCCGACGAGATGGGGGGGAGCTCGCTCATCGAGGACGGGCGTGCAAAATCACCATGCGAGCTGCGCGCTAACTTCGAAGGAACTAAACTACGTTTCTACACACAGCTTTGCCGTCCACGCCCTCGCCATCGACGGCGCCCAATCCTCGCTGCTCACAATGTACGCGTTGCCCTCCTCGTAGAGCCTGCCAAGGCTGGGGCCGCTGCCGCCGAGTTCCGAGAGCTCACCAAAGCTCGGGAAGCGGAGGACGGTGGCCATGCCCGCGGCGTCGATGTCGCAGATCGGCACGAAGCGCATGCCGTCGAGAAAGTGGTTGTCGCCCGTGTTGATGAACAGCTCGCTCGTGGCGTTCCACGTCGTGTGCGTGGCCTCGTTGAACGAGGTCGACATCGACAGCGTGCCAAACGTGTTGGACAGCCCCGGCACGCCCGGACAGGGCTGGGTGGTGGTGCAGAAGGGCATCGCGTCTGGCTGCGGCTCCAAGATGCCGCACGGCGACGTGGTGGTGCTCCAGTTGTAGATTCGTGAGATCGTCGGGTCGCCTGCAGTTCCAAACTGCACGACCTTGAGGCTAGTCGAGTCGACGACTCGGGGGAAGTACATGTCGTTGTAGAAACCGTTGACGAGCAGGTTGAACAGTCGATCGACCCAGACCGGCGCTCGGTCCCGCACGCAGGTGACTTCGAATCGGCCGTAGTTGGTCTGCCACAAGGCACGGAAGGACTCCGGCGCGCGGCGTCTCATCCTCTCCAAGCAAGGGTCCCGCAGCGCCTCCGCGTCGGGCCGACAGTTCTGGCACACGGTGCAGCCGTTGCCTCTGCGCAGAAGCAGCGGCCGCTGCTCACTCGGCTTGGTGGTCGTCGACCACGAGAAGAGAGAGAGCGTGACGAGCGTGAGGCCAATCACGCGCGACGTGCGCGAGCACCATGTCATGCGGATGAGAGCCACTATAGCGAAATAGGCCACGGTGCATGCGGCATGCACGACGTCTTGCGCGAGGTCGAATCGGTCGTCGCACCAGACAACCACCTAACTAACAACTAAACTCACACACCATCTCGGCACTCATATGAAGCTTCCCATCCGCGCCGTCACCTTCGAGATCACCTCGACGCTCGTGTGCATGTCGCTGCCTCTGGGCAAGGTCTATGGTGACGCGGTCCGGCACTACAAGCTGCCGTGCCCGGACGACGGCGCCATGAAGGCGGCGTTCAAGACGGCCTACAAGAAGACGGGCACCGAGCTGCCCAACTTTGGCGTTGCTGCGGGCCTCAACGAGCGCGAGTGGTGGTCGCGGATGATCGAGCAGACGCTGACCGAGGCCGGCTGCACCGAGGCGCTCGAGCCGCTGACATACCCGCTGGTCTTCCAAAGAATCTACTCGTCGTTTGCCAACCCCGAGGTGTGGGCTCCATGCCCCGAGGGCGCGCGCGCGATGCACCACGCCAAGGAGCGCGGGCTGGTGACCGGAGTCGTGTCGAACGTCTACCCGCGGTACGTCGACCAGAACCTGCCTCTGCTCGGCCTCCATCACGACCTCGACTTCGCGACGACCTCGAGCGAGGTGGGCGAGCAGAAGCCGAGCCGAGCGATGTTCGACGAGGCCTTGAAGCGCGCCTCGCACGTCAGCCGACTGCTGCACGGAACGGAGCTGCCCGATCTGGCGCCGGAGCAGGTGCTGCACGTCGGCGACGACCTCGAGAAGGACTACCTCGCGGCCAAGGCCGCGGGCATGCGCGCGTTGCTGTTCGACCCAAACGGCAAGGCCGACCCGCACGACCAGCTGCGGCCGGAGGATGTGATTTCTTCGCTGGACGAGGTGCCCGCCAAGATTGACGAGCTGCTGGAGGCTTGATGGACTAGGGTGCGTAGATAATACATTTTAGTCGCCACGTGGGCCCATGTCGTACCGACTATGCGATGATGAAGATCTGCGTTTGTTGCGAGGTTTCTCAACATTTGTCTACGTGAGAAACCAGCGCAAGAAAGAAAACAAAACTCCTTGCCTAATTGGTATCGCCGGCTTCGGCATGGCTTTTCCCCTCGCGTGCGGCTGCTCGTACCTGGGCACGCCCACGTCCAGGGAGAGCACGCTGGCTGAGCTGACGGAGATGCTCGCGCTGGTCGGACCGGCGCCGGCGCCGCGCCGTCGGCACAATGCGCTCAACGCGTCGCTTCTGCGGAGAGACCTCGAAGCCGGAGAGAACAACACGCGGCCAGCCCTGCTCCTCGAGCAGGATGGCGCTGCGCCCGCCGGTGGCGCTGCGCCCGCCGGTGGCGCTCCGCCCGCCGGTGGCGCTGCGCCCGCAGGTGGCGCTCCGCTGGCCGGTGGCGCTCCGCCCGCCGGTGGCGCTCCGCCCGCCGGTGCGCCCGCCGGTGGCGCTGGCAAGGGGGGCGGCAAGGCGCCCCCCGAGAAGCTAAAAGGGAGGGGGCAGGACCAGGGCCTCAAGTGCATAGATTGCCGGACTATCCCCGGCGTCGGCTTCCTCGCGCGCGGGTACAACGTGCTATATGGCAATCCGGTACCCTTCGACTCGGGGGCGCCCGACCCTGGCTTCTACCACTTTGGCGGCGCCGAGATCTTCAAGATGACCTACACGGCCGACGGCCACAGCGGGCGCGTGCTGAGCCCTGACGGCGTCGTCGTGCGCGAGGAGACGAGCTGCACGCTGTCGATGACGCCGCGGGTCGCGTCCGACTTCCTGTCGTACCAGAAGATGCTGACGGCGATCAACGAGCAGGGCACGCAGACCTACCAGTGGGCGCGCTTCGTCGAGATGGCCGGGCCGCTCTGGCGCAACGCGTTCGGCGCGTCGCAGGAGGCGATCGAGGCGCGCGGCTCGTTCGAGCAGGCGGCGCAGACGACGGTGATCTCGACGGCCAAGTGCGCCGTGTACCGCGTCGACATGTCGAGCTACTCGTCGCGCCCGCAGTTCTCCAACGACTTTGCGATCGCCATCGACCGGCTGATGGAGCTCAAGACGAAGGCGACGGAGGCGGGCAAGCTCGACGACGAGGGCAAGTACACGTCCGACGAGGAGACGAGCTTCAAGCACCAGCTCGGGCTCGAGGACACGACGGGGCAGGAGCTCGGCGAGATCGACGCGCTGGAGGAGGCGTGGTTCGACCTCTTCGACTATTTCGGGACGCACCACGTCGCGTGGCTCACGCTGGGCTCGTCCTTCCACCAGATGCAGCGCTTCGAGCCGCACATCTGGCAGGACATGACGCCCGACGACCGCCGCATCACCAAGACGGCGGCGCTCGCCCACCGCGCCGCCGCCGTCCGCGCGACGCGCGGCGAGATGCGCGAGAGGAAGCGCGAGGGCGACAAGTTCATGACCGCCGTCTCGGAGATGGTCGACAGGGTGCCTGCGGGGTACCGGGAGGGCGCCGCGCTGCTGCAGCTCGGTGAGGGCGCGGGGCAGCCGCAGGTGGAAGAGGCGGTGGAAACGGGTGTGGACGCCGACATGGAGGAGGCGTTTGGCGACTTCGATGAGGAGGAGGAGGCGTCAATCATGCTGCAGCTCGACGAGGAGGAGCAAGAGATGAGGAGACGCTTCCTGCGCAGCGGCAGCGGCAGCGGCAGCAGCAGCAGCAGCAGCAGCAGCGGCAGCAGAGGCGGCCTTGGCGGCGATGGACGGGGTGCGTACGGCCGCGCAACGCGGAGGAGCGACTCGGCGCTTGGCGCGCGGTTTGCGGCGCTCGAACGGAGAGGGGGCGATGGCCCCGCCGACGCAGATCCAGAGGCGATCAAACGGATCTACACACCCAGTCAAACCAATCCGCAGTACCCGCAGTACAAGCGGCCCGAGTTTGTGGCGCTGCTGCCTGACATGACGACTCCCGACCAGCCCAACTCCCGCGAGCAGGCGCGGTGCGAGACGTGCGAGATCGAGCAGGAGGAGGTGGACGCGCGCAACACGGTGGTCATCGGTGCGATGCCGCAGCTCGACGCGGCCGCCTGGTACGAGGAGTCGCGCAAGGCGGCGGCGCCGATTGGGTACCAGCTGCGCTCGCTGTGCACGCTCATCGGCGAGAAGACGGCGCCGCCGCTGCAGCTGCCTCCCGAGGAGGAGCTGCGCGGCAAGATGAAGCGCGGCAAGACGGCGCGCTTCACTGTCGGCGACGACGCGCTGCGAGCGACGTGCCTGCGCGCGCAGACGCTCGACAAGTACTGCGATCGGCGCGTGGGGCGGCGTGGGCGGCGCATCGCGTGCCAGCGGCCGATTGGCGGCGGCGACGGCGGCGGCGGCGCGCCGAAGCCTGCGGCGCCGGCCAGCGAAGCGACCGCTGCGGCCGCGTCTCTGGAACGGCAAGCCTCCGGAGCCACGAAGCCGCCGGACGACGGGTCCAGCGCTCGTTCGCCGGACCCGAAGCGCTCGTTCGTCCGCCAGCCGTGCGAGACCGACGCAGAGTGCCCCGCGAACCTCTCGTGCCAGCAGAAGCAGTGCGTGATCGCGTACACGCGCATCACGCAGGTCGAGCTTGCGTACGGCTGGATGAAGCTCAAGGAGGGCGCGCTCGCGACGCCGTGCCCGTCGTACATGGACCCGGTGCTGCTGGTGCGGCCGGGCAAGGACGACGATGAGGTCGACCTCAACAACCACGACCCGTCGCAGCCGCAGATCAAGCTGTGCCTGCGCCGCCAGTCGACGACGAAGCACATCTCGAACGCGCGGCCCGTCTGCATGGTCACGACGTTCGCGACCGAGCACCGCGACGGCACGTTCACCGGCATGTACCAGGAGGCCGACCCGCCGCTGCACATCAACTCGCGGCCGGCGTGGGCCAACCCGCGCGGCGTCGCGTTCACGGCGCAGCTCGCGTGGGTGCAGGGCAAGGCGCGCGACGAGAAGGGCAAGTGGTCGGGCGGCTACCAGCGCAACATCAACGACCTGTGCGCGCGCGGCGCGTGCGGCTCCGACGTCGACACCAAGGAGCACAAGGGCGAGCTGCCGCCGACCGACGTCGAGGGGCGGTACCTCTTCGTCGACCGCGGCTCGTGCGAGAACTACATGATGGGATCGCAGTGCCTCATGATGACCAAGCACCACTCGTGCGACGTCTTCAGCTGGAACGCGAAGGCGGCCGACCAGGATCTCGGCCGCCCCGAGCTGCAGGACACCGAGGTGGCGTGCGACGCGAAGGCGGGCGAGATCGGCGATCTGCCGACGAACATCTCGGGCGTCTGCCACTGCCTGGGGCGCACGCCGCGCGTCCAGTTCCTGTGCGGCCACTCGCCGACGTCGTGCAAGGAGTTCTGCGAGGCCGAGAACATCGTCCCCGCGCTCACCGACATCGTCGCCGTCTTCGACAGGCTCAAGTGCCCGCCCGGTTACCGCCTCGTCACGTCTCTCGCCGGCAAGATCACCTCCGACCTCAACGACTTCGCGCCCAAAGTCGGGTACGCCCCCCGGTCCCGCCTGCCAGAGTCGTAGCACACCACGGTTGGCAGCTGCCGTCTGGCGGCATGAGGCCACGCCGGAGCCACGCTGCCTGGGCCGCCGAGCTCCACCCGTTGCCCTTCCCTTCCCACGCCCACTGACGCTCCCTGCCTCGCCCCCCCTTTTTTGCCTCTTACAGGCCGCTCTTCCTCTGTTCGACCAACGTCGTCTACGATGACGGCGAGACGAAGGACCCCCGGCCGGTTCACCAGATTGTCTCCGCCATCGCCGAGGGCAAGGAGCCGCCCTTCCCACGCAAGCTGGAGCCGTCGCCGTCGCCGGCGCCAGAGGCCGAGGCACAGCCCCCGGCCGAGGCACAGCCTCCGGCCGAGGCGCAGCCCCCAGCCGGACAGGGCGAGCCGCCCATCGAAGAGCCACCGCCAGCTAGCTAAACTACCGCAGCTGCCGGCGTACGTCCTACAGGTAGCTCCACAAGTACGTAGCGGTCGAAGCATGCTTCAGCAATTCTAAATTTAGCGGTTTCACCGGTGCCGTAACATGCATTATCTGATGGTCTGAAAGAACTCACAACACGTGCTCTACTTTATTATAGCATCTCGAGAGACCTGATCGTGTCCTGAAGCTCCCTCCCTTCCGCCTCCAACAACGTGCTCGCATTGGAGAGCGCAGCAGCAGACAGCGGCTGCCGCTCGATGGACGGCGCCGCCGCCTCGGCAGGCGGCGCCGCCCCCTCGGCAGGCGGCGCCGCCCCCTCAGCAGGCGGCGCCGCCCCCTCGGCAGGCGGCTCCGCCCCCTCGGTCGGCGGCACGGGCTCCGGCGGCGGCGGCTTGACGAGGGCCTTGGCGTCCTTTTTGGCGGAGGCGCTCGTCAGCTTCGTCGAGAAGGTCGTGAGCACCTTGACGACCTCGGCGCGCGTCTCGTCGTCGAGCTTGATCGGCTCCGGCGCGCACGGCTCGCCCGTCGGCTCGTTGGCCTCGTCGTCGCTGCACTTGGTCGTCACCTCGTCGAGGATCGCCTCGATCGCCTCCGCCTCGGTCGTGGCGGCCTCGGGCCAGTCCTTCTTGAGCCGCTCGAGGATCGGCGCGAGCAGCTCCTTGTCGATCGGCTTGCCGTCGACCTTGATGCCGACGAGCATCGCCGCGACGCTGCCCGGCGTCGGCGGCTTCTTGTCGACCTCCTCCTTCTTGGGCGGGTCGGGCTGGACGCCCTGCACGGTGAACGACTGGCACAGGAAGAGCGAGGCCTCGTAGATGTCCCATCCCTCGTTGAGGTCGGACGAGCCGCCGCGCTCGACGTTGCGGATCCGCGAGTAGCCCGGCGGGCACTTGCCGCCCGAGTCGGCGACGACGACGATGTCGGTGACGCCGCCCTTCGGGTTGTGGCCGCTGCAGTACTCGCGGCACGACGTCTCCTGGTGGCCCATCGTGAAGACGGCCGAGTTGATCAGCGCGCCCTCCTGGTAGCAGCCGAGCTGCTCGGGCTTGTCGGGCGGCTGCGCCCACTCGCGGATCGGCTCGCACACGATCTTGCCCTCGCTCTCCTTGGTGAGGCGCGCCTGCTTCTCCGGCTTCCACGGGATCCACAGCTTGCACGTGCACACGCCGCACTCGGCGGCCGAGACCGGCGCGTCGCCGACGTCCTGCTCACCCGGCTTGCCGTGGCATGTCTTGACGCCGAGCCGCTCGCGCAGCGCCTTGGCCTCGGCCGTGTCGCCGCGCTGGTGAGTGAGCTCGTGCATGTGCGTGTACGCGTCGATCATCTCGACGTCGACGTCGGCGTTGATCGTCGAGTCGATCGAGTCGACGTCCTCGCCCGCGCACGGCGACGGCGAGAACTGGACGCAGTCGAGCTTGGGCATCTGCGCCTCGCACGACGTCGACTCCCACCACAGGAACTTGGGCGTCTTGAAGCCGAGGCAGTCGTGCAGCCCGACGACGCCCTGGTCGAGGTAGCCGCCCTTGTTGGGGCACGTCGCCGCGAACGGGTCCCACGCCTTGCCGCTCGGCTGCTCCTGCCACGTCACCGCAGGCACGTGCGGCAGCGGCGGCACGTAGTTGCGCTTGAACTCATCCCACGTCTCGTCGGCCCACGTGCGGCTCTCGATGCCGGTGCGCATGAAGGCGCCGAGCCCCTGCTCGTCGAGCTTGGCGAGCAGCAGCTCGTCGAACGGCTGCTTGAGGTCGTACGGCACCTGCTCGGGCTCGGCGGGCAGGTCGGAGACGCGCGCCATCGACTCGTCAGCCGACTGCGAGTTGATGTCGAGGAGGCAGTCGTCGGAGCGCAGCGCCTTCTCGAGGCACGAGCGATGGTAGAAGTTGATGTTCGGCTCGAGGAAGAGCCGGCCGCCCTTGCCGTTGGCGCGGTAGCCCGCCACCTGATAGCGCGAGCGGTCGTGCGTCGAGCGCACGTAGAAGAGCGCGTTGGCCGGGTACCAGTTCTGCTGGTAGTCGCGGTCGAGCCGCCACGTCAAAAAGTTGCGCTCCGACCAGCGCACGCCCTCGTCGGTGACCATCGTGACCTTGCCGTCCTCGGCCCTCTCCAAATGGCCCTTGACCTGCTTCCAGCCGTGCACGCCGCCGTACGGTGCGTTGTAGATCTGCAGCACGAGGTCACGCGTGATCGTCTCCTGGCGCGAGACGCCCGCGGCGCGGTGGAGGCCCGACACGACGCCGCGCGCAATGTTGAAGCCGCCGCACTGCCCCTTGGCGATCTTGAGGCCGGGGTTCTGCGGGTTGTAGAAGTCCTCCTCCGGCTGGCAGCCTGAGTGCTGCGACGACATGAACGTCGAGCACACCGGGTGCTGCGAGAGCTCCGAGGTCGCGATCTCCTTGACGTGCGAGTCGCTCTCCTTCTTGAGCATGCACAGGTAGATGACGTACGCCTTGTCGGCGACCGTCTCCTCCTCGAGCGCGTCGCCGCCCTTCTCCTCCTTCTCGGCCGCGCCCGCCTCGTCGTCGCCGCCCTCGCCGTAGAAATTGAGGTTGGCCTCGCCGAGGTCAATGCCCTCCAGATCGAGCATCCTCGCCGCCACGTAGCCCTTCTCGCAGATCGGCGGGCCGTCGGCGGTGCCGGGCGCCTGGAAAGCGAGGTGCATGTCGTAGATGCGCGTCGTCTTGAGCTTGCACACGCCGTCGCCGCCAGAGCCCGTCGGCATGCACGTGAAGTTCTTGCGGTCGGGAACCGGCGGGTCGTCCTCGATGCCCTCGCCCTTTTTCCAGTACTGATAGCAGTCGTCGTCGACGTGGCAGCTCTTCTTGCCGCGCCGCGCGTCCCTGCCCGCCGGGCTGCGGAAGCCCGCCGGCTTGAGCGCGCAGTCGTTGTACCCCTCGCGCACCGCGACCCGCTCGGCGCAGTAGCCCTCGGGCGTGAGCGCCTCGTCGCAGTACTTGCGCGCCACCGCCGACCCGGTCAGCTGCGCCGCGGTGCCGCTCGGATCGTCGACGGGGTCTCCGATGAGCTCGCAGATCGGCTTCGGCGTGAACTTAATCGGCATCGCGTCGCTCCGCGTCGCCGCCTCCCACATCCCGGCGTCGAAGCCGGGCGCCGCGCCGACGACCGAGATCGAGCGCATCTCGCCGTGCATCTCGAACGGGTGGAGCACCTGGTCCTCGAGCCGCAGGCTGAGCGACGCCTCCGAGCCGAAGGTGAGCTCGCCCGCCCTCCGTTCGAGCTGCGACGTGACGCACTGCTTCTCCTTGGCGGTGCCCTGCTCGTTCCAGTGGTCCCAGTCGTACCACTCCTGCACGCCGAAGCGCGAGCCGAGCACCATCGTGTCCGAGAAGTGCGTGCCGAAGAAGTCGAACGCGTCGTACCACGCCTCGACGATCTCCTTCTCTTTGGCCTCCTTCTCGTCGCCGTCGAGCGCCTCGAGCTGCTTCACCAGCTCCTCGATCCGCTCCACCGCCTCGGCAAAGTCCTCGGAGAAGCCGGGGCGCTGCGAGTAGCGCGGCAGCCGCAGCATGAACGCCGAGCACGACGCCTCCGTCGACGCCAGCACCTTGTTGCCGCGCTGCAGCTTCGTGCGCGCCTTCCACACGCCCGGCGAGTAGGCGTACGCGCGCCGGTAGAGCGGCCCGCCGCTCCGCTCGCCCTGGGCCGTGACGAGGTTGCGCAGGTAGTTGCGGTAGTCCGAGTCGGACGAGATCGCCGCCGTGTCGAAGTTGATCGCGCAGCCGTGCAGCGCGTGCGCCTGCACATGGTCGGGCCGCGCGTGCTTGCCGTCGGACGTGAAGTCCTGGTTCTCGTACGTGAGCGTGAAGATGTTGCCGCCGCCGTACCGGTTGAAGCCGGTGTCGAGTCCGGCCCCGATGGGCATCGGGTCGGCGTACAGCAGGTTGTACCCCTTCACCAAGAAGTCGACGCCCGGGATGTGCAGCAGCGGGTCGAGGATCCACTCGCCGTCGGCCCCGACGTGGCCGTTTCGCGGAGAGTCGGCCGTGATCGGGTCCTCCAGGATGACCGCCTTGCGCGGCTCCTCGCTCGAGTCGTCCGCACCCGCCTTGGCCTCCTCGCCGTCCCGCTCCAGCGTGCGGAACCGCCCGTCTAGCCTCGGCGGCGGCCGCTGCTCGGCCGTCGAGGGCCCCGCGCCGTCGCTACTGCTGCCTCTTCCGTGTCGCCAGGCGCTCTCGAGCGCTCGCTCCTCGAAGAGCCGAGCCCGCTCCTCGGTGATTGGGAGTGACGGGTGGGACGCGAGCAGCGCCAGCATGCTGGCCACCACGCTCGAAGCCCCTCTCTTTCCAAACTTCTTCAAAAGGCAACCCCGCCCGGCGCGAAGGGGTATCAACAGTAAGCCCGTGTCAAATGAATCACCAAACAGAAAGCATGAAAGCTCAACACGCACAAAAAAAGGTAGAAAGGAAGATGCCGTGCATGGTCGTGCCTTTAGATACTTTAGATCATTGCTTTGCCTAAGCTGCCGGTCAGGAGGGCCCACGCGGGGATACACTGAGGCGGCCGGGGGCCGCCTCGTATGTCCCCAGGCTCTCTTGCGTGCGGTGCTGTGCTCGCTGCGCTCGCTGGCCCTGCCGCAAGGAGAGTGCCCTTTGCGGACAGTGCTGGCCAGCAATCCGGGAGCAACGGGGACATACCGGGCGGGCCTCCTCGCGCTGTTGAGGGGTAGAAGCACGAAGCGAGACTTGATCACAGCCATGGCGGACGAGCCAGAACAACCGCCGGCCGAGCAGGAGGAGGAGGAGGAGGAGGAGGTGGAGGACAAGCCCGCCGAGACGCTCCTCGACGCGTCCAAGGAGGGCGACTGGGCTCGCCTGCTCGAGCTGCTGCCCACGGCGGGCAGCGACGGCGCGTCCGAGCGCGACGACTGGAGCCGGCTGCCCCTGCACTATGCGGCGCTGCAGGCGGCGAGCCTCGAGGTCGTCGAGGGGCTGCTGGCGGCGTACCCGGCGGCGGCCGACGCGCCCATCGGGTGGGACGAGATGGAGAAGACCGCGCTGGACTACGCCGAGGAGTGCGAGTGCTCGGCCGACGTGGTGGCGGCGCTCAAGGCGGCGTCGCGCCGCGAGGAGGGCGACGGCGAGGTCAACCTGCGCTCGAGCCTCGGCGTGCAGAACCAGGGCGTCTGCGAGGAGGACGAGGAGGCGGGCTGGGGCGACGAGGACGGCAGCCCGTCCAGGTCCGACTCGATCCTGTCGCGGGCCGCCTCGCTCTCGCGCCGCGAAAGCCGCAGCCCGTCCGCCGGCGGCCGCGAGCGCAGCCCGTCGACCGGCGGCCGGCCGCGCACCCCGTCGGCTGGCGGCCGCCCGCGCGCCCCGTCGGTCGGCTCGCCGCTCGGCCCCAACGGCGGCGGCGACATCCACGCCGAGATGGCGGCGCTCAAGGCGGAGCTGACGGAGACGGTCGTCTACCTCACCGAGGAGATCCAGGGCCGGCTCGACGCGCAGAAGGAGGAGCTGCAGCAGCGGGTGCAGCAGCAGCATACGGCGCTCGAGGGCTCGCTCACCGCGCAGGTCGAGCTGCAGGCGGCGCTCGACGGCGCGCTGCAGGCGCAGACGGCCGAGTCGGAGCTTGCGGCCAAGGGCCTAAAGGCCGTCAGGGACGCGCAGGCCGAGCAGAGGGGCACGGTCGACCGGCTGCGCACGCACGTGATGACGCACCTCGAGGGCGCGATGGACGCGCAGAAGGCGGAGGTGGCGCGCGCCGCCAAGGGGAGCGCCGAGCTCAAGGAGGGCCACGCCGAGCTCAAGGCGCAGGTGCAGAAGATGCAGTCGCAGCTCGAGGTCGCCAAGACGGTCAGCATCCGGCTCACGTCGTCGATGGACGAGATCGCAAAGGCGGTCGCGGCGCAGGCGGCGCGGTCGCAGTCGCCCGGCGCGGGCGCGCGCGCGCGCGCCATCTCGAGCCCGGCGACGGGCGCGCCACCCGCGCCGACGGGCGGCGGCGGCGGCGGCGGCGTGGTGAGCTCGATGGCGGGCAAGTATGGCGCGGCGGCGGCGGGGGCGGCGGGCGAGCAGCAGCAGCAGCAGCAGCAGAAGGAGCTGCAGGCGGTGCGCTCGCAGGCGAAAAAGGACCGCGACGAGCTCGAGGCCCAGCTGCAGCAGCAGACCGGAGAGATGGCCGAGCTGCGCGCGATGCTCGGCGAGGCGGTCGCCGTCGCAAAGGAGCAGCGCGGCGAGATCGACGAGCTGAAGCGGCAGATTGCGAGCGGCGCCGCCTCCCCTCCGCGCAGCCGGCCGGCTATCGCCTCCGCGAATGGCGACAGCAGCCCCTCGGTGCGTGTGAGCCTGACGGACGAGCCCGCAGTGCCGCCGCCGATGATCTGGTCGCGCACCAGCACGATTGGCGCCGACACGCAGGCTGAGCCGCCGCAGGTGCCGCCGTTTGGGCTGCAGCAGCAGCCGTCGAGCCCGGGGGCGCTCGCGAGCCCGCGCGGCTCGTACGAGAGCAGCGGCTCGTCGGTCCGAGGCTCAATGACGAGGCAGACGTCGATGTCGATCGGATCGGTGATTTCGGGGGACCTGTGAGCGCTGTACGCTGTACAATACTTTAGAGATTTCGTCGCACACACTACACATCAGCCACAGCCTGTCAGCTCAGAGTACTCGCGTCTCCTCCGATTCCTGTGCGTGCGACGCGCCGCTACCACGAGCGAGGCTGTCGCAAGCGTCGCCGCACCGCCGAGCACCGTCACCAGATGCGAGACGCCACGCTGCTGTGAGGCGGGCTCGTCGGCGGCTTCGCTGAGCTGCAAGAAGCCGGCAGGGTGCACGCCAGGCACCAGGCTGAGCCACCATGGTCGTTCGCCGTCGCCGTCGCCGCCGCCGCCGCCGCCGCCACCGCCGCCTCGCGCCGCCGTCTCGACGCCTTCCTCTTGGCAGTTCATGGCGTCCGCCCCCCAGTCGGGCAGGTAGCTCTCGGAGCGGTCGCTGCCCTCGTCAAGGTACATCCACAGCTCGCTGTGCTGCTTGACGTGCGCCGTCGTGGCGTCCCACCGCGGCGCGTGCAGCGCGACGATGGTCCATGGCGCCCCCTTCTCGAAGCGCCACGCGGAGCAGCGCAGCCCGCCCCTCCGGTCGTATCGCCCGGCGGCGACGCCCTCGCGCGCCGAGGCGCCGATCTGCACCGCCGACGGCGAGGCCGGGTCGGTGCGGCAGACGACGCGCCCGCGGCGCACCAGCTCGTCGCGCGTCCACGTCAGGTTCTTTGCGAGCGCGTAGTCGCCCCGGACGGCGGTGATCCCGTAGCGCGAGCACGAGAAGCCGAGCTCGGGCAGCGACGACGCGAGCAGCAGCAGCTCGCCGTACCGCAGCCGGTGCGAGTGGTGCCACGTGTGCAGCAGCGTCCCCGCCGTCGGCATCTCGCCCGTCCACCACGTGAGCGCCGGCTGGTTGGGCACGTCGTACCGGATCCACCAGTCGTCTGGGTAGGTGACGCTCGTCGTGAAGCGGAACCACGCCTTGCTCGCCGGCCGGCACGGCGCGTCCGTCAGCACGAAGGCGAGCTGCAGGTACCAGCGGATCGGCGGATCGGCGAGCTCGGGCGTGCGCACGCGCACGTCGTTCACCTCGGCCTCCACGTCGATGCCCTCCGCCTCGTTGACGACGACGCAGTAGCCCGCCGGCACGGCCGTCGCGTAGCCGTCCGTGCTGGCGGCGCCGATGCCGTAGCTCGGCCCGTCGGTGTAGTCGCCGTGAGACTCGAACCAGTGGTTGTTGATCGTGCGCCGCATGTTGCGCAGCGCGTCGTCCTTACGCACGTGCACGTGGTGGTTGTGCAGCGGCGGGTAGCCGATGGGCGTGCCGTCCTCCAGCACGGGCTGGTTGGTGTTGGAGACGATCCGGTCGCCGTTGGCCAGCACGCCGAGTAGCGGGCCGGTCAGGATGCTGCGCCAGCCGAGCTCGGGCGTCGAGACGAATGGCCCGATGCGAACCGCGCGCAGCAGCGGCCGCAGGCACACCTCGACCCGAGCGGCCGGCCATATCGCCGCGGGCGCCTCCAGCATGCTCAGCAGGATCTCGTCGCCGAAGTGGTCGCGGCACGCCATGATGTCGGCCTCCGAACGGTGCGAGCAGCTCCGCGCCGCGATGGCGGACGGTTGCCAGGCGCAGCCGCGGGTGAGGCTGGCCATGCTCGGAGCGCGGAGCTCAACGTTTCCAAGCCAACAAACATGGACCTCAACGCGCCGTCATGGCACGCATCGAAAAATGTACAGTAAAATGTGCGGCGTGGGGTGCAGTTGGGCCGTTAGATAGCTAGAAGAATACAAAGCTAGATTGAATACCCAAGATCTATGTATCGCGGCGCGTCCCCTGCACTGGTCCCCTCCGTGCTTTGACTCCTCCGCCAGCCAAGAGCGACTCGCGCAGTCTTGCCCGCTATTCCACCGCCCCGGCCATGCCCTCCGCCGCCGGCCGGAGCGAGTTCCTCTCGCCCGAGGGGCTGCGCACCGACGGCCGACGGCCCGGCGAGGTGCGCCGCCTGCGCTGCCAGATGGGCGCCGAGCCGAGCGCCGACGGCTCCGCCTACCTCGAGCAGGGCAACACCAAGGTGCTGGTGACGGTGTGCGGCCCGCACGAGACGACCAACCACCGCGCCGCGCAGCACGACCGCGCGACGCTGGCATGCACGTTCACGGCGCTGCCGTTTGCGGGAGGCCAGCACAAGGTGCAGCGCGGCGACCGCGCGTCGGCCGAGCTCGCCGCGGCCGTGCGGTCCACCTTCGAGCCGGTCGTGCAGAGCCAGCTCTACCCGCGCACGCAGATCGACGTGAGCATCACGCTCCTGCAGTCGGACGGCGGCGCTCGCTCCGCGTGCATCAACGCCACGACGCTGGCGCTCATCGACGCCGGCGTCGCCATGGAGGACTTTGTCTGCGCGTGCACGGCCGGCTCCATCCAGGGCGCGCTGCTCCTCGACATGAACTCGCAGGAGGACCAGGCGGGCGCCGAGCTGAGCGTCGGTTACCTGCCTCGGTCGGAGCGCGTCGGCCACCTGCAGCTCGAGTCCAAGGTGGCGCTGTCGAGCGTGGACGAGCTGCTCAACTTTGCAATCGAGGGCTGTCGGCAGGTGTTTGAGGAGCTGCGCGGCGCGGTGCAGCTGCGCTCGCAGGAGGTCCTGGCCACGCGAGGTCTACACACGTGATGGCGCGTGTTTCGAGTTATAACCAAACAACACAGTCGCCGCTTTTGCGAAATCTCGCCCAATATAATTACATATATATGGAAAAAAAGCAGACAGACAGTCAGACACTTCTCGCCGCCTACACCGCCCACTGAACCGCGCCGACGCTGACCGTCTATGATTCACCACGAACCTAATTTGCATGCATCAATGCAAGAAATTATAATGAATTGATAAGAACCTGCTAGAAGAGGCCAACGGCCAAGCTCTTTTGTCACTGCTACGTCACGCTCGCCTCAGCCCCACCAAACAGCAGCGGCCGGTCCAAGCGCGTGGCAGGCAGCGTGCACGGAACGGCGCTGAGCAGCGCCGTGGCGAGCATGCGCGGCCACGGAGGCTCGGCATGGCAGACGGCGGACTGTCCGACCGCAGCCTCGACGAATGGCCCGGCCGTCACACAGCCAAAGCTGCGCCACTCGGAAATCGCGTCTCGCCATGCGCGCAGCAGCTCGTCCAGCGGTGCAGCGCTGCTTGCTGACGAGCGCGGCGGCTCATCACCACCTCGATGCACGCAGCTCGCTCGCCGCGTGCAGGCGACGAGCAGCTCTGAAAACGTGGCGGTGGCCGCGGCGTCGAGCAACATCATCTCCGCGCGCCGCATCACGCCCATCAGCGCCGTGCGCTCGCGAGCGGCGTCGTAGTCGCATGAAGGATGCAGCTCAGACGCATATAATGACAGTAGCGACGAGAGCCGCTGGGTGGCCACCAGCTCGGTGGCGTCGTGGCCCGGGCGAGTCGTGCCGAGCGAGATGCCGCTCAGGATTTGTTTGGCTGCTGAGGCGAGGCAGACTAGGATGATCGTGCCGACCGTAAGCCCGAACATGAAGAGCCAGACGACGCGGCCGTCAATGCCGCGGCCGTAGACCATGCGTGGGGCTTGCTGGTAACCTTGTGGACTTTCGCGCCAGGACATGGCGTACACCTCGTCCGACACCGCGCCTGCGTGCGACGGTGCCGAGAAGCCGCCCGACGGCGTGCTGCCCGGCGATACGACCGCCTCTGTGCGGTCGGCCGGGCCAGCCGACGCTAATCGGATGGCCGGCGAGTTTGAAGAAAGCAATTCTGCGTCTACGCATAATTGCAACCCAGCAGGCATTCATGCTGCTGTCGGCGGTGCGACGACGCTGTGCGCAGGTGGCGACGCCTCGCCCGCCTCGGCTAACGCTGTGGAGACGTGCGCCACGGGCACGGGCGCTGCGCCCGCGGCTGGGCACGGTGGGCAGGCGCAGCATGCGCAGAGTGTGGCGCAGGCCACGCCGGCTCCGGCGGAAGGGCTGGCCGGCCAAGACTGGCAGGTGCAAGCGAGCTCCTGCGCGTGCGGCTGCGACGCTGGCGCCGGCGGCGCGCGTGGGCCGATGCGGGGCGACGATGGCGACGCGCGGCGGCCGCTCGGAGAGCCCACGCGCCTCTCCACGCTCTCCGCGCTGCAGGCCGCCGCTCGGCCGTCGGCGGCGGTGGAGGGCTGCCCCGACGATGCCGAGCAGCTGCGGTGCTGCGAGGTGCAACAGGGCGACGCTGAAGGTGCGGTGGGCGCTGCGGATGGCGCTGACGGTGGCGGCCAGGGCGTGGGCGGCGCGGGCGCCGAGGTGCAAAGTGGTGCCGATGGCCCCACGTATGTCCCAGTGCCTGGTGCGGCGGCCGACG
>Ga0209713_10000111_pt1 | contig 43992 bp, 61 predicted proteins | sample ArcOceMetagenome_3_FD_187444 | JGI IMG/M metagenome (GOLD analysis project Ga0209713, IMG submission 187444) | Marine eukaryotic phytoplankton communities from Arctic Ocean - Arctic Ocean- Svalbard ARC20M Metagenome (SPAdes) (version 2) | ecosystem: Environmental > Aquatic > Marine > Oceanic...
AAAAACCTCCGTAAATAGTAGATGAGTGACCCTCTACTCTTTGTGGACACATCAGAGAGTAATGTCACTATCACAGGTAACCTGCATGTTACAAATCATGTGGGTGTAGGAACGGCATCACCCGGTAACTCACTCCATATATATAAAGCAGCTGCTGAAGGTACGTCTGGACTGTTCATAGAAAAAGCGAGCGATGGTGCAGGAACTACTGCCGCTTTATTATTTGGCGTGAACGCTCCGGGAGAGAACCCCGGAGTCGCGAAAGCCGCTATATTTTATGAACGCAATTTGGTGAACGGGCGTGGTGACATAAAGTTTTGTAATGACGCAGCCAACGATACGAACACCGTCACCACTGCAGCCGCTGATACGAGGATGATTATTAAGAATACCGGCAACGTGGGTATAGGGACAGTAAGTCCGGAATCAATATTGCATGTGCAGAGTGACATCGCCGGATCCAGTTCGAGTATAAAAAAGACTGCGGCGACGGCATCTACATCCGAGTACAATTATATTTTAAACGGACCGCGCGCCGGGACAACGAGTGGTGGCGCTGCACACTTCATTAACGGGTCAGGTAGATCAACTGACGGAGGTACGAGTACATACACGATGCGTAACGACAGTGGAAATACACGTATCGGAAAAGTTTCGACTAGTACCATAATCGCGGGGTACCCTTCTTACCCAGACCGACCGTTCGCGATGGTAGGTAAAAATAATGGTCGGACATACACTGGAAGCTACATGATTTTTAATTCCGTCCAATACAACGATCAAAATCTATATAACAGTAGTAACGGTCGGTTTACTGCACCGGTGGCAGGTTATTATATGTTTACAGGTTCGTTTTTAGCAGGGGAGAGAGAATATCAAACAAACACACGTTGGCACTTTAATGGGGGTGAGATTGCCTGGGGTGCTGCACACTATAATTTTGGTTCGGGAATTAATGTGAATACAGCATCCTGTCGTCCTGCTCTTTCTTGCCATCTAATTTATTATATGAATAGTGGGAACTACATGAATATGAAGATTGTGGGTGGATCAATGTACGGATCGTACAGCGGACACTCGACCGTGACGTGTATGTATATGGGTGCAAAATAGGTACGATATTTTTTTATTATTAATTCATATGACGTGTGAAGTGACGCATACCATACACGAGAATGGAACATCCCTTTTACGCGTGGAACTCGGTGACTACCATTCAAAATGTTTACATAGCTTAGCAAACCCCCCAGAAGATTGGGTCGAAAATATCATTTCCAGTAAATGTCAGCCTTTATGTTGTCGTTTATGGGAATGTCACATCAAAGAATGTTGCAAACACGATAACATGGAGAAAAAAACGTCTAAGGCGATGCTGATCCTAGGGTATGAACCCGATCCGGAACTCATTTTTGAACCAGTAGGAAAATGTGTGGATAATGAAGATGGTTCGTGTGTAATCGAAGTTGAAATAGATGGGATGTATACAAAAAAAATACAGGAATTACTACCGGATCTTTCTCAAGAAGTTAAATCTATGATATGTGATAACGTGGATTTAGAAGCTGAAGCTATCTTGGATAAAGTCGCGAGCAGGGGTGAACATATCAACAAATCAAAACGAGAAATCGTGTTAGAGTATCAGCGTGAAGAGATTGCCGAACCCGAAGTTGAAGATACACCTTTTGTAGATCAGAATGCCGAAGAACTCCAAACCGTATATTCTCGATTGGCTGAACTCGAAAAACTTATCAAATTATAAAAAACCTCCCTAAACAGTAGATGAGTGACCCTCTACTCTTTGTGGACACATCAGAGAGTAATGTCACTGTAACAGGTAACCTCCATGTTACCGCGGGTTCGTTCTTAGGAGATGGTTCGGATCTTACAGCACTCAACGCGTCTAATATAGGATCTGGAACACTAAATGCTGCTAGGATTCCGGATTTAGACGCAGCAAAAATCACCGGGGGAACACTCCCAGTGTCCCGTGGTGGTACTGGTACGACTTCGTCTACCGGGACTGGTGCACTCGTTCTCCAAAACGCACCCTCGTTCACTGGAACGGTTACCATGAGTGGGAACTTGGACGTTGGCGGTGTGATTACATCTGACGTTCCATATTACACGGCGCGTCAAAGAAATACAGCTTCGTACGTATTTGATGAATCGATCGTTTATGATCAATACGTATATACAAATTACCCAGGTTCATTTGTTGCTAATTCGGCTACAGATGGGTATTATCAACCTCCTATGAACGGTGTGTACCAAGTACACATGGAGTGTATAACAGTCGGTTCAGGAAATATTCATATTCAAAAACGAACGGGTACGACCGTAAACTTTAGTCATGATGATAGACATTATAATTACCATCATAGTGGATGGATGTCTACCAGCGCGGACACACTCATCCCTATCACGAATTATACAACGCAGAATATAAGGATCTTTATCAATGCGAGTAGTGGTAATGGTGCATGGGCGTATGCATCGTATCATGGAAGCGCTTTTTTTAAGTGGGTTAGTAATGTTTAGATTAATTTATATGTATGTATAAATGCAATTCACACGAGGTATGATGGAAGCCATGTCAGCTGCTTTCGCTGTTAGGGAGTTAATTCAAAATGAATCAGTTGATTTTAATGTAGATGAACCGTATACCTACGACAGTATTAATCTTCCAGATGGGTACACAAAACCATCGAAGGAAGCGTACGACGAAGCATTTACTCGATACCTAAATATAGAATTATTCAAAGTGTTTCGTGAACAGAGAAATAAAAAACTTACAGAATCGGATTTTATGATGTTATCCGATTATCCCAAAGAAGATATAGAAGAATGGAAAGTGTACCGTCAAGCCCTTAGGGACTTACCCTCGATAACCGAGGATCCGGAAAATCCTAACTGGCCTACTCCACCCAACGCATAAAAACCTCCATAAACAGTAGATGAGTGACCCTCTACTCTTTGTGGACACATCAGAGAGCAATGTCACTGTCACAGGTAACCTCCATGTTACCACAGAGGTAAGTGGTGGGTATGATACTAATACGACATCATATTTAGGTCGTGCGGCAGTAGGATACTGTGGACATAATGACGCTATGGCTATCTGTCATATTGATTCAAATGATAACGGAGGATACGCACTTTTACAAGAATCAAATGGAGAAACAATGTTAAATTCTGCATCAGGTCGTCCAGTTCATATACGCCAGGGGAATGTTGATAAATTGACTATAAATAGTTCTGGGATGGCTCAATTTGAATATACCCAAAAAAGAAACATTTTTTATATGCCAGCTGCCTGGGCTTACTCCACTACCAGCACCAGTGATACAAATTTATGGTCGTTCAATCATAATTTTCCTTATAATGGATATGTCATATTAAGCATGAATGGTCACTTTACTAATTCCGTTGGAAATTATTGGGTTTATGCCAAAATAGGTATAGATAGCGCAGATCCGGCTGATACTTCAGGGTTTTACGATACCTACACAGGTGGAGCACACAATGCCCATGGGGGGGATTTTCATGGATATAAAGACGGTAGTGTAAGTTGGCAAGATATTAACTGGGGTGGAACCCTAAAAGTGAGCGCCGGTAACCGGGCCATATGTTTGCGTGTCCGCACTCAAGGTGGAACCTTGTCCATAAATGGATTGGCAATAAATATGATGTATTTTCCAACTTATATTTTCTAAGCCTCCAGTAAATGGTTAACGAACAATACATTTTACATCCATATTACTCCACTGTGTTTGCAGATACTGTAAGAGAAGTAATGGAAAATCCACCCGTATCCTTTGGACATAGCGGATCGTGGGACACTCTCGCATTTCCAGATGGATATGAGAAACCTTCAAAAGAGCTTTTAGAGGAAAGATTTAAAGAAAATTATAGGAATGAGGGGTTCAAATACTTACGGATAGAAAGAAATAAAAAACTCACAGAATCAGATTTTGTAATATTTCCTGATTATTCACACTCTACCCCCGAAATTAAACAAGCGTGGTTGGATTACCGTCAAGCCCTCAGAGACCTTCCGACCAATACAGAAGATCCGGAAAATCCTAACTGGCCTACTCCACCCAATTAATAAAAACCCCCCTAAACAGTAGATGAGTGAACCTCTACTCTTTGTGGATACATCAGAGAGCAATGTCACTGTCACCGGTAACCTCCATGTTACAAGTAATTTAAGTGTTATTGGAGGTATCACAGGAGATACGAGTATCACAGGAGATACGAGTATCACTGGTGAACTCTCTGTGAGTGGTCCTACTACCGGTCCGAATCATGGGTCGGCATCGATGCTTTATTTACTTAATTCGCCTTATATAAAAGAATGGCAATGGACGGGTGGTAATAGTAGTGTACTTCGCGTCACATTCACAACATCAGAACTACCTACGAACTGTAAAGCTATATACGCAGACGTATTTATGTCACAACATAGCGCCAACGATCATGTTGGTCATGCTTTGGGTAAAAATGTAGGACAAATGACAATGTGGACAGCCGGTAGAAATGTTCGCCCTTCGTCCCAATTTGGAAACTTGACGGCGCAGCAGTGTTTTTTATCTATGCCGGGGCAGAGTGATGGATTTGAATATTTTTACGGTAACTGGTGGAATTCGTGTATCATACCACTCGATACGGGTAATAAAATTTACCATACAGTATCGGGTGAAGGCGGTAGTACCCAGTCGTGGGTATACATGATCGTTAAAGGATATTTTTATTAAGGTGGCTACCAGCGACGAAGCTGTCTATTACACACATTCAACATTGTATCTTAGATAATTATTCTCTACCCTTATATTAATTATGGCAACCCATACATTAAACTTTCCAGGTGCCAATCTGAATGCCAAGGAGGTTACACTTGGTGACACTGCATCTACAAGTACAACTACCGGTGCTCTAACGGTTCTTGGTGGTGTGGGTATTCAAGGGAATCTTCATGCTACAGATGCCAATCTTGAGAATGTAGAGGCTGACAGTGTAAATGTAACAGATAATACTCCATCTACAAGCACAGCTACCGGTGCTCTTAAGGTAACGGGTGGTGTGGGTATAGTAGAAAATCTATTCGTTGGGGGAACGGGTAAGATTGAAAATATTACGGATGCTACCACGACAACATCTGGAGCCTTACAGGTTGTAGGTGGTCTAGGAGTTGCCAAGACTGTCTTCGCGGCTGACATGTCATCTGGAAGTGTTGATGTGACGGATACTACTATATCTGCAACCACAACCACCGGTGCTCTAAAAGTAGCTGGTGGTATTGGTGTGGCTAATAATGTTCATGTCGGTAATGATGTATACATAGGTTCAAACTTGAATGTTGATACAAATTCTCTTCATGTAGATTCAGTGTCAAATCGGGTGGGTATTGGAAAAACGGATCCAGGTTTCACCCTAGATGTCACGGGTGACATTAACTTCAGTGGGGAGCTATATAAATCTGATGCCCTATTCGTTAGTACACCATGGACTATTGAATCGACTCCCACCGCATTAAGTTACACAAGTGGATTTGTAGGTATTGGTGAAATTACACCCGATGCAACCTTACATGTCACAGGAAATGCATATGTGACAACTAATGTACACGCTTCAAATGTATATACACAAGGTGGTCTTATTACAAATAGAGCGGGTACTTGTAAGAAGACATATTCTCACAATGGAACTTTACCCACGAATGCTACCATAGCTAATGGAACCTTTACCGTTAATTTTTCAAATCATGTATTCCAGGCAAAGATATACGCAACTATTTGTGAAGGCACACTTACACTAAGTAGTATTAATATGGATTGTGTTGGTGGTCACATTACTGGTGGTACACCTGCAGCTATAACACTCGGTGAGGTCGTCGTAGTTGGTCACAATTCATGTCCATGGAGTGCAGAAGTAACAACAACTGCAAATGCTATGACATTTAAAATTGACCACGCCGTGGTAGGCGATGGAAATTACGATATATTTGTTGAATATCTTTCATCACATGCGGACGGTAGAGTGGTAAAATTTACAGAAGGTGGTGCTGATGAAATTACGTTTAATTACTAAGTTAAAAAAATTGTATACTATTAATAATAGCAATGACTACACTCATTCGTACATTCGGTGGAAATATTGGCATTGGTACAACAGATCCTGGAAGCTATAAACTACGTGTAGAAGGTGGAGTTAAAGCGACTTCTATGGAAGTTGCCGGGGTTCTCAATGCACTTGCTCCATCTGGATTAATTGGAATATGGTATGGGAATGTGGCAGCTAATCTTCCTACAGGTTGGGTTCTTTGTGATGGTTCTAACGGAACTCCAGATCTAAGGGAAAGAACTGTTCGTGGTGCCGCCGGAGATGCAGCACCTTCTCCCACAGTTCTAAATAGTACAGGTGGAGCGAACACTGTAACAGTGAGCAATAATACAATGAAGCAACATAATCATCAAGTCACAATATCCTCAGCGAATGCTCCTCATTCTCACGGCGCACAAGGAGCAAACGCGGCGCATAACCACAATAGTCGGCGTAACAATGCCCATTCGCATGCTTTATGGGGGATGAGTTGGAGATCTCTTAATAACTACGATAACTATAACGTACATGGTGGTGGATACGCAATTGAAGCAAAGAATAATCTGACTGATTGGTCCTCATACGCTGGGCATCACTCTCACTACGTGACGCACAGCAATATGGGTCATAATCACAATAGCAGAGCGACTAATTCTCCACATAACCATGGTGGTACATGCAATAACACTGGAAGTAGTAATGCCGTCGATATATCGAATCCATATTACGCACTCTATTACATTATGAAATTATGATACGTTTATTTATTAAGTTAAAAAATCGTATACTATTAATAATAGCAATGTTAACGGAGATTGTAACCTTCGATGGAAATATTGGCATTGGCACAAGGGATCCCGGAAGCTATAGAGTAAATATAGAAGGTAGTGCTATAACTAATTCATTAGAGATTAACGGGGTTACCAATTCGCATATACCAGTTGGTGCAATTGCTATATGGCATGGTATAATCGCTTCTATTCCTACAGGTTGGAAACTTTGTGATGGTTCTAACGGAACTCCAGATCTAAGAGATAAATTGATTCGCGCTGCCACCGGAGATGCAGCACCTTCTCCCACAGTTCTTGGTGAGGGTACCGGTGGATCGAACAGTGTAACAATGTCTGCGGATCAATTACCAGAACATAATCACCAAGTCGCCACAAACTCCGCCAATTCTCCACATGCACATTACTTCGACGAATCAAATGCCCCTCATGAACATAATTCTCAACAAGGTGGGCGGCACTCTCATAATTTGTACGGGGTTAGTTGGAGACGTCTAAACGGTTGGGATAATATGAATCACACGCCGTCGGGTACCGGTGGATGGGCAGTTTGGCCAATAACCAACAATACTAATCACACGACCGGCACCGCCGCGACCCACTATCATAGCACCCAAACCGCGAATGCCACACATGGACACGGTAGTAATAATAATGATGCTCCGCATAACCACGCAACTCAAATTGGACAGGCGGGTGGGGACTCATCTCTTACTATAACAAACCACTATCGCGGACTCTATTATATTATGAAAACGTGATACGTTTATTTATTAAGTTAAAAAAATTGTATACTATTAATAATAGCGATGACAACAAAGATTCGTACATTTGGTGGTAATCTTGGAATCGGTACAACAGATCCGGGAAGCTACAGATTACGTGTAGACGGTGGGCTTAAATCAACTTCTATGGAAGTTGCTGGGGTTACCAACGCACATATCCCGTCCGGTGCAATTGCTATTTGGCACGGTCTAATCGCTTCTATTCCTACGGGTTGGTATTTATGCAATGGTTCTAATGGAACTCCAGATCTAAGAGATAAAATGATTCGCGCTGCGACAGGAGATGCAGCACCTTCTCCCACAGTTCTCGGCGCAGGAGCCAGTGGATCGAACAGTGTAACAATGTCTGCGGATCAATTACCAACGCATAATCACCAAGTCAGCACAAACGGCGCCAATTCTACACATGCACATTACTTCGACGGCTCAAATGCCCCTCATGGACACGGTTCTCAACAAAGTGGGCGGCACTCTCATAATTTGTACGGGGTTAGTTGGAGACGTCTAAACGGTTGGGATAATATGAATCATCATGGTTCGGGTACCGGTGGATGGGCAGTTTGGCCAATAACCAACAATACTAATCACGGGACGGGTAACGCCGCGACCCACTATCATAGCACCCAAACCGCGAATGCCCCACATGGACACAATAGTAATGGATCAAATGCTCCGCATAACCATGCAACTCAAATTGGACAGGCGGGTGGGAATTCATCTCTTACTGTAACAAACACATATCGCTCACTCTACTATATTATGAAAACGTGATACGTTTATTTATTAACTTAAAAAAATTGTATACTATTAATAATAGCAATGACAACGAAGATTGACGTTTTCGATGGAAATATTGGCATAGGTACAACAGATCCGGGAAGCTACAGACTACGTGTAGAAGGTGGAATGAAAGCAGCTTCTATAGACGTTGCTGGGGTTACCAACGCACACATTCCAACTGGATTTATTCTTTTATGGAGCGGTTTGCTTTCTGCTATTCCTATAGGTTGGACTGTTTGTGATGGTTCTAACGGAACCCCTAATCTAAGCGATAAATTTGTTCGTGGTGCCAGTGGGGATATCAACGTTGGTCAAGAAGGTGGAGCGAACAGTATAACACTAGCATCTACTAATTTACCCCCACACTCTCATAATCATCAAGTAGACAGTGCAAATCATCCACATACTCATAGCACCCAAACCGCGAATGTATCCCATGCACACAATAGTAACGGTGGTGGTTCCCACAACCACCCCCTCAACGGTTTCTCTTGGAGACGTTTACCCGGTTGGGATAACTATAACGTACCAGGTAGTGGATACGCAATTCAAGCGACGAACAACAACAACGAAGCCACGGATCAATCTTCGTATCACACACATTACTTTGATGGAGCAAATGCCCCTCATGGACACGGTGGAGCAAATGCTAACGCGAATCACTCTCACACTGCTAATATGGCTAATGCTGGGAATAGTGCTGCAATAACTATAACCAACCCGTATTATGCACTCTATTACATGATGAAATTATAAATTTATATTTTATATCGTAGTGACTCACACTTAAAAAAATAAAGTCTCACTATAATATAAAATGTCTGGTGGTATTGCCCAACTCGTAGCCGTGGGTGCACAGGACGTGCACCTAGTAGGCCAACCTGAAATCAGCTTTTTCAGGTCTACTTACAAGCGCTATACTAACTTTTCCCAAACCGTGGAACGTCAGGTGATCCAGGGTAACGTGTCCAACAATGGTATGTCTACCGTGCGCTTCGAGCGCAAGGGTGACCTTCTCAACTATGTGTACTTAGTTTGCAACAATGGATCTCTTGTGCAGCAGGAGTCTGATTGGACTACTCTAATTGACAAGGTAGAGCTCTTAGTGGGGGGACAGGTTATTGATGAACAAGATTCTACCTACTCTACCCTAATTGCTCCTACTCTCTCCGCTACCACTTCTTCCAAGTCCGTCGCGGGTGATCTTTTCGGTGGTTCTACAAACGAGAACTTCTACCCTCTCCGTTTTGCTTTCTGTGAGAATTGGCAGACTGCTCTTCCACTTATTGCCCTCCAGTATCACGACGTGGAGCTTCGAATCACATGGGGTGCTAACGCCAGTGATTCCAGTCGCAAGTGGGATATCTATGCCAATTATGCGTACCTCGATACCCAGGAGCGTGAGTTTTTCGCTTCCAACCCTCAGAACTTACTGATTACCCAGGTCCAGAAGACTATTAAGTCTGGTGCCAAGATTCAGGAGCTTAACCTGAATCACCCCGTCAAGTATTTGGCGGCTGCTTCGGGTTCCGCGGTGAACATTCTCGGTCATGATGGCTCTGTTGATAATAAGCTTAAGCTTCAGATTAACGGCACTGATGTTGCTGACTTCAAGTTTGCCAATCCCAATTTCTCCGTGGTTCCCCTTTACTACCACACTACTAACGCCGGATCCGCGGTTGCTTCTGCTACCGTTGAGAAGCTCTTCTTTTACCCCTTCTGCCTTGACGCCGGTAAGGTTCAGCCAACTGGTAGCTTGAATTTCAGCCGCCTCGACTCTGCTCGTATCGTAAACGACCGTAATGATTCCGACCAGGATATTTACGCAGTAAATTTCAACATTTTACGTGTGGAAAATGGTATGGGAGGACTCCTTTACAGTAATTAAATTAAATCTCTTTGTAACTAATAAAACATATGTGGAACGTAGTTTTCCTACTCGCCATCGTTTTTGTATTGACGTATGATCCTAAATCCAGGACACTTGAAAAGTATGTTGCTCACCCCACAGCACCTACCCAGAAATCATGTGAAGATACGCATTACCAATCCGTCCAATTTGCCCAAAGTCCATATGATTGTCCACCATCAGGAAGAACTCAAATGGGTGCTATCGTGTAGAATACTTAAAAAGAAGGTGTGTATCTAAGTTATAATGATTGCAATGGACCGTGAAACCCTCATGATGGTGGCCACCATCGTAGCTATCGCTGGTGTCATTTTCCTATTCAAGGAGATGAACAAGCAGAAGCAGGACCTTGAAGGTCTTAAGAACTTTTCCAGTACCCTCATTCAGAGGATGAGGGTACCCGAGGCTCCTATGGTTACCGAAGATGAACCAGAGATTGAATGTGAGGCTGCTGAAGAAAAGAAGGAGGAATAAACATATCCGGTTATTATAACTTGCGAATGCGCAATGAAAAAATACAAAGCTATAGCTATACCTGTCAGTTTCGTTGACGATAAGCCTCGGTTTCTTACAGTTAGAGACCGAAGGTTTAAGGAGTGGATATTTGTCACTGGTGGATGCAGGCGGAGAGAAATTTTCAACCCCATCAGGTGTGCCCTAAGAGAATTAGAGGAAGAGACTCGTGGTGTTGTATCACTTAAAAACGGTGAATATACTGAATTTAAGTTTACAGTTAAAGAGAGTCCCACGATAGATTTGGAATACAATGTATTTGTATTCTATGTGGACTATAATAGAAATTACCAACAATCACTTGTTAGAAAATTTTACGAAGAGAAGCAGAAGATGAATCTTAGGAAGATACAGAAGCTACCAATAAAAAAGACCTATGATGAAAATGATTATATGAGTTTTGACACACTCGAGGATTTCAATTCACGTAGACAGTGGAAACTTATAATTGATAATGTTTTGAAAAACCCAAAGTTTTATTCATGTGTAACTTCTCTCAATAGAAAAACCTTCTCTATTAAATAGAATGAAGTCAAAGGCTTACATCCTTCTACAGATTAGAGAACTTTTGAAAAAAAATAGAGGATTTTGTGATGAAGAAGTGGATATATGGACGAAAGAGAATGAAAAGAAAACTGTGTATGAACTTTTAACTTTTAAGAAGGAAATTTCTCAGAGCCAGGAATACCACGATGTCTCTTGTGTGAGGTGGTTTAGAGAAGAAGATCAATAACAAGGTATGTTTAAGAAGTGGTGTAACCACAATAATTTCAATAATGCAACCAACTTATCGCATGTGCTCATGGACGGTGGTGTCCTTTCCGTGCCATTCGATAGATTGAATGACTTCTATGAAAAGTATATAGAAGCTGTAAAGAGTGGAGAAAAACTTTACGTAGTAGAACAAAAGACAGAAACTTATAATTTCTTCGTTGATATAGACTACAAAGATGACGTAGCTCTAACATTAAATGAGATTAAGGATATTTGTAAAATTATTTGTGATAAGGTTAAACGTCACGGTGGCAAAGAATGTCTTATATCTGTTTCTCCTCCTAAAAAGGCGGGTGAATTTGTTAAGACTGGTGTTCACTTGAATTGGTCTGGTTTTGTAGTTGATCAGTCATCAGCTGTGGCACTGAGAGAACATATTTTGATTGCTCTAACAAAAGCAAAAGGATCTATAGATTGGAATGAAATTATAGATTCATCTGTATATGGTGATATTAGACGAAAATCCAAAGGAAGTGGTTTCCGTATGCCATGGTCTCATAAGATGGCTAAACACAATCCATGTGGTGGTCGTGGATGTGAAGAATGTGGTGGTACAGGTAAGATTGTACAAGTTGCCTACTTACCTGTTTTCATTTATAAGCATGGACCTCTGAGTACTCTTCTCAAGATTGATCAAAAACCAAATATTGACACTCTCAAAATGTCTGCAATTAGAACGAATGAAGTTCAACACATAACAGTTGAACCACCATCTAAAGTAATCAAGGAAGGTGCATTTACCGATGCCCAAACCAAAGATGAGATTCAAAATGATGAACTAAAGGGTCTCATTGAAGATTTTATTCGAAAAAATATAGAGGGACAAAGTCTATCAATCGTTACTAAATTATTCAAACATAAGGAAACATTTTTGGTAAGTACAAACTCTAAATATTGTGAAAATCTGAAAAGACCTCATAGTTCCAATCATGTATGGTTTCATGTGAGTGGTTCGGTAATTGCTCAAAAATGTTTTTGTAGATGTGAGACTATTAGAGGTAGACGAGATGGTTTCTGTAAAGATTTTTACGGTCGCAAACATCAATTACCACCCAAAATTGTTGAAAAAATGTATCCCAAAAAGGAAGACCTCAAGAAGTGCCCCGAAATTAAAAAGTTTGAAGAAAAACCCCAAATTAAACATTCCGCAGTAAAAGCACCTCTCGAGTCATACATGGTTAGATGTATGAAAGTTCCAGAAGATACACGTGTTGTAAGTGTTGCACGTCAAAAGTCTGGATTTACAGTATTAACCACGGTTACACATTGTGAAACGATCAAAGGTGTTCATGAAGGGGCTACAATGTCATATACAATCAATGGAACGAAAATCACTCAAAAATGTCCTATTTGTAAAAAGAATAACGCAAGAACTTACGAACTTAATGGTAGTGTTAAACAAGCACTTAAACCATCTGAAAAAAAATAAAGATCAGATAGTAGAAGAATGGCATTGATTCTATTAGGTATTACAGCATACATAGCATCCACACTTATAGGTGATATTAAGTTTAAAAATATAGTGCCAAATGGGGTTGATGAATTCCATATATATTCAGGTGTTCATCCAGAATTATATAAAGAATATTTGAAGCATAAAAGCGATGGTAACATACGTATGGTTCAAGAAACACTGGAAGAACTCGCATTGTACACAGATATAGAGTTTAGAGAACAATTTCACCAAAAGATACTTAAAAAGCAGGATTCTTTATCTATATAATGGTACAAACACGTACGCGAACCGGTAGACATATAAAGAAACCTGAACGCTATACTCCAGAAGAAAGTGTTTTAGAAGATGATTATACCAACGAGGAGTATGATTCTGATGATATTGGATCCGACCTCGACACAGATGAGGAGATTTACTCCGATGAGGATAGTGATGATGAGGAGGATGAGGGAAGTCTCCAGGATTTCATAGTAGATGACGATGAGGAAAGTGAGGAAGAAGACGCTTAAAAAAATCAATAACTATATAAAAAATGGAGACCGACTTGGGAAATCCCATTGATTATGATGCAAATATGGATCCATTAAAGAAAGAAGAAGATAGTACACCTATTAGTGATGAAATGATCCCGGAACAAGCGTATTATTATCATCCATCGGAAATGATGGCACCTCCTCAACAGCAGTATCAACAGCAAGAAAAAATTGATTTTCTATCCAATATCGACAAGTCTACGTGGATAATTGCATTCGCTGTATTCTTACTCGGCTTTTTCATGGGGAAAACCATGCAGCCAGTTATTCTCAGGTACACTTGAGTATGGCATAAAAGATCCAATGTCTCCATAAACAGGTTCCAGTTCACCAGATTCATCACGCGTTAATAATTGTGTAGACTGACGCGTCCCGACGCGTCCAGCCAGGACATCTCTAGTATCCTCTATAAAACCATCTGTAGTACTCACTTTGTTTTTTGAATCGATAACCGTATTAGTTCGTATATACGGTTCAAAAAACAAAACGAAGAAGACACTAGTCAAAATGATGGCAATAACTATTTTCCACATTTTGTTTACTTTATAATTATATTTTTATATGAAATTAATCCTTTTTCTCTGAGGTGACCTCTTCACCTTCCTCCTCCTTACCCTCCTCGATAGTTCCATTAGTAGAAGCCGCATCCTCCGCCTCACGAATCTTACGTCGCTCCTCAACCTCAGCAGCAACAATGGCGTCAGCCTCCTTAACGAGATCCTCCATAGGAGTATCAGGCTTATCCTTCCTGAGACGCTCAATGACATCAGCTGGATGACTGATAGGCTTCTCATCAGGTTTAGTGTAAAACCTAGAGTTCTCATCTCCGGGCTTGAGGAAGCTCTTAGCTTCCATCATATCCCTCTTACGATCGTTAAACATACGAGTAGCCTCAGCCTGATTGTCCTTGTAACCAATCATGATCTCCTCGAGCTTCTCGTTAGTGTAGTGCACATCCTCAATCTTCGCGGCATCGGGGGGGATGAGTAGCCATTTGTACATGTCAACGACGTAAATGTCAAAAGTGGAATCCTCCTTCTGAAGACGCTTGGCATGGTTAGCAGCCTCATCACGCGAGGCGAAAGCACCGCGGATCTTAATACCAAACTTATCATTTTTCTGGGGAGCCTCTGGTCCTACAACGGAGAGGCATGCGTAAAGCTGACCAGGGACAGTAGTGTAATCCTGCTCGAGAGACATATTATACAGTATACAGTCTTCAAAACTTTAAGCCTGCTTAAAAGATTTATGGTATAAAATACAAATGAGAACATTTTGGGATAAACAACCCGTCCCACAGGAAGGTCTCGATTATAAACGGGGGGAGGATATAGAAAAAGAAAAGAAGGTTGTGGAAGAACCTGTGAAGCTTCCAAATGGTTTTTCATGGAAAGTGTGTTCAGTTGAAGAGGCTCACCCACTCCTAAGTGAACAATATTTAGATGGTAAGACTAATATTCTTAGATATTCACTTGAAACGCTAAAATGGGCAGGTGAATCACATGGTTATGAAAATAGAGGAATTGTACACGACGAAACACAAGAACTTATTGGATTTATATCGAGTGTTCCCACTAAAGTGAGGGTGTGTAATGATATTTTAAACATGGTTCAAATCAATTTTCTATGTGTACATCACAATTACAGAACTTTAGGGTTTGCACCACTTCTTATAAGTGAAATGAAACGAATTGCTAATACAAAGGGTATATGGCAGGCTGTGTACACCGCTGTGACTGAAATACCAACACCTTTAGTGAACTCTTCTTATTGGCATCGCATTTTAAATGTTAAAAGATTATCAGACATTGGATATTTTAAAGTTTCATCTAAAACTAAACAAAAATATCTTGAAGTTCGTGGAACATCTGATTTCAGAAAGATGTATACAAAGGATATTCCAAAAGTTACCAAAATATTACAGAATCATTTTAAACAATTTAAGATTGCACCAGTCATTGACAAAGAATGGGTAAAACATTGGATACTTCCAGCTAATTCATATATAAATGAGATGGATAATACATTCATATCATTCTATGATATACCAAACCAGAGAAAAGATGGTTTATATACAATCAAACAAGCATATTCATTTTACATAGTTGGAGACGTTTTCAATGATGCATTCCTCATCGCCAAGAATTTGGGTTACGATTTGTTTACTACTTTAGATATTGGTAAGGATGTACCAAATCTGGAGAAGCAGAAGTTTCTAAAAGGTGATGGAAATGTTCATTACTATTTGTTTAATTGGCTACCATCTTCTTCAATCTCATTGGAAGATGTTGAAGTTAAATTACCTTGATGATTTAGATGAATTGGTTTCTTGGTTGCCTAAGTAAAAGAAATAAATCTTAAAATCCATAAGATGGAGGAAATACGAAAAAACCACAACAACGCCAAGAGGGACTTGATCCATTCTGTGACGAGGGAGAGTGATCAAATCCTTGATGTTGGCTGTGGCTTTGGCGGAGACCTTCAGAAATGGCACAAATGCGGGGCAAATATGAGCATGTGTGATCCTATACCAGAAGCCCTGGTGGAAGCAAAGTCGCGTGCTAAAAACATGCGTATGCGGGTAAACTTCTATGAGGGTGATATTCATAGTTGTCCAAATCGTAAATATGATATTGTTTGTTACAACTTTTCACTTCATTACATTTTTGAAACGAAGGAAAGGTTTTTCAATTCAATTAGGGAAATCAGGAAAAGGATGAAACCTGGTGGGCGTCTCATAGGAATAATTCCCGACTCCGAGAAGATCATATTTAGGACACCCCTTGAAGATGACATGGGTAACTTCTTTGTGACGAAGACACCCGGTAACGGTGGTTTTGGTGAGAAATTGTTTGTAAATTTGGTGGATACACCTTTCTATGCAGACGGTCCTCGGTCAGAGCCAATTGCATACAGGGATTTACTTATCACACATTTAGAGGAGTTGGGGTTTAGGTTAGAGTTATGGGAAGGTCTTGAGGGAAACCAAATATCAGAACTTTATAGCAAATTTATATTTGTATATAAGAGATGATCGCATTGATTCTATTATTTCTCGTAAATGCGTTTTTACTTGCAACTACCCGAGAACCGAGGGAGTTTATAGAGGTTAAAGAGAAATATGAAATTCTCAGGAGGCATATCAAAGAAAGTGAGCATCCAAAGTTTCACATGTTGTCCAGACATATTCCGATCACTGGTTATAAGAAAATGAACGGAACAGTTGGGTATAACACAAATAAAGGTCAGGAGATTGCCATATGCCTTGATGGTTCTGTAAATGAGATTTTCCATGTACTGGTTCACGAGTTAGCTCATTCCACAGTTGAAGAGTTTTCTCATTCAGATGATTATTGGAATAATTACATAGAACTTCGTGATATTTGTGTAAACTTGGGTATATACGAGAAGATACCAGAGAGAACTGAGTTCTGTGGTCAGCATGTACAGGATAAATAATCTTTATACATATCAAATGAAGACACCTATCAACGTTTTGTATACTGCAATTGGTTATTGGATTGCTGTATATGGAGTCACTCAGGTACCAAACATTATTAACAACTACTATCTCAATCTCGTGTGGCTCACAGTGGTAATTCCAAATGTGTTCCACATGGTTGTTGGACGTATTCCACAACTTGCTGTGGATCGCCAATTCTTTCTGGCGACGAGTGTTATTGCGTTAGTCTTAACTTATATCATGAATAAGTTGTTCAAGAAGACCGCCGAGGATCTCAAGAAGTACGGAACTGACAAGGGCAAGACACTTAAAACTAATGCCTTGCTCATGGGGATGTTATCCATTGGAGCTATAATGACTTACTTTTCGGGTATAGATAAATCTATCTATTCTAATATGGGTTGGGAAAATGGAGCCGCAGTTACTGTTTAAGGCTTCACGACATAGTCCTTCACAATGTAAAACACAATAGCCGCAACTAAACCAGTAGAAGCAAGACCAACCATGCTCCTACTCCCCTGTTCGTTAAGGAACTTGGGAATAGAAGTCACCAGCTTATCTTGCACAGGCTTGGACACAGCGAGGGCTGCCGCAGCACCAGCGACGAGGGCAATCATCTGATCATCGGTGAGATTAAGGGGGTTCTTACTCTCGGGTGCCGCCTGCTGCTGAGGGGCAGCATAAGCACCCTGGGGGTTAGGGGCAGCCATCTGCATGCTCTGCATCTTTGGCTCTTCACCAATCATTGGGGGCTCCATCATTAAATCGTTAATAGGTGTAGAATCCATGGTCATCTCTTTACTTTGTCCCAGATTTTTTTCGGAATGCGAAAACGCTTCACGGTTAGGTGGAGGCATCTGAGGATTGTTATTAACAAAATTAGTAGTTGGGTTGTCATTAAGAGATACCATTCCATCACCATTGTCAGCGAGGTTGAGAGTATTTATATCGGTAGACATCTGATATAGTCCTATGTTTTTGGAACACCTAAGTTACGCGCTTCATCTCAAATATTCATGTCGCATTTACAACATACACACAAAGGGTCTTCTATCGCATCTGGTGTATGTGTTGATTCGGAAAATACATTAAATTGTATCCTGGATGAGTTTAGAGATTTTTGCTCTGACTACGTAAAACAAATTGGAAAGTTTCATTGGCAAAAAAAATTGAAAGTTTCTGATGTTATTCCAAATTATAAAAACAATAAATGTTTTATGAGTCCGGATGGTGGTTTATTTTTCATAGAACTTGATTCCAAACAATATTGTTTTTTAATTGTTGAAGATAAATACCAAGGTACAAATGATAATAGATATAATGAAGGTCTCAAAAAACAAGGTACTGGAAACGCTATAGAGAGGGTGTTTAAGAATCTAAATGCATCTTGGCATCTTTTTAAAGATTTACCTGTCTCACCGTATCTGGTATTTGTAGCTGGATGTGATTTTCATAGTAGTGAATCTATTATACATAGGATTGGTCCTCTCTCAAACTTTGGGAAAGAGCCAATTGTATGGGAAATGGAAAGCTCAAATGATTTCGACGTTTCAGAGATGTTACCAAAAATTGATATACGAAAAGACGTTGATCGTGAGTTTGCCACCTTTTGTGTAAAAACACATAAATATGACGAGTTTCCCAATAAAAGTTCAATGTGGAAAGCAGGTGAACGTTTAGCTGTTATGAAACACATTGCCAAGCAATCACTTAAGGAAATCATAAGATATCACTACATATTATGAAAGACTATGTTAATCAACCTATGATTACATACCTAGGTAATAAGAGAAAGTTAGTAGATAACATAGAGAGTGTAATAAACAAGCTAAATCCAAAAATATGCGTCGATGCATTTTCGGGTTCCGGGGTTGTAGCGAGAATGTTACTGACACATAGTGACACATTGTATGTAAATGATTTGGAGAAGTATTGTGAAGTCTTATCTACTTGTTATCTAAATACACCTTCTCCCTCTGACCAAGAGGAAGTTCGTAAACATATAGATCAAATGAATAAATGTTCGGGTAAAAATGGAATGATTACAGAACTTTATTCACCTAATGAAGATTGTGATAGATGCTTTTATACACCTGAGAACGCTATGAGAATTGACGGTATGATTGAGTATATTCACCGTAATGTTCCTGAACATTTGAAGCCTTATTGTTTGGGTCCTCTTGTAGTAAAGGCGAGTATTCATACAAATACTTCGGGTGTATTCAAGGGATTCCACAAAGGTGGGTGGGGTGGTAAAGGTGGTCATGCAGTTGATAGAATCACCAAACGAATTGAAGTTGAGACTCCTATATGGCTTGAGAGGGGTAGAGATGTTTACGTACATAGACGGGATGCGTGTGACTTTTTAAGAGAACTACCAAAGGTTGATCTCATATACTTAGATCCACCATATAATCAACATCCTTACAGTTCTAATTATTTCATGTTAAACTTAATTTGTACCAATGAGAGACCTCATACACTTTCAAAAGTATCAGGTATCCCTGAAGATTGGAATAGAAGTAAGTATAATTACAAGAGACAGATTAATGAAGCTATGGAACTTACCTTGAAATTAGCAACCAAAAAGGCTAAACATACATTAGTGTCTTATAGCAACGAAGGATTCATAACTCCCGAAGAATGGGAAAAGATATTAGAACCCTACACGTACGAAAAAATAGAGATTGATTACAACTGCTATAGGGGAAGTCGTAATCTGAAGAATCGTCCTACTAAAGTTACAGAGTTTATATTTGTTATTTCTTCTTAGTGATGGTTAACGCCGTTTTCTTGTTAGCCTTCTTAGCGTCATCTTCCTTTTGTGAGAGATACTTAGGATTAAACATTTTTTTATGAAGTCTCCAGAGATCCGGGCTTCCTACCCTAAAGTTCTTTCTCACAGTTGCCTTGTACCAAAATACACAATCTTGAATCTTGTTAGATTTTACCGTATTATCTAACACGAGACATTCGTAATTCTCCGTACACGCATCCATTACCTTACAGAACATATCAAAAGAAGGAAAGATACCAAAAAAGGACTTGTATAACTTTTCTCGATTCTGAATTATATTCTCGCGAAGGATAAACACATAATCCACGTTAGCTCGTAGCGCTGGTGGTAAGTCCATTACATACTGCATTGTCAGCATGAAGAAGATCTTCCAATGTCTCCCATTCATGAAACATTGTCTAATGCACACGTCCTTAAGGAACTTGCTATCGTACATACAGTCATCAAGAAGCATGAAGGCTCCGCAATTTGATTTGCCCGCACCTACCAATTTCCTCTGTCTCGCCATCACCCTCTCGATTGCATCTCTATCATAGTCACCATAAATAAATAGATCTGGTACAAAATCTGAATAAAAATGGTTACCCTCCTCTGTTCCTGAGAGAACTATACCAGCTGGAAGATGTTTCTTATGATACATGATATCTTTGACAAGGGTTGATTTACCTGTATTTCTCTTGCCTATGAACACACAAACCCTGTCGTCCGTTATAGTCTCAGGTTTGAATTTCCTCAACTGAAGGTTCATTCTACAGTATTGTACCGTTTTAATTAGCAAAATTTTACTCACATACTATAGGAATGTCAGGTCGTTTAAGACTTGCTGCCACCGGAGTCCAAGATCAGTGGCTCACAGGAGATCCACAGTTTTCATATTTCCTGATGAATTTTAGAAGACACACTAAGTTTTCTATAGATTACATTGAAAGTCAGTTTGATGGAGACCTCACATTTGGAAAAACGATTACATGTCGTATACCCAACGATAAAGGTGATTTAGTAAAGAACTTGAATTTGAAAGTTACACTTAATGATCCTTCTACTGGTTATGAGTGGTGTCCTTCTGTGATTTCACATTTAATAGAGAGTGCAGAGCTTCTTATTGGAGGTCAAACTATACAAAAGTTGACAGGTGAATACATTTACATGCATCAGCAACTTTACAATACAGATGATGACACTGACCAAACTGTATACTTCCTGAACAGTCATGGGAATACGATAGCTTATTCGGGAGATTACAATTATTTCATTGATCTTCCGTTTTATTTTTATCGTAATTCAAGTCTATCTATACCAACTTGTGCTCTTACTAAACAAACAGTTGAAGTGAGGATTAAGCTGAGACCTCTATCTGAACTGGTATCAGGTGCAAACCCAGAAAATGCTATAGCTACTCTAAAAAAGATAGCAATTGATACAGAGTTTGTATTTCTCACAGACAGAGAACGTGACTACCTTATGTCCAGACCCATTGATTATGTCATAACACAACTTCAAATGTCAAAGTTTGTAATGAAGGCTGGTGAAAATACTAAATCTGTTATGCTTAATTTTTCACACCCAGTTAAGGAACTTTTTTTCGTTTCACAATCTGAAAAGGCTGTTCGTGATAATCACCCAAATAGGTATAATACGATATCAAATGTAAAATTAAGATTCAACAACGAACTTGTTTTTGATAGAGATAGGAAGTTTTTAGTTTATGAACAAGCTCTAAAATATCATATAAGTCCTCCAGAATACGTAGCCGCGACGAATTATAAACAATCTGAGTTTTCTATGTACAGTTTTGCCCTTAATCCGGAGATGTATTATCCAACTGGACAAGTAAACATGAGCAGAATAGTTCATAAATTGTTGACAATTGAAATAGATCCTATCAACAGTATAGATGATAATAAGACACGTGTATATGCTTTGAACTTTAATATATTACGTGTTAATGCTGGTTTGGCAGGCTTAAAATTTTAGAATCTTATAGTAGTAATGGCTGGAAGAGTACAGCTTTTAACATCTGGACCTCAAGACAGGTTTTTTACCTTTGATCCAGACTATTCATACTTTTTGCAAAGTTTCAAAAAACATTCAAACTTTGCAAGAGAATATGTAAACATAGATCCAGAAAATGCTGCAGATTTTGGTGGTAAGGTCAGATTTAGAGTTCCTCAAAATACAGGTGATTTATTGACAACTATAAGTGTTAAAATGAAATTGCCATCTATTTCTACTCTAATTTATGACGACCCAAGGTTTATTGAGTCTATAGGACATGCTCTCATAGAACATGTAGATCTCATGGTGGGTGGTAAAGTTATACAGAGATTAACAAGTGATTATCTCCAAATATATTCAGAACATAACATCACACAAACAAAGCAAAGGGCTCTCAAAGAGCTTATTGGTAAATACCCGGAGCGTACAGTTGACACAAGAGTATCTGACAAAGACATTCTCGGTGTTATTGGTACCGCCAACACAGAAGACGAATTTTTTGTAGATTTACCTTTTTATTTTTATAACAATCCAGAGCTGGCTATACCCTTATGTTCTATAACAAAACAAGAAGTCGAGGTTGAAATTAAGATTAGAAATCATGATCATCTCATAATAAAGGGATCAACTGGTCAACTTCAACCTGTTACACCCGGAACTATACATATCAAGGACTTTAGGTTATGCACAGAGGTTGTCTTCATAGATCCAACTGAAAGGGTAAAGTTTATGAAAGAGAAGAAGGACTATATTATCACACAAGTTCAACAAAATGTATTCGATATTCCACAGGGAAATCAAGAAGGTCGGTTCAATTTGGATTTTGTAAATCCTGTTAGGGAACTTTACTTTGTTATTCAAAGGCAGGGTGATGTTGGAACTGGAGAAGGTCAGTTTATGACACCATTTGATTATGATAATACACTTGCTGATACAGGTGGAAAATACATTTTATATGAGAATCTTGACTATCTCACACTTGATCTAGATGGACAACCCATAATTACTAGAGATACTGGTAATGTAAATTTCCTCAAGGGTGTTCAGGCTGCTATTCATCATTCTAAGACTCAATTGATTAGAAGATTCTATTCATACAGTTTTGCACTTGAACCGGAGAAGTGGTATCCAACTGGTCAGGTTAACTTCAGTTTGGTAAAAGAGCAAATTGTTAACCTAAGTCTCACACCATGTGTAGATTATGCAAGACAGTTTAGAGTGTACGCCCTCAGCCACAATATCCTCAGAATAAGTGAGGGAACTGCGCGAACTATTTTTGACGTTAAATACTAAAATGAACATGCAAACTGGATTTGGTGACGGAGGTAACGGAATGGTTGAGCAGTACATTGAGACAATGACCAATATTCTGTTACCTGTGATGGAAAAATCTACTCTACTGGCAGCCGAGTATTCCAAAGCTTGTGGAAGGGACATTATAGTTTCAGAAGATATGGAATATGCGATGAAATACTGTGCTATGTATAAAGTTGGAGAATCTATCGGTTCCACAATGCCAGAAATTTACGAAGAAGAACTTACAGAGGAAGAGATGGAGGAGGGAGAGGAAGATGTTGACCCAGAGGAATGTCCAGAATTTGTTAGATATTCGGGAACGAACCAAACTTTTCTTCAGGTTAATGAAGCTTTTGACAGGTGGAATGCATGGCAACCTCAAAATCCGACAGAACAGATGTTAAAAAATGCTATTAATAGTAATGAGCACGTTGGAGCCTAATGAACCAGAAGGTTGGACGTTATCCGAATATAAGTCATTTCATGTGACTAATAATGATTCTGAAAGCTCTGATGCAGACTCTGATGATGAAGAAGAACAAGAACAAATATTTGCTAAATCATCAGTAGTTAGAAAAACAAAATACAAAAAAATTGTAGAAAAGGAGGAATTGTTACCTGAGTAATATTTTCTAATTATAAGGTATATTATACACTATGTCTGACATGACCGCCCAAGCCATCAAGACCGTCAATCTTGTCTCTCAGGAGCTCGAGACTCAGTCCCTTAACTCCATCGTTGCAGGTTTTTCTTTCGCGGCTGCCATGTCGTGGATGGATGTCGTCCGTTGGTTCATCCAGCAGGTGATCCGCGTGCCCAAAAACGGTGGTGTCCAGTACAGCCTCACCGCTATTCTTACTACCCTCCTCTCCATCGCGGTCTACATGATCATATCCAAGATCTCCACTCGCGTTTCCAAGCCTGCTCAGCCCGTCTTCGCGATCACTCGCTAAGTTTGGGTTTGCGCTTCATTAGGAGGAGTAGTACCATTCCGAAAAATACAATAATAGCAATAGAAACATAGTCTTTCCATTTATAAGTATCAATTACCATCTCAGGGATACTTATTGGTGGCGGCAACGCCTTTTCAACAACCTCTACGGGAACCTTTGGAAGTCCCTCTAATTTGTCTGTAGAACACTTTATTTCAAACTTCAAAATATGGTCTGTACCAGCATCTTTATAGTGTGTAAGAACACCACTGTTCATGTAATAAAAATCAAGTCCTAATTCCGTTATAACTTTCTGTGGACCAGAATGAAAACGATGTACAAAAGGATCATCTGAACCATTAAATGTTAATGTAGTTGTTCCATCAAGTAATATATGTCCGGTATAATGTGGTGTTCCTGCATATACAGATTGATTGAACTCGTCAGAACCTGAAGATAATTTCAAAATAAGAGAATTGGGTGAAGGTGTTTGAGGTGTTGGAATGCGACCAGAAATGAGACGTATTTCTTCAACATCATATATAGGATTTTCTAACGTCATCACATAACTATTAGAATTGGGGTAGACAGATGTGTCACGTTGACTACTATCTATATTTAGGGTATGAACCTTCATTAAAATACATGCAGAGTATTTTAATGAGTGTTTTTGTTTAACTATTCATCTAAAATTAATAAAGTTGAGTGGACAGGGGGTTCTGCTGAAGCACCCTCGCCGCCAGACCCAAGTCTCTGGAATTGGGATTTTCGTTACCCTTGTACGCGTTGAGCTGATGGTATGGTTTCTGCTGATACTGTTGAGTCCAACCACCATTGGGAGTACCGTAACGACCGTCAATTCGTGTAGTATCAGCGCGAACAGCTGTAAGGGCGCCACCCTGCTTGAGGGCACTTTCTCTTACATTCATCCTACCCTTATTACCCATACGATTCACCTTTCCGCGGCGATCCTCGGGTCGGAAGCCATACTTCATAAGCTCCTCATTGTTCTTTGTAGTAATCTTAGCAGCGACACTATTCTCGTAAGCACCCTTAAAGTTGGTAATACCTGGAGTAGCCTGTGCGTAATGCTCATAGTGTAAATCGTTGCGGTCACTCTTAAACCTTGTGGGATCCTGAGTCATAGTCTGTGCGGAAACAAAACGCTTAGCGCCATTAAATCCAAGACCGTCCGAACGAAGACCGGTCTCTGAGCGGTTAGTAGTCCTCATAGTCTTCTGATGACTCGCCCTAGGAACTGCACCGGACATACCCTGAGCACGCCCAGGTACGGTAGGAAGACGAGTGGGGAGGTAAGAAGTAGTTTCGGGTTTATTATGGGTAAGTTGACCAACAACAGCCGCGCGACCACCGGTAACATCCGCAGCTGGACCGGAGCGACCTGGAAGAGTAGTAAGTCTATGCTCGCCAACATTAATGGGATTCACCCGGAAAAGTTGCTGAAAACCTCCACTTGCTGGAGTATCAGCACCAACACCGAGACCTGGACCAACCATCTGTTTTTCAATGGGGGAAAGATTGTTCATACGCCCAGTATCATATACACGATTTCTCATATTTAGGATCTCTTGACCACCACTTCTTTGTTGAATACCAATATCAGCGAAACTTTCCACTTCCCTTTTAGAGGCTACCTCAACACGTGGTTCAAACTGACGTTCATAGAAATCAGGAACGTCTGAAAGGAGACCACCACCCATGTCAGACTCAACAGTACGTTCAATTATTTCGGGAGACGAACCTGTTGTCTCTTTTACTAGAGGCTTGACTGGTTCTGGTTTACTCTTAACACTCAAAGATCTACCGGCAAAAACTAGACCAGCAATAGCTGCAAGTGAAATGGGATCTGCCATTCTTACTTCTTATTGATATTTTTATTGGCGTATCTCTGATGGAAAAGCCCGTTCTGGAGATCAGCGCGGGTACTGGATGGTTCGTAACTTAAGGTTCGAAGGGGAACCTTGCATTCCATATTAGTGAGTGGGAAGAGGTTACGTTCATAAGTAGGTACAACGACCTTGTTAAAACGAGAGGTAGATTGAGGACGAAGTTCATCACTTGTCTCGATAAATCGGGCTGGGGCACCTTTTCCCGCCATGTAGGGGGCGGTGCCATAAAGCATAGTGTTAGGACGGCTGTCGCAGTAGTTAAGGTTACTGGGCTGAGGATAGACAAAAACTTCCTCGGTTGCTTTCACAGGTGGGAGAGCGCCAGCATTTTCAACTATTGCAAGACCAGGTTGTAATTGGTATGCCATATTTATTATTACATGAGAATATTTATATTAAGAAGGTCCAATACCATATCCCCGATGAGAAACTCGGCTATCACCAGAAGTATCAAGACCCGCGAAAGCTTCTAACTGAACTCCCCTTGAGTTGGGGCTGCACATCTCTGGATTAGTTCGACAATTACGTCCATTTTTTGGACCATAACACCACTCTGCGAAGGAGGTTTGATCGCCTGGGATTTTTGAAACCGGGGCGGTTACGAACTGACGAGCCGACGCGTTTCGCTGATACTGAGGGTGGGAAGACCTGGATCTACCAGCGTCGTATGGAATACGATCATCTAAATAACTTTTGATAAAAGGTTTAACAGAAGAGGCGTAACAAGCTTCGAGACGATTAGGGGCATCGGTGTAATCAGTCATAAGTACATTACCCATTGGATTGTCTGCAGTGGGCATATGACAACCACGTTCATCACCAGTCACACTTATACCGTATCCTTCCTTGATCATTTTAGACTTGTACATAACATAAAGAACACTCAGAATAGTGCCACCGAGGACAAAGATCCTTGGGTCACGACGAGATACATAAATGATGCAAGTAGCATAAATTATAAAACGAGAAGCTGCGTTGATTCGGTCTTCTGGAGTTTGTTCCTTATTAGGCCAGAACTGTAAAACCTCATCAGATTTAGTAAGTTGCTGAGGATCGTCAAACCAAACCTTCATTTAATATAGCATGAGGTTTATTTTTTGTTGAGACCACCAAGCATACTACCCATCATCTGCATAAGGGCATCCTGGTCAAGCTCACCACCATCTGTCTGCATCTTGTCAGCTACACCCTTTGCGATACTCTCAATCTGAGTGAGAGTATCAGCGGGGATAGAGTTAATAGTGGTTCCAAGCATGTAGAGAGTCTGAAGATACTGCCAGGTAGCAGACTTCGTACCCTCACTCATACGAGACCAGTAGCTCTTGATGTTCAATTCCTTAAGGAAGTCGATATTCTCAATCTCCTCAAGGAGGAAGGATTCATCCTTAGCAGATATCTTGTCTGCGTAGGGGGTAACACCCTTCATGAAACCGTCAACAACGAGACGTGGGTTAGCTTCCTTGATCATCTCGAAAGAAGCGGTCATCTTCTTGATGCCTTTTTCCTCTGGAAAAGTCTTGTGCAATTCCACAAGAAATTGGGTGAGCATGTCATTAAACGCAGTGACAGACGCCATTTTCTTAAATGTAAGGTTTAATCTTTAAGTTAAAAAGGTTCGTTAGATATAGTTTCCCTTTGTCCAATACCATTAGAAACGATGAAAAACACCAAAATAGCATTTAGGGCGGCGGGTTTAGCATATTTATTAAGATCTAACTTACCCTCATTGTTAAGTTGAGCTTTGACGTGAATATAACCAGCAGTCAAAGCGGCGGCTATGAGTGCGGCGTTAATTGGATCTCTGAGATAGTCGGATAACTCCATTTAATTATACGCAGTTTTTTTTATACGGTGATCAGGTGCATCACCAAAGAGAACACCGTCATCTTCTGTCTCAGCCTGAGGAGGAGGGGGTCCTTCCATTCCCATTCCTGGTTGAGGTTCTTCCATGGGTTCTGGGTCAAAGTCCGTGTGTGGAGCTTGAACACCTGGAACAGTCTTAAACTCATTCTCCAAACCAGTTGGCTGAACCTGTTGATCCTCGGAGCCCATCATGGGTTCGTTCTCTGGGAGATGCTCTTCCATAGGCGGGAGTTCTGGTTCTGGTTCCTCCATTGGACCATCATACACATCAGGATCCTCTGTGTCTTGAATATCACCATCAAGATCAATATCACGAGTTTCCTGTGACATATAAGTCTGAAGAATCTGTTGAACGGGAATCAACTCCTTCACTGTAGTCTCAATGGCTGTACAAAAACGTAGAGTAAGCTGATCATCCCTGGCGTATTCACTCTGTTCCTCGTGGAACACATAAGGATCACGATATAAATCTTTAGCGCAATTATTGTAGCAAGTTTGAATAAATACCTCATTAGTTGGAAGTTTGAGACTAATCTTCTTATTGTCAGCCTTTAGGCGAACAGCGGAGAGAATCTTAGTACAGGCAACAAAGACTGCCGCCAGAAGGTCATTGAACCAAGCACAACGATCCGCGATATTACTGGTGTGGTTAGCAGACATCTGGTTAGACCAATTGGGAACTTCCTTCAGGAGCTTCTGAAACATAACAAGAGGCTTCTTTCCCTTTGAAAGTGTGACAGCTTCTTTGTACATATCCTGAAAAACGTCAATCATAACTGGACACATAATGATACAAAGCTGACCAAGGTACTCCTTTTTGGCTTCAACCAGTATATTTAAGTTATCCATTTATCATTGAGTGTGTTTTTATTACTAAACTTCCTACGCACTTCTCCTGTATTTGTCCGCCATCTTCTTCAAGTTCATAAGGTCAGGAAAATCGGGTTCGTCTGATTCATTTTTCACTTTACCCTTTTTAGGTATAATCCATGACACGTATATGTCATACTCACTTAGGTGTCTCACATCAAATCCACTCAATGTAAACTGACGGGCTACATACCGCGCTGCAGCTGATCTGTCAAATGTAGGACATCCAATTACGAATACGGGTATTGTTAAAAATATTTGTTTGTGACCAAGCTCTACAGACTGTTTTATTTTACGAGAAAACTGTTCATATATTCGTTTGTATGTTTCCTTTTTGATCTGTTTTCTCTTTTCATCAATTTTCGTTACATCATTGATGCTGATCATTACAATTACTGCAATTTAATTTTAGCCATTTCTAACTCACCGAGGGTTGGTACAGCTTTCTCTTTGACAAGTTCGTAGTTTACAAACTCTTTACCGGATGGATCACCCTTAAATGGGGAAACGGGAGACTCAGACTCAACATCAAGTGGCTGGGTGCGAATAGATTTCAATGTAATTGCACCACTGTTTGTAACTTCAAAATAAGCTATAACGGTGAAACCGAAGGCAAATCCCTTGTTCTTCACAGTCATAAAAACAGCCTCGTAAACATCATTCTTAGCTGATGAAACGGGCGCACCTTCGACGTTGGTGGTTGTTGGTGCAATGTACTTTTTAACGGCGATGGTCTCTATGATGTACGTGCAAAGACCCGTACGCTTGGAAATTTCTTTATTGGTTTGAAGAACAAACTCTTGCATCATGTCATTATTAACATCAGCTTCCGCCTGACGGTACGAAGTCAAATCGGGTTTGGAATCGTCAAAGCGAACACGCCCAGTTGGTCTGCTGTGTCCTGAAAAACCAAACATTTCAGTGAATGGTTCACGCTTAACCGTAAGTAACAGGACAACGGCAATAAGAAGGATCACTAAAGACCAATTCATCATCTTTACTACTATGCGTTAATTTTTTTTTACAAAATACCACATACATAGTAGATGTCTCTACTGATATATAGCCCAAGGTGCAAACACTCTATGGAAGTTATTGAATATGTAAACAGACAACCACAATTGAAGCAGCTTGTTCATTATCATAATATAAATACTCAGGGTATTCCACCTGCCTATAGGAATAAGATTACGCGAGTCCCCACGATGTTAACAAAAAATGGTAAAGTTCTTGTTGGTTCAGAAATAAAAAACTGGTTAGACTCACTTCTTCCTAATAAAGAGGTCTCCAACTGGGGATTTAGTGGGGGATGCTCTATGACCGGTCTGGACGACGAAGAGAATGATTCTGAGATGTTTTCACTCGACGCTTATGGACAATCTTTACAGCCAGCTATGACAAGTGAACTGGAACAAAAAATTAACATGGATGTCAGTAAAGGTATTGCATATAACCAACAGATTTAAAGAAAAAACGCGGATAAATTAGTAATTATGAAGTTGGTAACTATCCAAGCATCCGCTATAAAGTCCACTTTTGAAGTTTTGAAGGATATTCTTAACGATGTTAATGTTTATTTTAAACCAAGTGGTATGTATATCGTAACCCTTGACACCGCGAGGACATCCCTCATTGATATGTTCCTCTCCGCTGATAACTTTGAAGAATATCACTGTGAGCAAGATGAAATAATTGCTGGTATCAATATCTCAAATACCTTTAAACTTTTAAAGACAATTACAAATAATGACGTACTCAAAATTGAAATTACTTCAAAAGAGTATATGGATATTGAGATCGTAAGTGAGACTAAGAAAACAAGTACCCGATTTCAACTTAAACTTTTGGACATAAATGAAAGTCGTATCGAAGTACCAGATGTTACTATGACGAGCAATACTATACTACCTTCCGCAGACTTTCAAAGGTTATGCCGTGATATGTCAAACATTGGTTCTGAAATCGAAATTACCAGAAAAGGGAAGGAACTACACCTCCGATGCGAAGGTGATTTTGCTAACCAAGAAACTTGTATAGAATGCCCCGAAGACAGCAAAGAAATTACAGGTCTATATAGTCTTAAATACATGAATATCTTTACAAAGGCGACGAGTATGTGTGCGTCTGTGCAAATTATGCAAGAAGAAGGTAATAGGTTTCTAATTCTTAAATATAATGTAGCGAATCTAGGTGAGGTAAAGTTTTACCTCGCAACAAAGGTTGCAGATGATAATTAATTATGGAATACGTAGATCACTTGTAGAGTCGCGAGTAGTCAAAACGATCTTTTTCATACCCAATGAGTTGGTAAGCATAATTTTTGGAAACCTTGTCTCAAGGGTTTTCCTGGTGTAGTACAAAAAGTCTTCGAGACGTACCTTCTGTCCATGAAAATCATTCCTTGGTCCCGCATATCTCTTTACCTTTTGTGTTATATCAACCTGTGGCTTGTCGTCGTGATCTATGATCCATACATGAGCTAAAGGAATACTAAATATCATATTGTCCTGTTCAACCTTCCCTGGTACAAAGTTAATATCCTGTGTAATTGCTTTGTAAACTTTACCATCATAATAATACTTCACACGAAGAATGAGATTATTAACATTCTGTGGAACAATCGTATTCCTAAATGATTTATTAGTGACATAACAATGATACTCGTCTAAAACACCATCCTTCCAACCCCTACTCTCCTGAAGCCAAAAGTCGTCTTCAATTTGATACTTCATATCATGATCAATCTTATATTCAAGTTCTTCTGATATAATAGTGTAGTCACTTGGAGTAGTAAGTTTCTTATAAAAGTATATAAGAGTACTTAAAAGTTTAAGAAGCATTCTTAAGTATAATGGAAGGTAACTTTTTAAGTAGATATCAAAATAAAGTTGACCATTGGAACCATTTGATAAAGACGGATCCCGACAATAAAAGGATGTATGAAAGGGAAATGTCTGAATACATTATTAAATGTATGCCTTACTTGACTCATCACTCCGATGAAACTGAAAAAGAATCAAACACGGATAATGTATTCAATGTAAAGGAGACTGTTGGGCTTAAGAGAAAAGATATATTCACTGATTATCTCATTGAGGTGGAAAATCAAAATATACCTCGTGCACGTGAGTTCATCCAATATGAAGAATGTCCAACATGTTCATACAGTAATGTAATTCATATACAGAATACAAGTGATATCGTATGTGATGCATGTGGATTAATATTAGCAACTCTAATTAGCGAAGAATTGACATATAGGGAAGAACAGGAAACGTCTGAGAAGATCATAAATTATAGTTACAAGAGGGAGAATCACTTTAATGAATGGCTCTCACAATTCCAAGCTCAGGAGATGACTACAATACCACCAGAAGTAATGGAACAACTGAGAGGGGAACTAAAAAAAATGAAAATAAAGAAGTTAGATGAAATTACACACGCAAAAATCCGAACACTCCTCAAGAAACTTCGGTTAAACAAGTTCTATGAACATGTTCCGTATATAACTAATATACTTAATGGAATTAAAGCTCCATGTATGCCACAGGCACTGGAAGAGAGGTTACGTATTATGTTTAAGGATATTCAAAAGCCATTTGACGATAACTGTCCAGAAGATCGTAAAAATTTCCTATCGTATTCATACGTATTGTATAAATTTTGTGAACTTTTAGATGAGGATCAGTATTTACAATATTTCCCCTTACTAAAATCCAAATCAAAATTATACGCTCAAGATCAAATTTGGAAAAAGATATGCGATACATTGAGGTGGGAATATATCCCAACTATCTAATAATGAACAACTGTCCTAACTATGACGTTTGTTTCAAGCGTGTTAAACCCGGGTTAAAGGTGTGCACAAACTGCTTTTGGAGATTTAAAAATGAGATTTTAGAGTTCAATGAATATATGACATGTCCCGTGTGTTCAGATAATGGAAAGTGTGTAAAGTTTAGGAAGTGTGATCATTTCGTGTGTACTTCAAGATGTTTTCCAAAACTTGATAAATGTCCAATGTGCAGTTAAAGCTTATATACATGTATACTACAATGTTGACTATCGGTGAAAAGTTATTTGATCGTTTAGCTGTAGGTATGGAGCGATATGGTCACGGTGTTATAGTAAACTCCGATACAAGAGAATGGGGTACACCTGCAAACTCTTGGATGCAGATGGCAGAAGAAGAGTTTTTGGATGGTATTATATACGTGGCAGCTGACTACATTAGACAGGGGCGTGAAACTGAGGCGCAGATGTCTAATTTAGAGCGCCGGCGAATCGCCGTGGACACAACATCAGATGATAATGGACTAATCATATATGTTATTAATAACTTCAATGATATGGAGAGTCTCAAACATAAAAAGATGTTGAATGCTCTATTTTATGCCATGTTATGTTGAGGGAGTCTGATCTTTGTCAGGTTCAGAAATCCTTTTCAAGTGAGTAGTGTGGTACGAAAACTTGTATTTTGGGTATAAATCTTTTATCATATTTGACAATAAAGTAGCTTGACCTATATATGTTTTACCCTCTAAAATTGAGATCTGCTCAATTTGAAGAAAACGGTCTTCTAAGGAGATAAATCTTTTGAGTTCCTGTTCACTTAATCCATCCTCTACCATTTTTAGATATACTTCTTTGGAGGCACCATGGCTTAAATGAAAATGTTTTGTATTTACAACCTCATCGGTATTATTTTTGGTATTTATCATGAGAAGAAATATGATTACACTTAAAATTATGTACACCATTTTAATATTAGACAGGAATTAATTTTGAGAGATCGTTAACCTTGTGAATAATGTTGAAGAATGCATCACGAGACTTCACCTGCTTGGGATCCACAATCTCAAACTCAATTTGGTAGGAGCACTCTTCCTCGGAATCCATGTCAACAGCATCACCAGATGAGATAGTCATATCAATACTGAGATTCTTACGAACAAATGAATGGCGAGTCTTGCTACGCTTACGATCCATCTCATACTCACCCCATGTAGGAATCTCTCGACATACACTGAAACGCATGTCTGTTGGGCTTCCAGAAAAGTCCTCCTTTAGAACGTTAATCTTTTGAATCATTTTCTGCTCCCCAGTTTCCTCATTAGCTGTAATTCGGATAGAATCCTTGTCGTTGTAGAATATATCAGAAACAGAAGATTCAGTCTTTTCCCAGTTGGGATATTTTCGTAGTCCCTCAAGAACCTTTTCAAATGCATCCTTTCCCACATTGGTATCAAAGAAAGAACCGTTATACTTGCCAAGACGAATCTCAACTTCTATGTCCTCCTCATCTTTGAGCCCATCAAAGACGGGGAGGACTTGTTCAACGATGGCTTTAATATCGTGCATGTTTTTTTCTTACATTTATACTTTGCGTCATTTACTTAAGTAATATTTACTCAAATATTGTAATGAGAGGTTTTTCAAATATTGGTAATACTTGCTACTTTAACACAGCTCTCCAATGTCTTCTCCATGTTCCCATACTCTCAAACTATCTGATAAGAAATCCATACAAAGGTGACTGTGAGTTTACACAGATTTACAATGAACTTACTCACATTTACTGGACAAAAGGAGAAGAGATGATAAACGTAGAGACAATCCTAAAAGCTTTTCAGAAAGAATTTCCACGATTTAAATCTGATCAACAAAATGACGTTCAAGAGGCTATCCTATGTATAATTGACATATTGGAAAGAGAGATACCCGAGATCAAACAGTGGTTTTATGGTAAGAAAATACAAGAGACAATCTGGTCAGGTGGTAAATCAACAAATGAAGAGGATTTCAGTGTTCATTTGGTAACTTCCGATAGTACAGACATGGAGGAGATGCTTAAAAAAAGTGTTGACTGGGATGTCATACAAAACTTTGAAGATACAGAAGGTAAAGTTCACCATGTGGCAACTACACGAAAGCTCTTTTCAAAACTTCCCCAGATTCTTATGATTTCGTTTGACAGAAAGAGTCATATTGAAATTATCGAAAAAATACTCATGGATAAATATGAATATAATCTCATAGCGAGTGCTGTACATGTCGGATTACAAAATGATGGTCACTATGTGGCATTTGTAAAAAGACGAAATAAGTGGTACTTCGCAAATGATGAACATATTAAAGAACAAGACTTACCAGATAAAGCTGGTCATTATTTCATGATTTATAATTTGAAGGTTTAATAAGTCATCACATTTTGTACAGATATACAAGTATCACTGGCGGGACAATCCACCTCCATGTCATTGGGGCAAGCTGTACCACCATGTTGTGGTGGAGTAGTGGTAATCCATTTTCTGGTAACTGTACCACCTTCGTAACCACAGTATGACGGACAAAATGGGTATTCTTCGTGATAACCCTCGCAGTTTACGGGACATGGATCGGTGGCTGGACATTCCAGTACTTCATCTTCGGGGCATTCTTTACCCCCGTGCATAGGTTCTAATTCAGTAATCCATTTATTAACTATTTTACCACCTTCAAAACCACAAAACCCTGGACAACCTAGACCCTCGTAGGTTCCACTACAATCTTGTTTCACTGGTTCGCTAAGTTCGCTAAGATCTTGACGCGCCGGAGCCTCTCTGGCATTTTTTTGTATATCTATTTCTTCATCTTCATCTGATATGGGGACTGTTCCCGGGTCTTTTATTCCACCTAGACCTTCTTCTTCATACGCCTCGGTAAAGAGACGTCTCATGATAGCAAGTGAACAACATACTACCAAAAGTATAAATAAATATTTTTGATGCTTATTCATATATACTAAATTAAGAAATTAATACGGCTTGCAATCTAAAAATTCTTTCATTTTGATATCCTCCTTAATGTTGACAATAGTTCTGTAAAATGTTCGTCTATTGTTTGGATGATTTTTGTCTCGCCTCCTCTTTAGGGGTTGCCACCACATAGGACTCTCCCATGTCATATACCGACATTCAACAATGGCACCATCTTCAAACCAGGCTTCATCAGGTATTCTATTCTGAGGAATCTCACTCTCAAAATACATCTTCCCCCTTTCCTGTACATATAATCGCCACGCCATGGCACCGGGTTTACACCCAGGAGTTTCTCGTGAAGGTTCCCTCTTCATGAGAAAGTCCACCGTATTCTTCTCCAATGGTTTCCATTTAAACATAGTCTCGTGAGTTCCGAGACGTATAGGATCGTAGACGGGAGTAAAGACAAGACCATCGATCTTCTGTTGAACAGTTGGTAAATATTCATCCATGAAAACTTCAAAATCATTCATCATGTGGAATGTTTTCATCTTTAGACGGTATTTATCTGACTTCATGTAAATGATAAACTTCATCATTTCCTCAGCTGCCAGTAGTCTCTCATCCAGATTTTGATGTGCCACGAGTATTCCATTAACCAAAACAGAATCATATACCATGAGTGTATTTTCATACAACTCCCCATCTAAAATGGTTCCCTCGTAAGCCTTTTTATTGAAGTTTATCTTAACTTCAATCATATCAAAAGACCTATTTACAAATACACATCTCGGTTTACCCTCAAATGTAGTAGCAACCATCATGTATCTTTCACCATCAGTCTTTTCACATACAACATATTCCGCACCTTTCAATATAGGGAAATGTTTACGTTCAATTGAGATTGGTTGTGGACCCGGAAAATAATCCTTGCTTCCCCAAACATGATGAATGAATTTTACAACATGTTCGTGAAATGGAGACGACATACTTTTTATAAACTTTTAAACTTTAATTTGTTTTAACTCCAGCTGCACCCAAAATATTACTTAAGCATTCATGTGCGTAAGTCATCGTCAACTTAGATGCTGTAAATGCATATATTTTGTTTCCATCTTCCATCAATCTGTCAAACATGTTAGCGGCATATATTTTCTTACTTTTCTTATTTACACTCTTTGTCATCATAACCCATGTACGAGCATTTGTCTTTTTAACTTTGTAAATATCCTTTTGTACTTTTTGTGCAATCTCTGTATCAAAATTGAGTCCCATTTGTGACACGGGTTCGGAGGATCCTTCTCGTACTTTCTTTTTGAAAAGATCCCAATCTATACCGTCTACTACACCCGGAAATACTAGAACTGATGTATTATCATGTGGTTGAAATAACTGCTTAATTGATTCATCGTCTACGTTAATTCCAAAATCAATGAAAAAAATACGATCACATTTAGATATACAATTTTTAATCATGTTAGCCTTTTCAAATGGGTCATCATTTACGTATAAAATTTCATTTTGGTGAGAGCCCTGAATGCAGTGAATATTCATCTTCAAAATCGTGTGGAGTGTTTTAACCGAGCACGATTTTGAGCGAGTTGTAATAATTGTACAAAACTTCATATTAAAATTATTAAGTGTCTAAGCCTTAAGCCTATCATTGATACAACCCATGAAGGGTAAATTACCTACATGTCCAAGGGTTGTATTTATATCCGCCCATATCTTTCCATCACACTGCTGCCAACGGCGGCAGAATGCATAATCTTCCGAGAGATACCTCTTTGATTTGGGATCTATCATACAATCAAAGCATGCATGGTAGTCATCAAAGTCTCTATTTTGGTGATCATTTTTGCACCAAAGTTCCGGAAACTTATCTTCTAATATCTTGAATACACTCCTTTTAATGCACATAAAACCCGTGGGTCCATCCATAATCGGAATGAAGCCATTTTCTACGGCAATTCTTTGTGCACCAAAGTTAACAACTAGACTAGAAGAAAGCATAGCCATATTGCGTTCATCTCCATTTTTCACAGCATTTGCTGCTTGATCCCACATAACAACTTTCTTTGGGTAGCATGCGACACTGATATCATGACCGGATTTGATAAGCCGTAATACAGATTCGGGTTCAAAGTCAACATCCGCATCAATAAACATGAAATAATCACAATCTGTTTTTTGCATAAACCGCCCAACCGCTACATTTCTGGCACGATGAACGAGAGATTCATTTTCAGTTGTATCCAAGAATAGTTGAATATTCTCTTTTACAAGTAGCAATTGAAGCTTAATTATACTAGTCATATATTTCTCTAAGCAAAGACCTCCATAACATGGAGTCGAAAGAAATAACTTAGTCATGTTTAGTATACATGACCTTTAACCTCTAAGTGTTTTTTCACAATATTCTCAATTTTGTTTAGTGTTGGTACCGATACTGAACACTTTTCACACACATGTGCTTTTGTTATACTCGGGCTAAGTACAATATAGATAATAGATGATGCAATACTATTTGGTGTTTTGCTCATCAATTCCACACAATCGTCCGTCGCCATACACATTCTGTTGCACTTCAATCTCTGTTCCTTTGTAATTTCAAAAGAATTGAGAAGTCTTTGCATCACGTCATGAGCCTTTGTCACGTAATTCTTTTCAGTGATACCCATTATGGTATCCTTAAATATTTGAGTTGTACGACTGATATCTTTGGGTTGTATTCCAAACATATCTGATATTTCCTTTGTTGTACGTGGGTGTTGTGCAAGTCTGCATGCATATAGAACACAGTTTGCTTTGATTCCAAGTCTCACAGCTCCACGAGTCAACTTCCCATCATTGAACTTTCTGTACATCATCTTGGCATCCTTGAGTACTGTATCTGGTAGAGTATGACAAGCTTCATCTATGTCTCGGTATGCATGAAACAAAGAACGATCTTTGTGATTCATTGACATATGAAAGTTTATTTTTGCCATTCTCTTGTTTTCATACGTTGAAGAACGTTGGGTTGCAATAATCGTACCCTTTCCCCAATTTTGTGAAAACAATTCGGGATTAGCGTTAGGATTTCCACAACGAGACGGATCATTAACACGACCATCATCAGTAACCCCTGAAGTCCATTCCGCGGTATCATCAACAAAACGGTCCTCAATAAGACCACACTCCGAACAAGTTGGAAGACCCTCTGGTGAATAAATTTTCACCCCCGAACACTCAATGCAAATATGTTTATTCACTGGCTTTATTTCGTTGTCTTTTTGTTTTAGTAATTGGTCTATATCAGACCAGATAGCTGCCAGCATATTATTATGAAAGAGGGCTATCTTTTTTAGATTTTAGAATTACGCACCGAGACTTAGGTTATCTGCATGCATTTTAGCCATAGTTTCAATTGCATCAATCCTTTCTTTAAAACTCCTCGCTCCTGGAGAAGTTGGCTTCCATTCATTCCATTCTTTATCAATAGATGCGTGATTTGCAGGTGGAATGACTTGACCCTCAACCTCACTGTCAGAAACTATGAAGTCTTCCATCTCAGAGTCTGTTACTTCGTCGTATATGTCCGAATCGGAGTCTTCTATATCAATCTCTTCTAAGTAGGCATACATACCCTGTCCCAAGGACTTCATCTCGAGGTCACTAAAAGTGGTTTCACTTGGGTAGTGTTCCATAACACTCTCGTAGGGGGCGGGTGAAAGTTCATCTTCATCTAATTTGTATACACATGCGGATTTGTAAATAAGTTCAGTGGGGTTCAGATATTTTACACCAAGGGTCAGGCCAGTATTCATTCCAACTACGGCGAACATTTCATCTTCTAAGTTATCTTCGTTTACTAATAGTTTCACTATATCATCTTGAACAATTTCAGAGGGCACGATCATGCTTAGAGTTTTCCACCAAAAAATATTCAGGGATAATATCACAGATGAAAGTTATTATTTATTCGAAGGAAGGATGTCAGTATTGCGACCACGCGAAAGACCTATGCGAGTCAGAGGGTCTTGATCATGAGAAAGTTATGATCGAGAAGGAAGAACTCAAAAAGTTATGTGGTGGATCAGTGTCAACTTACCCTCAAATATTTATTGACGATCGTCACATCGGAACATACTTTGATTTTCAAGACTACATAGAAGATGAATACGAACCAATTCTCGCCCCCACCTTAAATAGATTCACAGTGTTTCCTCTGAAGTACCCAGAGCTTTGGGAACTCTACAAGAAGGCTCAAATGTCTAATTGGACAGCAGAGGAAGTGGATCTTTCGAAGGATATGGATGATTGGAAGACCCTCAATGAAAATGAACAAAAGTTTATAAAGTATGTACTGGCATTCTTTGCTGGATCCGATGGTATCGTATTTGAGAACATTAACAATAACTTCGCTGATGAGGTACAAATCTCTGAGGCGCGTTCGTTCTATGGATATCAGTGTCACAATGAAATGGTTCACGGTGAGACTTACTCAAAACTCATAGACAAATACATTAAGGATGCTGCTGAAAAGAAGCAACTTTTTGAAGCTATTTCAACTGTCCCCTGTATCAAACAAAAGGCAAACTGGGCTATGAAGTGGTTTGATGTGAAGTCTCGCTCCTTCGCTGAACGCCTCTTCGCCTTCGCCTGTGTAGAAGGTATTTTCTTCAGTGGTTCGTTCTGTGCAGTTTACTGGCTAAAGAAGCGTGGTCTGATGCCCGGACTATGCTTTTCAAATGAATTGATCTCTCGTGATGAGGGTCTCCACCAGGAGTTCGCTGTTGAACTTTTCAAACTCTTGAGAAATAAACCCTCAACTGATACCATTCATTCTATTATAAAGGAAGCTGTTGAAATTGAAAAGGGGTTCATTCTTGACGCACTTCCATGCAATCTCATCGGTATGAACTCCGAGAAGATGTCTGAATATATTGAATATGTATCAGACCGCCTTCTGAAACAGATTGGGCAACCACCGATTTGGAACTCCAAAAACCCTTTTGATTTTATGGAAAATATCAGCTTAGATGGTAAAACAAACTTTTTTGAGAAGAGGGTTGGTGACTACGGAAAGATGGATGACACTTCCGATGAAATTGGTTTTGATGAGGAGTTTTAATTTTTACATCTGAATGGGTTCACCCAAATCAAAAGCGGCAAGCTGAAGCCCGGTGTCAACGAAGGGTTCGTCCACCATACCAGGCTCCATGACAACATCGACCTGCTTAGGGGGAACCTTAACCTTTTCCTCCTCCTTAGCAACCTTGCTCTTTATGTTGGGGAGATCTGGTAAATCCTTCTTTACGTTCATCATTCCCCAAACAACGAGAATGAAAACGATAGAGTGCACAATTAGACCAGTGGTAGAAGGACAACCATTGGGAGTCGCGATACCGGATCCGAGCACTCGCCTGACCAGTCTGAAAGTCTCTGGATTCGCAATTACGAAAAAGGTGAGACCGGAAATAATAGAGGTAATTAGCTTATCCTGCTGCTTCTTACCATTGCATCCACATCCACAATCTTTAAAAAGACCCATGATATATTTGAAATATACAAACAAAAAAAACTTACATAAAGAAAAGTTGCCTAATAGATATATATACAACTACACAATGTCGCTCACTATCCAACGATCCTCCGATTTCTCTGCCAAGTCCGTTGGCTTCTCGAAACTTCGTAAGAACAAGAATGGCGGTAAGACCGTCTACCTCAATGCCGGCGATAACAAAAAGCTCTACGTTCAACTTCCCTTCATGCGCTCCCCTTACGGTCTGAGCGCTTTTACCGATGAGGGCACTGGGCGTACCACCTACTCTCTTGACCTTTCTTTTGACCCTGATAACACTGAGGCTATGGAGCTTCATGAGACGCTCAAGGAGCTTGACGAGATTATTGTTAACACTGTCGCTGAGAACTCTAAGGAGTGGCTTGGTAAGGAGTTCAATGTTGCTGTACTCCGAGAGGCTCTCTACAAGCCCATGGTTCGCCCTGGTAAGGAGCCTTACCCCTCTACTCTCAAGCTCAAGATTGCCACCAAGCCTGATGGTACCTTCGTTCCTGAGGCTTACAACTTCCGCAAGGAGCCTGTCTCTCTTGATACTATCGAGAAGGGTCAGAAGTGCATGGCTATTGTTGACATCAGCTCCATCTGGTTCATTGATAACAAGTTTGGTGTGACCGTCCGACTCCAACAGACTCTCCTCGAGCAGTCTACCAAGCTTCCTTCATTTGCTTTCCAGGGTATTGACCTTCCTGATTCCACCTCCGTTGATGAGGAGGACGTTGAGGAGGTTGATGAGGATGTTGATGACGAGCAGTAAATAAATAGTCTAAAAATATAAAAATCCACTCCTTGTTGGTAAGAAGAAAAACTTCTTACGAATAAGTAAGGATGTCTAACATTGAAAGTAATCTCAAAAAATTACTCAAAGGTGAGAAGGCTTGTGTCCCAGAACACTTCTTGAAAGTTCCTGCTTACAATTCACCGACCCTTCGTACTGGTAAGGGTAGACCTATAAGTGAAGGTGCATTTGGAAAGATGTACCGTGGAAGTATCAATGATAATGGAAGGCGGTATGTTGCCTACAAAGAGATAGATACATCGGAAAGTACCAATGGTGCATTTGAGTTTGAATTCAAGGTTGCCGAAAAATTGAAGGAGTTTGCGGTTCCTGAGATGTACCTCTTTAAGAAGTGCCCCATCCAAGATAAAGAACCCCGAATAATACGCAAAGGGGGGAAACCTGGTTCCAAAATGGGTCATTTTGTCCAGCCATCGCGACGTACCAAACCCAAGGATATTCTTTATATGGAACTTCTTAATGGTATGTCGTTTAATTCGTGGTGGCAAACCAAACCATCTCTTGATGAGATAAAGTCTGTAATTGTACAGGTTTTTGATAATCTCTACCGAATTAACCAAAAATTTCCAGACTTCCGTCACCGCGATTTACATGGAGGTAATGTGATGGTTAACCCAGATGCTTCCACCCCATACACTTGGAAAGTTGACCTCGGTCGTAAAGTAATTCGGAACGACCCTGGTGGATCTTTTAGGAGTCGTCTCGGTTCACCTGATATCAAAAAGTATAAGCGTACAAACGCTGGTGTTGAAGCGACTATCATTGATTTTGGTTTATCATACTGGTCCAGGCGTATGCCAAACCCAGAAACGGCTGATGGTGGATATGAGGGTGCGGGTATATACGGACATGGAATAGGTCCAGGTACGATTTACTATGATATTCATAGGTTCTTGTATACCATTTATGTTAAGGTGAGACAGCCAGAAAATGCTAAGGAGCGAGCTATTAAAAAATTCATCGAAGAGCTTATACCGAATAAAGAGTTCCTCGAGTTTAACGGAAAATTCACCAGCCAGGGATATCTACTCTCAGATTACCACGTCGCCCTCCGAGCAAACCTCCCCACATTCAAGACTATTTTGACGCATCCATTCTTAACTGGTGAGGGGAAACCAAATAGACCAAAGACTGTCACGGAGGCTCTCAAAATGCTTCCTAAGGCTAAGACACCTCCCAAGATCAAGACACCCAAGGCTAAGACTCCCAGCCCCAAACTCTCAACCACGGAAAGAAAGAAGAAGATGAACAGTGCGATTAAGAGGGCTGCAGCTGTACTTGCGGCTAATAAGGCTAAACCCAAAGCCAAACCGGTGCCGCGAATGAGACCCGGTGTTGCGCGCCCCAACCCAGTCCCTGAGATTCAACCAGCCAGTCCCGAGCTTGGACCAACTGCACGAGCTATAAAGAAACTCATGGAAAAACAAGCCGTAAATGTAGAAGCCATAAGGTTGAAAATGGGTCTCCCCCGTAAGATTGGTGGTGAACCACTTCCTCAAAACTTAATGACTCCCTCAGCTAGGAAGAAATTTAACGAAAAGGTGAAGAAGAAAATGGTCGAGAACAACGAGGCACCCTATGGTGTGATGTCTCCTTCCAATATTATGGAATATGCAAGGAAGATTGAAAGTGGGAGGAAGAAGGCTGCTAACAAGCTAAATGTCAAACACAAGGAAATCAAGGCTACCAAGGGTAAGACCCCCACACCCGTTCGTCTCAAGGAGAAGTTATCTTTCGTCAATGTAAAGGGTAAGAAGCGTGAATTTGTCAGGAAGTTTGCATACGATAGGGCTTTGGCTAAGAACAAGGCTGAGAGGGCTAAGAAGAACGAGTACTGGAGGTCTTTCGTTGACGTAAACGGTAAGAAGCAGGAATTTGAAAGTAAGTCCGCGTATCATGAGGCTAAGCAAAAGAACTTGAAAGCTTACGGTGACAAGATGCAAGCAAAGATCAATCGTCAGATACAACTTGGGCGTGATGCGCGGTACTCGTTCGTTGACGTAAACGGTAAGAAGCGTGAGTATGTGAGAAAGGGTGCATACGAGACGGCTCTGGCTAAGAATAAGGTTGAGAGGGAAAAGAGGGCTCGGGCTAAGACCCCCACACCCAAGGTCAATACCAAA
>Ga0209713_10000112_pt1 | contig 43975 bp, 42 predicted proteins | sample ArcOceMetagenome_3_FD_187444 | JGI IMG/M metagenome (GOLD analysis project Ga0209713, IMG submission 187444) | Marine eukaryotic phytoplankton communities from Arctic Ocean - Arctic Ocean- Svalbard ARC20M Metagenome (SPAdes) (version 2) | ecosystem: Environmental > Aquatic > Marine > Oceanic...
ACAAGCACAAACCCTAAACCCCAAAAAATGTCTACAATACTTACATTTTTTATAAAAACACTCCAAATCCATAATAGAGTTACAAAAGCTAAAATGATTAAGGCGGCTTGAGAAAATAGTGTTATCATAGGTTATTGGTTGGTCATAATGAAGCACAACGTGTTTGGTTAGTTGCATGTTTAAGCATCCAATTTAGTAAATATAAACCGAATAGAAAATCCGAGAGGATTTTAGCAAGTAAGCGATCCATAACGTTCCGTATAAAAAACGTTAGGCAGTTAGATAATACTTTCGTTTCGGTTTATTACTTAGCTAAATATAAATATTTTGCTTTTATTATTTTGTCTATAAACGCCAAATTTTATATTTAGCGGGCTTCATTAATATGCACAGACCTTTTGGTTTAATATAAATTGCCTATATTTTTTATATATTGTTGTAAAACGTTCTCGTACAATAATTACTTATAAAAACTTTAATATGAAGCCATATAATTATAGCATTGGAACTCTTAACTGTTTTTTTAAAATGAAAATTTTAAACTAGCAAAGGCGAAATGGAGTTGAATAAAATTGTACCGATTAGTTCCGTCTGCACCACCTTCAAGTAGCCGATAACCAAAGTTCCCTTGCATATTTTTAGTAAAATTATATTTTCCAGATAAGGAAAGGTCAATTGCTCTGCCTTTACTTGCAACTATACCTTCTCCTAAAAATTCAACACCCATTTTTTGAGAAATATCCCAATTCGCTAAAACGTTTACTAGAGGCACAAAGCCAATACTAAAATTTTCGCTTAACAGTTCTTTATTCTTCAAAGAGGTTCCTGCATCTCTAATTTTTGCAGAAAAGCCAAGACCAAATTTAAATTTGTTGTTACTTATGATTCTTCGATTATAGGTAAAGCGATAAGAGTTAAACTTATAAACAGCTTCTAATGGTAGGTTCGCTATAAAATTTTTTCCATCAAAAAGGATATCCCTATCTATAATTCCATTTACTACAATTTTTACGAAGTCTAAAAAATGGGCTTGCTGGAGTCGAAAAATCATTTTTCAGAGAAAATAGCGTTCCATTATTGCCATTACGAATATTATTAGAGCCCGTAAATAATACTCCTGATTCGATATTAACGAAAGTTTGAGCATTTGTAGATAAATTCAAGTTAAAACAAATAAAAAGAATCCAAAAGCATGGTTGGAAAATAAGCTTAGAAGCTAAATGATTCATATTAAGTATTTGTTTTTTGGAACCGTGTTATTTAATGTTTTACAACGTTGTTGTATTTGGTTTGTTGCGTGTTTCAAGCAACTAATTTAGTAAATAATTACCGACCAAGAAAGTCCGCGAGGACTTTCGTAAGTATGCTAGAACTAGCAATAAATTATATACGGTGTTGTAGCCAGTTATTTTTTTCGAGTTCATATCTTCTGTCCGTACAATTATCTCTTTCATTAAAAAAATCACGCACAGGTGTCATAAACTTGTCTAAAATCTTTACCGAACCAACATTAGCCATATTAACATCTGCTGTAACTTTGCTTTCATTCATTTTCTGGAAATAATATTCCAACATTCCTTTTGTCGTTTCTGTTCCGTAACCTTTTCCCCAATATTTCACTCTAAAACGATAACCCAATTCTTTTTCGTCATTTTCATTTATCAGAAACAGAGCTAGTCCAATCAGTTCCGCGTTCCCTTTTTCAAATATTCCACAAGCATATTTCTGATTATTTAAATCATTCAAATTTAAATTTAGATTTTTGTCAAATCTTTCTGTTATTTGATTTTCCGTAAACGCTTTTTGAGGAATTAGCTCTAAAACTCTTGGGTCGGTAAAAAGTTCAGCAAAATTTTTCTTATCCGCTTTTTTTAATCTTTTAATAATTAATCTTTCGGTTTCAAATATTTTCATTTTCCCGATTTGCTTTGTTTTAATAAGCTACAACGTGATGTGTATGATTAGTTGCGTGGTTAAGCAACTAAATTAGTAAACAAATACGGACTAGAGAAAATTCCGAAGGAATTTTCCAAATAAGCACTTGCCAAAGCAATTAATTATACACGGTGTTGCCCACAGTATTTATTTCGGCCATACTGCATATAAAAATAGACTTACTAATATCAATTCCGTTATGTTTAAAGTCATTCTGTTTTTAATAATTAGCGATAGTAAAAAGTCAAAAAATATTCCGAATAGCACAACTCCAATTCCAACTGCCATTGCGATAAGTCCATAGCCAAAAGGGTCATTCACAGCTTTAAAGTCAAAAATCATTATTAATAGACAGAACAATATTAAGAGAACTGAAAAAACTGATAGGACCGAAATCCTTTTAAATAATAATTTTTTCATATTCAATAAATAGGTGCGTCAAATTTTATAATCGTTGTGTCTTTTTCTACGATAAAGACAACCCAATGGTCAAGTGAACCTCCATTCGTATAATATCCGCCTCCATTTATTTCCTTTTTTCCGTTCGCACGAGTAAAAGTCAGAGAGTATGCTCCGTCAGTTTTGTTTTTCCGCATTGATAAGAATTCCGTCACGCTTTCATTCGGTTCGATTCGGTCAATTTTTATTATCTCCAGTTTTTCTGACGTTGTAAATTCCACATTAGTTATCGGTTCACTTGAGTCATTTTTAATTTTCATTTCAATTCCGTTTTCTTTGAACATAAAACAAGAGTTCAAAATCAGAATTATCATTATTGCGAGCAGTTTCTTCATATTGTGGGCAACGTTTAGTGTAAAATGCGTTTTAATGCATTTTACATAGTGTTGTCAGTGGTTTTTATTCTAATCCTAATGAGTAGTATTTTTTATAATTCAAATGGATTTATTCTTAGAGTTTGGCTTCAATGGTTGTTTTGAAACCGATCACAGAGTAAACAGCAGTTAGCAAGGCAAACGCAGTTCTAACCCAATGTAAGTTGACCCACCATTGAAGTCTTATGGCAGTTGCTTCTTGCGTAAATTCCCCTCCTAGAAAGCCGAAGTTTGTTGGGATATGGTAAATGGCTGAGATTAGAAATCCTGCAATTACTCCGTAAAGAGCAATCCTCCATGATTTGCTAGCTTTGGTTTTTCTATACCAAATAAAGCAAGTGACAACTCCGATAATGGATGGAATCATGGTCAAGGGTAATGTGGTCAGGAGAAATGGGAATTTCAAGGTAAAATCTGCTATAAAGGAGTCTGTATCGAGAGATTGCCAATAAGGTGCATGGACCAACCCCATGTTAATAAGATTTCCCAAGTAGGCGCCCGACCCGATGATTGCTATGAGGCTTATGGCTAAATTATTCTTAGTGAGTTTCATTTTGTTATTTCATTTAGTCTGTAATTAGTCAGCGATTTTGAATTACTGCCAACGTTGTTGTATATGGTTTTGTTAACTATATATCCGTTATATATTTTATAAATATAAGAATTTATACTTTGATTAACAAAGGATTGAAAAAAACAAGGATATTAACTACCAAACCTTATTTGGATCAGGCTTCACAAATGTTTTGTTCGTCTCTTCTACAAAAGCAAGAATTTCTTCTTTTCCAGTTTTCTTTTCGGCAGAGGTTAAAAAATACTGAGGAAGAAAGCTCCATTTTTCACTCATTTTTTCTAAGTAGGTATTTACGTTTCCTTCAATATCTCTTGGGTCCAATTTATCCATTTTGGTAAAAACCATTACAAAAGGAATTGCGTTTTCTCCTAGCCACTCCATAAATTCGTCATCTGCCTTTTGCACATTGTGGCGGGAATCTAATAAAACAAACACACACATTAAATTCTCCCTTGATCTCAAGTAGTTTCTTGTAAAATTCTGCCATTTCATTCTCAAATGATTGGGTGTCTTTGTAAACCCGTATCCAGGTAAATCCACCAAATACCACTCGTCATTTATCATGAAATGATTCATTAGCTGAGTTTTTCCAGGGGTAGAGGAGGTTTTAGCTAGTTTCTTGTTGTTACAAATAGAATTGATCAAAGAGGATTTTCCCACATTTGATCTCCCAATGAAAGCATATTCAGGAATTTCTGGTTTTGGACACAGGTCAACTCTCGTATTACTTATTACAAATTCTGCAGTTTTTACTTTCATTTTTACTTTAATTATTCGACAAAGATACTAAACTTTTTTGGCTTAAAAGTTTGAATAAAAATTCTGTTTTTGACCCACTTCCCCTCAACAATTAACAATTGATTGTTAACATTATGGGAATCTCTCCCACCGTTATCTCCTTGAGTTTTTTATGCCTTTAAGTCAATAAAATCAACAAATCCTTTATTTATCGAAACATTTTTGCTTCCTTTACGTTATAAAGTTATCCACAAAGTGGTATAAAGTGGAGAAATGTGGGATATATTAAATATCTTTGCTAACTAACAATAACTAATGTCATACTTAGGAGAATACATATGTAAACTGGACGCCAAAGGTAGGCTCACGGTTCCTTCTGGTCTAAAAAAACAATTAGACAACGAGGGGCGTGAAGGCTTCGTGTTGAACCGTGGGTTCGAAGGCTGTTTAGGTTTGTATCCTTTCAAGGATTGGCAAAAGGTTGAGGAAAAGTTAAATGAATTGAATTTATTCGCGATCAAAAATCGACAGTTTTTGCGAAAATTTCAGAACGGAGCAACCAAGCTAGATATGGACGGAAACGGAAGAGTACTTCTCCCGAAAGAACTTCAAGAGTTTGCAGGTATTTCCAAAGAGGTAGTTCTCTTTGCTTATGTCGACCGAATTGAAATTTGGGACAAAACTAAGTATGATGATTTGATGAACGAAGAAATTGGTGACTTTGCTACCCTAGCCGAAGAGGTTATGAGTGATAGCAAAGAACATGAAAAACGATAGTAAATATCATATCCCCGTTCTTTTAAAAAGTTCGGTTGAAGGATTGAACATTGTACCTAGTGGAATCTTCGTAGATGTAACTTTTGGTGGTGGAGGTCATTCAAGAAAAATTCTTGAATCACTTGATGAAAACGGAAAATTATTCGCTTTTGATCAAGATGCCGAAGCTCACGAAAATTCAATTGACGATTCACGTTTTACTTTGATAGACCAAAATTTTGCGTTTATCAAAAATTATCTTGCCTTCCATGGAATTGAAAAAGTGGACGGAATCTTGGCAGATTTAGGAGTTTCTTCTCATCAGTTTGATTCTGGCGAAAGAGGTTTTTCTATCCGTTACGAAGGGGATTTAGATATGCGAATGGATCAAAGTCAAGAGTTATCTGCAAAGAGAGTTGTAAACGATTACGAAGAAGATAGACTTGAATTTATTTTTAAAACCTATGGCGAAATAAGAAATGCCAGATTGGTAGCAAGAAAAATAATTGAAGCCAGAGAATCTAATTCAATCGAAACGACAACCCAATTGATTGACATTGTTAAGCTACTTACGATACGAAAAAAAGAAAACCAATTTCTTGCTCAAGTATTTCAAGCAATTCGCATTGAAGTAAATCAAGAGCTAGAAGTGTTGAAACAATTTTTAGTTGGAGCACAAGAAGTACTAAAGCCAGGTGGAAGGTTGGTCGTTATTTCTTACCACTCTTTGGAAGATAGGTTGGTGAAAAATTTCATTAAGAAAGGAAAATTTGAAGGAGAGATAGAAAAGGATTTTTACGGAAATCCATTGGTAGACATGAAGGATATATCGAGAAAGGCAATTGTGGCTGATGCAGAAGAATTAAAATTGAACTCAAGAGCACGAAGTGCAAAAATGAGAATAGCAGAGAAACTTTAAAATGGCTGAGAAAAGAATAAACATACTAAAACCCATTACTGATATTTTATCAGGAAATTTCTTTGGAAAGGAGTTTATGCAAAAGAATCTTGGTTTTGTAGTTTACTTAACCTTTTTGGTGATGCTTTACATTGCTTACGGTTATTATGCAGATGGGTTGATGAAAAAAGCATCTGAATTAGAAAACATGGAGGAGTTAAATTCAAAACTTCATTCTTCCATCAAAGAACTAAACCAAATTAGTCTTCAGTCCAATGTACTGAAATTGACAGAAAATACAGGAATGGAGGAGTTGAAACAAGCTCCAATAATTATAAAAGAGAAAAAATAAAGTGAGTACAGAAAAAATCATATCAGGGAGAATTTATGCAGTCTACGTGGCTGTGTTCATATTCGCCTTGCTTATAGTTTATAAGATTTTTTCTATCCAAATGACTGTAAAGCCTGCCAATAATCCTTATGTGTCCAGTATTTCTGAAGTAGAGATAAAAGCATCTAGAGGGAATATTTTTGCAGACGACAAAGAGAAGAGTGCTTTGGCAATTTCGGTTCCAATTTATGAGTTGAGAATGGATTTGGTAGCAGTAAAGGATGAGCTTTTTATGTCTAAAGTAGATTCTTTAGCAATCGTACTTTCAAGGTTGTTTGAAAATAAAACGGAACAGGAATACAGAAAAGAATTGATAGATGCTAAGAGAAATAAGAGAAGGTATCATTTATTGAAAAAAAACGTGTCTTACAATGAATTGCAAGTCATGAAGCAAGCGCCAATTTTAAGAAAAGGACAGTTTAGAGGAGGTAGAATTATTTTGAAACAAAACAAAAGAGAAAAGCCTTTTGGAATGTTAGCACAGAGAACTGTAGGTTATATCAATGAAGATGGAAATGGAGTAGGATTAGAAGATGCTTACCAAGACAGATTAAGAGGAGAGCAAGGTTTACAATACATGAAAAATGTGGGGGGAGGAAACAAGATTCCTTTGACTGATAATTATTTAATTAAGCCAGAAAACGGGAAAGACATTTACACTACGATAGATGTAAACCTGCAAGATGTGGCAGAAAAAGCATTGATGGGGCAATTGGTTTCACAAAATGCACAACACGGATGTGCTGTTCTTATGGAAGTGAAAACTGGTCATGTTAAAGCCATTGCAAATATCTCGAAAGATAAAAAAGGAAATTACAGAGAGATTTATAACCATGCAATTGGAACCTCCTCTGAGCCAGGTTCTACTTTCAAACTAGCTTCAATCATGGTGGCTTTGGAAGATGGAAAAGTGAATGTAAATGATTTAGTTGACACTAGAGATGGAACTATAAAGTATTACGATAGAACCATGAAAGATGCTCATAAAGGGGGAGACGGAATTATTCCTCTTTGGCAAGCATTCGCAATTTCTTCTAATGTTGGAATTTCTTCTGTAATAAATGAAAACTATAAAAAAGACCAAACTAAATTCCTGAAAGGAATAAAAAGATTGGGCTTAGGAGAAAAACTTGGATTTAAAATAAAAGGAGAAGGAAGGCCTTATGTAAAAACAACAGCCGATTCTACTTGGTCAGGGATTTCTATTCCTTGGATGTCTATTGGGTACGAAACAAGGTTTACACCATTACAAATTTTAACTTTTTATAATGCAGTTGCAAATGGGGGGGAAATGGTAAAGCCTCAATTTGTAAAGGAGATAAGAGACGGAAGTGTGGTTGTATATAAAAGTGAAGTAGAGGTGTTAAATAGCAGTATTTGTTCTAAAAAAACGATTAAAAACGCTCAATTCTTATTAGAGAAAGTAGTGGAAGAGGGAACGGCAAGTAACCTTAAAAATCTAGATTTTAAAATTGCAGGTAAAACAGGGACGACACAAGTTGGTTACGGAAATTCAGATTCTGAAACATCTTCTAGGGTAAGACACCAAGCTTCTTTTTGCGGGTATTTCCCAGCAGATAATCCAAAGTATTCTTGCATAGTGGTAGTTGCCGCTCCAACCAAAAGTATTTATGGAAATGTAGTGTCTGGAACTGTATTCAAAGAAATAGCAGAGAAAGTTTACGCTACAGACATTGAGATGGCAAGAACAAAAGATAAGCTGGAAAATAAAAACATGCCAGTTTCTAAAAGTGGAAATCAAGACGATTTAAAAATGGTTTTTAATGCCATGTTGGTGCCTATTGATTTTCAAAATAAAAATTCAAAATGGACATCCACTTTTGCAAAAGAAGACAAAGTGACTTTGGGTAAAAAAGAAATAGAGGGGATACCCAACACAAAGGGGATGGGATTAAAAGATGCTGTTTTCTTGTTAGAAAACGAAGGGTATTCGGTTAGGATAAATGGAAAAGGAGTAGTGAAAAGCCAATCTCAATTAGGAGGGAATAAAAAAGTAATGGTACTGAATTTAGGATAATAACACATGAAATTATTAAAAGACATATTGTATAAAGTTAGATTGACGGGAGTCATTGGTTCTACCAATTCTTCAATTAGCTCTATTGCTTTTGATTCACGTAAAGTGGAACGAAATGGACTTTTTATTGCCGTAAAAGGAGGAGTTTCTGATGGACATCAATTTATTGATAAAGCTCTTGAAATGGGAGCTAAAGCAATTGTCTGTGAAAAAATGCCCGATAACATTATCTCTGGAGTTACCTACATTGAAGTTGAAAATTCTGGAGAATCTTTAGGTCAAATTGCTTCTAACTTTTATGAAAACCCATCTAATAAATTAAAGCTAGTCGGAGTTACCGGAACAAACGGTAAAACTACTACGACTTCTTTATTATTTGAATTGTTTACCAACTTAGGCTACAAAGTGGGATTAATTTCTACGGTAGTTTACAGAATAGGAGAGAAAGAAATAAAAGCGACACATACTACACCAGATGCAATAAGGCTGAATGAATTATTTGCTCAAATGGTGGAAGAGAAATGTGACTTCTGTTTCATGGAAGTGAGTTCACATGCAATTCACCAGGGAAGAATAAATGGAATTGATTTTACCGGAGGTGTTTTTACAAACATTACTCACGATCATTTAGATTACCACAAAACATTTAAAGAATACATTGATGTAAAGAAAAAATTCTTTGATGGATTATCGTCAGATGCTTTTGCTATTACAAACTTAGACGATAAGAACGGAATGGTAATGATGCAAAACACCAAAGCAGAAGTTTTGACTTTGGCAATAAAAGGAGATGCAGATTTCAAAGCAAAAATTATTGAAAATCAATTTACAGGATTGCAATTAAAAATCAATGACAAAGATTTGTGGGTAAAGTTGATTGGCGATTTCAATGCTTATAACATTCTCTCGGTTTATGCAGTTGCATTGCAATTGTTAGAAGATGAATTGGAAGTGTTGACACAGATCAGTGCATTAAATAATGTAGAAGGAAGGTTTGAATACATGAGAACTACCAAAAATATTGTAGCAATAGTTGATTATGCTCATACGCCAGATGCATTAAAAAATGTATTGAAAACAATAGCGAACATCAGAACTGGAAACGAAAAAGTGATAACAGTTGTGGGTTGTGGAGGGGATAGAGATAAAACAAAAAGATCAATTATGGCAAATATCGCTTGTAAATTAAGTGATAAGGTAATCCTTACTTCAGATAATCCAAGAACAGAAAATCCAGTTACTATCCTTGAAGAAATGCAAAAAGGGGTAGAGCCAATTGATTACAAAAAAACGATTACAATAACAGATAGAAAAGAAGCAATAAAAACTGCTTCAGCTTTGGCTGAGGAGAATGATATCATTTTAGTAGCAGGGAAAGGACACGAAAATTACCAAGAAATAAACGGAGAACGATTCCCTTTTGATGACCTAGAAATATTAACAGAAACTCTTAAAATCCTAGATAAATAATGTTATACTACTTATTCACATATTTACAAGAAATTGATTTTCCAGGAGCAGGGTTATTCAATTATATTTCGTTTAGAGCAGCATTGGCAATTGTCACCTCTCTTATCGTTTCTTTGGTTTTTGGAAAAAAATTAATAGAAGTTTTAAGAAAGAAACAAGTGGGTGAATCCATCAGAGATTTAGGACTTGAAGGACAGGTGGAAAAAGCAGGAACACCAACAATGGGTGGACTTATCATTATTGCAGCCATTCTTATTCCTACTTTACTATTTGCAAAACTTGATAATATTTACATCATTATCATGCTTATCACGACTGTTGGACTGGGTGCAATCGGTTTTATTGATGATTACATCAAAGTATTTAAAAAGAACAAAGCAGGGCTTGCAGGGAAATTTAAGATTGTAGGACAGATTTTAGTTGGGTTAGTTATTGCATTAATCTTGTTTTTTAATGATAATGTAACGATAAAAGAGAAAGTAGAGAATAAAGTACTAGCAGGTTTTGTAGAGAAATTGGGGGATGATTATGTAAGTGTAAGAGCTGATAATGATTCTACAGCCACATTTTCTTGGGTTGAATCTCATTCAACAAAAACTACTCTTCCTTTTGTAAAGAACAATGAATTCAACTACCAATGGTTCTTGGGATGGATGGATAATGATGGAAGAGCTAAATGGGCTTGGTTAATATTTGTTCCAGCAGTTATTGTGATTGTAACGGCCGTCTCAAATGGAGCAAATATGACAGATGGAATTGATGGATTAGCCACAGGAACTTCTGCGATTGTTGGAGTTACACTAGCGATTCTTGCCTATGTTTCAGGGAATATTATTTTTTCCGATTACCTCAATGTTATGTTTATTCCAAACTCAGGTGAGTTAGTAATTTTCATCAGTGCATTTGTAGGAGCTTGTATAGGTTTCTTGTGGTACAATGCTTATCCAGCTCAAGTTTTTATGGGAGATACAGGAAGTTTGGCAATCGGAGGAATTATAGCAGTATTTGCCATAGCAATAAGAAAGGAATTATTAATTCCTGTGTTGTGTGGAATCTTCTTAGCAGAAAATTTATCGGTAATGATTCAGGTAGCTTATTTCAAATATACAAAAAAGAGAACAGGAGAAGGAAAAAGAGTGTTTTTAATGGCGCCACTTCATCACCATTACCAAAAGAAAGGAATGCACGAATCTAAGATTGTATCTAGGTTTTGGATAGTAGGAATAATGTTGGCGATTGTAACGATTGTAACATTGAAATTAAGATAAGACAAGAATAAAACTAAGAATGAGCAAAAACAAAAACATAGCAATACTTGGATCTGGCGAAAGCGGGGTTGGGGCAGCTGTGCTTGCAAAAAAGCAAGGTTTTGATGTTTTTGTATCAGATTTTGGAAAAATAAAAGAAGAGTATAAAGCTGTATTAGAAAAAGAAAATATAGAATGGGAGGAAGGAGCTCACACGCTAGAAAGAATTTTGAAGGCTAGTGAAATAATAAAGAGTCCTGGAATCCCAGATAAAGTTGAGGTGGTACAAAAAGCATTAGAAAAGTCTATTCCAGTGATTTCAGAGATTGAGTTTGGAAGCAGATTTACTAAAGCAAAGTTGATTTGTATTACTGGTTCTAATGGAAAGACAACAACTACTCTATTGACTCATCATATTCTTAAGAAAGCTGGACTTAATGTAGGAATAGCAGGAAATGTAGGCGATAGTTTTGCTTTGCAAGTTGCGAATGAAGACTACGATTATTATATATTGGAGTTGAGCAGTTTTCAATTGGATGGAATAAAGAAATTCAAAGCAGACATTGCTATTCTTTTGAACATTACTCCAGACCATTTAGACAGGTATGATTATAAGTTTGAGAACTACGTTCATTCAAAATTTAAGATAACTGATAACCAAACGAAAGAAGACTTTTTCATTTACTGCAAAGATGATAAAGCGATAACAGATGCATTTGCAAATTACGATTTAGCGGCTAAGCAATTGCCGTTTTCTATCAAAGAGGAGGTAAGCGAAGGAGCTTTTTTAAACGAGAAAGAAGAAATAGTATTTAACACCAAAAACCAACCCCAAACTATGTCAATACACGATTTAGCGTTAAACGGAAAGCATAATATTTACAACTCAATGGCTGCCGGAATTGCTTCCAAAGTTCTTGACTTGAGAAAAGAAATTGTAAGAGAAAGCCTTACAGATTTTCAAAATGTAGCACACAGATTAGAGCATATATGCTATGTGAATGGAATTGAATTCATCAATGATTCTAAAGCGACAAATGTAAATGCTGTATGGTTTGCATTAGAAAGCATTAACAAACCTATTGTATGGATTGCAGGAGGTGTAGATAAAGGAAATGACTACGAAGAATTACTTGAATTGGTTAAACACAAAGTAAAAGCTTTAGTATGCATGGGAGTTGATAACTCAAAGCTTGTAGCAGCATTTGGAGATGTGGTTAACGTATACGAAACATCCTCTGCTGAAGAAGCTGTGAAATTGAGTTATAAGCTTGCAGAAAAAGATGAATTGGTATTACTATCGCCAGGATGTGCTAGTTTCGATTTATTCGAAAACTACGAAGACAGAGGATTAGAATTTAGAAAAGCTGTAAGAGCATTATAGGGAAAAGAGATGAAATTGTTTTAAGAATAAAGAGATAAGAGCAATGAAGAATAAAGCGAACTAATTAGACCAGAAACGAGCAACTTATAACAAATTAAAACGAGAATAACCTGAAGTAACAAAAAAAATGAGTAACATTTTTAGCAAATATCTAACCGGAGATAAGGTGATTTGGGTGATAACAATATTGTTATCTCTCTTTTCATTGCTAATCGTGTACAGTTCAACTTCGCAGTTGTCTTATAAGTTTAGAGATGGAAATACAGAAGCTTATATTCTTAAACATGCATTAATTCTCGGGGGTGGATTTTTACTCATGATTTACATTCATAAGTTTAAGATAAATTATTTCTCACGTTTATCTCAAATAGGAATTATAATATCAGTTATTCTTTTAATGTTGGTGTTGGTGATGCCAAATGGAGGAAAAGCTGCATCAAGGTGGTTGTTTGGTTTTCAACCGTCCGATATGGCTAAGATTTCATTAATAGTTTATCTCGCAAGGCAGTTGTCAGTTAATAAAGAACAGTTAAAGGTTTTTAAAGTTTTAGTTATAAAAATAATGTTGCCAATCGCACTTATTTGCGGGCTTATTTTACCTGCCGATTTATCTACAGCACTTATGTTATTTGCAGTTTCAATGGTATTGGTTTTCGTTTCTAATGTATCCATAAAACACATAGGGGCAATATTTGGATTAGCAATTATTGGATTTTCGTTATTACTGCTATTAGGAACAGTATTTCCAAAAATGTTACCAAGAGTTCCAACTTGGACCTCAAGAATTTCCTCTTTTGTAAAAGGAGACGAGACTGAAAATGCAGCAGATAAAAATTATCAAACGGACATTGCAAAAGCAGGAATTGCACTAGGAGGTTTACAGGGAACGGGCCCTAGTAAAAGCACAGTAAAAAATATTTTACCCTCCGCTTGGGCCGATTTTATATTTGCCATTTTCATAGAAGAATATGGATCTATTTTAGGAGGGCTGACCTTAATATTGTTGTATTTAATAATACTCTATCGAGTCATTGTGATAGCCAAAACCTCCAAGAGTGATTTTGGATCCTACTTGGCATTTGGATTAGGATTTAGTATTGTATTTCAGGCGTTTTTAAACATGGGAGTAAGTGTAAATCTACTTCCTGTTACAGGCCAACCATTGCCAATGATAAGTATGGGAGGAACTTCAATTTTGTTTACTTCTATTTCATTAGCCTTGATTTTGAGTGTAAGTAAAGATATAGTTACAAACGAACCAGATAAAAAGAAAGCAGATTATGCAAGCTAATAAATTTATCATATCAGGAGGAGGAACCGGAGGACATATTTATCCTGCCATTGCTATTGCGCATGCAATAAAAGAGAAACAGCCCAATGCTGAAATTCTTTTTGTGGGTGCTAACGGTAAAATGGAAATGGAGAAGGTGCCAAAAGCAGGCTATGAAATTATTGGATTAGATATCGCAGGACTTCAAAGAAAACTAACAGTAAAGAACCTTTCTTTTCCATTCAAGTTATTTAAAAGTTTGAAAAAAGCAAAGCAAATTGTAAAGGATTTTAATCCAGATGTAGCGATTGGAGTGGGAGGCTATGCAAGTGGACCTTTGTTAAGGCAAGCAGGAAAACAGGGAGTGCCAACTTTACTGCAAGAGCAAAACTCTTACCCTGGAATTACCAATAAACTATTGGCAAGAAAGGCGAAGAAAATATGTGTGGCTTACGATAACATGGAACGGTTTTTTGATGAAAGAAAAATTGTTTTTACAGGAAATCCTGTGCGTAAAGAGATATTAAATATAGAAGGGAAAAAAGAGAGAGGATTGGCTCATTTTGGGCTAGAGCAGGGTAAAAAAACTCTGTTAGTGATAGGTGGAAGTTTGGGAGCAAGAACTGTAAATAATAGTATTAAAAATACTGTTGAATTGTTGAATGAGAATGGAGTTCAAGTGTTATGGCAAACAGGTAAATCCTACTGCGAAGACATGAAGTCTTTTGTGAAAGAAAAAGGATTTGAAAATATAAAAGTATACGATTTCATATACGAAATGGATTTAGCGTATGCTTCGGCAGACTTAGTTGTTTCTAGAGCAGGAGCATTGTCTATCTCAGAATTATGTTTGGTAGGTAAACCCATTATCTTGATTCCTTCTCCTAACGTGAGTGAAGACCACCAAACTAAGAATGCAATGGCACTTGTTAATCACAATGCAGCCGTATTAGTGAAAGATGCAGATGCTCCAGAAACTCTAGGAAAAGAGATTATGGAGTTAATGAACAATGAAAATAAATTAATAAAACTAAGCGTAAATATTATTGGTTTTGGAAGACCAAATGCAGCTGAGGCTATAGCAAACGAAGTGATTAAATTGATTAATATAGAATAGGACATTTCGGGCTTGGCTCAAGATAAATTACAGTTAAAGCCTAAGAGAGAATAAGTAACCAGATTAAAAAGAAAAAGAACAATAAAATGAATCTAAATCAAGTACATACCGTTTATTTCATTGGAATAGGTGGGATTGGAATGAGTGCATTAGCACGCTATTTCAACTCTAAAGCTATTTCTGTGTTTGGATATGACTTGACTTCTACTGCGCTCACACAAGAAATGGAATCCAATGGGATGATAATTTCTTACTTGGATGATGTATTTGTAATTCCTGATAATATAAAACAAGACAAGGAAAATACATTGGTGATTTATACACCAGCTATTCCTGAGAGTAGTGAGATGTTCAATTATTTCAAAGAAAATGGGTTTGCTTTAATGAAAAGGGCCGAAGTGTTGGGTATGATTACCAAAAGCTTCAAGACAATTGCTGTAGCAGGAACGCATGGAAAAACAACTACATCTTCTATGATTGCTGTAGTGATGGAAAAATCTAAATTGAAGTGCAATGCATTTTTAGGAGGAATTTTAACCAACTACAATTCTAATATTGTGTTGGACTCTTCTTCAGACTGGGTTGTTGTAGAAGCAGACGAATACGATCGTTCTTTCTTAACTCTAGTTCCCAATATTGCAGTTGTAACTTCTACAGATGCAGATCATTTGGATATTTATGGCGACTCAGACTCTTTGAATAAATCGTTTCAAGATTTTGTAAATAAGGTAAATCTAAGTGGGAAAGTGTTTTTACAAGAAGAAGTTTCTTTGAAATTCAAGAACAAAGAGAAGTATTCTTTGAACAATGAAAATTCAAACTATTATACGAAAAACATTACAGTGGATAATGGAAATTTCATGTTTGATGCAGTGACTCCAAAAGGAGTTATTAAGAGCATAAAACTTGGGATAAGTGGATTACACAATATAGAAAATGCCATGGCAACCATTGCAGTCTGTCAAGAAATAGGGTTGGAAGATAAAGAGATTAAAAAAGGACTGGAAGAATACAAAGGAGTAAAAAGAAGGTTTGAATACCAGATAAAACAAAGTGACTTGATTTTTATTGATGATTATGCGCATCATCCAACCGAGATAAAAGCGTTAGTGAGTTCGGTAAAAGAGTTGTATCCAGCTAAGAAAATAACTGGAATTTTTCAACCTCATTTATTCTCAAGGACAAAAGATTTTGCAGATGATTTTGCAATTGAATTGAGCCAATTAGATGAAGTGATTGTATTGGATGTTTATGCAGCAAGAGAGCTTCCTATGAATGGAGTTGATGCAGAGTTTTTATTGAATAAAGTAACGAGCAGTAACAAAAGAAAAGAGACAAAAGAAACAGTAATTGGATCTTTGGATAGAAATAAATTAGAGGTATTACTGACAATAGGAGCAGGTGATATCAACACATTAGTAGCTCCAATAAGAGAGAAGTTAATTCAGCAATGAGAAGATTAATTAACATAACTATTTGGGCCCTATTTGTAATAGGAGTGCTCCTGCTGTTGAGTTTTACTTATGAGAAAAAGAAGGAAAAAGTATGTGTTGAAGTGAAATATAGTATTGATATGTTGTCAGGAAATCACTTTGTTACTCCGGCAAGATTAGATGGGATTTTGAAAAGCATTGGATTCAAAGTAGGGCAAGATAAATTTAAAGATATTGACACTAAGAAATTAGAGAGAAAGCTACTCAGTATTTCTAGTATTGAAAGGGTGGATGTGTTCAAAAACATGAACGGAACTTTAGAAATAAAAGTAGAGCAAAGAAAACCAATTGCGAGAGTATTTAATAGAAATGGATATTCAGTGTATTTGGATGACAATGGAAAAACCATGCAAGTTTCCGATTTTTACACAGCAAGAGTTTTAGTAATAAATGGGCATTTGAATTTAAAAGTAGGAGAGAATATAGAGGCGATTACCCACAATGATTCATTGAAGGGATTGACTCTAATAGATGAGCTTTACGAATTGGCAGCCTACATAGAAAAAGACAAATTTTTGAAAGCTCAAATTGAGCAAATCTATGTCAAGAGAAACAAAGAGGTAATCTTGATTCCTAAGGTGGGAAACCAAGAAATAATATTTGGGAAAGTAGAGGATGTAGATGCAAAATTCAAGAAATTGATTTTGTTTTACAAAGAAGGGATTAACCCAACTAATTTAAATTTATATAAGACCATTAACCTAAAATTCAATAACCAAATAGTTTGCAAAAAAAATAAATAATATGGACACATCAGAAATCATTGTAGGATTAGACATTGGTACAACTAAGATTGCTTGTATCGTAGGAAGAAAAAACGAACACGGAAAAATTGAAGTGATAGGTATGGGTAAATCAGAATCTCTTGGAGTTACGAGAGGTGTGGTTGCTAATATCGAAAAAACTGTACAATCAATTAAAGCTGCAGTAGAACAAGCTGAGCTTAAATCTGGTGTAGAGATTAAAGTGGTAAACGTAGGTATTGCAGGTCAGCATATCAAGAGTTTACAACACAGAGGAATGATTACTAGAAAAAGTCATGAAGATGAAATTTCTCAAGAAGACATCAATACTTTGGTAGATGATATGTACAAATTGGTGATGATGCCAGGAGAAGAAATTATTCATGTTTTACCACAAGATTACATTGTGGATAGAGAGCAAGGAATTTTAGATCCAATCGGAATGGCAGGAGTTCAGTTGGAAGCAAATTTCCATATTATTACAGGACAAATTGCTGCTGGTAAAAACATCTACAGGTGTGTAGAAAAAGCAGGGTTAGAAGTTGCAGATATTATTTTGGAACCATTGGCATCTGCCGAAGCGGTATTGAGTCAAGAGGAAAAAGAAGCTGGAGTTGCTTTGGTTGATATTGGAGGTGGTACGACAGATATCGCAATTTTTCACGAAGGAATCATCAGGCATACAGCCGTTATTCCATTCGGAGGAAATGTAATTACAGATGATATCAAAGAAGGAACAACTATCATGAAACGTCAGGCAGAATTGCTGAAACAAAAATACGGGACTGCTTTTGCAAACAAGAGTCAAGAAAATGAGATAGTATGTATCCCTGGATTGAGAGGAAGAGAGCCGAAAGAAATTTCTATCAAGAATCTTTCTAACATCATCCAAGCAAGAATGGAAGAGATTATTGAACACATCCATTTTGAAATTAAAAATTCAGGATTTGAGAAAAAGTTAATAGGTGGAGTTGTAATCACAGGAGGTGGTTCTCAGTTGAAATATCTTTCTCAATTATTTGAGTACGTAACAGGAATGAATAGTAGAGTAGGTTATCCAAATGAGCACGTGAGTAAAGGGGCTCAAGACGATATAACGAGCCCATTATTTGCAACAGGTATTGGACTTGTAATGAAAGGATATGAAACTCAAAGAGCAGAGCCAAAAACAGATACTGTAAAAAGAGACACTTCATTCATGAAGCCAAATTTCTTTGATAAAATCAAACGATTTTTTGATGAAGAAATAAAATAAGAGTTAAACAACAAGACTAAACAACAAAAACCAACAGATATGGAATTTAACATGCCAAACAACAACAAAACTAACATCATCAAAGTGATAGGTGTTGGAGGTGGAGGTAGTAATGCCGTTAACCACATGTACGAACTGGGGATTAAGGATGTCGATTTTATCGTGTGTAACACTGATAGCCAAGCCTTAGAAGTAAGTAGCGTACCCACAAAAATTCAATTAGGGGTAACTCTAACAGGAGGACGAGGAGCAGGATCTATACCAGATGTGGGAAGAAATGCTGCAATCGAAAATATTGATGAAATTAAGGAATACCTTTCTGATAATACCAACATGGTATTTATCACTGCCGGAATGGGAGGTGGAACTGGAACTGGAGCTGGACCTGTAGTTGCAAAAATTGCAAAAGACATGGGGATTCTTACAGTAGGAATTGTAACTGTTCCATTTAGTTTCGAAGGAAAAAGAAGAAAAGAGCAAGCGGAAGCAGGAATCAAAGAAATGAGGGACTCTGTGGATACACTTTTAATTATCAATAATGAGAAATTAAGAGACATGTATGGAAACTTGACAATAAGAAATGCTTATGCACAAGCTGATCAAGTTTTGGCATCTGCTGCCAAAGGAATTGCTGAAGTTATTTCTAAAATTGGATTCATAAATGTGGATTTAAATGATGTAAATACGGTAATGAAAGACAGTGGAGTTGCTATTATGGGAACGGCTTCTGCCGAAGGTGAAAACAGAGCAATTGAAGCTGCTGAACAAGCATTGTCTTCTCCATTATTGAACGATAATGACATCAATGGAGCTAAACAAGTATTGTTGAACATTACTTTTGGTGATGTGGAACTTACTATGGATGAAATGAGTGAAATCACTGACTTCATTGTAGATGCTGCAGGTGGATCTGCCGAAATGATTATGGGTCAAGGTTATGACGAAACTTTAGGAGATAAAGTATGTGTTACTGTAATTGCAACAGGATTTCAATCTAATTCTACAGTAGATACAGGAGTTACTCCAGAAGAACCGAAAAAGAAATATTTGGACTTAGGAACGGATGAAACAACTATGATTTCTAAACCTATTACTTCGCCTACTCAGAGTTTTGAAACTAAAGTGGAGCCAACTCTAGATAATGAGGCGGTAATGCCTTATTTAAAATCTGAAACGGTTCAGGAAATTCAAGAACCATTGAATGATTTAGATGAAGAGTTGAACATGGAAAGTATCATGAAAGAAGAACAAGCTACTTTCAATTTTGAAAACACACAACCACTTGAATTAAAAAAGGAAACTCCAAAGCCTTTGCCGGTTGTAATGGAAGAGCTAAAGAAAGAAGAGAAAATAATTCATTACTTAGAAGATGATTTGGAAGAAGAATCTCCAGTAAATGAAATTGCAAAAACTCCAGAAACTACAACAGTAGAAAGAGTTTCTAAGGAGGAACAACAACAAATTAACGAAGGAAGAAGAGAGAGAATTCAAGAACTGAGTATGAAGCTGAGAACTCCATTTGGATTATCCGAATTGGAAAATGAGCCAGCTTACATCCGTAGAAAAATTAAATTAGAAGATACTCCTCATTCCTCAGAAAGTGAAGTGTCTAGATTTACTTTGAGTGAAGAAGAAGGACAAGATGGTAAAACTTCTGGTTCGATTAAGAGTAACAATTCGTTTTTACATGATAATGTGGATTAGAGAAGGCAAGAGTAAATAGTTATTAGGCAATAGAAAAAAACGACTTGGGAAATATTAAGACATATAAAGATTTGTTGATCTGGTAAAAGGGAATTGAGTTGGTGAAATTCACTTATAAAATATGTCAAGATTTTCCTAAAGACGAAATTTTCGGGTTACAGAGTCAGATAAAAAGATCTTCTGTTTCTGTTCCGTCAAATATTGCTGAAGGCTATGGAAGAAAATCTACCAAGAGTTATTTACAGTTTATAATAATTGTAAGAGGCTCTTTGTTAGAGTTAGAAACTCAATTGATAATTGCAAAGGAGTTGGACTTTGTAAATCAAAGTAAATTTGATAAAATGAGTGACTTAATTGTCGAAGAAAATAAAATAATTAACGCCTTTATTAGGTCAGTAGAGAAAAGTAATTAATTCGTAAGGATAAAACTAATAACTATTGCCTATTTGGCTAATAAACTAAAATTATGAGTTTAACAGAAACGATAAATACAGATATTAAAAACGCTATGAAAGCCCGTGAAAAGGAAAAATTAGCTGCTTTGAGAGCAATAAAATCAGCTTTGCTATTGGAAGCTTCCAAAGATGGAAGTGGAGAAGTGAGTGAAGAAGCTGAGATGAAAATACTACAGAAGTTACACAAGCAAAGAAAAGATGCTGCGGCTCTTTACGAAGAACAAAATCGCCCAGATTTATTGGAAGACGAAGTTTTTCAGGCAGGTGTAATAGAAGCTTATTTACCGGCTCAAATGAGCGAAGAGGAAATAGGAGAGGTAGTAAAAAGTATCATAGCTAAAACTGGCGCATCTTCTCCTGCAGACATGGGGAAAGTAATGGGAGCAGCAATGGGCCAATTGGCTGGAAAAGCTGACGGTAAAATTATTTCGATGTTGGTAAAGAAATACTTAGTGGGTTAAGAGAGATTAACCTTGTTGTTTATTAAAAAAAACCCCTTCTGTTGTTGTTGACAGAAGGGGGTTTTTGTTTAGTTTACTTTTTCAAAAATGTGTTTAACATATGTACCACAGTTTTCACAAGGAGGAGATGAAAATATTTCATTACTATATGAAGTAATTGCCATTTTATTTTCATTAACAAAAAAAATGTCTTATGTTTTTTTGGTACTATATCTTTGTGATATTTCAGCAGAAAATAAGAAATAATTTGCCATTGTATCTATTGTTTGAGGGCAAGAAAAATAGAGTTTTCTATTAGGTGGATACTCCTCTGCCTCCTCTAAACGAATAAGAAACTTTTCTTCTTCATCATTTTTTTTTACGAAGATTTTACCATTTTTTTTGAATGTAATCTTCGGAGGATTTGTAGTATCAAAAACTTCGAGCTTACAACCACTAGTTCTGTGATCAGTTGAAAATATTTCTTTCCATTCTCCTATTAATTTAGAATAATTGCCTTCTAATTTCTCTTTTTTACAAGAAAACAAGATTAATGTTAAAAGTAATATTGCGAGAAAAGGTTTCATGAAATAAACTTGGCTAAAAAAAGCACTAAAAGAAAATTTAAGTCGATAAATACAAGAAAATTAAGTAGAACTATTTAGTTTTTATAATAAATCTTAATCTCCACTTCTTGGGTTTTAAGATTCATTTTTCCAATTTTCACTCTTTCTATTTTCAATCCAGTTTGTGTGGTTAATTCAGCAAGTAGTTCTTCTCGTCTTTCGGGATTTGTTTTGGCAATATTACCATATACCAATTCCATAGAAGAAGGTTTAGTAATTGTTTTTCCTTTCAAAAACAACTCCATAAAATAAAGAATCGTAATTGCTGCCGTATTGATAAATACGATTTCGTAAACACTCATTTTTTTAGAAAAAGCATTAATCATAGAAAGTCCAATAAATACAAACAAGTAACTCATGTCTTTGATAGGGATAGGATCTGTACGAAAGCGAATAATTCCTAAGAGAGCAAATAATCCAATTGCAACTCCTGTATTAAATTTGAATGCTTTAAGAGCAAAACAGAGGAAAAATACTACAGAGGCAATCAATAGATAAGCAAACAAGAATTGTTTTTTCTTTCCATTGAATGGGTAATAAATTAAGCGTGCAATTATGGTTGTGATTAATAAATTAAGCCCAAAAAGAACTACTAGTTTATAGAAGTCATCATTAAAGATTTCAATTCCAAAAAGTTCGGGTTTAGATACTTTAGAGGCTTGTAGGAATAAAGTGTTTAACATAGTTTATTGCTTTAGTTTAATCTTTGACGATATAATTTTTATTATCCTTTTATCTCCTCAAGGGAATAAGGTGTGATAATTATTTGTTTAACTAAGAGGTACTATTTCTTAATAGAACCTAGTGTTAATTAGATCAACTTCCCCCTCAATTGCTTCATAAATTCTGAAGCATAAACAAAATCACCAATTTCTTGATTGTTCGTAGTTACAATAGAATGGTTGTCGCCAGTCCACCAATTTTCACCTTCGTGAATGTACAGGATATTCTCCCCAATCTCCATTACCGAGTTCATGTCGTGAGTAATTACGACAGTTGTCATGTCATATTCTTTCGTAAGGTCATGAATCAAATTATCAATTACGATAGATGTTTTTGGGTCTAACCCCGAGTTTGGTTCATCACAAAAAAGGTATTGTGGATTAAGAGCAATTGCTCTAGCAATAGCAACTCTTTTTTGCATTCCTCCACTAATTTCTGAGGGGAATAAGTGGTTTTTGTTCTCTAATTCTACTCTTTCCAGGCAAAAATTTACTCTTTCCAGCATCTCTTCTTTACTCATGTCTGTGAACATGGTGAGAGGAAACATAACATTTTGTTCTACACTGTAAGAATCAAACAAGGCACTTCCTTGAAATAGCATTCCAATTTGGGTTCTGATTTTTTTTCTTTCTGATTTATTCATGGCAGAGAAGTTCTCCCCTCCATAAATTACCTCTCCAGAATCTACTTCATACAAACCAACAATGCATTTGGTAAGCACTGATTTTCCAGATCCACTTTGCCCAATGATGAGGTTAGTCTTTCCTTTTTCAAATTCAAACGAAATATCTTTTATAATTTCGGTTCCGCTAAATCCTTTTATTACGTTATTTACAATAATACTCATAGTTATAACAATAAGAAATAAGTGATTATAAGATTGATAAGCAGTATAACCATACTACTAGCAACAACCGATTTTGTTCCAGATTTCCCGACTTCTAAAGCTCCACCACTTGGGTTTACATAATATCCAAAATAGGAAGGAATAGTAGCAATAAAAAAGGCAAAAAAGAGCGTTTTTATCAAAGAATAAGTAATACTAAAGGGGTCGAAGTAATACTGGAGCCCCATGATGTACTTTTCTAAAGTTATAATACCTGCTTGAGTACCAATTAGTCCTCCGCCAATAAGACCTAGCCCCATACTTATTAATACTATAAATGGAAAGATAAAAAGGGAAGCGAGAATTTTTGGTAAAACCAAATGGTTAATGGAGTTTACTCCCATAACTTCTAGGGCATCAATTTGCTCTGTAAGTCTCATTGTTCCAACCTCTGAAGCAATGTTAGATCCTACTTTCCCTGCTAAGATTAAGCAAATCATAGTAGATGAAAACTCGAGAATCATAGATTGGCGAGTAGCAAACCCAACGGTATAGGCAGGAATCAAAGGAGAATCAATATTTGAGGCAGTTTGAATTACCATTACTGCTCCCATAAAAAGAGAGAGTAAAGCAACAATACTTAAGGAGCTAATCCCTATAGTATTAATCTCTATGATGAAGTTTTTTCTAAGCACAGACCATTTTTCAGGCTTTTTAAAAGCTTGTCCAATCATCAAAATAAATCGACCGATATGTTCAAATAAATTCAATTGTTTTATCTTTAAGATATAAAAATAGCCTTAATTTTAGTTTCTATCAAAATAGGCAAGGCCTTTTTACCGTTTACTTATAACCAATCAGGGTTTGATAAGTTTAAAAAACACAATAATGAAAAAAGAACGATTAATAAAATTATTTTTTGCAGCAGCATTAATTGTTGCTTGTTCTTCATGTGTTACTAAGAAAAAAAAGAAATGCAATACTTGTCCTACTTGGGGAGGAGTTCAGACTGAACTATAAGTATTACGAATTATGAATAAAAAAACATGATTTTAATTCCTTAAAACGATTCAATGTTAAATTTCTTCTAAAAACCAATAAAAGAAGTTCAAAATCATAAATAATTCGCAATTCGCAATTAATCATTCGTAATTCTATTAGTTTTGTAAAAAACTAAACAAAAGTGTCAAAGTCAAATTTCATAGATTACGTTAAAATCTGTTGCCGATCTGGTAAAGGTGGTGCAGGAAGTGCACATTTTTACAGAGATAAAATTACTGCAAAAGGAGGGCCAGATGGAGGTGATGGAGGAAGAGGTGGTCATGTTATTTTGAGAGGAAGTAGCCAACTATGGACTTTAATTCACCTTAAATTTTCTCGCCACGTAATTGCTGGGCATGGAGATGTGGGAAGAGGTAAGCATCAAACTGGATCTGAAGGAGAAGATAAAATTGTGGAAGTGCCTTTGGGAACTTTGATAAAAGATGGCGAAACAGAAAAAGTTTTGTTTGAGATTACGGAGCACGGACAAGAGGTTATTTTGACCAAAGGAGGAAAGGGAGGAAGAGGAAATGATCATTTTAAATCTCCTACCAATCAATCTCCGAGATACGCTCAGCCTGGTGAACTTGGAAAAGAGGAATGGAAAATACTAGAACTTAAAGTCCTTGCAGATGTTGGTTTGGTAGGGTTTCCTAACGCAGGTAAATCTACATTACTTTCGGTAGTTTCTGCTGCAAAACCAAAAATTGCCAATTATGAGTTTACGACTTTAGTTCCAAACTTAGGAATTGTAGAATACAGAAATCACAAGTCATTTGTGATGGCAGATATACCTGGAATTATTGAAGGAGCAAACGAAGGAAAAGGACTAGGGCATAGATTTTTACGTCACATTGAACGAAACGCATTGTTGTTGTTTATGGTTCCTGCAGATAGCAAGGATATTCAAAAAGAATTTGATATTTTGATGAATGAGATAGGAACTTATAACTCAGAATTATTAGATAAGGACAGAGTGCTTGCAATTACAAAATCTGACATGTTGGATGATGAATTGAAAGAGGAAATAAGAGCAGAATTACCTCAAGGAATTGAAACTGTATTTATTTCAGCCGTAGCTCAACAAGGAATTACAGAACTGAAAGATTTATTGTGGAAGTATATTTCTCAAGTGGAAAAAAGTGTTTAATTATTAGATCTATTTTTAAAAAAAAGATAAATGACCGCTCCATTTAAGGAAAGTCAGGAAGCCTTAATTCGAGAATAAAAAGGAGTAATTGACCAGATTAACCAAACTATAACATCCTTAAAAAACTATGAAAAAAGCATATTACTTATCTACTTGCGATACTTGTCAAAGAATCATGAAAGAGCTTAACATCTCTGAGGGATGGGAAAAGCAAGATATCAAAAAAGATAAAATTACTCTTGAACAACTAGAGAATATGCATAGTATGACAGGTAGTTATGAAAGTTTACTAAACAAACGAGCAAGAAAATTAGCTGAATTCAGAGGTCAAGAATGGACAGAGGAAAAACTGAAATCCATGATTTTGGGAGAGTATACTTTTTTGAAAAGGCCTGTTTTTATTTATGAAAACGAGATTTATATAGGGAATTCGAAAAAGACGGTTGAATCTTTAAAAAATAGACTAGGTGCCTAAAAATCTACTTGCACATTTGGCTTTATTGGCTGTAAATCTAATTTACGGAAGTAGTCATTTTATTGCAAAAATAGTCATGCCTGATTATTTAAAACCCAATACTTTTATCTTGTTAAGGATATTTGGAGCTACCCTCATGTTTTGGTCTTTACGGTTTTTTATCAGAGAAAAAGTTGAGAATAAAGACCTCATAAAAATTGCCATAGCTGGTTTTTTTGGAGTTGCATTAAATCAGTTATTATTTTTTCAGGGGTTGAGTATTACTTCCCCTATAGATTCAGCTATAATAATGGTTACATCTCCTGTAATTGTTACGCTTTTGTCTTTTTTTATACTTAAAACCAAGCTTACGAGCAATAAAGTAATTGGAATCTCCTCAGGACTTATTGGAGCTATTTTGTTAATTTATTTGAGCAGTAACGGTAACACAGATTCTTCAATACTTGGAAATTTATTTATTCTAGGAAATGCGACCAGTTATTCTTTGTATTTGGTATTGGTAAAGCCTTTATTAAATAAATACAAACCACTTACTGTAATCAGTTACATGTTTCTTTTTGCATTTTTTATAGTATTACCATTTGGGATTCAAGATTTGGATGATTTTAGTTGGGATTTTCCTCCTACTGTTTTATTGGCAATAGGATTCATTATTTTGTTTACAACCTTTTGTACTTACTTGTTTAATATTTTTGCAGTGAAACAATTATCTCCAACCATTGCTAGTAGTTATATTTATTTACAACCGGTATTTGCTATGTTGATCGGTTTTTTTATTGCATTGGGAGATTCAAATAGTAATCATTTTGGTGAGATTACTTGGCAAAAAATAGGATGCACTCTTCTTATTTTTACAGGAGTTTTTCTTACTAGTAGAACTAAAAAAGCAATCAATTAGACTCTCTTATTTAACTAAATTAAGTTTACCTTTGCATAACAAATATAACGCACTATGATTCAATCAATGACAGGTTACGGTAAAGCTACCGGAACATACAAAGACAAAAAGATAACAATAGAAGTGAAATCTCTTAATAGTAAATACTTCGATTTAAATCTTAGGCTACCAAGTTTTTACAGAGAAAACGAACTGACTCTGAATAAAATGTTGTCCAAATTGATAGTGAGAGGGAAAGTAGACTTTTCTATTTATGTGGAGTTACCACCAAAATCAAATTCTACCAAAATAAATCACGAAGTGGTGACCACTTATTTTAACGATTTAAAATCCTTATCAGACTCTTTAGGAGTAAAGGATGATTCGAAATTAATGGAAATGGCAATGAAAATGCCAGAGGTTTATAGTCAAGAAAGAGAAGAATTGGACGAAGATGAATGGAAAGCTGTAGAGTTAATGATTCAAGAAGCTATTGTGAATTTTGAAGATTTTAGAAAAAGAGAAGGACAAATATTACACAATGAATTTTCTGGTTATATTACAAGAATAGCAGAGTTAATGCAAGAAGTGGAGCAATACGAAGGAGAACGCATTGAAACGGTAAAAGCAAGGCTAAAATCTAACTTAGAAGAGAAGCTGGATAATCCACAAATAGATAACAACAGATTTGAGCAAGAGCTTATTTATTTCATAGAGAAATATGATGTAACGGAAGAAAAAGTGAGACTAAAAGGACATTTAGATTATTTTTTGGAGGTAATAAAAAGTGAACAATCTGAAGGAAAAAAACTAGGATTTATTTCTCAAGAAATAGGAAGAGAAGTTAATACTTTAGGATCTAAAGCCAATCACCAAGAGATTCAAAAAATCGTGGTAGAAATGAAAGATTTACTAGAGAAGATTAAAGAGCAGGTATTAAATACGCTTTAATTTTATAACCTAATCCTTACAACTTCAGCTTCAAGTTCTGCTTTTATTATACTATCTGATGTACTAAGAGGAAGTCTTGAAGGTGCCATTAGATTTGGATTTTCAAACTCATTAATTGATAAATTGTAAAGTGCTTCTGTACCATCATCAATGATGTATTTGTGAGTGCTATTTCTTATCGTATAATCAGTATTAGAATTTGAGTTGTTTCCAACTTCAGAGTAAATGTAATTTCTTGTCCCTTTGTTTTGATCCGAAAAAGTGTTTTTGAAACTTTTACTGTCATTTATATCAGTAGTTCCTGTACCAGTTAAATCTGCAATAGTGGCATATACATCTACTGTACTAACAAAGGCATCATCTGTTTCGTTTATTCTGTTGACTCCATTACCCGAAACAATCATAGGGACATTAATTCCTCCTTTGTACACACTTCCTTTTGCCCTTTGCGAAGAGTATCTTTGCACAACCTGATTAGGAGTTCCGTTATCCCCGATGAAAATGATAATTGTATTATCTCTTTCATCTTGACTCATAGAATCTAATAATCTTCCTATTTGATAATCCATAGCCTCTATCATAGCCATGTAATACGGCAAAGGATTTGCAGCAATACTTGCTGAATCAGAAGGTAAAGCTCCTTGAGAATGCATTACAGTTGGAGGTAAATGAAAAGGCGAATGTGGGGCCGTGTATGCAAGCCATAAGAACCAAGGTTTAGTTTGGTCATCTACCCAATCAATAGCTAAGTCTGTAATTTTTGTAGTTATATAGTCTGTAGAATTTGATGTAGCTCCATTTTCAGTAAAGTTCCAATTGGAATATGATTTGGCGGCTCCAGAGAGTAATCCAGCATAATATCCAACTCCCATGTCTGTAGGATGAGATGGTGAAGTAGATAAATGCCATTTTCCAATTACAGCATGTGCATATCTATTACCAGTATTATTATCTATATGTGATTGTAAAGAAGTTTCAGAAGTAGATAATACATCACCTACTTTTAATACATTGGTTCTAAATCCATATTTTCCAGTTAGTATACTAGATCTTGTTGGAGTACAAACAGGATAAGACCAAAAGTTGTTATAACGAACCCCTTGGTTAATCATATTTTGAATGTTTGGTACATTGGGTTTTATTGTTCCAACATTATAGCCTGGAGTAGCATCCAATCCCATGTCATCTGCAATAATTAGTAGGATATTCGGTCTTGTATCAGTTAATCCACCACAATCAATTTTGGATGATGAATTAGTCTCTTTTTTACAAGAAAAAAGGAAGACTATAGTTAAGGAAAAGTAAATTATTTTTTTCATAAATATTGAAGTTATATTTTTTTGGACGATACTTCAAAATATTTCCTTCTTAATTCGCTTTCAAGGTTCCCAAAAATCTATCAGCTACTTCAAGATGGCCATTCCTTTTTTCAGGTGATTGATTGTCAAAATTTCTTACCAGCATTCCTAATCGAGGGTTTTTAAGAAAGAAATCTCTATGAACATGCATGAATCTCCAGAATAACCCATCCCATACTTTTTGCCAATCCTCTCCCTTTTTGTAATTACTCATTTTTAGAACGTAATTACTCCCACTGATATAGGGTTTTGTTGCAAAAAAGCCTCCATCCGCAAATTGACTCATCCCATAAACGTTTGGAACCATTACCCAATCGTAAGAGTCTATAAATAACTCCATGAACCATTTGTACACTTCGTCTGGATCAAATTCGCAAAGTAACATAAAATTCCCCAATACCATTAATCGCTCAATATGATGACAGTAACCCGTTTTTATCACTTTTTTTATCGTATCATCTAAGGGAGTGATTCCTGTTGTTCCATTATAAAATGAAGCTGGAATTTTCCGGTCAAATTCCCAGTAATTTTTAATTCTAGAATCTCTACCTTTAGTAACATACATTCCTCTCATAAACTCTCTCCAGCCTATTATTTGCCTCACAAACCCTTCTAATGAATTAAGTGGAACATTGTTTTTTTTTGCAAAATCAATTGCTTTATCTACAATATATTTGGGTTCAATAAATCCAACATTTAGCATAGGGGAAAGCATGCTGTGATTCAAGAAGATTTCCTCTTTTACAATTGCATCTTCATAGGTTCCAAACTCATGAAATCTAGTTTCAAGAAATTGATTTAACCAAGTTTCTGTTTGTTCAAAGGTAACGGGGTAATAAGTCTCTATATTCAGTTTTCCAGGATTGTCTTTGAAGTTATTAGAAACGTAACTCAATGCTTCTTTATGAAATTCTGTTTGCTCAGGAAAGTGAATTGCAGGGGGTATTTTCTTTGCTGGGTATTTCTTTCGATTCTCATCATCAAAAGTTAATTTTCCTCCCTCAGGGTTACCTTCTTCATCCATTAAAATATTAAGCCTAACACGTTCTTTTTTATAAAAACTAGTCTGGAAAAACTTCTTTTTTGTAGGTTTAAAAAATGAACTTAATTCTTCTTTGGAATTGATAAATAGTAAGCTAGGTGATTCGTTTATTGTCAATCCTAACTGTTTCGCGCCTTCGTTTAGTCTTTTTTCAAGATAATAATCAGTTGGGTTTATGAAGAACAAGGTATCAACTCCAGAAGTTGATAAAGTAGGAAGTAACTTACGGATATCTGATAATTCATTCTGTGCATCAATGTACACAACTTTTATTCCTTTCGATTCTAAATGCTGTTTGTAAAACTGCATAGTAGCTCTATGAAACGCTATTTTCTGCTTGTGGAATTTATACTGACTAAAAAATAGATACTCTTCAATTAAGTAAACTGTTGCTCCATTCTCAAACAAAGAAATGTCTGAGTGCAACTGGTGAGGAAAAATTAAATTGGCTCTATTCATGAATTTTTAGGTTTGTTTCTTCGGCATTTTTCACTGCAATACTTAACATTCTCCCACACTTTCTCCCATTTCTTTCTCCAAGTAAATGGTCGTTTACAAACTAAGCAAACTTTAGTAGGAAGATTTTGTTTTTTCAATTTTATTCGTTTTTAAAGTCAGGTATTTCACTTACTCGAGCATAAGGAAATGAAGTGATTTTTTCTAACTTATAATAGCTGTTTAGCCCAGATATTCCCGTTGTATTTGCTTTTTCCAAATCAATATATCCTTTTTTGTTTAGTGCTTTATCTGGTATAATCACATGTTCTACTTCTCCAACAACTAAAATTGTTCCATTACTTTCAATCGGAATACTTTCAAGGTGTCTTAATCCGATTTTTATGGCGCTTTCTTTTACGAAAGGAGCTTCAAAATCAGTTAAATATTCCTCAGTTAAGTTGCAAATCTCAAACTCCGAAGTGCTTGCATCAAATTTTGCTGATGTATAATGGGAGTTTTCAATAAATTCCTCTCCTACATGATTAATGGTGTATTGTCCATTTTCTAATATGTTTTCATAAGTATTTCTTGGAATTTCTCCTGTAGGCCTTACGATTACACCAATTAAAGCAGGATTACTTCCCAAATGAACTACAGAACTAAAGATAGCCACATTAGATATTTTATCTTTAGAGATGGTGCCGATTAAATTTGCGGGTTTAATCCCAGTAATTGAGTTGACTATGTTCAATCGTTTTACATTTCCAATTTCTTCTAAATCTTTCTTATTAAAGTACATATTGTTTATTTATTTCTTGTATGAAGAGTAATTATTCTTCGTTTGTTTTCTATTACTTCTTTCGTTTTCCTGTGTCCCCAGATCTTTTCCCGGGCGACACGGGCGGTTTCTTTTAATTCGACAATTTGCTTCGGATAATTTTCACCTAAAATAACTCCACAAAAAACTTGATCCATTTCAGTCATCTTCCAGGGTTCATGAATAAATTCTTTTGGAAAATCTTTTAGTTCTGGAATCCATTTTTTTATAAATACCCCCTCAGGATCTTGGTCTTGAGATTGTTTAATGGGGTTGTACATTCTTACTGTGTTAATTCCTGTAGTTCCTGCCTGCATCTGAAACTGAGGATAATGAATCCCTGGTTCGTAATCCAAAAATTGGTGAGCTAAATGATAAACTCCATTTCGCCAATCATTATCTAAATTAAAACAAAGAAATGAGACTAACATGGCTCTCATTCTAAAATTCACCCATCCTGTTTGAGTCACGCATCTCATGCAAGCATCTACTAAAGGATAACCAGTTTTTCCTTTTTTCCAGGCTTCAAGAAATACTAGATTATTCTCGTGTTCTAATGTTTCATATCCTGGATTCAAACAATTAGTTTCGTACTCACATTCGACTTCAAATTTCTGTATAAAATGACAATGCCATTTTAATCTTGTTAGCATACCATCAAAGGGGCGTTTATTTTTAGAGTAATTTTCATGTGCTTTCACAAATTGTGCAGCCTGCTTTATTGATAGGTTACCCCAAGAAATGAAAGGAGAAAGTCTTCCACATGATACTCTGCTTTCAGTTGGTTTAGAAATATTTCTGTTGTAGTTTTTACCTCTATCTTTTACAAAAGATTGCAAGTATTTCCAACCATTTCTCTCTCCAGCAGGCTGAAATTCTTTTGGATAGTGTTGCATTGATTTTTCAAAATCAAAGGGAAGAGAAAATGAATTGATTGAGTCAAGGCTATCTTTTTTATTGTATATATTTTGAATGCAAGCTGTATTCATTTTTGCATACCAGGATTTATCCCAACCTAATCTATTTTGAATTCCTCTTAAAACGGCATCTCTTTGGAATTCAATCCATTTTATATCATTCTGTTTACAGAATTTAGCTATTTCTTTATCCCTTATCCATGTTTTTTTTATTCCACTTTCTCTATAGCTAAAGAGTTTATTTACTTCATATTTTTTAAATAGGAAAGTGAATATCTCTCCAGCTTCTCCATACAATTGTATTACTCTTTTGTTCTTTGAAGAAAGTGTCTCGTTCATTTCTGTTACCGAATGATAGCAAAATTGTAGATGCCGCAATGATGTGTCTAGGTAATTAATAAGAGAGGGCTCGTACAAAAAAAGGATAAGGTAGGGGAGTGGCTCTTTTTCTGCAAAAAAAAGAGGTCCGTGATCTTGAGTTCTTAAATCACGTTTCAGCCAAACTATATTTATTTTTTGTTTTATCAAAGAGATAGTAATTTTTTGCATTTTTTCCAATACGCAAAAAACGACTTAAAATCCCCTCTAACTTCGGGTACTATCCAGTCTCTATCATCCTCTATTCCTTGGAAATGTTTGTTTGTTGGATGCTCTTTAAAATAGATGTTAATTGAGTCGAATTCATTTTTAAAATCAGAAAATTCACCTACATATATTTGGCAGTCCTTTATGTTTTTGGTTAGATCTAATACAAATTGAATACACTTTTCACTTACAGGATATTTTTTAAAAAAGGAGGGTTCTAAGATGAGAATTCTATTGATATCTTGATCGCTTCTCCAATTTGGGTCTAGGTTGTAATAAGTATAAAACGCAGTTGATAATCCCTTTTTTAATGAAATCACACCTTGTTTTGGCAACTCCGTATTTAGTTTTGGCTCAGATGTTTCTTCTAGTTCTTTTGGTAATTGAAGGTTAGCTAAATCTTCGTAGCTTACATCTAAAAAAGTGCCTGAATCATTTGTTTTGCAATACTTGTTTATGTTTGTTTGATTCGCAATATATTGTTTATTACTGTTCGTTCCTGCCACCCATTGCCAGCTTAATGCATTACTTGCCCAATCTCCATCTAGTAGATGATAATACATCCATTTGGCAGGATATTTCCAGTGGTTTTTCCCAAAATTACAAGCTATAGCTGCAGTATACATTCGTAAGTGGTTGTGCATATAACCTGTTCCATATAATTCATTTATCCCGTTATCAATGGCAGAGACCCCAGTTTTACCATGTAAAATGGCGATAGAAAGTGATTGATTGATTACTCCTTCCTGCTCCGACCTTAAGTCTTGGTCTATTTCATCTCCTTTATAAACCCATGTTTGTTGCCAATAATCTCTCCAAGCTAATTCTTGCAATAGTTTTTCTATTTGATAGGATTTAAAACCTAAAGTCATAACGTGATTAAAGACTTGTTTGGTTGAGATAACACCTCGGGATATATAAGGAGACAAATGAGTTACTTTCCCATCCAAGAAATTTCGAGATTTACAATATTCAATCGGTTCTATTTCTAGAATTTTTTTCTTTATTGATTTATAATCAGTTGGAAATTTCATTTATCTTTTAGAGATTTTGTTGCCAGAAATTGTTCTTTGTCTTGTGCATTTAAATCGATCAATATCAGGATTTCTCTTTTTCAAATGTTTTTGACTTACCCCACTGTTTACTCTTTTTCTCCATAGATTAAAGCTTTTTCGCTTTAATGAATTTCTCATTATTTTGATTACATCACTTTCAGTAGTGTTAAATTGAAATTCAATGGCTTCGAAAGGAGTTCTGTCTTCCCAAGCCATTTCAATTATCCTATTTATGTCAAGTTCTGAAAGGTTATTTTTCATACTGTCCAAATTTTTTATTCACAGCTAATGTGCGGTAGTCAAAAATTTCATTTAGTTTTTTTCTAATTATCAATTTATTTGCAAGTGCCCCCAAAAATCCAAAAGGTGGCGAGTAAGTAACAATGTCTCTCATTAAAACACCTCCTTTTATTGGTTCAATAAAATGTTGGTGATGCCATAATTTATAAGGACCAACTCTTTGCTCATCAATAAAAAATTCCAACTCTTTTACCTGAGTAATTTCCGTCATCCAAGGAGTCTTTATTCCTAAAAGAGGCTTTACTTCGTAAGTAATAATCATACCGGGATACATTTTCTCAGGAATATCAGTTGAAGTAATATCAAATCCCATGTAATCGGGCGTAATCTCTTTTAGATTCCTAGGAGAGGATATAAAATCCCAAACCTCTTCCATAGATGCTTTTACTTTTTGCTCTTGCTTATATTGATAAAATGCCATAGTTTTTATTTTTTTATTGCATCTATTTGTTTCAAAATAGCTTCTGCTTCAGCAGTTTTTTCGTCACTCTTGGTGCGATTAATTTTAGACAATTCAAAGGCTTCTTTCATTAGACCTTTATATTGTTCTTGCAATTTTTCTACTTCGCTTTTCTTTTTAAATAATCCAAACATAATTTATAAATTTTGATAATTTTTTATTTTAATATCAGTTGCTTGCAACATATTCATCAGGCTGTAAAGCCCAAAGAAAGTTCGATTTACATAAATAAAATGCTTCGACCCTCTGTTTGCATCCATTTTTCTTAGTTCTGTATTTTTGGTGTATTGCTCACTTAGTTGTGCTATTTTATCAAAAAATTCACTGTCACTAAAGTCAAAAGTTTCTGTATGAAACGGTTTTGCAAACCAACTCAGTAGTTCGTGAAACATAGAGGAGAAGAATTCTATCTCTTCTTCTGTATCAGAAGCCTTAATGATTTCTAATTCTTGCATTTTAGCAATAAAAAGTTCTCTTTTTTCTAACGTTTCTTTTTGTATTAATTCGAAATAAGGGGTGTAAAAATCCAAAGGAATTGTTTTCATACAACCAAAGTCTAATGCAATTAATTTTTCATCTTCTGACACTAAAAAGTTGCCTGGATGAGGGTCAGCATGTACTTTTCTCAATACGTGCATTTGATGCATATAAAAGTCCCATAAAGCTTGTCCTATTTTTTTACCACTTGCAGAATTTGGAGTGTATTCGGAGAGGTGTTTTCCTGTCATCCAATCCATAGTTATAATTCGTTCCGTAGAGTATTTGGGATAATACTGAGGAAATAATAGGTTAGGAATTTTTTTACAAGCTTCTGCAATCTCTATACTTTGTTTTATTTCAAGAAGGTAGTTTGTTTCTTCCATCAGTTTGTCTTCAACTTCTTTGAAATATTTGACTGAATCTTTTGCTGAAATATTAAGAATCCTCAAGGCTACTGGCTTTACCAATTTAAGATCAGAACTGATACTCTCCGAAACCCCTGGGTATTGAATTTTTACTGCTAATTCCTGTCCGTCTTTTTCTGCTTTATGCACTTGCCCAATGCTAGCTGCATTGGTAGATCTTGAATTGAAAACATCAAATACTTCATTTGGAGTTTTCCCAAAATAGGACTTAAATGTTTTGATAACTAAAGGAGGAGAAAGAGGAGGGACAGAAAACTGCGACAGTGAGAATTTCTCGACATACGCTTCTGGCATCATTGTTTTCTCCATACTAAGCATTTGAGCTACTTTTAAAGCACTTCCTTTTAGTTTTTTAAGACTGTTGTAAATGTCTTCTGCATTGTCTTTATTTAATTGACCCCTTGCATCTTCTTCAGATTTAACCAGTTTACTTCCGTAATATTTCAAGTAATTAACTCCAACTTTTGCTCCGGTCCCCACCAGTTTGCTCGCGCGTCTTATCTTAGAAATAGGAATGCTATTAATGGTTTCCATTTTTTATTTTTTAAATTCTTTTAGTAAAAATTTACCTAAATCAAGAACACTTTGAAGGGGTTTCATATCTTGCAATTGGAAGCTAGTATTCACTATTTTCTCAATCAAAATATCTGTTTTTTCAAAACTAGAAGAAGTGTCCTTTTGCCAATAACTCATTATAAAGGCAAACTGACCCCAATAAACTTCTGCAATTCCTTTCTCTTTTAGTGTTTCTAACCTATCCTCTCTCAAGTCTAACGTTTCAATTTCTAGGGAATGAATGTAATTTTTGAACTGCTTTTTAAGCCTTGAAGTAACCCCTAGGCCTTTTACTTTTTCGTGTAAAATAGCTTGAATTACATAACTTCTATTTTTTGTAAGTAATTCAAAAAATGTAAAATAAAAGCTTAGTAGTTTATTTTGAGCATCAAACGATTGGTATTCTTTATTTTCATCTAGAAGGCCTAAGGTTTTTTTGAAGAATTCACAAAATATTTCTTTTTCCAGTTCTTCAAATGAAGGGAAATGGGCATAAAATTCGCTTTCGCTCATTTCATTCTCTTTGGCAAATTTGAAAACATTATGTGGTTTTTTACCGTGCTCTAATACAAAATGCATGTAGTTAGTGATAATCGATTCTCTCTGATTTATTGATGTTTTTTCCATGGTTTTTAAAAAAAAGAGTTATGATTTTATGCTAGACATTCCACCATCTGCATGTATAATTTGTCCTGTAATCCACTTCGACTTTTCAGAAAGTAAGAAAACCCCTAGCTCGGCAATGTTCTCAGCACTTCCAATTGATTTTAAGGGGTGTCTTTGAGCATTTGCTTCTTTCTTTTCGTCAGTGCTTAGTAATTTACTAGCAAGTGGAGTGTCAGTTAATGAAGGTGCAATTGCATTGACGCGGATTTTAGGGGCAAATTCTGCTGCTAAAGAGCGTGTAAGACCTTCTATAGCTCCTTTAGAAGCTGCGACTTGTGCATGAAAATTGAATCCGGTTTGAACAGCTATCGTGGAAAATAATAAAATAGATGAATTACTTGCTGCCTTTAGATTTGGCAGTACTTTCTGTATCACTTTTATTGCTCCGTTTACCTGAAGTTCAAAATCTTCTGCAAACTGAGCTGGTTTTATTCTCTTAAAAGGCATTAGATTTATGCTGCCAGGACAGTAAGCTAAACCATGAACCTCTTCTGGTAAATTATTTAACTCAATTTCACTAGAAGTAACATCCAAATGGTAATAATTAACATTTGGGATGTTGCTTTTAGTTTCGTTTTTATTGAAGGTAGAGTATACATATCCTTCAATAGCTAGTTGCTCTGTTAAAGCTTTTCCAATTCCAGAGGAACCGCCTATTATTAAGTAATTTTTCATTGTGTTTAACTTGATATATATAAAGTTAAACAAAAAATAATTGCTTATGCTTAATACTAGGTTAAAATTTAAGATTTAGACCGATTAGCAAGTTAGTTGAAGCTTGCGGATAGAACCCCATTTGTTGCTGAGATTCCCCTCCCGAAGAATATCTGTAACTCCAAGCATTTGCAGAGTATAATTGGTTAGTAAGGTTGTAAATAGAACCAAATAGGGTTAACTTATCCAATCCTGATCTAAATTTTAGGGAGTAATTTACTCTTAAGTCATGAATAAAATAAGACTCTAATTTTCTATCTTGACTTTGCGTATTGTCTACAAACTGCTCTCCTACATATTTACTAATTAAGGCAATGCTCAATTTATCAATTCTATTTTTCTTTCTTGCTCCATCCCATTGTTTGTATGGAGAAAACTCAAAAATACTACTTGCAATTACGCTAGGAGAAAATGCAAGAGTTGAGTTGGTATGAACGATTGTATCTTTTCCCCAAGTATCCCAATTGTCTACATATTCTGTCCATTCTTGTATTTTATTTTGACTCAAAGTTAAATTACCGCTCCACTTTAGACCTTTTGTAATTTGCACCCCTCCTTCAATTTCAATTCCTGTACGGTAAGAATCTTCAATGTTAGTTCTTACGGAAGCTCCCACGTCATTAAGAGCACCAGTAGCGACCAACTGATTGTTATAGAGCATAAAATAACCATTAATGCTCAGTGCATATTTAGATTTTGATTGTTTAAATCCTAATTCTAAGTCATAAAGCGTTTCATGTTTTGGTCTTGAAGTAGGCGAAGATTCTGTCAAGTCATCTCTGTTTGGTTCTTTATTGGCAATCGCTAATAAAGTATAAAACTTACTACTACTATTTAAAGCATAAGAGGCTCCGATTTTTGGGTTAAAGAAAAAATAGTTTGCATCTTGTTGCACATTCTTTAATTCATTATCAAAACCGAAGAAGTTGTAATTTATCTGCCTTACTTGTAAATCTAGAAACGCATTCATTTTTTTGGAAACCTGAACATTTGTTTTGGAATAGATATTTCCATCTGTTTTAGTAGCATTGTTATTGTAATACCTTCCTCTGATGTTTAAGTTATTTGAATACCTTGCCCAAATAACTTCTCCAAAATGATCTCCATCATATATATTATATCCACCTCCTAAAATAGACTGAATTTTGTTGTTAGGTTTATATTTCAAAGCGAATATTCCTCCGTAATAGTCATTGTCTAGCCACCTCCTTCTAATTAAATCGGTATTAGTTAATGTGTCGTTTGCTCTAAAAACTGGATCAATTCCATAAGTTGACATGTCGTCATCTTCACGGTATTGCTCAAAATAACCTTGTCCTCTCGTGTAATGTAAAGCAGTATTTAAAAATAATTTACTATTTATTTTTCTATCAAAAAACAACTGATAATGTGTTTGTTGGTAATCATCCACTTCATTTTCATACGTATAAAGGTTGTAAGTTCTATTGGTTTTTAAAGAGTCTCTAGGTATTCCTCCCCAAGCTTGGTAAGTGGTTTCTTTTCCTGAAAAGGTTATAAATCTCAAACTATTTTTACCAGATGCGTATTGTCCAGAAAAGAAATAGGATTGTAAATCCGAAGAGGCTCTATCTACAAATCCATCTGATTTTACTTTGGATAACCTTCCTTCAAAAGAAATTTTTCTATTCATCACTCCTGTCCCAAACTTTACTGTGTTTTTGACTGTTCCAAAAGATCCAATAGAATTATTTACTTCGGCATAAGGAGTTTGACTTCGAAAGTCAGTATACAGATTTACTGAAGCACCAAAAGCACCCACCCCATTTGTAGAAGTTCCAGCACCTCTTTGGATATCAACACTCTCAATAGAAGATGCAAAGTCAGGCATGTTTACAAAAAATACTCCATGTGATTCTGCATCATTTACTGGTATTCCATTTATTGTTACATTAATTCGAGAGGCATCCGTTCCTCTAATTCTCATGTAAGTATATCCAACTCCAGCACCTGCATCAGATGTAACTACCATTGAGGGTGATTGTTGTAATAAATAAGGGATGTCTTGACCCAAATTATTTTTCTCAATTTCTTCTTTATTAATTGTAGTATAGGTAGTTGGAGTATTTTCTTCAATTCTGGTTCCACTTACCGTTATTTCATTTATCATTAAATCTTTTGGCTGTAATGATACTGAAGCCGATATGTCTTTGTCTTTTATTACTGCTTTATATTGAGTTGATTTATATCCAACATACCTATAATTCAAATAATAGGTTCCGGACTCTAAATTGGTAAACTCAAAATAGCCTTCGCCATTTGTAGTGGCAATATATTTTGTATTTTTAATTTGGATTGTCGCCCATGGCATAGGTTCACTATTCTGGTTTGTTATTGTTCCTGAAATTCTAAATTGAGAATAAGAGAATGTAGATAGAAAAAGGGTAATAAAAATTAAGGATAATTTTCTCATTGGTTTTATTAATTAATGGTTTAAAATAAATTTCCAAGAGATGCACCTAATTTAACGGACAAAACATAGTTTGCCTTAAAATCCCTTCCATGAATTACCACGGCAGGTTCGATGGGTATAATCTCAGCCCGATATTTTGGGCACCCCTTAGTTAGGACAAAGCTACAATTATTTTCTATTAGTTTAAAAATAATTACCTTTGAAAATCAAATTTAAAATGAAAATATGGAGAAAAACAACCTTATTTTTACATTTAAATAGCTATAAACAAAATCATTGTAATAAATAAATAAAGTTTAATTATGTACGGAAATTTAAAAAATCACCTTCAAACAGAATTAGAAGAGATAAAAAAAGCAGGATTATATAAATCTGAAAGAATAATTTTAAACTCACAATCGTCAGAAATTGAAGTCAGCACAGGGGATAATGTACTGAATTTTTGTGCCAATAATTACTTGGGACTATCTTCTCATCCAGATGTAATAAAAGCAGCAAAAGACACTTTAGATACGCATGGTTTTGGAATGTCATCAGTTCGTTTTATTTGTGGTACACAAGATATTCACAAAGAATTGGAGAAAAAGATTTCAGAGTTTTACGGAACAGAAGACACGATTCTTTATGCTGCAGCATTTGATGCAAATGGAGGGGTTTTTGAACCACTTTTTGGTAAAGAAGATGCTATAATCTCTGATGCTTTAAATCATGCATCAATTATTGACGGAATTAGATTATGTAAAGCTGCAAGGTACCGATATGCTCACTCTGATATGGCAGATTTGGAACAACAGTTAATAAAAGCACAAGAACAGAGACACAGAATAATTGTAACAGATGGTGTGTTTTCTATGGATGGTGACTTGGCCAAAATGGATGAAATTTGTGCTTTGGCAGAAAAATATGATGCCTTAGTAATGTCAGACGAATGTCATTCGGCAGGATTTATAGGGAAAACGGGTAGGGGAGTACCGGAGCACTTTGGAGTGATGGATAAAGTTGATATAGTTACAGGAACATTAGGAAAAGCATTAGGTGGAGCAATGGGAGGTTATACAACAGGGAAGAAAGAAGTAATTGATATGTTGAGACAGAGATCTCGTCCTTATTTATTTTCTAATTCTTTAGCTCCTGCGATTGTTGGTGCGGCTAATAAAGTGTTTGATATTTTATCTAAGGATACTTTATTGAGAGATAAATTGGAAGAAAACAAAAATTATTTCAAAGAAAAAATTATTGCTGCAGGGTTTGATATCAAAAAAGGAGATTCTCCTATTATACCAGTCATGCTATATGATGCTAAACTTTCTCAAGATTTTAGTAATGCTTTGTTGGAAGAAGGGATTTATGTTATTGGATTCTATTTTCCAGTAGTTCCTAAAGGTGCTGCAAGAATTAGAGTTCAAATATCTGCGGGGCATGAAAAACATCATCTAGACAAGGCTATTGAGGCATTTATAAAGGTGGGTAAAAAATTAGGAGTTATTTAAGTATTAACTTGCAGATTAAATAAATTGTTGTAGATTTGCAAACCAAATATCGCGGGATAGAGCAGTTGGTAGCTCGTTGGGCTCATAACCCAAAGGTCGTCAGTTCGAGTCTGGCTCCCGCTACTAAGAAAAAACCATTAGCATTTGCTAATGGTTTTTTTATGCAAATTTTTTCTTTTAATTCTTGTGCTTCTATTGTAATTAGTTGAAAATAAACAGGATATTTTTTTGTTTTGAGTAGTGTTGTTGGTCTTTTTTTTAAATCACAATGATTTATTCTATTGCACCGTATTCAATACTTTTATTATTAGTGTTTTTTTTAAAGTGTGTGGATTTAAAAGGTAATTCTTTAATTAGTGCTCTTTGGTTAATTTAGATCATGTTTTTTTTATCGATAAAACAAAAAAAATAGTTGTGTGAGATAGACTTAATTTTTCAAATAAAACTAAGTCTTTACATTAATACCTCTTAAAAAAGAGACTTGAAAAAGACTAATTTATGTAATTAGCTATAAAAATTTCTGAATTTTAGTAAATAAATTACTGACATTTTTTTTGTTTATATTTTGTATTCATTTTATTTTTCTGTAGAAGCTTCATTTGTGCTATAAAGGCTATAATAATTAAACATTATGGTGAAAACACATTGAAATTGATCAAGTTTTATAGGGTTATAATAGTTACTTTTGTCAACTTTATTATAAGTAAAATACTTACTTATTAAGTAGCGGTTGTTTATAAGGTTACTTTAATGATTTAAACCCATATTTTATGTCTAGGTTTGCAAACTTATTTTGTTATTGATGTTATATGATTACATTATTAACAATAACTTAAAAAAATAGAGCCATGAGAAAAAATATATTGTCATCTTGCGTAGTTGTTTCATTATTGATATTTTCAAATATCAATTTCAGTCAAACACTTGAATTGGGGGTGCTTAGTTCCTTCGAGACTTTTGCAGGAGTTGGTGCAGTTACAAATGGCGGAACTTCTAACGGTAATGCTGGAACAAATACAGGTATAATTAGCGGATCTGGATTTGATAAAACAAATATATTTATAGGTACTATATATAATAATGACTCCACAACTATTCAGGCAAGAATAGATTTACTTAGAGTGTATATTCATCTTGACGATATTTTTGTCACATATCCTAGCACACACGCTCCTGCTTTTGGAGGAGGAGAAACCATAACTCCTGGTGTTTATTCTATTGGAGGTGCAGGGTCTATAGCAGGAGGTCTTACTCTAGATGGAGGAGGAGACTCTAATGCTGTTTTTATAATGAAATTCGAAGGAGCATTTACAGTAGGAGTAGGTTCAGCAATTACTTTAAGTGGAGGAACACGAGCAGCTAATGTTTTTTGGATTTCTCAAGGAGCTATTTCTGTAGGAGCATCCAGTACAATAAAAGGAACTTTATTTGCACATCCAGGAGCAGTTACACTTGGAGCAAATAGTAACATAGAAGGAAGGTTGTTAACTTCAGAAGGGGCAATAACAATTGCTGCCGGAGGTGTTGCAGTTATGCCAGTTGGTCCAATTACTGTTCCAATACAATGTTTAGGTAATTGTATTTCTGTTCCTGCTCTTGATGTTTTAAGAAGTCTTAAAAAATACGCTCTTTTTACAAGTAATGGAGCTGTGGCGAATGCTGCTACATCTGGTATTGTAGGTAATATAGGTACAAATTTAGGAGCTATAAGTGGTTTTGGAACTTCAACTCATGTGGGTTATACATATCATCCTGGAATTGAGACAGCAAAAGCCGTATTAGATTTAGATTCCGCATATAACGATCTTATTGCTTTACCAAATACAGAACTTGGTCACACCCCAGCTTTTGGTAGTGGAGAAACGGTATATACTGGAGTTTATTACATAGGAGGGGCAGGGTCTTTAGCAGGAACAATTATCTTAGACGGTCAAAATAATCCCAATTCAATATTTGTATTTAAGTTTAACGGAGCATTTTCAGTAGCTGCACAATCAAGAGTAATTTTGATTAATGGAGCGAGTCGTTGTAATGTTTTTTGGATTTCTGAAGGAGCTTCCGATATGGGAACTTTTACTTACATGAAAGGAACGGTTCTTGCTCATGGAGGAGCATGTTCTATGGGAGCAAATGGAAGTATGGAGGGAAGAATGCTTTCTACAGCAGGAGCAATTGGATTTAGTACAGGTGTAGTTTATAATGATGGACTTTGCTTTGGAGACGATACTCCTGTTCCTGGACCAGACCAAACGGTTTGTTCAGATGGGACATCTACCCAGGCCATTACTGCTACTGCTACTTCTAACACTACTAATGGAACTATTATTTGGTATGATGCTGCAACAGGAGGAGCTGTAGTTTCGAATCCTACTCAAATTGGTTTAGGTACTAAAACATATTACGCCGAGTCTTTCAATGGTACATACTCTAGTACTACTAGAGCTTCAGTTACTTTAATTATAAAAGTTTGTAGTATAGGCCCTAAGTCGCCAACTATCACTCATCCGAACATTGTTGTTCCAGAGGATAGTTCTGTTGTTTTTTGCCCTACTCTTACCGATCCAGATCTGCCAAATGACAGTTTATTTATAAGTAGTTGTAATACTCAAAAACACGGAACACTATTGGTAGTAGGAGGTACTTGTTTTGAATATAAACCCGATTTCAACTTTGTAGGTGTGGATTCTTTATGCTTAATTGTATGTGATACTTCTGGATTATGTGATACTACCGTAGTCTTGATTTCAGTAACTCCAGTAATTGATACGTTAATAAAAGTGATTCCAGAGGACAGTACATTAGTAGTATGTCCACCCGAGTCAAGTTTAGTAA